>Ga0068860_100006545_pt1 | contig 11695 bp, 5 predicted proteins | sample KBSSwiS32_FD_66597 | JGI IMG/M metagenome (GOLD analysis project Ga0068860, IMG submission 66597) | Switchgrass rhizosphere microbial communities from Kellogg Biological Station, Michigan, USA - KBS Switchgrass S3-2 | ecosystem: Host-associated > Plants > Roots > Rhizosphere > Soil ... | reverse complement strand
GCGGCGCCGAGCGTTGCCGCAAAGGTGACTCCCGCCTTCTCCGCGGCGCCAAGCGGCTGCATGTTTTCGCCGGCACCGCCGCCTCCGGCGCGAACGGGCCCAAACGAGCCGCCGCTTTCGGAGATGGCTGCACTGAAAAGGCCTTTCGCCAACGGCGAGGCACAGAGTTGGCTCACCGCGATGCCGCCTGCCGATTCCCCAAAGATGGTGACCTTCGCCGGATCGCCGCCAAAGCCCGCGATGTTCTTCTGGACCCACTGCAGCCCGGCGATCATGTCGAGCAGACCGTAGTTGCCCGACACATGCTTGCTGCTTTCCGCGCTCAGCCCGGGATGCGCCATGAAGCCGAAGACGCCAAGGCGATAGGCGATCGACACCACGATCACGCCCTTCTTCGCGAGCGCCTCGCCGTGATAGAGCCGCTCGGGCGGCGTGCCGGCGGTGAACCCACCGCCGTGAATCCACACCATCACCGGGAGGCGCTCGGTGGCGCCCTTTGCCGGCGTCCAGACATTCAGAAAAAGACAGTCTTCGCTCGGCGCGGGCAGGTTCGCAATCGCCGCATTGATCTGCATGCACGCCGGTCCGAACTCCGCGGCCGACCGCACGCCGTCCCACTTCGCAGCAGGCTGCGGCGGCTTCCAGCGAAGATCGCCCACGGGCGGGGCCGCGAACGGAATACCGCGATAGACGGTGAGTCCTTCCTCAACGGTGCCTTCGACGCGCCCCTGCTCGACCTTGACGTCGGCCGCCCAGGCCACAGCGGCCACGAGGATCACGGCAAGTGCAAACGTGGAGCGGACGAAGCGGATCCGCACGGTGTCATCCATTCCTTCCTCCCAAAGACTCGATCGCGCCTAGAGCGCCTTCGGCGCCATCTTCGCCATGTCCCAGGTGTACGCCTTGCTCTCGCGCATCGAGCGCAGCGCCAACACGCACGGCAAGGTCGCGAAGAATCCGATCTCGACATCCGATACCGGCCGTTGCCGCGACTTCACGCACTCGAGGAAGTTCTCGACGTGCAGCGTCGTCGACATCGCCGTACCGTTCGTGCCGCCTTGCGGTCGATACGTCTTTCCCTCGAGCGGCGGCAAAACCGGTTGCTGCGGAGCCGCACCACCAGGTCCGGGTCCACGCCCTGCGGCGCCGGCAGGACCGGCGGCCGGTCCTGCCGCTCGGCCGCGGCCGGCGCTGCCTGGGCGAAGCATGTAGCCGCTTCGGTTGATGACCAGCGATCCCCGCGGGCCGTAAAAGATCACGCCGTTTGCCGAGAACTCGGGATCCGCCCAGACCACGTTTGAAAACGACATGACGAACTTGCTGTACTGCCAACTCCCCGTGTAGGCGTTGTACGGCCGATCGCGATCCGGGTTCTCGACGTTCACGTACTGGCCGATTCCCGACGTCATTTTCGGGGCTTCGAGCTGCGCATTCATGAACCACAGGGCCGTATCGGCCCAGTGCACGCCCCAGTCGGTAATCAGGCCGCCGCCGTAGTCCAGGTAGTAGCGCCAGCCCCGCTGCCGGCCTGCTTTGTATGCCTTGCGCGGCGCCGGTCCCTGGAACGTGTCCCAATTCAGTCCCGCCGGCACCGCAACGACGGGCTCGGTCGTCGGCGATCCACCACCAGCCTGCTGGATGACCACATGGGTCACGCCGCCGAGTTGTGGGATGAGCTCGCGCGCTTCGGCAAACATTGGCCAGCTCCGCTGCTCGGTGCCCATCTGCACGATGCGGTTGTATCTGCGCGCAATGGGAATCACGCGCGCGGCCTCTTCGATCGTCGCGTCGTTGCAGGCCGGTTTCTCCATGTACACGTCCTTGCCCGCCGCGCATGCATCCATGGTGATCTGCGGATGCCAGTGGTCCGGGGTCGCAATCAGCACCGCGTCGACATCTTTCCGATCGAGGATTCGCTTGTATTCCTCGTAGCCGTCGACCTTCGCGCCCGAAGCGGTGCTCAGCTTCTGTACCGTGGCGTCCAGTCGTTCCTTGAAAACGTCACAGGCCGCGACGAAGACATTCGGATTCTTCGCCTCGGCGAACGAGGTCACGACCTCGTTGCCGCGGTTGCCTGATCCGATGATCGCCATCCGTACACGTTCATTCGCGCCGACAGGCCCGGTCTGTCGGGCGCGTGCCGCCACCACCGGCCTCGCCGCCGACGCCAATGCGGTCCCCGCCGTCATCTGTATGAAAGTCCGTCGGTTCATGAGTTCGCTCCTCGCTAACCCGCAGGCTGGTCGTATCCCTTGATCTTCCGAAGCCAGATGTTGCGAAACCGCACGGGAGCGCGCCCCTGGATCGAGAGCGGCAGCTCAGCCTCGTGCGGGGTGTACTGGTGCACGGTCAGCAATGTCGTGGGTCCGGCAACGGGCTGGCGGTTGTGCACCATCGCCCCGTTCCAGAACACGGTGAAATAGGCCGGAGCCAACACCGCCGTTCCCCGGAATCGTGGCGCTTCGAACACGACGTCCAACGTCTGCCACTCGCCGGGTGGGGCTGAGATGTTCACCATCGGTGGCCATTCGGCGTAGATGGACGCGTTCATACCATCCGCGTACGTCCGGTTGTTGTACGAGTCGAGAATCTGGAGCTCGTACTTCCCCATGAAGATGAGACCGCTATTGCCTCGTGACTGACTCGTCCCATTGATCTGGGTGGGCATGGCGTACTCGAGGTGGACCTGCACGTCGCTGTAGTTCTCGCGAGTGGTCAAGGTCCCTGGACCCGCGGTCAGCACGCCATCACCAATCGGCCAATTGGGCGTCGTCAACTCTCCGCCCTGACTGCGCACGCCCCATTTCGACAGGTCCGTTCCATCGAACAGCACGGTCGCGTCCGACGGCGGACCACCGGGCTTCTGCGGCGGCGTCACCACCGGAGGTTGAGGCCGGTTGGCATCGTGGATACGCCACGGAAGGCCGGGAATCATCGGCGTATTGTCGAGTCCCCACCACACGCCATCGGGTCCGTTCACGCGACCCGCCTCCGATGGCGGTCCTCCCCGACCCGGTGCCTGACCTTGCCGTCCGGGAGCAGGTTGCGCGGCAGGTGTCGGCGACGATGGCGCTGATGGCGTCGGGACCTGCCCCGCCAACGTGGCAACGGCAAGTGCGCTGAGCGCGGTGATGCCGACCCCGAGACTGGAACGAGATGCTGCGGAGAAGAATGAGCGGGCAGGCACGGCCACCTCCTGAATGACTCGACTCGGCGACGACTTCACAAGCGACTGGTAGATCGACCCGGCTGGCAAGAGCAGTCGATGGCCACGTCCGGCGTGCACACCTGTGGGCCCGCGGCCCACAGGTGTGATGCGAGGGTCCCGGTTAGAACGAGAAACGCGCCTGCAATTGCACCGTTCGCAGCGCTTGCGCACCGGTCACGGCTCCAAACCCCGCGCTCTTGGGTAACAGCTTCGCCGGATCGAGGCTGCCGTCCCCGAGCGTCTGGCTGTTGACCACCGTCTGGCTGGTGGGATTGTTGAATTGCACGCTGCCGCTTCGTCCGCTGTAGATAACCGTGTTGAACGCATTGAAAGCGTCGACACGGATCTGCACGACTCGTCCGCCGCCGAGCCGGAAGTTGCGCGCGATCGCGAGATCGGTCGTGTGGTCACCGCAGCCCGTCATGTAGTTCCGGCCCGACTCGAGGCCGACGCTGGGATATGTCGGCCCGGCGAAGGCCGCCGTGTTGAACTGCTGATACTGGTTGCTGCTGCAGCCGCGGCCCGGATCACCCACGATCCGAATGGCGGCTGGGTAGTCCGGAGACCCGGTCAGGTTCACGCTCGAACCGTTGGCCTGATAACTGAAAGCCATCGTGTACGGCGTGCCTGAAGTTCCCGTGAAGACGCCCGACAACTGCCAGTCGTTCAACACGGCCGCGGCCACTCGCGTCCCCACGTTGTTCCCATATGGCAGGTCCGGCAGATCCCAGACCCAGTTGGCCTTGACGACGTGCCTGATGGTGCCCTGATCCTTGTTCAAGTCCTGGTACTGTCCCCAGTCATCGCGCAGCGAGATGGTCCCGTCGGCCGCGTGCTGGAAGCGCGGCTGGAGATTGGTGTTGCCGTTGTCCGACAACGTCCACGTCCAGCTCAGGCCCGCCTGCACACCGTTTCGGAACCGGCGGCTGTACTGCGTCTGAACCGAGTGGTAGGTTCGGTAGAAGCCACCACCCTGCTGGTTGATCGCGGCGTACCCGCGAATGGATCGGAGCAGATCGGTCGTGACAGCGGTCGCTCCCGGTGTGGCGTTGGCGGTCAACGTCGGGTCCTGATTCGCGGGAAGGAAGGCCGCGCCGATGTCGACCGTGTTCAGGTTGACGCCGGCTCCGCCGCCGTTCTGCTGATTCCAGGCGTGCTGGCCCACGTACGAGACATCCAGCGCCGAGGCAAACGGCAGCGCCATCTGGGCGCCCACATTCCACTGGAACGATGAAGTCAGCCCGTCGTTGTAGCTGTACGAAAACAACTGCGTCGCAGGCAGCGGACCACTCGTCCCTGACGCCAGATCCTGAGCCCGCAGCGCTCGCAGCGTCACACCCCGGGAGAACGGAGGATTGGACACGAGGTTCTGTACGTTGTCGCTTGGTGGGCGGTCAAAGAACACTCCGCCGCCGCCGCGAAGCACGACCTTCTGATTGCCGAAGAGGTCATAAGCGGCGCCAAAACGCGGCGCATACCCGATTGTCGGCCACGTGTAGCCGAACTCGGAGATGCCTTGCTGCCCCTGCTGGATCAACCCTTGGGTCGGATCCCCCGTGTTCGGCACGAGCTGGCCGATGAACACGGCGCTTCCGGCCCCAAGCAACTGGCCCGTCAGCGGGTTCTTCGCCTGGCGCGTCGTCGCGCACGGATTCACGCCTCCCGGGCAGCCTGGCACATAGAGAGTGGGCGCGTTGCCGATCGACCACTTGTCAGGGAAGAAATTGGCGCTGTGGCCAAACGCGTCGTGCTGCGGCTGCTGGTTGACGAAGCGGATGCCGTAGTCGAAGGTGAGCCGGTTGGTGATCTTCCAGTTGTCCTGAATGAAGGCTTCGCGATTCCAGTAGATGTAGTAGCCCTCCACGAACTTGGACTGCTGACTGTAGCTGGAAAGAATGCCCAGCGCCGCGTTGGCGTAGCCAAAGCCCGAGTCGAGCGGGTTGTTGGTGTCGTTCCCGAAGTTCATCTCGCCCTTGAACGGCAGCGCGCCGAGCGCGAGATTGATGTTCTGCGCTTTGAGGCTGTGGTTCGAGTAGAAGCCGCCCTTGAAGGTGTGATGCCCGCGCAGCTTCGTGACGCTCGCGGAGATGTCGTAGGTCGGGTTGGTGTTCAGTGCGCCGGGGAACGACTGATTCGGTGGACATGGTGCCGCGACTCCACCATTGAATCCCGTGGCACATCCCAGCCGGCTGCCCCAGAGATAGTTGGGCGGCAGCAGGATCTGCCCATTCTGGAACCACGGGACGTCCGACTTCGACAACGCCTGGTAGGCGAAGTAGCCGGGATCAACGGTCCGCCCCTCGGGATAGAGGATCGGCAACGAGCCAAGTCCCACGTTGTTGATGTTCGACGCGGCCGAGACAATCGGCGTGGTCAGATAGTTCTTCGCTCGGCCGTACGTCGCCTCGATGAAGGTCGTCGGGTTCACCACGTAGTTGCCGGTGACCGCCCACGTCGACGTCCACTCCGTGCCCTTGATCCGTTGGGTGTCGTTGAAGCCCGGCAGCGAACCTGGGATGACGGGGCGTCCGGGTGCGTTGTTCTGACCGTTGAACTTTCCCGTGAGCCGGAGGGTGGGCGAGAACTGATAGTCCATCCGCACCGTCGGCTGGTAGGTGTACGTCTTGACGACGGGGGCCTGCACTTCGTAGTTGTAGTTCTCGCCTGCGAGTTGCGTGTGGTTCGTGGCGGGCCACAGGTTGTTCAAGATGGCCAGACCAGGCTGATACAGCCGGTTCGCGGGAATCTTTCCGAGCACGCCACCGTCCTTGAAGCAACCCGCAGTGTTGGCGGCGGTGCATGGCTGATTGGTCGACGCATCGCGGATGAGATTGAACGAGGCCCCGTTGTTGTCCAGCGTCTGCGAGAAGTCGCCCAGGCGTTCCGCGGCCGTCGGCAGCTTGAATCGCGTGATTGCGCCGCCGCTGGTGCGAGGCCGGTATTCAGTCGCGTAGAAGAAGAACAGCTTGTTCGCCCCGCCTGGTTTCCCCACAGGACCGCCGACCGAGTATCCCCAGTCATCCTGTTTCGACACCGGCTTCGGGTCCCCATTCTTCTGGTTGACCCAGGAGTTGGTATCCCATTTCGAATTTCGTTTGAGGTCGTAAAGGGATCCGTGAAAGCGGTTGCTACCGCCCTTGGTGACGGCGGTGATCTGCAGCCCGCTGGAGCGCCCGTATTCCGCCTGGTAGTTCGACGTCAGCACCTTGACTTCCGAAATGGCGTCCGCGTTGAGCTGAAGCATCTGGCTGTTGTTGCCGGTATCCACAACAGACACGCCGTCCATCACGATGTTCGTCTGGCCTCCACCGCCGAGCCGGGAGGTCCCAGTGACGCCAGGGGACAACGAGGCCAGCGAAGCGAAATTCTGGTGATTGATCGGAAGGTTCTCGACCTGAGTGGTCGTGACGACAAAGGAGCGTTCGCCACTCTGTGCCTGAAGGATCGCCGCTTCGGCAGTCACGGTCACCACTTCAGAGGCGCCGCCGACTTCGAGGACGAGCGCACCAAGGGCCACTCGATCACCGCCGCTGACGGCCACGCCCTTCCGCGAGGTCGTCTTGAACGAGGGCATGGTCACTTCAACGGTGTATGTCCCGGGGGCAACGTTCGGCACGACAAAGTCTCCCGTGGGTCCTGCCACGACGGGAGCGGATTTCGTGCCGCGGGTTTCACTGGTCAGTACAACAGTCGCGCCCGGCATCACGCCGCCCTGCGCGTCTTTGATGGTCCCGAAAACGGTGCCTGTCGTGACTTGAGCCGACGCGGGCCGAGCCAGCAACAGGCTGACAACCGCGGCAGCCAAGATCAGCACCCGTGCTGCTCTTGTCCTCATTAACGCTCCTCCCAGTCCACATTCACCACCGGCCGGCAGACCGCCATCGCGACCCGAGAGGCGGTCACGCGGCAACCCGCTTGGACGTGCACGTACTCGTCAAGGCGGGCTTCTGATAACTCAGCAGAGGAGCATATAGAATATCAAGTAGATGCCATTGTCAATGCTGTTTGAGCGCAAACTAGCCACCATAAACAAATAACCTGTATAGACATCTCGCTCTGCAGCCCTGCCGAGGCGGTGTCTGGCAGCAGTTCGCACGGTGGAATAGAGGTAGGCAGCGGCAACAGGCCGCATCGGTCCAGCGTCGTGGGGAGGATGTCGATCCAGGCGCGGGAGACGGAGCCCGGGGCGCACTTCGTCGGCGTCCGATCCCCGCTGGCCGATCGGGCCTGCGCGTTTACTTCTTGAACAGCGAGAGCTGCACCGCGTCCGCCATGGCCTGATAGCCAGCGTCGTTTGGATGCAAGTGGTCCCGATTGTTGAAGCCCAGACGAAATTGCTTTTCGTTCGTGGCATCGCGCGTGGCCGCGTCGAAGTCCACGAACCCATCGAGCTCGGGACTCGTGCGGATGAACGCGTTGAGGGCGATCCGCACGGATTCCCCGGCATCGGTGTAGTAGTTCGCGCCTCCGAAAGGCGTCAACGTGCCACCGATGACCTTGATCTTGTGGGTGTGGGCCCGCTCGATCATTTGTTTCAGCGCCCCGATGAGCGCCCCCTCCGTGACGGGGGTACCGCGAAATATCCCACCGATGTCGTTGATGCCTTCGGTAATCAGCACCCAGCGAACACCAGCGACGCTCAGGACGTCCCGGTCGAAACGGGCCAGCAGACTGACGCCGGCGCCGTCCGTCAGCACACGATTGCCCGCGATGCCCATATTGACCACCGACAGCTGGGCGGTCGAGCGGCTCGCGCGCACACGTTCGGCCAGCACGCTGGGCCAGCTGCGATTGGCGTTTGGGGTTGAGTTGTCGCCGTCGGTGATCGAGTCGCCGATCGCGACAATGGTTCCTGCCGGTTCCGGCGCCACGACATCGACCTCGGACACCCAGTACCAGGCCTGGCGCGTCCGAGTCTCGGCGATCGTCGGTGCCGCAGTGAAATTCCCCTCCGAGGAAATGTACGTCGTCTGCAGCGCGAGCAAATGCCACGAAGGCATCGCCACTTCGCGCGGGACGAACACGCTGATGGCGAGATCGGACAGCGGCGGCACGACGAGATCCACGGGATCGCTGAGCATGACGGCGCCAACGGGAATGGTGATGGACGACGCACCGCCGAAGGTCAGGGCGCGGTCCGTCCCGTCCACAGTGCTTGCACCCTGAGAACGCCGCGCGACGTGTGCGGCGCCGAGTTCCAGCGGCTCGGTGCCGAAGACATTGGAGAACTGCACGCGGATGCGGCCGCCGCCCAGGCTGGTACGGACGATCATCCGGACCGTCTGATTGTTGAAGCTGTCGGGGACCGGTGGTGTCGGCGTCGTTGGCGCGGGCACCGTCGGTTGCGGAGGCGTGCTCGGCGTCGCGGCGCCAGCCGCCGGCACGGGCGGGTTGGCCGCTCGTCCTCCACGCCCGGCAAATCGAGGTGCCTGATGGGCGGAAGCCCACGTCGCGACCCAATGCACGGGCTCCCGGCTTGCACCGTCGGCGCCGCCCCACAGAGGAACGATCAGCGCAACGAGAGCAACAGCGAAAGAGAGCGACGAACGTGGTGGATGCATGGTTCTCATTTCGGGCTCACACGCCCCCGAGCCGCTGCCCGCTTTCCCAGCGGCGTCCTTGCTTCGGACTCACGGACGCATCGACTGCAGGGCGGCCCGCACGAGCGGCGCCATCACGGCGTAGCCCTCTTTCGTCGGATGCACGCCGTCGTTCGACCATCCGTCTCGCAACATCCCGCTCGAATCGACCATCGCTGAGTAGAAGTCGACGAACGTGACACCGGCGCTCCGCGCGTAGTCTCGCATCCACGTGTTGAGACGCACGATGTCGGCAGGCGGACGCATCTCGGAATTCTTACGCCTCGGCGCCAGGCCCCGGCCGCCTGCTTGTCCCTGAGGCTGGGGCCCAGCGCCGCCGACACGCGCCGCAGTGGCCGGCGACACCGGCGTGTCGTCGGTCGGCAGGATGGAACAGAGCGCGACCTTGATGCCATTGGCGGTCGCCAGTTGCGTCATCGCCATGATGTTGAATTCGACCATCTCCGCCGTCGAGGCGCCCGTCGCTCGAGAGATGTCGTTGGTGCCCGCGAGGATCACCAGCGCCGCCGGCTTCAGGGCGATGACGTCGGGGAACATTCGCACGACCATTTGTGATGTCGTCTGCCCGGCAATGCCACGGTTCACGTATGGCTGCCCTGGAAACGACTCGGTCAGGTTCCACAGGTCCGTGATCGAGTCCCCCATGAACACGACGCGGCCGGGATCTGGCGGCTGCTTTCGAAGTTCCTGATTGTCGCGATGGTAGCGACTCAACTGATTCCAATCCTGCAGCTGCTCGGCCAGGTTGGCGATGGTCAGGGAGAGACAACACGCGTGGCGTACCGGCTCATAGTCCGACAGCAGTTGTGCACGTACAGGCCCCGTCCACACGGCCCCGGCAATGATCAGCACGAGAGCGGTACGTCTCATGATCGGCCCCATGTGATGTCGATCGTTGTCGATTTGTCAGAGGTGCCGGCCGCCAGGGACTCCGTTCCCTGGCGGCCGGTGAGACTTGGCGAGCTCAGAAGGAATACGTCACATTGATCTGAGTGGTGCGGGCGCCTTGGGTGCCGGTGACCGATCCGAAGGCCGCGCCCGAGGTGATGGTCGTGTTGGGGTCATTCCAGCGGACGAAGTTGAACGGGTTCGACAGGTCGATGCCGATGCCGACGCGGCGGCCGTTCGCGATGTTCACCTGGCGCGAGAACGACAGGGCCTCCGACTTCTGCGCAAACCCCCGAACGTACCCGACCGGCCCCAGCGTATTGCCCAGCGCGAAGGCGGACGGCGCAGCAAAAGCGGCGGAATTGAGGTACCGATCGACCGCTGGATCGAATCCACTGCGGCTGTGGCTGTACACATCGACCCCTTCAACGCGATCGGCGTACTTGATGGTGTAGCCGAGCGGGCCGAGGTTGTTCTGAGACGTGATCGCCAACGCGGCGCCCGACGAATAACGCAGCGCGCCGGCCACGTTCCAATCCGAGACGATCTTCCCGACGATGCCGGAACCTCCGTTGAGGAACTTGCGGTCGCGGCCGAACGGGAGCTGGTACGTCCAGCTGAACGAGAACGTGTGAGGAGGCGTGCCTGGATCGATGCGGAGCGGCCGCTCGCCCGGATACGCCAGCGTGTAGTTCGTGTTGCTCACGTTTCGCATCCATGAATAGAACGACACGAACGAAAGCCCGTTCGAAAAACGCTTATCCGCCTTCAGTTGGACCGAGTTGTACTCGGAGCGGCCCTCCATCAAACGCGTCGAGTTCGCCGTCACCGACGTGTACTGCGGGTACGGCTTGAGGGCCTGCGCGACGGTATTGGCGCCAAGCTGGTTGGCGAAGCCCGGGAAGGGTTGCTTGAAGCCCGCCGCGGTGGCTGCGGCCGACGTGATTGGCTGGAACAGCAAACTACCCAACGCCAGGTTCTCGATCGGCACGAAGTCGATCTCCGACGCGTTCCCGGACAGGCCCAAGTGCGACGACCGGCTCCCGATGTAGCTCAGGTCGAGCGTGAGTCCCCGAAGCACCTCTCGCGCAATCCCGACGTTGAAGCTTCTGACGACCGGCAGCCGGGCGGCGTCCGGTGTCGTGTAGTTCACCGCCTGGCCATTCGCGAACGACGGATCCAAGACCGGCGGCCGGCTGAACGACTGCGGGAACGGCGCCGTGTTCCAATTGAACACCGGCGAGAAATTGTTCGGCGAACTGAACGAGGGGCTGCTCTGGTACCCGAGCGGGGTCACCGAGTTCTGGTTGCCGGTCCCGTTGTAGTAGAGCCCCCACGAAGCCCTCAGGATCGTTCTCGGATTCAACGAATAGCCGAGACCCAGCCGAGGGCCGAGGCCTTTGTACCAGGTGTCCTGGAAACTGTGCCCGTACTTGGCCACGTCCGCCGAGGCGAACGCCAACGCGCCGGGCAGCCCGCCAGCTCCTGGATTGGCAATGTTCGGGAGAAATGTCGAGATCTGGTCGTTCACTTCCCGATAGGGTGGCTGGATGTCCCACCGCAAGCCGTACGACAAGGTCAAGGCCGCCGTCGCGCGCCACTCGTCCTGCGCGAACGCGGCGTAGTGATCGAGTCGCAGCCGTGTCGAGGCGGGCATCAGTACCGACGCCGAGTTCACTTCGCCGAGCAGGAAGCTGGCGAACGAGTTGCCCCCGGCCAACGTATTGGGCTGGCTCGTCGTGAAGTTGCTGAAGTTGAAGGTGCCGGCCCGACCGCCGGTAAAGAACCGGTTGATGCCGTTCCTTCCCACTTCGCCACCGAACTTCATGGTGTGCCTGCCGGCCGTCCGTGTCAGGCTCTCCGACAAGCCGAAGGAGAAGTCCCTCCAGTTCTCGTCGTACGCGCGGTTCAGGTTGGCCGGCGACGCCGTGCCGCCGCTGAAGTTGATCGACGGGAACGCCCCGTCATCATCGGGAACACCGGCCACGCCGAGCTTATC
>Ga0068860_100006542_pt1 | contig 11697 bp, 19 predicted proteins | sample KBSSwiS32_FD_66597 | JGI IMG/M metagenome (GOLD analysis project Ga0068860, IMG submission 66597) | Switchgrass rhizosphere microbial communities from Kellogg Biological Station, Michigan, USA - KBS Switchgrass S3-2 | ecosystem: Host-associated > Plants > Roots > Rhizosphere > Soil ... | reverse complement strand
GCTTGACCGGCACGACGGCGGACCCGGCCGTTCGGCCGATGACGAACCCGAAAGTCGGCGGCACGACGTACCGCGTCGACGGCGGCCGTGCCCACGTGAGCGACGACGCCGGCGAGCGGCGGAAGCTCCGGCCGGACACGCCGGCGAAGGCCGGCACGCTGTTCATGGACACGAGCGTCGCGGGCGAAGACGTCACCGTGTCGGACGTGATCGGCCAGTTGCGGGGCGTGATCGCGGCCGTGAAGAACGGCGACTTCCTGGAAGCCGGCGACAAGGCGTCGGACTTCCTGAAAACGTGCGTGTCGATCTTCCGCGACCAGTTCCGGCCGCGTGCCCAGTTCGCGGACGACGAGTCGTTCAAGGCGCATCAGGGCCAATGGCGGGAGTTCGACACCACCGCGAAGGAATGGGACGGCGTCAAGGACGGGGCCATCGAGAAGCTGCCGATGATGATGATGAACCCGGACGGCGCGCGGTACGGGGCCGCGTCCGGGGCGATGGCACCGATGGGCCGTCCGGCACCGGCGGCCGGGAGGAATATCGGCACGTGGGTGACGATGCTGGAACTCGTGTCGAAACTGGTCGGGGAACTGCGGATTCTCAAGACGTGATCGTCGGACGTGGCATCAAAAGAAGCGGCCCGGCACAACGCCGGGCCGCTTTCGTTCAGTCGTCATCGTCGTCGCTTTCGTCGTAATCGAACCCTTCCGTGGCCCATGCGTCCAGGACTTCGACCATCCAATCCGGGCGGTCGAACTCGACCACGGTTCCGGCGTGCAGCGCGAGACGGGCACGCGGCGGCGGCCGGTCCGGACTGCACTGCGAAAACGCGATGTGAACCATTCCGATGGCATAGGCATCGGCACCGACTGGGTCGCGCCACAGCCTCTCGATGGGTCGGAACAAAAGCCGTGTCATCGTCGGCACTGTCGGTGCCGAATCGCCGATATCCGGCGGCGTGTACGGTTCCCGAATGTCCACCGGGAACATGGTCGTAATGCACGCGGTTTGCTCGTCGCACGAGATGACGCCGCCGCCGCAAACGCGCATCGTCGTCGGCTCTTTCTGATCCGCTTCCACCCACCACACGTACTGACCGACCGAAAATTCACTCGGCATTGCACCGACTCCGGAAAAGGTTCGCCCACGTGGGCGGGGTTAAGAATTTCCACCGTACAAATCGACCTCGCGGGACTGGAACGTCTGGCCGTTCGGCGACTTGCCGACGGTGATTTCCCATGCCTTGTCTTGCCCATAGACGTGCCCGGCCGCGAGGAATCGGCGGAACTGTTCGACGTCGCCGATCCGGTACACGCCCAACGACCCGAGCGCGACATTAATGTCGCGGCCCGCGCCGTCCTTGCGGCCGATGTACACGACCGGCGTTAACATGCCCGCGAGGTAAGTCGCAAAGCACAACCGTTCCTTGCGGGTGTGCTGGTCGATCACGACGGCTTGGACCTCAAGGTCCGCGACGTCGTCCAGCGTGAGCGGTTCCGGCCGCGGCAGCACGGTTTGCCCGGCGTCCGCGAGGGCCGCGTCAACCCCCGCCCGGTTGTCCTTGCTCGTGAGGTTCATCCACCGGAGCGGCGGGAACTTTGAATGGTCGTAGGTCATCGGCACACCATTTCTCGACAAAGCACAAGTAAACGAAGACGTCGCAATGTTTACAAACCTTCGTGTAGTGGAACCCCTCGCAACTGCACACCGCGACCCCCTCGCGGGGAATCCACACTTCGTACACGTCGCCGGTCGCGGAGTCCTTCCCGAGCAGAAACGCCCGACCGGGGAACGGTTCGTCGGGGTCCGGCTCGACTTCCTCAATCGAGTAGCTCTCGACGGATATTTTCGACCGGCCGCCCTTCGGCCCTTCCTTGCCTTGCTGGATCGTAAGGTAGCCGTCGTGGTTTCGCGACGGCACCAGCCGGAAGAACCGCGAACCGGGTTCTTCGTGCGTCCGCGACGGCGGCAGGTATGCAAAAATCTCACTCATCGTCTTCACTCGCGCCGGGGTCAACGACTTGCTGTGTGCGGGCGAGTTCGTGAATCTGCTTCACCGTGAGCCGCGCCGTCATCCGCGCGTTGCAATGGTGACACGTCTCGACCAGTGGAACCATCGTCTTCGGGTTCAGCCCGACCGTGCGAACGGCCCGGTCTGTGACGAACTTACAGAGTCGGCATTGCCACTTGAGCCAATTCATTGCTCCAAACTCCGGTCGGGGATGATTGGGGTATAAGTTTTAGCGTGAGACTTAATGTCATCAACCGTCAACTGACGAGTCATGGGTGAGCAGCAGTGAAAACACTCGTGAGACAACTCGATGCGTTGCGTATCTTTCAGGCTGTCCAGAGAGCCGATTACGCCGGGTGTCTGTAAGCCGCACAACGAACATTGCCAGATTACAGTCATCGGACGAACTCCCGGTAAACGAAGGCGGCCGCGAGCGTCAGCAGCACGCCGAACAGCGTCCCGAACACGAACCCGCCGCACCCCCAGTTGAGCGCGACGTCCGACTCCCGGCGGCCGTGGTTTTCCGGGTAGACGACGGTCGGTTCAAAATCATCCACGGCCGACCCCCGTGCCCACGTGGGCGGGTTCGGCGGGCCGGACAAGGCCGCATTCGGGCCGCAACCCGCGGCACCCGCACCGGCACACCGGCTTGACCTCGCGGCGATACCCGAGCCAGCGGGCCATCGACAGGAACGCCTTGAGCCACGCATACCCGCGTTTCGCCGGGCTCGCGTCGTCGGCCGCGGTCAGACACCGCGTCGCGTCGAACCCGGTCATCGTGTGGAACGGCTTCCCGTCCCGCTTCATGCGATGCACCTTCACGGTCGGACCTCCGATCAATCGCCGGACAGGATCGACGCGAGGGCGGCGAGAACCCACGCGAGCGAGTCGAAAAGTACCTTAAGCTGGGCTTGCCCGAAGAACATCGAGTAAACCGGATTCGTCACGTAGGCGCGGCACACTAGCACGAAGCCGGCGAGAATCAGGATCAGGGCGGCGACTAGTGCGATCACGGTGAGAATGGCCATCGTCGATCCCTCTTGTCCGGTCGGCCGCGGCGTGCGACCGTCTTCCGGTAAAGAGACGATACGCCGAACCCGTAATCGCGTCAAGGGGAATTTCGGAGATGAGGAAAGATTCTCCGAAATCCCCGCCCACGTGAGCGGCTAGTGGCTCGGAATTACGTTCCAGTTCAGGCACGCCGCGGACGGCTGAACCGGCTTCGCGTACCCGTGCGGGTCGTTTGTGCGGAGTTCGACGCCGTACTCGCGGACGGCTTCCGAGAACTCATACGGCGTGGCGGCGGCTGCGCCGGCAATCGCGTCTTCGGTGATCGTGCAGCGGGCCGGAACTTCGTTCAACAGAGTCGCGTATGCGTCCGAGTTGTCGGCGAACCAGTCAGCGAGCATTTCGACCGTTAGCGGCTGGCACCCGCCCTTGCACCACCCGGCGAGAAACGGCCCCAGTTCCCCGGAGAACACGCGGCCGACGGCGTCCCAGCACGGCACTGGCTGACACAGCGCGACCGGCACGCGAGGGTGTTTCTGGCCACCCTTGCCGACGAGATTGCACACCGTCCCGTTTCCGTCGTGCCAGTGGCATTCGACCGTGTAGACGCCGAACGGCACTCGCTTCCCGCTCGTGACGCGGACGGACCGGCCGGGCTTGATCCGGTAAGCGTCGTCGGCGGCCGTGTCGCGGGCCGCTTTCAGCATGGCGCGAATGACGACCCGCATACACGCGGCCGCAATCGGCCCTTCCGATTCGGGCCGTTGAGGACGAAGGTCTTCGACCGCATTCCCGCACACCGGGCACGCGGCGGCCGTGTCGTACCCGACTTGGCACGTGCGACAGAGAAAGTTCATGGCAACCTCGCGGCTTGTGATGAATGAAGGCCGCCCGGAACGTCCGGGCGGCCGCGAGGCTGTTACGCGCAATCGCCGCAATCGACCTGGTTGGATTCGTTCCCGCCGCAAGACGGGCACGTCCGCACGCGGCGAGACGACCGCGAACACGACGGGGCGGACGACTGGGAAACGAGGCCCGAATCGACCCAAAACTCTTTCGAGCCGTCCATGAATCCGAGTTTGGCCTTGTTGCCGAACTTCGTCTTGCCGACGAACAGCAGGCGGTAGGTGCGACCCTTGTGCGTTGCGGTTTTGTTCGACATGCTCATCCCTCTCGTGGTCCGGTCGCGGGCGTCGCGTGTCCGGTAAGTACAGGTTATCCCGAGACGCCGGAAGTGTCAAGGGGAATTCCGGGATTCGGGAAAAAATTCCCGCCCACGTGGGCACGGTCACGAGTAGACAACGCGGATTCCTCCCGTGCCGAACAGGTGGGCGTTGACGAACACTTCGGGGATGAACGTGCGGCGAGTTGGTCGCGGGAGTGCGGCGGGCGGGCCGTATGGCACGTTCCGCCAGTGCCCGCGGCGGATGTGCGGGGCCACGTGTACACCGGTGTGCCCGGCCGCACCGTCTGCCGTGACGAGTACCTTCCGCCGGAACGTCACCCGTTGTTCGACGTCGTACCCGGTGGGTGTGCGGGCGAGTCGCCGGGCCGCGTCCAGTTTCGCGCCGTGCGGGGCGCGGGGGTTGGCGAGCGTCTTTTCGTACCCGGCGACCGACGGCGGTTGGCCGGTCTTCCGCATCCCGTAGCACGTGAGCAGTAAACACGAGTTGACGAACGCCCGCTTGCATCGGTCCAGTAGTTACGTTTCGTCGTCGTTCAGCGGTTCGGCACCCGGCCGTTGCTCGAAGCAGTCCTCTCGCGGCAGGGCTTCCGACTTGCGAAACAGGCTTTCAATCGTCGCGTCCCGCCGCTCCGCGCTGGGCCACGTGAAAAACATGTTCATGTTCAAATCGGCCCGCGAGCCGTCCGTGCCGAACACCATAATCGACAGGATGTTTCCGACTTGTGAATGGCGGCCGATGATACAGGCCGGCGCGCCGAACTCGAATCCGCGGCGGCCGTACACGCCGTCCGGTATCTGGACGCAAAACGTCCCGAACGGTTGCCGATACTCGGCAAACGTGACGTTGCATTCGGTCCGCGACAGGGTCATGAAGTCGTCCGCCGACGGGCAGTAGACGCGGGGGTTCGCACAGAACCCCGCCATCGTCCACGATTCGAGCGGGAACGTCGATTGATCAGAAAACCCGTCGGCGAGCAAACCGACGAACGTCGTCCAGTTCTCGCGGCTCACACCGTCCGGAACGCGGCGGAACTCGCGGCGGTCCGCCGTGAAGTTGAAGTAAATATCTTTTTCTTCCGTACAAGACGGCTCGCGGAACGTCTCGATGGTATCGAGATGCCGGTATATGTCCCACAAGAACGCGACGTCCGGGTTGAAGTATTCCGAGATGAACTTGTTGACCCTATTCATCGGACGATTCCCCGAAAAGAGACGGCTGATCGGTACGCGGTTTTTTCGGCTCACGCTTGACCGGCGCGGTGGCCGGTCCGGGGTTGTCGGCGAGCGGCAAACTGGCCTGATCCGATCCGTCCACGGGCCGCGAGAGCAGTTCCACGACGACGAGTTCCCATTCGTTGATGCGGTATCGCGTCGTGATGTGGTCGAAGTACGCCACGCCGTTGATCCAATCGACCGGCCGCCACGTGCGGCGGCCGGTTACGCGGTCCTCAACGCACACGGCCATTGCGTCACAACGCCACGCGATCAGTTTCGCTGTCATTGTGGTAGCTCGATAATCTCGCCGTCCGCAACGCACTTGCCGAACGCGACGCTAGAACTCGATGATCCATTTTTGAGTTCGACGACTTGTCCGCACTTCGAGTCGTGAAGCCCTTCGAGATAACCGCGGGCGTAGGTGCGGTTAAAGTGAAAGCGGATCACATCGCCTTCGCTCTTCATGTCCGGCATCCCGCCGCGGGCGAACCCGTAATTCTTCTCGGGGTTGTTCCATCCCTCGCGGTGGCACTGGACGCCGTGCCAGTAACCGGAGTTGAAAATGCACTGGACGCGGAAGCGGAGTTCTTCGGGCGTTTCGGCTTGCTTGTTCTTGCGGCGTGCCATCGTTAAACCCTCGCGTCCGGTCGGTTGCGATTGTGCGACCGTTGTCCGGTAAGATCAAGGTACGTCGCGGCCAGAAAAGAGTCAAGGGGAATTTTCGGAATTGTGTAAAACGGCACTGCGCCCATGCCCACGTGGGCGGGCTCTCGGAATTCCGGTTGACAGGGTGATACAGGATGTGCTAAAAGAAGTGGGCCGCGGGGTTGGAATTCCCCCGCGGCCCTTGCACAAAGTAGTACGGGAATCATAACACAACGATTCCCGGTGTCAAGGTTCGGCGTTCACACTTCCACGCCGGAAGAATCCGAAACGGCTATAGCTCCCTGTTGAGCAACAACCCGCGGCCGTGCGCGACCGCGAGCATAGGGCGCGACCCAACCGGCGTTGTAGTGTGTGGGTCGATTCCGCGTACCCGTCAAGGTGACGACGAACGAACGGGGTGTTCCGCGACGGCGCGGGGCTTGCGGCGTGGCGTAGGGTGAAACCCGCCGGACCACGTAAAACAAACGCGGCGGGCGTAAGTGACCGACCGACCGACGGAAAGCTCTTACGCGATTATCCCGCAAATTTTTGCGGGGTCGTTGCGCTCCCTCCCTCCCTCTGGAAAGCAGAAAGACAGGTGACGTATGGTTGAAGTGAAAGCCGTGTACACGGACGGCGGCGTGATCGGGAAGAACCCGAGCAGGGACGGCGGTACGTGGGCGTTCGTCCACGTGGGCGGGGACGGGCGGTTGTACCGGCTCGAAAAGGGGATCGTCACCCCGGCGGACGTGGGGTTGCCCACGGTGACGAACAACATGACGGAACTACTGGCGATGCTGCACGCTCTGGAAGCGTTACCGGTCGGCTGGTCGGGTTCGGTGTACACCGATTCACAAATCACGCTGTACCGGGCGATGCGGCCGTGGACGTCGAAATTCGACGGCATTACAAACGGACTCCGCGAACGTCTGGTCGCGGCCCGCGAGAGGATCGGGCACGTCACATTCCATCTTCTCGGAGGACACCCGGACCGCGGCGACGCGGCCGGGACGTGGAAGACGACGGGTGTTCGGCTCAGGGACGGGCGGTCGTGCAGCAAGTGGAACGTGATGTGCGACGCGGCGTGCAACGAGATGGTTGACCAGTGGCGGGCGAATCAGGCCACGGCCGGGGCGAGCAAGTAGCGTTGGCACGCGCGGATCACGTAGTTGGACAGGCTGTCACCGGTGCGGCGTAGTCGTCTCTCGACACGCCGCAACAACTCGGACGGCAGTTCCAGGGACGTCGGGTAACTGATGCGTTGCACCGTTACCCGATCCTCTTCATTCCTCAGAGCGTATTCAAGAGCCCGGCATATCCACGGCGTCATGCGGCGCGCGGCCGGCGTCTCGCCGCTCGACTGTGCGGCCGACAGGATTTCCCGCTTTAGCTCACCGGTCATATAGATGCTGACGCAACGCACATCCGCCTTAGTACGCTTTCTCGGCATAATGAACCCCCTTTCATTGTCAACATACCACACGGCACGAATCGGGCAAGGGGAAAGGAATTACTGTGATTCCCCTTGACTATCCACACGGACGGTGTATCTTAACAGCATCCGCACCCGGCAACCCGCCGGACGGACCGTGCCCACGTGGGCGGGAGTTTCGAGTCATGTCTACCGTGGCGATCCACGCCGACCGGGGCGACCGGACCGGTCGCGTCATGTTGAACCGGGAAGCGATGAAAGAGGAAGACGAACAACGGCAAATCCTCCGCGACTACGTCAACAAGCACATGGTTGAGGGGACGGATTACGGAATCATCCCCGGCACCGACAAGAAAACCTTGCTCAAGCCGGGTGCCGAGAAACTTACCGCACTGTTTCATTGCGTGCCGCGGTTCAAAGTGGTCAAGGAAATCGAGGACTGGGATCGCGGGCTGTTTTACTACCGCGTCCGGTGCCTGATCGTGACGAAAGACCGGTCCGTCGTCGCGGAAGGCATGGGGGCCGGCAGCACGTGGGAGAGCAAGTATCGGTTCCGCAACCAGTCCCGCACATGCCCGAATTGTGGCAAGGCGTCTATCATCAAGGGTAAAGCCGAGTACGGCGGCGGGTGGATTTGTTGGGCGAAGAAAGACGGGTGTGGGGCCAAGTTCGGCGACGATGACGATCAGGCCATTTCCTCGCAAGATGTAGGGCGGATCGACAACCCGGACATTTACGACGCGATCAACACCGTGTTGAAAATGTCTAAGAAGCGTTCGCACGTGGACGCGGCGTTGATGCTGTCGCGGTGTTCGGACATCTTCACGCAAGACGCCGAAGACCTGCCGGAATCGCAAGAGATCGACGACCGGCCGAAGCAACAGCAACAGCAGCGGGCCGCGCAGCAACCGCCGAAGCAGCAACAGAGCAAGCCAGCTCAACAACAACAGCAAGCCGAGAGGCCGCAAGAGCCGGAAGTCAACCCGCCGTACATCGACTGGCGGACCGGGCGGAACGCGCCGGCCCCGACGAAAGATGAGTTCCTCTCGTTGATCGCTCGCAAGGGCTGGATTTTGCCGGAAGTGCTGCGAGCCATCAACGAGAAGTGGCGGACGAAATACGAACACGGCAAGACCGTGTGGGAGCGGATGAACGTCGCGCACACGACCGACTTCGCGCAATGGGTGTGGGGAGAATCGGACGCGCAGTCGGCGACACCGGCGCAGTCCGCGGTGAAGCAAGAGCAACCGCAAGAGCCGGACCGCGGCGACGCATTCGAGACGCCAAAGGACGGATGGGAACTGTACGCTTACGTCACGAAAGCCGACGCGGACATGACGAAAGCCGGCTTGTGCAAGCTGACCGATCTGGTCGCGCATATCGTCAAGGCCGGGTCCGAAGCCGGGTTCAAGCCGGTGGACATCATCGAATGGAACAACCCGGCGCAAATCAAAGCCGTACTCGGGTGGTGCGACGTGTACCGGGCGGACCGCGAGCGGGACCGGGCGGCGAAGGCGGGAGATAAATCGGCGGCCGCGGAACCGCTGAAAACTCAGGCCGGCGAACTGATTACGTGACTCCGACTTCGCCCACGTGGGCACGACTTTGGAAAAATCCCCTTGACACATTTCGGCCGCGGGGTACATTGTGAATATCCCAACCGCGTCAAGTCCGACGCGGCGGACACGAGAGGGAAAGACAATGGCCGCGAACATCACCCCGACCATGACCGGCACCGACGAAAACGGATTCCCGGTCAGTTACGAAGACCACACGCCGGACACGTTCCGGCTCGGAGAAGACGACGCGGCCGACACCCAAACCGAAAAGGAATCAGACGTGACCGCAACCGCAACGAAACCCACGGCCGCGAAGTCGAAGACGCCGCCGGTAAGTCACATCAACGACCCGGCCGCGAAGAACGGTAAGCCAAAACAAAGCGCGGCCGGCGCGCCGACGGGAAACAAGAACGGCAAGGGAAGCAAGCCCGGCGCGCGTCACGCGGCAAAGCCGAACGCCGGCGAGGACGCGAACTTGTCGATGGCGGTTCCGAAAGGCACGATCAAGACGATCCCGTTCAAGGAACTCGTCTTTGACAAGCGGGTGCAAATGCGGTCCTCGCTGTTCGACGAATCGACCGTGGAAGAATACCGCGAGTTGATGAAAGAAGATGGTGACGCGGACCGGTTTCCGCCGCTCCGGGCCGTGGAGATTTCCGCCGACGAACAAAAGGAACTCGGGCTCGACTCGCCGTTCGTCGTGTGGGACGGCTTCCAGCGCGGCGAAGCGATTCAGCGGAACCGGTTCAAGGAAGTGGGCATCGAAATCATCAAGGGCGACTGGTTGCTCGTGAAGCGGCTCGCGTTGCTGGCGAACCGCGACCACGGCATGAAGCGCAGCAAGGCGGACATCCGCAAACTCTTCGAGAAGTTCATCGCCGACGAAACGCTCGTCAACAAAGTCCTCGCGGAAGGCAAGGGCAAGGGCGGGGCGAACCGGGCGATTGCGACCGCCGTGGGTATCTCGAAAGGCGCGGTCAACAACTACCTCGCGGCGATGGGCAAGGGCACGCAGGGCGACAAAATCGTGAACAAGACGCCGCCGCAAACGCGGCCGGAACAGCGGGTCGAGACGGATCGGATCGACCCGGCGTCGCCGAAGTTCAAAGAGGACATGGCCACGATTAGGGCCAAACACGACGCCGTGTTGATTCAGGAAATGTGCAACGCGATTGCGTCGTTCCAGCGTCGCTACGAGGCCATCCTGGAGCGGGCGGACGTGGCGAATCTGGTCCGCGAGGAAGCGATGAAACAGGGCTACCCGATCAAGCGGGACGAGAACCCCACGAAGGAAGCCGGGAACGCCGCGACCGTGATTCAGAAAACCGAATACTGGCCGGCGTGCGACTACCTGTTGTCGATCATGGACGCGGTCAAGGAAGCCCACGCCGCCACGGTCACGAAGACCACGACCGCGTAAGCGGCTCGACACCCACGGCCGCGTTCGGCCGTGGTTGCTTCTCACCCGCCCACGTGGGCACGGGTCGAACAAATCCGGGAATTCCCCTTGACACATTCGGCGTCGCGGGATACCTTGTTCTTACCGGACCCGCGAGTCCCGCGACCGGCACAAGATGGCGTATCATGGTTGTTCAAATCGGCGACGTGTACAAAACCGACAACGACACGTATACGGTGATCGCGGTAAACGGTCGTCACGCTCGCGTTCGGTACGGCCGCCCGCGGATTCACACGCTCACGGCGCGTGAGCGGAAGGCGGGCGGGTACGGGGCGGACGTGAAGCAAGTGCTAGAGCGCGAAGGCGACATGCACGTGAACACGCTGGCCGACATGGATCGCGTGGGGGTGTGACGTGGCGACGATGGGGTTCTCCGCGCTGATGGAATACTTCAACCGGACCGGTCTGTCGGTCCGGGTGACGCGCGGCGTGGCCCGACTGTGCAAGCCCGACGGCATGGACTCGGAGGAATTCCAGCGGCACGCCGAATTCCTCTTGCCGCACCTCAAGGCGAACAAGCGTGGGTTCGCCGGGCAGTACGACGGGGAAGGGGCGATGAACGGCGTGCAGTCGTTCAAAGACCTTCCGCCCGCGAGGAAGCGGGAGATGTTGTTTGAGCGGCTTGTGTTGCGGGCCGCGGCTTGCGCCGGTCGCGTGGCGACGTTTTCGTGGTACACGAGACTAATGGGATGGGTGTCGGCGACGGCGACTGAGTTTGAGCGGGACGTGACGAAGGCGTTCGTTTGCGGTCCGCCGGCTACCGGCAACTGGTCGGACGCACCTATGATCGGCAAGCCGGTCGATTTGCCGGCCCACACGTTCCCGGTCGAGTTTCAGGGCACAAAGCCGGGCGTGTGGCACGTCCCGCCGCGGGTCGCGTTGCACCCGCCGGACGGATGTATCCTTCCGGCCGATTACCAGACGCCGGCGTTCGTGAAGGCCGCGGAGAAGAAAGCCCGGTTCGAGCGGTATCGCTCGGGCTGGAAAGCCGAACTCAGCTACAAGGACTCGATGCCCCCGGATTGACCATGAGGCGAACGAAATTAAGTCGAATCGAGACGCCGGAAGACGCGGCCGCCATGATCGACGTTGACCCGGAGTACCTGCGCCGGCACAACGCCAAGGGTGTCCCCGGCTACGCTTACTTGCGGCCTGACGACTGGACACTGTGGATGACCGCTC
>Ga0068860_100006538_pt1 | contig 11699 bp, 13 predicted proteins | sample KBSSwiS32_FD_66597 | JGI IMG/M metagenome (GOLD analysis project Ga0068860, IMG submission 66597) | Switchgrass rhizosphere microbial communities from Kellogg Biological Station, Michigan, USA - KBS Switchgrass S3-2 | ecosystem: Host-associated > Plants > Roots > Rhizosphere > Soil ... | reverse complement strand
CGGAAGTACTTGAACGTGGAGTAGACCGAGTGGCAGTGGAGGTCCGCTTTCTTGAATCGGCGATCCGAAAACCAGCCGGGCCGCTCCGGATCCGGGACTCTCTTCGTTGCCATCGGGACCGACGAGTGTGCAAGCCGCGCGCCGGACAGTCAAGGCGACCGGAGCAGTGAGGTCCTTGAAACCGGAGGCGAAAAACGTCCCGGAAACGCCCTTCCAGCCAACATTTTCCGTCTCCCGGCTGTGTTAGCTTCTCGCCGTGCCGCGCGTGCTTTTCCGGCTGCTGTACGGCGGCCTTCTCGTCACGGCCTTTCTGTTCGCTGCCTGGCTCGCCTTCCGCGCCGCGATCGTCGGGCGCTCGGTCACCGTACCGGATCTGTCCGGCAAGACGGTCCCCGAGGCGATCCGGATCGTCCACGACGTCGGCTTGAAGATCGAGGAGCAGGCGGCCCGCGCGCGATACGACGACCGCATCCCCCGGCACCGTGTGCTCATCCAGCAGCCGGAGGCGGGATCGCTCGCGAAGCCGGGCCAGGTCGTCCGGCTCGTCCTCTCCCTGGGGCCGCGCGAGCTCCAGGTGCCGGACCTGGCCGGGCTCGCCCCCCGTGCCGCGTCGCTGAAGCTCGCCCGCGAGTCGCTGCAGCTGGGGGCGGTGTCCTGGTATCGGGACGCCGACGCGCCGACCGGCATCGTCGCGCAGAGCCCGGAGCCCGACACTCCGGCGGTCAAGGGCAACGCCGTCGAGGTTCTGACGAACCGCGGCATGCCCGAACAGCGGTTCGTGATGCCGGACTTCGTGGGCCAGGACGCGGAGCACGTCCGCGCGCGGCTCGAGACTTTCGGCTTCCGGGTCGGGAGCTCGCGATACGAGTCCTACGAAGGGGTGGCGCCGAACACCGTGTTGAAGCAGTTTCCGCCGGCGGGCTACCCGCTTTCGCGGCGCGACGTCGTTTCGCTGACCGTCTCGCAGTCGGCGTCCGCGGTGCCGCCCGCCTCGTGAGCACCCTCCGGATCGCGCCTTCTCTCCTGGCGGCGGACTTCGCACGCCTCGCGGACGCCCTGTCGATCGCGGAGGAGGGGGGCGCGGACCTCGTCCACGTCGACGTGATGGACGGCCATTTCGTTCCGAACCTGACGATCGGTCCTCCGGTCGTACGTGCCCTCCGCAATGCAACCCGGATGGCGCTCGACGTCCACCTGATGATCGAGACGCCGGAGGAGACGCTGTCGGAATACCTCGACTCCGGGGCCGACTGGGTCTCGGTCCACGTCGAGGCGACCCGTCACCTCCAGCGCTGCCTCGCGCTGATCCGAAAAGGGGGCGCCAAGGCCGGCGCCGCGCTCAACCCGGCGACGCCTCCGGAGCTCCTTTCTTCGGCCTGGTCGGATCTCGACTACGCGGTCGTGATGTCCGTCAACCCGGGGTGGGGAGGCCAGGCCTTCCTGCCGGGGTCGGTCGAGAAGGTCCGGCGCCTCCGCGCGGCGGCTTCCGAGGCAGGGGTCCGGCTGGTCGTGGAGGTGGATGGAGGGGTCGACACCGGGAACTCGCGCGCCCTCGTTTCGGCCGGGGCGGAAATTCTGGTCGCCGGAACCGCGATTTACGGTGCGGACGACCCGGCGGCGGCAATCGGGCGGCTGCGCGCCTCCGCGGAAGGAGATCGGGCCTGAGGCGATGAGAATGACCGGACGGGTACGGCGGTGGACGGCGGGAGGAGCGGCGGCGCTCGCGATCCTGCTCGTCTCGGCGTGCTCCGGCACGAAAAAACCGGACGCGATCACTCAGGAGCTTCTTTCGAAGCCGAAGGAGCAGCTCTTCGAGAAGGGCAAGGGCCTGATCGAAAAGAAGAAGTACGAGCAGGGGCGCAAGTACCTGACGTTCGTGTTCGAGACCTACCCGAACGATCCCCTGGGCCGCGACGCTCTTCTCATGGTCGCGGACTCCTTCTTCAAGCAGGGGGGAACGACCGGGTACACCGAGGCCCGGTTTCGCTATCGGGACTACCTGAACCGCTATCCCGGAGCCTCGAGGCGCGACTACGCCCGGTACCAGTTCGCGCTCACCTACGACAAGGAGATCGAGAATCCGGACCGGGACCAGACCTCCACCCGCGAAGCCATCGAACAATACCGGGCTCTCATCCGGGAGTACCCGACGTCCGGTTTCGCGGGGGCGGCGCGGGAGCGGGTCCGCGTCCTGACGGACCTGCTCGCCGAGCACGAGTTCAGCGTCGGCTACTTCTACATGCGAAAGGGGGCCCCCGCCGCGGCCCTCGCCCGGTTCACGGACCTCGAGCAGCGCTATCCCGAGTACGGCGCCCGGGACAAACTCCTCTTCTACTCCGCGCGGGTACTCGAGAAGCTCGGTCGGCGGGAGGAAGCCGACCGGTACTACGGCCGGGTCATCACGGAGTTCCCCGACAGCGAGTTCGCCAGGAAGGCCCGGGGGGCCCGGGGACAGAAATCACCCCCGGCCACCGCCGCGACGTCCAGCCCCAAGCCGAAGGCGTCCAGCCCCAACTGATCGAGAGGGTTACGCCGGTATTGCGCGGGCCGGGTCGTTGACAGTTCGCGGGGTCAGGCGTACTTTTAAGGCAGAAATCGTGCCTCTCCGAATTTCTTAAGGAGTCGCCATGCGTCTCCCCGGTCGTTTTCTCGTCATCGCCTGCGGATTTCTGACAGCCGCGGCCAGCGTCGGGCAGGCTCCGCCCCCGCCGCCCAAGCCCCGCGAAGTCCCGGGCGGGACTCTCGTCGTGGCGCCTCCGACCCAGACCCTCGAGGAGTCGCGGGCGGTCGGAACCTCTCAAGCTCCGCAGCCTCTCGGGTTCGAGAGCGACCTGAACTGCTTCGGATACGTCGGTCAGCCCCGCGAGACCTTCCCCGCTTCGGTCATCGGCGCGGAGAACCTGGCGGAGCAGACGGACTTCACCCTGAGCGACCTCCTGTACGTCAACGCCGGCTACAACCGCGGATTCAAGATCGGCGACGAGTTCTGGCTCGTCACTCCCGAAGACATGGTCGTCCATCCGACGACCGGGAAGGACATGGGCCGGTTCTACCAGTACCGCGGCCGCGCGGTCGTCGACAGCGTCGAAGGCCGCACCGCGACCATCCGGGTCACGAACGCCTGCACGGACATCCCGATCGGGTCCTTTCTCAAGCCCTTCGAGCCGATCCCCATCCCTCTGGCCCGAAAGACCGCTCCCGCGGTCGCGGGCGACCCGCCGTCGGGCAAGGTTCGCGGCCGGATCGTCGCTACGAAGGACGGTATCGTGGCGGTCGGCGCGGACCACACGGTTTTGATCGACCTGGGGATGGCCGACGGGGTCGAGCCCGGCGACTTCGTGACCATCTTCCGGTACGCCGCGGGTCGCGAGTACGGCATCCGGCCGGTGGGCGCGTACTGGGTCAACCTTCCACCGCCTCCGGGTGTCGACGTTCCGCGCACGTACCTGGGAGAGATCGCGATCCTGCAGGTGGGCGACCGCTGGGCCGTGGGACGCGTGACCGACTCCTACCGGATGATCAGCGTCGGCGACGAGGTTGAGCTGAAGTAACCGTCGTCGTTCCGAAGAACTTCAGGAGAGGCGCTCGGCGCCTCTTCTTTTTTTCGTACACGTTTCGATCACGGTTGAGCTGATCGTCACCGACGAATGACTGCGGTGCGGGGTTTCTCGCGCTGGCATGAAAAAAAATTTTCGCGCGAGCGCGATCGTGATCGAAAAAATTTCTTCAACCCTTCTCGATGCGAATTCTGTTTGCTAAGATGCGCGCCTTCTCGAACGATCCGGTAGCGCGGAGGCGACGTGAACCTGGACTCTCAGCTCCAGCAAGTCATCGAAGAGCTTCTCTCCCACGGCATCTCACTCGATCTCGCGAAGAAGGAATTCGAAAAGAAATACATCGTCGGAGCGGTGAAGCGCTCGTCCGGAAATCTCGGCCGCGCCGCGTCGTCGCTCGGCATTCATCGCAACACGCTTCGCAACAAGGTCGGCCTCTTGAACATCCGCCTGCCGCGCGATCACTTCCGGTACGCCGTCTCTCCCGAAATCACCAAGAAAAAATAAGGCCTCGTCCTCGGCGGTCCGTTCTCCGCGGAGAACCGGGAACCGGCGGCTGAGAACTTCCCGGAGCGGACCACTGAGAACCAGTGGCCAAGAACCCTTTATCGCGAAAAGACTTACGCGGGCGGAGGCGGCGTCTTGTCCCGGGCCGGCGGCTCCGGGTCGGGTCGCACCGCATCCTTGAAGTTCTTGAGTCCCTGACCCACTCCCTTCCCGAGCTGGGGAAGGCGCGAAGCGCCGAAGATCACGAGAACGATCAGAAGAATGATGAGAAGTTCGGGAACTCCGAGGCGGCCGAACATGGCTGTTGTTTCTCCTCCCGACTAGCTTAACAGAGCGCGCTCAGTCGGGATTCGAAGAGGTCGCGAAAGGCGCCATCCTTCTCGGGATCCAGCAACCGCCGAACGAGCGCGAGCTCGCGCGGCAGGTACCACCGGTAGACCGGGCCCTTACCGTGAGCGACCGCGCGCGCGAACGTCCCGCAGACCTTCCAGGCCCGCTGGAGCAGCACTCGCGGAAGGCGCCGGGACAACTCGCCCGGGTCGACACCCCGGCGCCGCGCGAACCCGGCGACGGCCTCCGTCGCGGTCTCCTCGGTCATCCACTCCAGAGTCGTCCTCTCCCAGAGAAGCGATGCGAGGTCGTAGGAGTCCGGTCCCGAGCGCAGGTCCTGGAAGTCGATCGCCGCGACGGCATCCTCGACCGGGAACAGATTGTTTCCATGAAAGTCGCGATGGCACAGGACGCGCGGGTGGCGCTCGATCTCTTCCGCGAGGGACGAAGCCCACCGGTCGTGCGTCGCTCGCTCGTCTGCGTCGAGCGACTCGCCGAGCCAGAGGTCGAAGACCGCCTCGCGCGTGAGATCCATTTCGCGGAAGAAGAAGTCGCGATCGAAAGCGGCGTTGATACCGGGATCGGAGATCTCCGCGAAACGCGCTGCGACTTCCGCGGCCCGCTCCAGCCAGAGGGATCGTTCCGCCGGCTTCGAGGCGAGGCGCGAGGCGAGATCCTCGGCGCCAAAGTCTTCGAGAATCTGGTTCCCGCTCTGGTCCTCGGCGTATAACGCTGGCACGCGCACGCGCGCCCGCAGGTGGGCGCACGCGGCGAGCCAGCGCCGCCTCGCATCCTCTTCCTCGGGCGGATAGAAGACTCCCAGGACGGAGCCGTCGCCGGGGAGGTTCAGACGGAGATACCGGCGACGTCCGACGTCACCGGGGAGGACCTCGACGGATGCCGGCTCGTAGCGGGAGCGCCGCGCGAGCTCCGCGAGGCCCGGGAACTCGGCGGGAATCAAGCGGCCCCGATTCTTACGACAGCGACTTCGCCTGGCTCAGCACGACCTTCTTGATGTGCACGGGCTGGTTCGGCCGGTCGCTCGCGTTACGCGGCACCGCGGCGATCTTGTCGGCCACCTCCATGCCGGAGACGACCTCTCCGAACGCGCTGTACTGGCGGTCCAGGAATGGCGAGTCCTTCACGACGATGAAGAACTGGGAAGACGCGGAGTTCGGGTCCCCGGCGCGGGCCATCGACAGGACACCGCGCTTGTGGGGTGTGTCGTTGAACTCCGCCTTCACTTTGACTTCCTGGCCGTCCACGACGTTTCCACCGGTGCCGTAGGGGTGCCGCGGGTCTTCCGGTTTCTTCGTCAGCGGATCTCCCCCCTGGATCATGAAGCCCGGGATGACGCGATGAAACAGCGTCCCGTCGTAGAAACCCTTCGCCGCGAGGTTGACGAAGTTCTCGACGTGGTGCGGGGCGACGTCGTAGTGGAACTTCAGAGTGATGTCGCCCATGTCGGTCTGCAGAATGGCGAGCGTATTGGCGTAGTCGCGTGGGGCCACAGTTTTCTTCCCCTTTTTCTGGGCCGCCCCGCCGGCCGCAGCCACGGCGCAAAGCAGCATGATTATCAGCGCAGTTTTGCTCTTCAACGTCGGCTCCTTTCCAGACAACCGCGGAACGATAACACCGTCCCACCGACCATATTCCGATCGACTGGCCACTGTAAAATCAGGCCATGTACGTCGCTCTCGCGCGGACGGTCCTGACCGATGTCGACCGCGACAAGATCGCGGCCGAAGTCCGGAAATTCCGCGAGCGATACCCTCAATACTCCCGCGACGACCTGGTCGACCGGCTGATCCAGCACACTGCCGTGCGCTGCGGCGTCATCGGCGCGGTGGCCTCCGCTCCTCCCGGCTTCCTCGCGGTCCTGCCGCTCGCTGCCGACTTCTCGTACCAGGTTCTGGCGTTGAACCGGCTCGTCCTGACGATCGCGCGCATCTACGGCCGAACGACCACGCGGGAGCAGCGGGCGGCGACCGTCGCCGTCAGTATGCTGCTCGGGGGCGGCGCCGAGTTCCTGCGGCGCAACGTCGTCAAGGGAGTCTCGGCGTCGTTGAAGCGCCAGAACGAGCGCCGGCTCGCGACGCACGTCGGGGGCGTGATCGGCAGCCTCCTGACCTACGCGGGCGTCCGGGCGATCGGACTGCTGGCGCGCAACTACTATCGACCCGGAGGGGCGGTCACCCGCGTGCGCGCGCTCACGAAGCGATGAAGAGTTCGGCCGACGTCGCCGTCGTCGGAGGCGGCGTGATCGGCCTCGCCCTCGCGCGGGAGCTGTCTTCGCGAGGAGCGTCCGTTCAGGTGATCGAGCGCGGCCGAACGGGCCAGGAGGCGTCATCCGCCGCGGCCGGCCTTCTCTCCGCCCAGTCCGACGCCGTCACCCCGTCCCCCTTCTTCGACCTCGCCCGCGAGAGTCGCGACCTGTATCCCGCGTGGTCCCTGGCGCTCTCGGGCGAGACCGGCGTGGGAGTCGGGTGGCGCCGCACCGGCATCGTGCGCTGCGGGCCGCCGGAGACCCTCGAGCCCTACGGCTGGCAGTCCGGCGCGGGCCTTCCCATCGAACGGATGGACGCTTCCGAGATCGGCCGTTGCACCGCGGGCCGGGCCGCCCCCGGACTGTCCGGCCTGTTCTTTCCGGAAGACGCGGTCGTCGACAGCCGGCTGCTCGTGCGGGCGCTGAAGAGATCCCTCCTGGAGCGGGGCGTCGACGTGGCGGAAGGCGTGGCCGTGACGCGGTTTCGCGTCGAGGGCGGCGCCTGCCGCGGCGTGGAAACCACCACCGGGCCGGTCGCCGCCGCGCGGGTCGTCGACGCCGCCGGCGCCTGGGCGGATCTCGATCCGGCGCTGCCGTTTCCGATCCCGGTCGAGCCGGTCAGCGGGCAGATCGTCGAGCTGACCGACGACGGGCCGTTCCCCACGGTGCTCGGGTCGGACGAGGTCTACCTCGTTCCCCGCGGCCGCCGGATCCTCGTTGGGGCGACCGTCGAGCGCACCGGATTCCGGAAGGAAGTGACGGCGGCCGGCGTGGCCGAGCTCCTGTCGGCCGCGATCGGGCTCGCGCCCTCGCTCGCGAGGGCCCGAGTCACGGGATCGTGGTCCGGTCTCCGGCCGGGCACTCCGGACGACCTTCCGATTCTCGGCGAGTCGCCGATTCGCGGACTCTTCCTTGCAGCCGGACACTTCCGGAACGGCATCCTGCTCGCGCCGCTCACCGCGCTCCTTCTGGCGGATGCGGTGACCGGAGTTCTCTCGCGGGATCTCTCCCTTTTTTCCCCCGAAAGATTCGCCGGAGCGACGCGGGTCGGGTGAAACCCGCCGTTTCGGATAGAATCGGAGCAACCGGCGGCCCGGACCTCCGGGCAAGCGGAGCGGAGGAGGGGCGGCCAGTCTCGACGCGAAACACTATGAAGAAAACGTTGTACGGTGGTGTATCGAAAGCGGCGGACGCCCTGTGGAAGGCGGCGCGCGCCATCGACCGGCGGTTTCCGGAGCGGTCGTTTCACCCGAAGTGGGCCCCCGGACCGCTCCTGAAGCAGAAGGAGCGCTCTTTCCCGAACCTGGGATTTCCACGGGAGACCGACTCGCTCTGCCCGCGCTGCGTCACCGAGGTCCGCTCCCAGATCCTGTCGGGCGAGGCGAACTGGAAGGTCCTCGTCGACGGAAGCCCCGGAGAAATCAAGGCTTCGATCGTCGAGGAAGACGGCCGGATCCTCATGCGGAAAACCTGCTCGAAGCACGGCCTCTTCGAGGACGTGATGTCGATCGACTCCGAGTTCTTCAAGCGCATCGAGTCGCTCTACCCCGGCCGGGACTTCGCCATTCCGAAGGACGGCCTGCACGAGCACGGGACCTCCTCGATCAAGTACGGCCGGGGCGCCGTTCTCACGATCGACCTCACGAACCGCTGCAACATGATGTGCAACCCGTGCTTCATGGATGCGAACCAGGTGGGCTACGTCCACGAGCTCGACTGGGACGAGGTCAAGAAGCTCCTGGACGACGCCGCCTCGATCAAGCCGCGCCGCCAGCTCTCCGTGCAGTTCTCGGGGGGTGAGCCGACGCTTTCCCCGCACTTCCTCCCGGCCATCCGCTACGCCCGCGAAATCGGGTACTTCTCGGTCCAGTGCGCCACCAACGGGATCCGGTTCGCCCAGGACGAGGACTTCGCGCGCGAGGCGGCGGAAGCGGGTCTCCGCTTCGCCTACCTGCAGTTCGACGGGGTCGGCAACGAGCACAACCAGCACCGCAAGGTCGGGAACCTCTACGACGTGAAGCTCCGCGCGATCGAGAACCTCCACAAGCACGGCGTCGACATCACGCTCGTGACCACGATCATCAACGGCGTCAACAACGACCAGGTGGGGGACATCCTTCAGTTCGCGATCCGGAACATCGACAAGGTCAACACGGTGTCGTTCCAGCCGGTCTCGTTCACGGGACGGGACGAGGACATCGACGACGAAACGCGCAAGAGTCAGCGCTACACGCTTTCCCACCTCGCCCACGACGCGAAGGCGCAGGCGGGAATCGGCGAGCCGCTGCGCGACTGGTATCCACTCTCGGCTTCCGGCCCCTTCTCGGACCTGAAGGACCTTCTCGGAGGCCTCGAGGCGGAGTGGGGATCGTTGAAGTGCGGATGCCACCCCAACTGCGGAATCGGCACGATGCTGCTGGTCAACGCCAAGACGAAGAAGTCGGTGACGGTTCCTTCCGTCCTGAACGTGGACCGGCTCTTGACCGACGTCAAGAGCATCACGGATTCCGGCCGGCGCAAGATCTGGACGGCGGCGCAGGTCGCGCTGTCGATCCTCCGCAACCTCCGCGCGAGCGGGATCCCGGACGGTCTCACGCCGTGGAGCGTCATCAAGATCATGGACGGCCACACGGGCGGCAAACTCGGGCTGGCGAAAGAGAAGCGCTACGACTGGCGCGTCTTCTTCATCGGCGGCATGTGGTTCCAGGATCTCTTCAACTACGACTTCCGGCGCACCGAGATGTGCATCATTCCCTACGCGACGCAGATGGGCGAGATCTCGTTCTGCGCCTACAACACGGGTGTGGGGTGGCGGAAGATCATCGAGGAGATGTTCCAGACGGCCTCGCTCGCCGACTGGTACAAGACGCAGGGAAGGCACGAGGTGTTCGCGCGCGGACGCAGCGTGCCGCTGCCGTCGCTGCCCGGACAGACCGTCCCGGTTCCGATCACCGCGCCGGCGCGGCCGGCATTCGCGGCGGGCCGCTCCGCCCTGCCGGTCCATGGGGGCGGCGCGAGGTAAATCGCCGGCTTCTTCCTGGGCTACCGGCTACGGGCTACCGGCTCCCGGCGTCTCCGTCAGGTGCGACGTGTCGTTGAAGAAAGCGAGACGCGGCCCCGACGTCTCCCGGAAGTCGAGGGCGGTCAGTCCCGCCGGTTTCGCTTCCAGCCGATCCCGGTAACGCCTCGGGTCGAATCCCACGAGCGCCGCAACGAGCAACCGGATGGTTGCCTTATGCGAGACGGCGAGCACCGTCTCGCCCGGATGCGCTTCGACGATCTCGAGGAGCGCAGGCAGCGCCCGGGCGGTAACCGCGAGGCCGGTTTCGCCCCCCTCCGGCGCGAAAGACCAGGGATCCGCCTCCCAACGGCGGTACTCCTCGGGATACTGGCTCGCGACCTCCGCGCGCCGCTTCCCCTCCCAGCGGCCGTGCGACACCTCGCGAATCGCCGGGACCGCCGTCACCTCTTTTCCGTGGGGCGAAGCGACGAGGCGGGCCGTCTCCATCGCGCGCGAAAGCGGCGAGGAATAGAACGCGTCGATCCGTTCTCCGGCGAGGCGCCGGCCGAGGGCGCGCGCCTGCTCCCGGCCGGCCTCCGAAAGCGCGATGTCCGTCTCCCCGTTGAAGCTGTCTTCCGCGCTCGAGACGGTCGCCCCGTGCCGGACGAGGTAGACGCGGGTCGTCACGGCCGGCCGGTTCGCGTCCGCACAGGGGGCCGAACGCCGAAGTGGCCTCGGCCGCCGTCGGCGGACCTATGCCTGGCCCGGAACTGTCGTTTCGGTTGGCTCCTCGTCATTCACGTCTCTTTCCCATCGCTTCACCCAGAAATCTCCGATTCGATACGCGCCCCATCCGAGAACCAATCCTGCATACGCATCGATCAGGTAGTGATAGCCGGTCACCACCGATCCGAGGATCATGAACAGGATGAGCAGGACATTGACCTTGAACCAGCCTCTGGAAATCCGGCGGCTCACCAGCGCGAAGAGGGTCAGAATCGCAACGTGGAGACTCGGAAACGCGGCGATCCCTCCATAGACAATCCTTCGGCCACCGAGCGGATTCCGAACCAGGCTCGAGGTTTCTTCGAACAACTGGCTCTGGATACGGACGGTCATCGGCATGTACCTGAGAGATGTCTGGAACTCCTGTGGCTGTATGAAGACAGGCCCCCAACTGGGAAGCGTTGCGTAGCCGATCCATCCCAGAATCATCACGAGGACGAAAGCCGTTGCGAAAGCGCGGCGCAGCTGCTTTCCCGCAACAGCCGCAAAGATCGAAGGATATGTAACCACGATGACCCCGTAGAGCGTCGCATAGTAGAAGTCGATGGCCCGGTAGGCGACCGGTGATTTGAAGAGCTCCAGAAGAAAGAGGCTGGGTGAGATGCCGAAATGGACCGCACGGTCGAGCCGCATGAGCTGCGGATCCCAGGTCCGGGGATTGATCAGGTAAATGGAGCTCTTCAACAGAAAGTGAAAAAGAGATGCAGTGATCAAAGCCAGCGTGATTCGCACCAGGTCCGACCAGAATTGAAAATCGGTCAGCTTGGAGTTTCGGACGAGGGCGCTCCACTCTCCGCGCCGCTTTCGCGATAGAAGGGGTCGGAGTATCACGGAGAGAACCACCGTGACGATGGCCAGAAGGAGAAAGCGCCAGAAGACCTGGAACGATTGTCTGACAGTCTCGAGAATCGGATAAGAAACCGGGAGATTCGCCAGGATTATGTAAGCCCAGAGAGACCACGAATAGGCGGCGATCTCATAGGGTGCCGGGAAGAGCCGGCGCAAGGTACGAATGGCGCTCAGTCCTTCGATGAATCAGGAATGAAAAAGCATTATGAACCGAACCCGTTGAAGCTGTCTTCCGCGCTCGAGACGGTCGCCCCGCGCCGGGCGAGGTAGACGCGGGTCGTCACGGCCGGCCGGTTCGCGTCCGGACAGGGGGCCGGCCGCCCGCGCGGCGATTCCGCCGGCTCGACCACGACGGGGGCGCGCCCGCGGGACCCGACGGCCCGGGCGGTCGGGAGGCCACGGGCCC
>Ga0068860_100006535_pt1 | contig 11701 bp, 5 predicted proteins | sample KBSSwiS32_FD_66597 | JGI IMG/M metagenome (GOLD analysis project Ga0068860, IMG submission 66597) | Switchgrass rhizosphere microbial communities from Kellogg Biological Station, Michigan, USA - KBS Switchgrass S3-2 | ecosystem: Host-associated > Plants > Roots > Rhizosphere > Soil ... | reverse complement strand
GCGGGTATTTTTGTATTGCGGATAGCTGCTTCACCCTCTGACCGGCATTGCTGGTAATCCTTCATAAAACTGGTGGGTGTTTGCGCTACACTTACATAAACAAAGTGCTGCACACCTGCCTGCTTTGCAGCCTCGGCCGATGCTTTGGCTGATGCCAGGTCAATCGTTCTGAATTGTTCTTTCTTTGAAGGTCCGGGATGGGAAACACCGAGCAACTGAACAAAAGTTGTACCTGCAGGAATAGTATTTGAAAAAGCTGATGCATCAAACGGGTTGCCCATAACATAACTGCACCCTTTTGGTAATTGATTTTGAGAGCCTTCACGTACAAGGGCCTTTACAGCGTAACCTTTATTAAGCAAAAGTGCAATCAACCTGCGGCCCATATATCCGGTGCCTCCTGTTATAAAAACCTGTTTCATGGTATTAATTTACGAAAGGTTTACATAAACAGATTTATCTGATTATTTGTAATTGAAAAAGGTGCATAATTCTTCTCTTCTTCGAGGATTCTCATCCTTTTAAATTTTGCAATTCTTAATATCCTTATTACCTACTTGTCACGAGCTTAGCCTGCCATATGTCTATTGAAGGGTCGGGGGACTAGGCGAGGTGTGTACTGCTATGGTTTGACAAGCTGCTAATGACAGGACCCAAATACGGGGGTGGAGATTGTTACTCTTAGACTGTGTGGACAGTTGGCGCTTGTCGAATGTTCGAAATACTTACTATTCTTAACTCAGTTTTTTTATTACTTTTTGAACCCGTTTTTGTTTGCTTTCTTTCTCAATATCATCAAGTCTGGAGGTAAGAACTTTAATAAAATCTTTTTTGTATTTATCTGTAATGACTGTTGTTGCGTTTTCGGCATACATTGGAAGTTGATTGGTAGCGCAGATTTTTAGCTGATCAAGTAACAGGGTTAATGCCTTGTTCATAAAGTTTTTGTTGGCCGCAAGTTTTATTAAAATATTTACTCCATGGTCTTTTGTGATTACAGAGCCTTTGTCGGCAGCAATCAAAATCTTAGCCAGGTTCTTATAAATGGTTTCGGGATTTATTGAAGCAATACAATCTAATGCTGTCATAGCGCCCCAAACAAGCCGGTTGTTTTTATTTTCAAGCAGAGCAAGAAACTCTTCGTCATATTCAGCAATTAATGATGCTTCGTGTTCCCCAATTTCATACAATACTTTGATGCAGTCGCTTTGAATTTTGGTATCCCTGTTAGAAAGATTTACCACTAACTCCTTTATAGCTTTTTTGTTGTTGGATTTAATAATTTGTTGAGCTAGTTCCTGGTTGGGGACTTCATCTTTTCGATTGAGTGAAGAAGCTAATTTGCTAATGACGCTCATTGATTTCCATTTATAAATTTTTTAATAATCTCTGATAGTCAAACAGTCCATTTCTATTTGGCGTTATTCGTTATTTTCAAATTTAAAACATTTCTCCAATCATAGACTTCTCCAGCCCTTTCGATTCCTTTTTCATCAGGGAAAAGCAAAGTCAGCTATTAACAGTTTTGAATATAGCTATTTCCTGAATCCTCTTTTTCCGCGGTACGATGACCTGGTGAAAATAGTCCCGGTAAGAGAAATTGATATAGATGGCAGATTGCTTTGACAGAACTTAATTGAGAGAGTATCTTAATATCTTTTTTCGCAGTAATTCATTTATAAACGCATGATAATAATTTTACATGTGCATAAAACCAAAAACACATTGTACCATCTAGTACATTTCAAAAAAGACTTATCTTTTCTCATAAATTTTGCTAATGCCTGCGAACAAAAGCGCCTTGCTTAGATACCATATAATTGATAGCTGCCTGACCAACGCGCTGAAGAAATATCCCACGATGGATTATATTATTAAGAAAATTGAAGAACAAATTGGTACATCGTTGTCAGATTCGATGTTTACAAAAGACATCCAAAATATGCGAACGATATATGGAGCGCCCATAAAATTCAACAGAAGTGATAAAGGATATTATTATACGGAACCTGAATTTTCTATCAAAAAATTTCCATTAACGCGTGATGAAATTGAAGCGCTGGATTTTTCCACTGCTTTCTTTCAACAGTTAAAAAATACCCGGATGTTTGATCAGTTTGAAAATGCAGTCAATAAAGTTATTGAGGGGTACCGGATCAGTAAGGTAATTGGTAAATCTGAAAAACAAATTTTACAGGTCGAAGAACCAATAAAAACTGAAGGAAACCAATGGCTGGAAATTATTTTAAAAGGTATTGTCGAAAGGAATTGTTTAAAAATTACTTACCAGGCCTTTGGGAAGGATAAAAAGGATCATGAATTTTCGTCTTATTTATTAAAAGAGTACCGTAACCGGTGGTATGCCATAGGCTATTCAAAGAGAGCTGGTAATATCCTGGTATTGGCTCTTGACAGAATCACTCATGTGGAAAGTTGCAAAGGAAGCTACGTAGCAGATGAGAAATTTATTCCTGCACATTTTTTTAAGTATTCTTTTGGCATAACCCAGGTTCACAATGCCAAACCGCAGACAATAATTTTATCTTTTAATGTAGACCAGGCCGCTTATATTATAAGCCAGCCTTTACATCCTTCGCAAAAAGTACTACTGCAAAATGAACATGAAGTACAAATACAATTGGAAGTTTATATCACCCAGGAGTTAAAGATGGCTATTCTTTCTTATGGACAGGAAATCAGGGTGTTAAAGCCAAAAACGCTTAAGGTTGAGCTAAAAAAAGTGATTGAGAAAATGATTATTAACTATTCATAATGGAGCTCTTTGTAAATAGGTGGTAAAGAGGATTATTATCTTTGAAAACAATAATAATCTAAGTAAACAGGAACCAACACGGTATGAATATGTGAACAAAATAATATTGTTATTTAAAAATAATATTGTTATTTGAAATTATGCAAATAATAAACGGTGTGCATCAGCAATTTGCTGAATACTTTCAGACAGAACCATTAAAACCATACTTATATCTTTTATCAAAAAAGTTAAGCGAAGGTCATATCTGCGTGGACCTGAATAAAATGGATGAGGAAGAGCTGACTTCTGCAGGCTACATGAATTTTTTAAGTAAAAAAGATTTATTAAAAGAACCCCTGGTTTCCGACGGAAATGAAATGAAACCTGTTGTTTTATTTAATGACAGGCTATACCTGCAACGATATTTTCATTATGAAACAATTATTTTAAACCGCGTTAAAGCATTTATTGAAAGTGAACAAGCACAAAGCAAACAAAGGGTAGAGGATCTAAAAAAACATGCTGATTTTATTAAAGCGCAATTTGAAAATACAGTCGCCGGTCCCGGTAAAAATGATGAGAGTATTAACTGGCCCCTTGCAGCCGCAATTACAGGAGTATTAAACAACTTTACAATCATCACGGGTGGGCCTGGCACGGGGAAAACCACCACGGTTGCTAAAATATTATCTATACTGTTTACCATTAATCCTGCGTTGAAAGTGGCGCTGGCTGCACCTACCGGTAAGGCAGCCGCCCGAATGCTGGAGTCATTGAAAACTGCTGCTTCTGCTATTAATATACTTAAATCAAAAATTGAAGCACTGGAGCCATCAACTATTCACCGGTTATTAACCACAATTAAAAACTCTCCTTATTTTAGGCATAACGGGGAGAATTCCCTGAATTATGACGTGGTGATAGTAGATGAATCTTCCATGATCGATGCGGCATTATTTGCAAAGTTGTTAGATGCGACAGGGATCGGGACAAAACTCATTCTTTTGGGAGATAAAGACCAGCTGGCATCGGTAGAGGCGGGTAGTTTATTTGGGGATTTATGCCGTGCGCAGGATAAACTAAATTTCTTTAGTAAGGCAAGAGCCGGATTAATCAACTCATTTATAACGGATCCTGCCCGGCAAATCAACAGTCATTTTATTGATGATTCATCTGCGCATCCTTTATTTGAACATGTTATAGAGCTAAAACGCAGCCATCGTTTTTCAGATGATAAAGGGATTGGTAAATTTAGTAAAGCCATTGTTCAAAATAATGAACCTGCTATCAAAGATTTTTTTTCCAATACAGATGACCAGGTACTGATCGATACCACCTATTCTGAAAAAATATTTGACGACTTTATTTCGGGTTACAGGGCATTTGTAAAAGAAAAGGACACGGCCATTGCTTTAAAAAAGATAAATAAGTTAAGAGTGCTTTGCGCTGTCAGGGAAGGTGAACACGGCTTGTATGCAACCAATAGAAAAATTGAAAAATACCTGCAGCAACAAAAACTCATCAGGTTCACCGGTGATTTTTATGAAAACCGGCCCATTATGGTAACAAGCAATAATTATGATTTGCAACTTTTTAACGGAGACATTGGCATCATCAGGGCGGATGAGAATGGGGTATTAAAGGCATGGTTTGAGGCTCCCAGTGGCGAAATAAGAGCTGTTTTACCCGGTTATATTTCACATGCCGAAACGGTATATGCTATGACAATTCATAAAAGCCAGGGCTCAGAATTTGATGAAGTGCTGGTGAGCTTGCCAAAGGGCGAGGATATTGCAATCCTTACCCGGGAACTTTTGTACACTGCTATTACCCGTGCAAAACAAAAGCTAATTGTTCAGGGCAGTGAACCGGTAGTCCTGAAGATATCTAATGCGATCGTGGACAGAGGATCGGGTATTGTAGATAGATTTATTTTGGGGAATAGGCAAAGGCAATTGGCAATAGACAAATAAGCAATGAGACAATAAGAAATAAGGAAGTTATAGACAATAAAAAATTTGATCTGGAAGAAATATGAAAGTTTTTGAGTGTTTAAATAGCTTTTAAAGAGAAGATGAATTGATGGGTATATTTTTAAAAGGCATTGAAACAGCTAAGCAAAATAAAATTGCTCCAACTTTCTCCAAAGGAGTCCTTCGGACTAACTCCTTGTTTCTGATTTCTTATTTTTTGTTTCTTTATTTTTCAACAGAGATTTAATTACAATTTTAATAACGATGGCATTTCAATTACAGGTTTCTAATTCACTGGAAAGGTTGGCGGCAAAACTATCTGCTGAGGTGCAATGGGTGCACAAAGAGGTTTTTCAACCGGTGTATATTGTTACTCAAACCGATGGAATGAATGCCTGGCTCAAATTGCAGCTGGCAGATAAAAACGGAATAGCTGCAAACCTGCGGTTCTTAAAACCCAACGATCTCATCAGCAAAATCTTTAATTCACTTGGAGGCGTATATTCACAGACTTTATCTGCAGAAAATCTAAACTGGCTCCTGTATAAATTATTGGGCGAACAAGAATTTGTAACTAAATACAGTGAGATAGCATCGTACTATCATTATGACGGCATTGATAAAGATGTAAAAAGAATGGCATTGGCTGAAAAAATTGCCGACCTGTTCGACCAGTACCAGGTCTACCGTACGGATATGATTGAAGAGTGGAACAATCCAAATGTTTTAGATAGCCGGAGAGGTACAGGTAAGAGAGGCGTCAGAGGCAGCAGAAGCGGTGATAAGCAGCTGTCTTTTAATTTCGATATAGTATCTTATAAAGCAGGTGACGATAACTGGCAAAAATATTTATGGCAACACGCAAAACAAATAGCTGGCAATAATTTTCCTGACAGGACCCTTATCGGAAAATCTATACATGATGCCCTGGAAAATCCCGATCAAATAAAGCGGCTAAAACAAAAAATGCCTGTAGTTTATTTTTTTGGAATTAGTTTAATTACGGAATATCATTTACAAATATTTCAAAATTTAGCCAACCATATTGATATCAATTTTCTTTTTCTTAATCCTGCTCCTTCTATTTATTGGTTTGAAGATAAAAACGAAAAACAACTTGCTTTTTTAAAAAGAAAAGGAATGATCGGAATTACAGAAACCAATGTGGGTAGCCCCTTGCTTACAAATTGGGGCAAAATTATCCGGGACACGTTTTCTCTCTTATTTAAAAACGATGAACTCATCAATGACTATGAAGAGCTGGAAGTAAATGAACCCGCACAGAATAATCTTCTGCATAAAATTCAATATTCCGTTTTTCATAATCAAAATCTAGACGCAGAAGACCGCCTGACCGGAACTGAAATACAGGATGGTTCTATCACCATTAATTCCTGCTATAGCCCTGCAAGGGAAGTAGAAGTGTTATATAATTACCTCGTTCATTTAATTGATAAGAAAGATGAACCCCTTTCTTCGCGTGATATTATCGTAATGGTAAGTGATATAGATCTGTATGCTTCCTATATCAAGGCAATTTTCGACAATGCCCCTGACAGGTTTAAATATACTATTGCAGATGAAAGCTACGCTTCTTCCGATAGTATTTCAAATGCTTTGCACGCGGTATTATCTGTTAATGAACAAAATTTTACAGCAGAAGTAGTCGTGAGTTTACTTGACTTTTCATTTATCCGTGAACGTTTCGGGATTACAGATATTCCCCTGGTAAGAAATGTAGTTAATGAAGCAAACATCCGGTTTGGGATTGAAGGAAACTTAACAGATGACTCATTTTACGTAAGCTGGAAATATGGATTAAAACGGATCATGTATGGTATTTGTATGAGTGGTGGCAATGAGTACGGGCACGGTGAGGAAAGCTTTTATCCGTTGGATATAGTGGAAGGAAACACCTCTCACGAAGTTATCCGGTTCGTCCATTTTGCGGAAATAATGATGGAAGCCCTTGAAGAAAGGAAACAGGCTAAAACAATTGCCGGATGGGTGGAATATGTTGATAGAGTGCTGCATAATTTTGTTTGCGATAAAGAAGAAATTACCGACGAAGATTATGGTGTCTTGCTCAATCAATTGGAAGGTTATAATTCCTTCAGCGAGCTCTTCACAGAAGAAATAAGCTATGAAGTCTTTATACATAGCTTTTCATCAATTCTTTCGGGTACTGCCCGGTCAAAGTCTTTTGCAGGTGGGGGAATTACATTTTGCTCTCTTATTCCCATGCGTAGTATTCCTTTTAAAGTAGTTGCATTGCTGGGTATGAACTTCGATAAATTTCCCAGGAAAGAAAATAATCTAAGCTTTAACCTGATGGAAAAAGAAAGAAGGATGGGAGACCGGAACGTGAAAGAAAATGATAAGCATCTTTTTTTAGAAACCATTCTTTCTGCTGAGAATTATTTATACATCAGTTATATAGGGCAGAGTGTAAAAGATAATTCCGCCATTCCCCCGTCGGTTTTGGTAGATGAGCTGGTAGATCATATAGCATCAGGAGCGGCAGAACCTTCGAAAGTTCCTGAACAGCTGATTACTCTCCAGCCATTGCATGGGTTTAGTCAAAAGTACAGTGCTGGCCATGCCCGTTGGTACAGTTACCTTAGGTCAGTAAAGCCCGCTATTGAAAATTTGCAAAAGGAAAAAAGCAGCGAGCCGCGTGATTTTAATGAAGTATCATTAGACAGGATGATTGGTTTTTTAAAAAATCCTATCAGGGGCTTCTACAATAGAGTGTTGGGTATTTATTATAATAATGACGATACGACACTAAGAGACACCGAACTTTTTGAATTGGATAGTCTTCAGAAATGGCGCTTAAAAAATCAATTGTTAATTACCAACGGCGAAAAGGAAAAACGGAGTTTGAAAAACAAGCTTCTAAAAACGGGAGAGCTTCCATTAAAAAATATAGCCGAAGTTGAATTGCAAAATGTAGAAGCGGATGTCGTACCTGTGAGGGCATTATTCCAGGAATTGATTGGGAATGGCGAAGCGCAAAAATTGTATGTGGATATTGCCCTGGGTAGCTCTGTTTTAAAGGGAGTTGTAAGGGGTGTTTACGATAATAAACTGGTGGTTGTTTCATGGTCAAAAAGTGAGACCAAATATTTGCTGGAGGCATATATCCGCTACCTGGTTTTACGGGCATCCGGCAATGAGGTCAAGCTTTATTTTATTTCTTTGATTAAAGGCGAGGTATTTCCCGGGGCTGAGATCAGCGGGAAGGAGGCATACCGGAGATTAAAAGAGCTGCTGCAATTATATAAACAAGGGCATGAAAATATTTTGGCCTTTGCCTTGGATTTTGACATCGGACCTGGTGAGATTAAAAATCTTGATGCCGGCCGTTTTCAAAATTCACTTAACGATAAGTTTGAAAAATACAACTATCCCTGCACCGACACTTACATGAACAAACAATACGATAGTGGGTTTTTTAATACAAATAATATTATTGAAAATTATAAGGCAGTGGCAGAAAAACTACTGGTTCCACTTGAAAGACTTTTTCCGGATTACTACCAATAAAATGAAGAGATAGATGTCAATTGAAAATAAATTTGAGAATTTTAAAGCCTCGGACGTCCGGTTAGAGGGAAGCAATTTAATTGAGGCAAGTGCAGGTACCGGCAAGACCTATTCCATAGCCATTCTTGTTTTACGCCTGGTTATAGAAGAGAGATTTTCTCTCAGGGAAATATTGATGGTTACTTTCACCAAGGCAGCCGTGGCCGAATTGGAAGAACGTATAAGGCTCTTTATGCGGAGTGCTTACAAGGTAAGCAATAATGAAAAAATTGAAGATAAGACGATAACAGATTTAGTAAATAATTCCATTAAAAATAATGGCCGGGACGAAGTAGTACGAATTCTGAGGGAAGCCGTGATTTACCTTGATGAAACATCTGTGCTAACTATTCATAGCTTTTGCCAGCAAACACTCATTGAATTTGCCTTTGAAACAAACCAGTTATTTGGTATAGAATTATTGCAGGATGTATCGGCAATTATTGAGGAAGAGGTAAACAAGTTCTGGCGTAAAAATATAACCTCAATTAATACCGGGTTATTAGCATACCTGCTGGATGCAGGTTTGTCACGGGCCGCAATTACAGACATAGTACAGGAACATCTCAATGGTAAACGGTTTCATGTTTATGAAAATTTAAAGGATTATACTTTTTGCGGAGACGATCACCTGAACCTGATCAAAGAAATTAAAGTCCTTGCAGATAAAGAAAAAGAATTGAGGAATTGTCTTATCAAAAACATTATAGATAAGAGGAAGCAATTGAAAGAGAAAGCTCTTAGGGACACTAACGCAAGAAAACATATACATCATCTTATTGATGAGCCACAGGATTTCCTTGACGCTATTATTAAAAAAAGACAGTCAGTTTACATAATCAGACTTTTTGGTGATATCCTGGATATGAGTGATCAATGTGATAAAGTCCGGGAGGAAATAACCGGAAAAATTGGAAATTGTGTGAACACGATTTATTGCCTTGCCATCAACGATATATCACATGGGATTAAGAATCTTAAGCTTTACAATAACCAGGTATCTTTTGATGATTTAATTGAAAATTTGCACACCGCCCTTGTAAAAAAAGACAATCCCAAACTGGTGAATGCCTTGCAAAAGAAGTACAAGGCAGTTTTCATAGATGAGTTCCAGGATACAGACAGGTTACAGTATGAAATTTTTAAAACAGCATTCGGTACAGGCACTGTTTTATTCTACATTGGCGACCCGAAACAATCTATCTATGCCTGGCGAAAGGCAGATATTTTTACTTATTTTAAAGCCTGTAATGATGTAGAACACCGGTATGGTATGAATGAAAACTTCAGGTCTTCTGAAAAATTTATAGAAGCAATGAATGTATTCTTTCAGCCGGTGAAAGATTTTGATACATTTTATTTTCCGGCAGATGAACAATCTATAACCTATATTCCTGTCATCTCTCCGGCCACCAACACAATGGGGCAACTGAGCCTTAATGGCCGGCAATGCGTACCGATATCAGTAAATACGCAACCTAATAAAAATTCCATAGAACAGGCGGTCGCAGCCCAGGTGATTGATCTCCTGTCAAATAAAGGTTACCATATTATTAAAAATGGAAAGCGCAGCCTTAAGCCTTCAGATATTGGAATATTGGTAAGATCAAACGATAATGCAGGGGATATTAAAAACAGTTTGGCAAAATATGGCATTCCGGCAGTTACCATTAGCAACGACAAAGTGTTGCAGTCTGATGAAGCTATTGCATTGTTATATGTGCTGGAGGCAATGCTGGATATATCAAGATCACATATAAACAGAGCTTTATTGTCATCTTTTACCGGTTATACAGTTCACCATATTCTCTCACTTGATGATGAGACAATTATTGAACTCTTTAAAAAATATAAAACTAACTGGGATGAAGATGGTATTTACACAGCCCTGGTGAACTTTATTTCCGACTTTGGCGTGCACCAGGTGTTGTTGCAAAGAAATACTGAGAAAGGGGAGAGGATCATTACCAATCTTACCCAACTGGTGGAGCTGTTGTATAAAATCCAGGCCACAAAAAAATTATCACAGCTTGAGCTAATTGATTGGTTAAAGCGGGGAATAGAGCGCCACGATATAGAAGGAGATGAATATGAGCAGCGGGTTGAAAATGACGAAGAGGCTGTAAAAATTGTGACGATACATAATAGCAAAGGGCTACAATACAACATTGTAATAGCGCCGTTCCTGGATTTTACAGAAAGAAAAAATGATGAATTTGCCAGTTACCGTGATCCCGGAACAGGAGAGTACATCCACATTGAAAGGAAAAAATTATCGCAGGAACAGCGACAGATGTATGCGCAACAGAGTGAGCAGGAAAATCGCCGGCTGTTGTATGTTGCCATCACGAGGGCTGTTTATAAATGCTTTATTTACCGGAACACTTATTTTAGAGAATCAACGCTTTCTGTTTTTACCAATGCCTTAAGTGCACATCCTCTTATAAATGAAAACCAGCCCATACCAGAAATTCCTCCTGGTTATTTTTATAGATCATCTTTGACAGAGAAGCCGGCAGAGGCTGCAGCTCCTGTCCAATTCAGCCTGTTGCAAAACAACTGGACCCGCATGAGTTATACGATGCTGGCTGCCGAAATGGAGAAGGGTGCTAAAGGTAAGTCCGGTAATTATAAAGATCAGTATGGGTATTTTATTTTCACCAGGTTGCTAAAGGGAAATAAGACCGGCAATATGCTGCATTATATTTTTGAAAACCTTCATTTTACAAACAATGAAAGATGGCCGGCTGTAATTAGTACCGCCATTAAAAGATTCGCACCTTCGCATAAAGAAGAATATGAACCAAAGCTGATGGAAATGTTACAGCATGTTTTAAATGCCGATATTCATGCCGGGGATATTTCATTCAATCTTGGCGAGGTGGGATATGATCAGCGGGTTCATGAGTTTGAATTTGATTTCCCGATAGCAGTTTTCGATCCCGCTGTATTGGAAAATTTATCCGGCGAAAAAATATCGGTATATGTAAAAGACAAGTATAAGCTGGAAGGGATAATGAATGGAAAAATTGACATGCTGTTTGAATGCAAAGGAAAATATTTTATCCTCGATTGGAAATCAACTTACCTGGGCGACAGGGTAGAGGATTATGCGGCACCTGCTTTGGATGAAGCAATGAATGAAAATAATTATCATCTTCAATATCTCATCTATACGCTTGCTGCAAAAAAATATCTTCATAGCCGTTTGCCTGATTTCGATTATGAACGGGATTTTGGCGGAGTATTGTATTTATTTATAAGGGGCATGAGGAAGGGGACCGCCAATGGAATATTTACCTGTAAGCCCCCGTCAGAACAGATTGATACTTTGGACAGGGTGTTTTCTGAAAAGGCAGTGTTACAGCCGGCGTAAATGTTTTAC
>Ga0068860_100006522_pt1 | contig 11716 bp, 10 predicted proteins | sample KBSSwiS32_FD_66597 | JGI IMG/M metagenome (GOLD analysis project Ga0068860, IMG submission 66597) | Switchgrass rhizosphere microbial communities from Kellogg Biological Station, Michigan, USA - KBS Switchgrass S3-2 | ecosystem: Host-associated > Plants > Roots > Rhizosphere > Soil ... | reverse complement strand
GAAGACGAGCCGGTGGAAGCTGTCCCAGGACAGCCGTCCCCATGCGCTGGACGCGGTCGGGCCGTGGATGCTGGGGCAGTCGGTGCGCGCCGCGAGCGCCAGATGCAGCGCGGTGATGTCACTGAACCCGACGAGCAGCTTCGGATTGGCGCGGATCAGCTCCCAGTTCAGGTGCGGCAGGATACGAGCGCAGCCCCAGCCGCCACGCACGCAGAAGATCGCCTTCACTTCGCGATCCGCGAACATCGCATTGAGATCGCCCGCGCGCTCCTCGTCCGTGCCGGCGAGATAGCCGTAGCGGCTGAGCAGATGCGGTGCGAGCCGCGGGACCAGTCCCATGGCGCGGATCGTCGCCTGGACCTGGCCGAGATCGAAATCATCCGCGGTGAAGTAAGCTGGGCTCACCAGGCCGACCGTATCTCCAGGCCGCAGTCGCGGCGGCTTGCGCCGTGGCGGGAGTGGCGCGGACAGGCCGGCCATCGGCAGGAGAAGTGCGGAGGCGGCGGCGGCCTGGAGCAGCATGCGTCGGTCGAGCATCTGTATCTCTTATCAGGGCATACCGGCTTGAAAAGAGCGGCGCTTGCCGCGGGCTCCGATCCGGTGCAGCGTCGCGCCAAAGCAGAATGGGAGGATCGGGCATGGCGGAGCAAGAGGACCGGGCCGCACGCTATGACGAGGTGCTCGCCGATCCGCGCTACCAGAAGCTGGTGCAGCGTCGTGGGCGCTTCACCTGGACGCTCAGCATCATCATGCTGGTCGCCTATTTCGGCTACATCGCCCTCGTCGCGTTCGACAAGTCGCTGCTGGCCAGGCCGATCGGTGGGGACGTCACCTCGCTCGGCATTCCGGTCGGCGTCGGCCTGATCCTGCTCGCCATCCTGCTGACCGGCCTCTACGTGCGCCGCGCCAATCGGGATTATGATCCGCTGGTCGATGCGCTGCGCCGCGGAGACAAGGAATGAGCGGCAACGCGAACTGGCCCGCCATTGCGATCTTCGCGGCCTTCGTCGCGCTGACCCTGGCGATCACCGCCTGGGCGGCGCGGCGGACGAAGACGCGCGCGGATTTCTATGCCGCGGGCGGCAGCGTCTCCGGCTTCCGCAACGGCCTCGCCATTGCCGGCGACTATATGTCGGCCGCCTCCTTCCTCGGCATCTCCTCGCAGATTTTCGGGGTCGGCTATGACGGGCTGATCTATTCGATCGGCTTCCTTGTCGGCTGGCCGCTGATCCTGTTCCTGATGGCGGAGCGTCTGCGCAATCTCGGCAAATATACCTTCGCCGACGTCGCCTCCTTCCGCTTCGCGCAGGCCCCGGTGCGCAGCTTCGCGGCGGTCTCGACACTTGCGGTCGTGCTCTTCTACCTGATCGCCCAGATGGTCGGCGCGGGACAGCTGATCACCACCCTGTTCGGCCTCAACTATCTCTCCGCCGTGATCATCGTCGGCACTTTGATGACGCTTTACGTCCTGTTCGGCGGGATGATCGCGACCACCTGGGTGCAGATCATCAAGGCGGTGCTGCTGCTCGGCTGCGCGACGACCATGGCCTTCGCGGTCCTGCTCCAGTTCGGCTTCTCGCCCGAGGCCCTGTTTGCGCGCGCGGTCGAGGTGAAGACGCAGCTCGCCGCCTCGACCGGCCTCGCGGCCGATGCCGCCGCGACCAAGGGTCATGCGATCATGGGGCCCGGCACCTTCCTCACCGATCCCGTCTCGGCCATCTCCTTCGGTATGGCTTTGATGTTTGGCACGGCCGGTTTGCCGCATATCCTGATGCGCTTCTTCACCGTGCCGAACGCCAAGCAGGCCCGCACCTCGGTGCTCTGGGCGACCGGCTGGATCGGCTATTTCTACATCCTCACCTTCATCATCGGCTTTGGCGCGATCGTGCTGGTGAGCAACAACCCGGCCTGGGTCGATGCGAGTGGCGCGCTCCGTTCCAACAACATGGCCGCGATCCATCTCGCCCAGGCGATCGGCGGCAATCTCTTCCTCGGCTTCGTTTCTGCTGTTGCTTTCGCGACGATCCTCGCGGTGGTCGCCGGACTGACCCTGTCGGGCGCCTCAGCGGTGTCGCACGATCTCTATGCGACCGTGATCAAGAAGGGGCGGGCCAATGCCGCGGAGGAGTTGCGCGTCTCGCGGATCACCGTGGTCGCGCTCGCTTTGCTCGCCATCGCGCTCGGTGTCGCCTTCCAGAAGGTCAACGTCGCTTTCATGGTCAGCCTCGCCTTCGCGCTCGCCGCGTCGGGCAATTTCCCCGTGCTGATCCTCTCGCTTTTCTGGAAGGGCTGCACCACGCGCGGCGTGGTCGCCGGCGGCACGGTCGGCGTGCTGCTTGCGCTGGTGCTGACCATCCTCTCCAAGTCGATCTGGGTCGACATTCTCGGCAGTGCCAAGGCGATCTTCCCCTTCATGTCGCCCACCATCTTCTCGATGCCGGCCGCCTTCCTGACGATCTGGCTGGTCTCCAGGTTCGACAACAGCCCGCGCGCGGCGGTAGACCGTGAAGGCTATCTCCACCAGCGCATCCGGGCGGAGACGGGGATCGGCGCGGCGGGCGCCTCGCACCACTAGGGCGCCAGCACCGCCATCGCGCCGCCTTCCGCAAGGCGTCGCAACTGCCGCGTTACCGCGTCCTGGAAACGGGAATCAGTGGCAAGCGCAGGCGGGAAGATTGCCTCGATGCCAATCAGCGCCCGCACCTGGTCCGCCGGATCGTGCAGGCCGGCGAGGCGGCGCGCGGTCTCCGTGGCCAGCGGGTCGTCGACTGCGAAGGCCGCGCCCGCATCGGTCCGCCCGCTTTGCCAGCGCATCCAGGCGGCGACGGCAAGGGCCAGCGTCTCGATCCCCTCCCCCCGCGCCAGCCGCGCGGCGATCGGGGCGAGCAGGCGCTGCGGCAGCTTCTGCGAGCCGTCCATCGCGATCTGCACGGTCCGGTGCCTGAGATCCGGATCGGAAAAGCGCTGCAGCAAAGCTGCCCGATAGGCGGCGAGATCGAGCCCCGGCGGCGGGGTGAGCGTCGTCTCCGTCTCATCCCACAACGCCGCGACGAACCTGCGTCCGCCCGGCTTTGCGACGACCTCGTGCACGAAGGCGATGCCCGCCAGCCCGCCGAGATAGGCGAGACCGCTATGCGCGCCGTTGAGCAGGCGGAGCTTGGCCTCCTCCCATGGGGCGATGTCGGCAGCGAGCTGAACGCCGGCCGCCGTGAAATCGGGCCGCTCGCCCGCGGCGAAACGATCCTCGATCACCCACTGGGAATAAGGCTCGGTCTTGACCATCGCCCGATCCTCGAGCCCGATCCGGCCGGCAAGGGCCGCGATGTCGGCTTCTTCGGTGGCGGGGACGATCCGGTCGACCATCGTCTGCGGGAAAGCGCACTGCGCCGCGATCCAGTCGGCCTTATCCCCTGCCGCCGCCAGCACCGCCTCGCGCAGCACCACGCCGTTCCGCGGCAAATTGTCGCAGGAGAGGATGGTGATCCCATCCGCGCGCTGCGCCAGCGCCTCAGCGAGGATCGCAACGGCGCGACTGCCGGGGAGATAGCCTTTCTCGGTGACGGTCAAAGTCACCAGTCGGGTCGCGGGGGCGGCGATCCGCGCGACCAGGTCGGGCGTGTCGAGCAAGACCTCGCGCACCGCCCCGATCACCCGCACCTCCGCGCCGGCGAGAAGACTGTAGAGGCAATCCTGCGGTACCATCGCGTCGCGCACCGCGGGCGAGCGGAGCGACGCCGCCGTCACGCCCCAGCCGAGCTCGTCGAACACCGCCGCCTGGTGCGCGCGGTGAAAGGCGCCGATGCCGAGATGGACGACGCGCGGCGGCGGGCGCGGACCGGGTGTCCGCACCCAGGCCGGCAGCAGCGGCAGCGTCGCTTCGCTGAGCCGCGGCTTCACAGCTTGTAGGCCGCCTTGACCAGGTCATAGGCCAAAGCCCGCGCCACCTCCTGCGCCTCATCCTCCTCCAGCCGTCCTTCCGCGACCAGCCGGGCGAGGAAGGCGCAGTCCATCCGCCGGGCGACGTCGTGCCGCGCCGGGATGGAGAGGAAGGCGCGGGTGTCGTCGTTGAACCCGACTGTGTTGTAGAAACCCGCGGTTTCGGTCGCGCACTCCCGAAACCGGCGCATCCCCTCCGGGCTGTCGTGGAACCACCAGGGCGGCCCCAGCTTCACCGCCGGATAATGGCCGGCAAGCGGCGCCAGCTCGCGGGAATAGACGTCCTCGTCGATGGTGAAGAGGATCAGCGTCAGGCGGGGATCGTTGCCGAAGCGATCGAGCAGGGGCTTCAGCGCCTGCACGAATTCGGTGGCGGCCGGGATGTCCGCGCCCTTGTCGCGGCCGAAGCGGGCGAGCACATTATTATTATGATTGCGATGGACGCCGGGGTGGAGCTGCATCACCATGCCGTCCTCGATACTCATCCGGGCCATCTCGACCAGCATCGCGCCGCGGAACAGCTCCGCCTCGGCCGGGGTGAACGCGCCGCCGCGCACCTTGTCGTAGAGCGCCTCCAGTTCCGCGCGGGAGAGGTCGGCGGTGAAGGCGGTGGCGTGGCCATGATCGGTCGAGGTCGCGCCCATCTGGCGGAACCAGGCCCGGCGATTCTGATGCGCGTGGAGGTAGCCGGCGAAGCTCGCGACGTCCTCGCCCGCCAGCTCGCCGAACCGCTCCAGATTCTCCGCGAAGCCCGCAAAGTCGGGGTCCATAACGGGATCGGGCCGATAAGCAGTGACGACGCGTCCGCCCCAGCCGCTGGCGCGGATCGCCCGGTGATGATCGAGCGGGTCGGTCGGGCTCTCGGTCGTGGCGAGCAGCTCGATGCCGAACCGCTCGAACAGGGCGCGCGGGCGAAAGGCAGCGGTCTTCAGCGCCGCGTCGATCGTCTCGTAATAATGATCGGCCGTTTCCGGCCCGAGCCGGACGTCGAGCCCGAACGCCTCCGCGAACACCCAGTCCAGCCAGAGCCGCGACGGCGTCCCGCGGAAGAGATGATAATGCGCGGCGAACAGCCGCCAGATCTTGCGCGGATCACTTTCGGTCGGGCTGCCGTCGACGGTCGGCACGCCGAGCGATTCCAGCGTGACACCCTGCGAATAAAGCATGCGGAAGACATAATGGTCCGGGACGATCAGCAGGCTCGCGGGATCGGCGAAGGCCGCGTTGGTGGCGAACCAGGCCGGATCGGTATGGCCGTGCGGGCTGATGATCGGCAGGTCGCGGACCGGTTCGTAGAGCGCGCGGGCGATGGCACGGGTGCGTGGCTCGGCCGGAAAGAGCCGGTCGGGGTCGAGGCGAAGCGGCTGGGTCATGTTTCCGCTTATCCATTGACACCGGTGTCTGGAGCAAGTGGAAGATCGCGTGTGCTAGCGTTTTGAGGATGAAGGCCGGCTACAGGCGGCGTAAGATGCGCGAGTCCGGCTCGTTCGGAGAAAGCCGATGAAGAAAATGTTCGTCGCCGCGCTGACCGGCCTGCTGGCCGTCGGCCCCGGCAATGCGCCGGGGGCTTCCGGAGATCGGGCGGCGGTGGAGAAGGCCGGCGACAGCCGGTCCTGCGTCACCCAATCGGCGATCGCCAGCAGCATCGTGGAGGACGACCAGAATATCCGCTTCGAGATGCTGGGCCGCCGCGTCTATCGGAACCGGCTCCCCGCCGCCTGCCCCGAGCTCCGGCAGGTTCGCCATGGCTTCGCCACCCTGGCCTTCGATCTGCATGGTTCGAGCACCTGCCAGGGCGATCTCATCCGGGTCACCGACCTGTCGCGCGGCCGGGCCGTGAACCTGGAGGCGACGACGGCCTGTCCGCTCGGCAGCTTCGAACGCCTTCCCGACCGGTCCTTGCCGCGGCGCTAGCGCCGGACGTCCAGCTCCCCGGCGAGGAAGGCTTCGACATCGCGCGGCCCGAACAGGCTCGCGTCGCCGGGCAGGCTGTGCTTGAGGCAGGTGAGCGCGAGCCCGGCGTGGACGGTCCGGTCGAGGTCCTGGCCGCTCAGCATGCCATGCAAGATCCCCGCGGCGAAGGCGTCGCCGGCGCCGATCCGGTCGACGATGCCGGCGACCACCACCTCCTCGGTCTGCGCAGAGCCGTCGCGCCCGTCGAGCCGCGCCGTGATCCGGTGGGTGTCGGCGTCGGTGACGTGGCGCGCGGTGGAGGCGATCAGCTTGAGGCCAGGAAAGGCCTGGAAGGCCGCTTCGGCCGCCTCGCGCCGCCGCTCCGGCCCGTCGCCGCTGAACTCCCGCCCGAGCAGCAGCGAGATGTCGCGGTGATTGCCGAACAGGATGTCCGCCTGGCCGACCAAATCGTTCAGGATCGCGGCGGGATCGCTGTCCCATTTGCGCCAGAGCTGCGCGCGGTAATTGCCGTCGAAGGAGATCGGGACGCCCTTCGCCTTCGCGGCGCGGGCCGCCGCTGTCGCCGCTTCGGCCGCGCGCGGCCCGAGCGCCGGGGTGATGCCGGAAAGATGCAGCAGGTCGGCGCCCGCCAGCAGTGCGTCCCAGTCGAACTCCTCCGGCCAGGCCAATGCGAAGGCGCTGCCCTCCCGGTCGTAGACGATGTCGGACGGCCGGAGCCCCGCGCCGGGCGAGAGGAAATAGAGGCCCATCCGCCCCTCCCCCGTCGCCACGCCCGTCGTGTCGACGCCATAGCGCCGGAGCGCGCCCGCGGCGGCGTCGCCCAGCGCGTTGGCGGGCACCCGACTGACCATCGCCGTGCCATGACCAAGTCGAGCCAGCCCAATCGCAACATTGGCCTCTGCCCCGCCGACATGAACGTCGAGGCGCCCGCTCTGCAGCAGCAATTCCCGCCCCGGCGCGGTCAGGCGCAGCAGCAGCTCGCCGAAGCACAGAATCCTGTCCGCCAATTGCCCCTCCCTTTGCGCCAGTCCTAAAGCATCGGCCCGAAGATTGGTAACCGGTTTCCGCGCGACGGCGAAGCGCCGCGTCGACGCGGATTGGCGCAGAGGCCCCGCCACCCTATGTGGGGGCATGGCCTGGTTCGCGTTCGCTCTGGCATTCCTGCTGCAGACCTCGGCGCCAGCCGCGCCGACGCCAGCCCCGGTTCCTGCGCCAAGACCGGCGGTGCCCGTCCGCCCGCGGCCATGGCCCGACACCGGCCCATCTATCGTCTATTTCGCGCATGGCAGCGCCCGGGTGGAGGGCGAGGGTATCGCCGTCGTCAGCCGCATGGCGGACGATTATCGCCGCAACGGCCGGGTCGCGGTCGAGATCCTGGCCAATGCCGACAATAGCGGCTCCCAGGCGAGCAACCGGCGGCTCACCCAGCGCCGTGCCCGTGCCGTCGCCGATGCGCTCGTCAGCAACGGCATCCCGCGCGCGGTGATCGTGGAGCGGCCTGTCGGCGAAGACGAACCGCAGGTGATGACGCCGGACGGCGTGGCTGATCCGCTCAACCGCTACGCCCGGATCATTTTCCCGGTGCCGCCCCCGCCGAATTGAGCCTGGCGCCTCCGGGCGCCTCGCGCCTCTGCCTTTCAAAGAATTTCCAGGAGTTTGTAATGACCAACCCCGCTGTTGGAATGCCCTGCCCTGTCTGCAAGGTCGCGCTCGTGATGAGCGATCGCCAGGGCGTCGAGATCGACTATTGCCCGCAATGTCGCGGCGTCTGGCTCGATCGCGGCGAACTCGACAAGATCATCGAGCGGAGCGGAGCGCAGGAAGCCGGCTTCGCGCCGCCGCCCCAGGCGGCGCCTGTCGGCGTGCAGCGCGTGCCCGACCCGCGCGGCGACCGCCCGGCTTATTACGGCGACGATGACGGCCGCAGCCGGCACCATGGCCGCGACGACCGGCCGCAACGTCGCAAATCCTTCTTCGAGGATCTGTTCGACTAGAGCCGGCACCTGAGCGCAGCTCCGGTCTCCGATCCCGGTTGACCTGTGACGGCAAGAACCGGCACGAGGCTTTCCGGAGAAATGGGAGAACGGGGCTGACGCTCGATCATCTGGACCGGCTGGAGGCGGAAGCCATCCACATCATCCGTGAGGCGGTGGCCGAGGCGGAGCGGCCGGTCATGCTCTTCTCCGGCGGCAAGGACAGCGTGGTCATGCTGCACCTCGCGCGCAAGGCTTTCTTTCCTGCGAGACCGCCCTTTCCGCTCCTCCACGTCGATACCAGCTGGAAGTTCGCCGAGCTCTATGAGCTGCGTGACCGGCTCGCCGCGGAAGCCGGGATGGCACTGATCGTCCACCGCAACCCTGACGCCGAGGCGCGCGGCATCAACCCGTTCGACGATGGCGCGGCCGTGCATACCGAGCTGTGGAAGACGGAGGGGCTGAAGCAGGCGCTGGACGCCGGCCGCTTCGACACGGCGTTCGGCGGCGCCCGCCGCGACGAGGAGATGAGCCGCGCCAAGGAGCGGATCTTCTCGGTCCGCTCGGCGAGCCACGGCTGGGATCCGAAGCGGCAGCGCCCCGAGCTCTGGCAGCTCTACAATGGCCGCCGTGCACCCGGCGAATCCCTGCGCGTTTTCCCGCTCTCGGATTGGACCGAGCGCGACATCTGGGCCTATGTCGCCCGCGAGCAGCTGGCGGTGGCCTCGCTCTATTTCGCCGCCGAACGCCCGACTGTCGCGCGCGACGGCACCCTGCTCATCCTCGACGAGGAAGCACGTTATCCCTTCGCATCCGGCGAAGCCGCGGTGACCCGCCGCGTCCGCGTCCGCACCGTCGGCTGCTGGCCGCTCACCGGGGCGCTCGAGAGCGAGGCGGCGACGATCGACGAGATCCTCGCCGAAATGGCGCGCGACGGCAGCTCCGAGCGCGCCGGGCGCCTGATCGACAAGGATCAGCCCGCCTCGATGGAGCGCAAGAAACGGCAGGGCTATTTCTGATGGCGGCATCCTTGCTCCGCCTTCTTACCTGCGGCTCGGTCGACGACGGCAAGTCGACCCTGATCGGCCGCCTGCTCCACGACTGCCAGGCGCTGCCGGCGGACAAGCTGGCGGGCGTCACCGATTTCTCCCTGCTCGCCGACGGGCTCGAGGCGGAGCGCGAGCAGGGCATCACGATCGACGTCGCCTATCTCTATTTCCAGCGCGGCGCGCGCCGCTTCATCCTCGCCGACACGCCGGGCCATGAGCAATATACGCGCAACATGGCGACCGGCGCATCGCGCGCCGAGCTTGCCATCGTCCTGGTCGACGCGACCAAGGGCGTGCTGACGCAGACCCGCCGCCACGCCACCATCGCCCGCCTGCTCGGCATCCGCTCATTCGTGCTGGCGGTTAATAAAATGGACCTGGTCGGCTACGACCGGGACCGGTTCGCGGCGATCACCGGCGATTTCGCCACGTTCGCGAACAGCGTCGATATCGAGGCTGTCACCGCCATCCCGGTCTCGGCGCTGGAGGGCGACAACATCACCGCGCCGTCGGCGCGTATGCCCTGGTATGACGGTCCCGCCCTGCTGCCGTTCCTGGAAGCCGTGGAGCCCCCCGGTGGCCCCGCAGTCGCCGGTCTGCGTCTGCCGGTGCAGCAGGTGATCCGCGACGGCGGGGCGCGATTCTATGCCGGGACGCTTGCGGCCGGCAGCGTAAGGCCGGGCGACGAAATCAGCATCGCCCCGGCGGGAACCCGCGCGACGGTGGCCCGGATCGCGATGATGGACGGCGATCTCGACCAAGCGGCGCCCGGCCAGTCGGTCGCGCTCAGCTTCGCGACCGAAGTCGATTGCTCGCGCGGCGACATGATCGCCGGCGGCGACCCGCCGCAGCTCGCCGACCAGTTCGAGGCCACCCTGATCTGGATGACCGAGGCGCCGTTGCTCCCGGGCCGCCAATATCTGCTGAAGCTCGGCACCCAGACCGTCCCCGCCACCGTGCAGGAGCCCAAGTACAAGCTTGGCATTGACACGATGGAGCAGCTTGCCGCGCGCACGCTCGCGCTGAACGAGATCGGCGACGCGGTCGTCCACACCGCCCGCCCGATCGTCTTCGAGCCCTACGAACAGAGCCGCGCGCTCGGCGGCTTCATCCTGATCGACCGGCTGACCGCGGCGACGGTCGCCGCCGGCCTCGTCCGCTTCGCGCTCCGCCGGTCGGAGAATCTCCACGAGCAATTGCTGACGGTGACCCCGGAGCATCGCGCCGCGCTCAAGGAGCAAAGGCCGAAGCTGCTCTGGTTCACCGGCCTGTCGGGCGCCGGCAAATCGACCATCGCCAATCTGGTCGAGCGCAAGCTGCACGCCCGCGGCCGTCACACCTTCCTGCTCGACGGCGACAATGTCCGCCTGGGGCTCAACAAGGATCTCGGCTTCACTGCCGCCGACCGGGTCGAGAATATCCGCCGCGCCGGCGAGGCCGCGAAATTGATGATGGACGCCGGCCTCATCGTGCTCACCGCCTTCATCAGCCCGTTCCGCGCGGAGCGGGCGATGGTGCGCGAATTGGTGCCGGAGGGCGACTTCGTCGAGATCTTCATCGACACGCCGCTGGCCGAGGCGGAGCGGCGCGACGTGAAGGGCCTCTACCGGAAGGCCCGCGCCGGCAAGCTCGCCAATTTTACCGGTGTCGATTCGCCTTACGAAGCGCCGGAGCAGCCCGACATCCACATCGACACGATGGCGATGGACGCGGATGCCGCCGCCGACCTCATTGTCCGCCATCTGTTGAACGGGCAGGATTAGGCATTAAGGTCGGGCGCAGCGCGACAAGCGGGGGACGGATGGCAAAGAAGAAGACACCGCTTCCCGTCGCTGAAAGCGCGCCCGAGGTCGCCGTCGAGGAGGCCCAGGCCGCGCCGCAGCCGGCCCAGCCCGCCGCCGACCAGACGGAGATCAGCGTCTCGCGGGGCTTCGGCAATTGGCTGATCCGCAACAATTGCAGCCTCGCCTTCAGCTCCTACCAGACCGGCCAGCTCTTCCTCGTCGGCATGCTGCCGAATGGGCAGGTCAGCTTCCACCAGCAGAATTACGTCCGCGCCATGGGCCTGCACGCGACGCCGCAGCGGCTCTATGTCGGCTCGCTCTTCCAGGTTTGGCGGCTGGAAAATGTGCTGGCGCCGCACGAGCGCGCCAATAGTCATTTCGACCGGCTCTACGTCCCGCGCAACGCCCAGACCACCGGCGACATCGACGTGCATGAGCTCGCCGTTGACAAGGCCGGGCGGGTGATCTTCGTGAACACCAAATTCAGCTGCCTCGCGACGATGAGCGTGACCCACGGCTTCCGTCCCTTGTGGAAGCCGCCCTTCATCTCCCGGCTCGCGGCGGAGGACCGGTGCCACCTGAACGGCCTCGCCATGCAGGACGGCGCGCCCGCTTATGTCACCGCGGTCAGCCGCTCCGACATGATCACCGGCTGGCGCGACCGGCGGCACGAGGGCGGCGTGCTGATCGACGTGCGCGACGACCGCATCGTCACAGACCAGCTGAGCATGCCGCACAGCCCGCGCGCGACTGCGGACGGCATCTACCTGCTGGACAGCGGCCGCGGCCAGATCGCGCGCATCGATCCCAAGAGCGGCGCGAAAACCGACATCGCCTTCTGCCCCGGCTTCCTGCGCGGCCTCGCCATCCACAATGGCTATGCGATTGCGACCGTCTCCTTGCCCCGCGACGGGGCGTTCGCCGGGCTCGCATTGCAGGACGAGTTGAAGAAGCGCGACGGCGAGCCCTGGTGCGGCGTCTGCATCGTCGACCTCAGAAGCGGCGATCTCGTCGAGTGGATCCGGCTCAACGGCGCGATCAAGGAATTGTTCGACGTCGC
>Ga0068860_100006513_pt1 | contig 11719 bp, 9 predicted proteins | sample KBSSwiS32_FD_66597 | JGI IMG/M metagenome (GOLD analysis project Ga0068860, IMG submission 66597) | Switchgrass rhizosphere microbial communities from Kellogg Biological Station, Michigan, USA - KBS Switchgrass S3-2 | ecosystem: Host-associated > Plants > Roots > Rhizosphere > Soil ... | reverse complement strand
CTGGATAAAGCTGTGGCAACTACAGTGGCCAGTGTAAGGGACCGGTTAGGAGCAGCTTTAAAAATTGATGTTATTAACTCAATAAACAAACCATGAAAAAATACGGCTATCCTTCTATAGTTATTATCTGCTTATTTGTGCCAGTGCTGCGTTGGATTGCGGCCATCCTGTTTGCAGGTGTCATGCTTTCTAATGCAGCGACAGATATCAAAAGGTGGCATAAAAAAAGTTCCAGTAGCAACACTACAGTTTGATTTTATGGCCAGGTGCTCAATGCATGGTACCAATGAACTGAAAAAAGTTTACTTTAGAGGAAACCCAAACCTCAATCATGGACCTTCTAATTTCACAGTACGTTGTTACTGCAATTCTTGCCGTATATGGAACAATAGTAGCTACGAAATGGAAAGAAATTTCCAAAATTAAAAAATCCTTTTCTGTACTGACAATTATTGGAGCACTTCTCTTAGGCTACAATACCATTTCCGAGCATCTCAAAAAGAAATTGTTGGAAAGGATCGCAGCAGAATTTGTTGTCATCGAAAATGATAAGCAAGGTTCGGGCACCAAATTCAGTGTTTTAGGGTCAGGAACAACTATTATTACCAAAAACGGGGTATTTGTTTATGAAGGATCGGAATCGCTATTTAAGGTCGATGTCGTAAATGGCGAAATGCTTCTTACCGCAGTTATTTGGGATCCTTCTGTTAAGCCGGACGAAGCCCCAAGGCCGCTACTAGCAATTTTTAAAAACGAGTGTACCAGGTACAGTAAAGATTTCGAATTCAACAATGACGACAACGGCTATGAGATTGTAACGAAGGGTGACAGGCACCCTTATTTTCAAGTAGATTTAAAAGGCGGTATCACTTATTTGTCCGGTGTCCTACACACAAAGACGGGACTTACTCTTACTTTCTGTCCTGCGAAGATCGGCGGAATTACTATTGACATTATACTTCCAACCAACCCCCGACCGATACAGCTCTGCGAAATTGATGCATTGTTCTTATACCCGCGCGAAGCACATTTGGGAGAACGAGCCAAAAAATAAGGCCCAGAGTAGAAACCCAGGCCTGATAAGTTAAGATGTCAGCGTTATGCTGATACAGAGCAAAATTATATTTAATTTCTAACTTTAACAGATGGAGCCTTCACAGAATCAACAACAATCTTTTTGGGAATTATGGAAGAGTTCAACTCTTTTAGATCGTGCTCTATCAGTTGCATTGTTTTTTGCTGGTCTTGAATTGTTGTGCGTATCAATTGCAATTCTGAGTCAGTTTTTGATTTCGATTGTTGATAGATTGTCACACCGATAAAAGCCGTTGAAAGAATCGCAGTTATAATTGAGACAATACCAATGGCTTTTTGAAAATTGAACGTTCCAGGGAGTGTCACTTCATTCATTGTCGTGGTCGAAGTATCGGCGGTTATCGCAGCATTAATTGATATTTGCTGTAACCTTTTTTCTTCTGCTTTTTCTTTAATACTGCTTTTTTCTAATTCATCTTTCCGTTTATAACCACCGTGCATTCGAAATAAGTATCCTCTCATTGTTAACTTCGAGTCATATTTCTCTATTTCGCCTGTATCGGAATACTTTTTTGCAACACTTAGGTGACCTTCCCATTCCATATGTTCCAAGAGGGCCCAGACAAAGAACATATCTAATTCTGGATATTTGGGTGCCAGCAGATGTGTAAGGTCCGGAATATTTCGGGGGCGAAATTCAAAAGCTTTATTAAGTTGGTTAATTGTATGAGCTTTAAGCAGCTCATCCAAATACACCATCATTGGATGGGGCAAGTCTAAAAGGGACCTGGATGTGTCAAGTTGCTCGTCACCCATATCGTTTCTTTTTACCTGAGTTCATGAATTAAATGCTACCATTTCTGCTACCCTGAAAGCCTAAAAGCAGCAAAAGCCCCGTAAATAGGGGCTTTCAAAACTGGTACGGCGGAGAGAGAGGGATTCGAACCCCCGGAAGCTTGCACTTCAACGGTTTTCAAGACCGCCGCATTCGACCGCTCTGCCATCTCTCCGCGGCAAATATATGTTGGTAGGTTTAACTAACAAAAAAGTTATTTTTTGGTATTTAAATGATGAATTTGGTATTTTGAAAACCAATTCCTGCCACCCATTTTAAACCCATAAAAGCATGCAATTCCCGTTATCTGCAGATTGGCTTTCCACCACCATAACTAAACGATTTTCAGGCAGGATTACCTGTTTTTTTTGCATGGTAACCACTTTTTTTATTATTCAAACGTCGAATGGCCAGGTTAAGACTAGCTGCAAGATGTATTCGCCCAACAAGCTGACCAGTTTTGAAACAGGAACGGATGCCCGTCAAAAAATGGTATACAGGGTATTGTTTAACGGTAGCCCGGTAACCAACTGGTCGGCTTTGGGGTTTGTATTGAATGGAATGGTGGTGGGTGAAAGGACAATGGTAAAAACCAGCGTTCAAAAAAGCATTCGCGAAAAGTTTGCCTGGCGACTGGGAGAAGATGACACCATTAGTAATAATTACAATCAAATTATTTTATCGTGTTTATCGGGAGATATGCCTTTTACAGTCATAGCCCGGGTGTACGATGGCAGTGTTGCCTTCCGTTATACACTGCCGCAGCAAACCAGCGCGGCAAATAGCGCAATCAATAAGGAACTGACCGAATTTAATTTTACAGGCCCATACACATTGTATCAATACAACCAGGAGTCGGTATTTACCCCGGTAGCAATAGATACATTTACTCATTCATGCGATTTGCCGGCTACCTTAACCAATGGCAAATTATTTATCAGCATCGGGGAAGCCGACAATGAAAATTATACAAAGACGGAATTAAAAAAAGGAGATAACCCCTATAGCCTGGTGCCGGCTTTTATAAGAGATACGGCAGTAGTATTGAATGGCGTTTTTGAAACACCCTGGCGCACCATCAGCATGGCAACAAGCGCTGTGGGGCTGCACCAGTTTAGCCAGCTGTTTATAAAACTTGCTCCGGCTTCAGCGCAAAATATACCTGCATGGATAAAACCCGGCAAGCTGATAAGATCTCAACTGAACACCCAAAGCGGGCTGGATTGCATTGACTTTGCAGCCAAACATCATTTTCAATATATCATGTTCGATGCGGGCTGGTATGGTGCAGAGTTTCGATCTACCTCCGATCCCACACAGGTAATTCCTGAAATTGATATGCCGCAGGTAATTCAATATGGAAAGGGAAAAGGCATTGGTGTAATACTCTATGTTAATTATGTTGGGTTAAAAGCAAAACTGGATACCATTCTTCCATTGTATAAAAAATGGGGCGTACGTGGTTTAAAATTTGGTTTTGTAGACGGCTTAACGCAAAAAGGTATTGGCTGGCTGATCCCGGCGATTAAAAAAGTAAACGATTATGGATTTATTCTTGACATACACGATAATTATAAACCTACAGGCCTTAGCAGAACCTATCCTGCACTGCTAACGCAGGAAGGAATAAGGGGAGACGAGAACAGCCCTGATGCTTTTCACACCACCGTACTGCCATTTACAAGATTTTTGGCCGGACCTGCTGATTTTACTTTTTGTTATCCTAATACAACTAACAGTTACAGTAAGAATATTAAAGTAAGTATGGCGCAGCAACTGGCATTGACCGTGGTGTATTTTAGTCCACTGCAATCTATATTCTGGTATGGGCGGCCCAAAGAATATACCAATGAAGACGAGATTGAATTCTTTACCCAAGTGCCCACCGTCTGGAATGAATCGCATTATTTGCTGGGCGAAATAGGCAAACATATCAGTGTTGCCCGCCGTAATGGTAGCACCTGGTACCTGGGCAATGTGGCCGGGTTGGAAGACTGGAAAGAAAATCTTTCGTTGGGGTTCCTGGATCCCGGGAAAAAATATACCGCTGCTATTTATGAAGATGATGAAAAGGGCAGCATCCGCAAAAGAACCATGATGGTGAGCAGGGGGGATGTTTTTCCCATTGATATTAAGGCAAAAAGCGGACAGGCGGTGATGATTAGCGTAATGAAGTAGGGTGCAAACCTGCCAGGACCCATCCTTTTTTTGAGTTGCGTATATGGGTAATGGTTAGATGGGTAGTCTGGCGTTTGGCCTTGTTCAAAGCCATTTCACAAACCATGCAATAGCCATGTTCTCATGCTTTGCCGTAAAACGGTGCGGCTGATTGGGTTCAATATCCATCTGCAGTTTATTCAATGCATTTTTTGACCGGTAGGCACCCTCTGCCGATGCAAAAGCTATCCTGGCGCCCGGTAAAGGACAGTTTTGATCGTTTTCGGTGCTCAGCACCAGCAATGGCCGCGGGGCAATCAGTTGTAGCATGGATGGACAATCGAATTCGCCCGTAATGCCCGGCAGCAATTTGTTCCAGAAGATCTGTACGTTGTTTTTGTTGACGCCCGTATCGCCCAAATCTTTTGCTGCCTGCACATGTGCGCCCCAGATGGTTCTTGCGCGGCCCTGCCAGCGATCATTTTCCAGCGACCATTTAAAACTTTGCACCGCTATTACCGGCACCACCACTTTTATCCTGGTGTCAACCGATGCCGCCATCCATGTTTCAATGCCGCCCTTGGAAATGCCCATCATGCCGATTCTTGCGGGTTCAACATCGGGCCGGGTAACCAGGTAATCAACCAGTCTCCACAGATCATATACCGTATCAAAGAAAAACGGATGGGTTTGTTTTGCACTGTCTTTATTTTGCCAGGCTGCAATGATAGCATCTACATAACTGTTATGCACAGCTCCTGCATGCGCCCTTTCTCCATGAAACCTTCCATCAATAGAAACCGCCATAAAACCTGCTTTTGAAAAACGGTACAATAAGGCTTTTATACCTTCATCGTCTTTGCTGCCACCGGTACCATGAAGACAAATAACAACGGGTAATTTCTTTGAGATGCCTGTAAGCGGTTTGTAAATCAGTACCGGCACTTTTTCTGTAGCTTCCGAATAGAAATAACCCTTTTCAATAATTGCTGAATCGGAATGAACCGCCGTAAAAAAAGGCCTTGGATCTGTACCGGGTCTTTGCAACAATGCTTTAAAATCAGATCTTATTTTATCAGCATCCAATGGCTGCCCATGTAATACAGTGGCAACAAAAAATAAAAGAAGCGTTAACAATGAAATGGCGGTTGTTGATGGCTGTTTCATACAATACTATTGGTTTGACTGCCTGGTATGAATTTAGAAAACAATTTTGGTGAGGGTTTGAACGCGGCAACCATCCTGGTAGACCGGTGATAGTTGCCATTGACAAAATAACTATATTTAAACAGAAATAGCCATTCTTTTCCGAATTCTTATAGCAGATTGCAATATGAAGAAATTACTACTGGCATCATGGGTGCTGGCCACCGCGACAACCGTGCATGCGCAACCAGTCATATTTACCCTCAACACAAAAAATACAGCACAAACCATCGATAATATTGGTGCATCGGGCGCCTGGTATTCTGAGGGCATCGGCAAATACTGGCCTTCCGAAAAAAAAGAAAAAATGGCGGAGCTGTTGTTTAGCAAATCTTTTAACAAAGACGGCGATCCATTGGGCATTGGTCTTTCTGCATGGCGTTTTAATATTGGCGGGGGTACTGCGGAGCAAGGCGACAGCAGCGGCATCAGCGACCCGGTAAGAAGGGTAGAATGTTTTCTTTCTCCCGGCGGAACCTACGATTGGGAAAAGCAAAAGGGTTATATGTGGTTTGTAAGAAAAGCAGCTGCTTATGGTGTAGAGAACCTGATTGCCTTTAGCAATACGCCACCGGTGCAGTTCACCAAAAACGGCCTGGGTTTTAAAACAGAAAAAAATTACGAAGCCAATTTAAAGGAGGATAAATATGCGGCTTATGCCGAATTTCTTGCCAATGTAATAACGCATTTTGATAAAGAAGGGATTCATTTTAATTATATCAGCCCGGTAAATGAACCGCAATGGGATTGGTCGGCCAAATTTGGAAAAATGAACCAGGAAGGAACCCCCTGGCACAATAAAGATATTTATAAGGTAACAGTAAGCCTGGACAGTGTGCTGGCTGCCAGAAAAATTTCCGCTAAGATATTGGTGGCAGAGGCAGGCATGCTTACCGCCCTGTACGATGGTGGCGGACCTGCTACTGCACAGGTACAAAACTTTTACTCGCCCGGCAGTCCGCTTTACCTGGGTAAGCTGGCCAACCTGCAACCAGTAATAGAAGGCCATAGTTATTTTACCGATTTGGGCGATACCAATATCATAAAGGTGCGCAGTAAATTGAAAGATACCGCAGCCAAATACAATGTGCCTTTCTGGCAATCAGAATATTGTATGCTGGGCAATGGCTACAAAGAAGGCGCAAAGGGAAATATAAGCGCTATCGACTGCGCCTTGTTTCTGTCTAAAATAATTTATCACGATCTCTGCGTTGCCAATGCCGGCGCCTGGCATCTCTGGAATTCATGGGAGCCGGGTAATGCGGATACAGATACCCGTTATTACCTGTTGGCCTTGAAAAACAATGCTGCCAATACCGAAGGAGATTTCACCATAACAAAAAACCTGTGGGCCCTGGGCCATTACAGCCGGTTTATACGCCCGGGTATGAAACGCATCGTGATAGAAAGAAGCGATAAGCTGAATGATATACAGGCTGCGCAGGATATTATGCTGAGTGCATTTACCGGCGGTAACAAGATAGTGGCAGTTTGTATTAATTATACAAAAACAGAAAAGCAAATCAGCCTGCAAACACCGGGCTTTGCAAAAATTAAAAAAATTGATCAATACCTTACTACGGCCGGTACAGGGGTTGATATGAAACATGCTTCGTTAAGCAGTGCCGGCAATATAAAATTGCCGGCAAGATCCATAGCCACGTTTGTGCTGGAATAGTAATCGCTTATTTTACCGGGTACAGCTGTTTTTCTACATTCCATCCCCTTAGTTCCACCAGCGGTGTATTGCCCGCGACAGGCGTATAATCGATGGTGATGGTTTTCTGTTCGCCGGGTAAGATTGATACATAATTGTCGCTGTAAAAAACAGGCAACAGCCTTTTTTTCGTTTGTGTATCCACCAGCGAAACCCGGTTAAAGAAAGCAACAGGGCCGTTGCCGGGATTGGTCATCATAACTTCAATTTTTCCTGTAGCACTGGTTCTTGCAGCAACCTGCAGACCTGCTTTTGCCATCTTTTGCAGGCCGCTGTAATTACCGCTGCTATCGGGCAGCCAGTAAATATTATCGCTGATGATTTGTTGTTGTGTGTTTAACAGGCGCAGCACCAGGAAGGCACCTTCTTCCGAAGCTGTTTTTTTCAATTCACGTTTAACAGATAAATATTTTTTGGCAAGGGCAGGGCCTACTTCAGAAAATACCTGCGTTACCAGTGTTTTCTTTCCCTTCATATCAACCATTATTACCTGCAGCATCATGTCGCGGTGCGTGTCAAAACTATTGTTGGTTACCATCACCATACTGTCGGCCGGGTTAAAAAGTATATGCACCGGTTCGCCGGCTTTGCGAAGTCCGTATAAACAGGCATTGGGGTCGAGATAGTAATCATACATCTGCCCGCGCATGGCCGTCCAGGGGTTTTGTGTTTTCCATATAATTACACCGGTATACCATTCCCACATATGCGCACTAAAGCCTTCTATCAGCGCCCTGTACTGGTCGTAATTGACCAGCTGTGCTTTTTCGGTAAAATCTTTTATATCGGTGGATCTGCCATAGGGTTCTGTTGCGCGGCCATAGCTGATGTATTTATGATAGTTCCAGACGCTGTCGCTAAAATCTTCCGGGCCGCGCCGGTCGGCAGGTACAATACGATTGGCTTCGGGCATAAAACGTTCCAGCGATTCATAGTCGCCCAGGCCAACAGAACCCACTTCAGAATTAAAAGGGTAGGTCCGGTTCTGAAAAAAAGTTTTGGGATCCTGTATGCCATAAGGCCCGTCGCCATTGCCACCCAGGAAATTATACGACATGCTGTCCGAATTGGAGTAATCTATAAACCATCGGGTGCCATCCAGTGCCGGAAGAATGGAATCTTTTAAAGGATGAAAAATATCCTGCGGCAATGTAATCTCATTGCCCCCACACCAGATAGCCAGCGAAGGATGGTTGCGGAGTAGTTTAACCTGGTCTTTTGCAGAAGCCAGGAAAAGCGCATGATCATCTGGGTAATTGCGGCGTGTCCATTGGTCATCCAGCTTCATGGGGTCCTGCCAGCGGCCATTGCAATCGCCCGAGCCCCAGAAATCCTGCATCACCAGCATACCATATTTATCGCAGGCTTCGTAAAATTCGGGCCGCTCTGTAATAGCGCCGCCCCATACCCTGATCAGGTTCAGGTTCATATCCCTGTGAAAACGTATCTCAGCATCATATCTTTCGGGCGAAAAACGCAGCATGGCATCTGAGATAATCCAGTTGCCGCCTTTCATAAATATTTTTTGCCCGTTTACCATTACCTGCATGCTGCGGGTAACCGCATTCCATTGCGGCGTAATTTCCCTGACGCCGAAGCTGACCGCCTCTTCATCGGAGAGTATGCTACCGGAAATGGTAAACCGTAAATTGATTTTGTATAAATTTTGAGGGCCATAGGTATTCGGCCACCACAATTTTGGATGGGTTAATATAAGGTCATCCATCTGTACCATAGTGGTGGATGACGCAGCCAGTATTATTTTCTTTGCAATGGTTTTTCCTTCCAGTTGATAGCTTAATACGCCGGTAACCGGGGAAGAAGCAGCATTTTTCAGCTCGGCAGATACCTGCAGGGTGGCCGGTGCCTGGTTTTCGCTTACATAACGAACGCCGGGTACCCGTGTAACAATATGCGGGTTACAAATATTTACCTGCCGCGTTTTTTCTATCCACACCTTATCCCAGATGCCGGTATTCCTGTCGCAAACAGGTTGTATCCAGTCCCAGCCGGCTGTATATTGTATGGAAACATTTTTGGCAATGGTGCCATCGCCACCCTGGCCGCCATTGGCATTGCCCGGCGCATCAGGTGGATATACAATAACCGCCAGCCGGTTATTGCCATCTTTTCTTAACAGGGGCCCAATATTATAGGTCTGGCTTAAAAACATTCCCTTATGTGTTTGCGTAGTAAGTGGATGGCCATTCAGAAAAATATCGCATCCATAATTAATACCCCTCAAATGCAGCCATACCTGCTCGCCGGCAGCGGGGGCGGGCTCTTTGAAATTTTTTACAAACCAGTACGTATAATAATCCCTGCCTGCAGTATAGATATCGGGTATCAATTGGTTGTTCATGCCATAAAAAGGATCCGGTACCAGTTGGTTTGCCAGCAGGCTGGTAAGCACTGTGCCGGGTACTACGGCGGGTTTCCAGCCGGCTATACTGGTAGCAGGCATTGAAATAGCAGCCCCATCCATTTTAACCGATGTGGCCTTTTCAAATACCCAGCCTTCATGTAGCTCGTAGTTTTGCTGGGCCATTAACCCCGAACAGCAGCACAGCAGGCAAATAAAAAAATACAATGCGGATTGTTTCATTCGGTATTTTATTGATAATGTGAATGTTTGTTGGGCGATGTTCATTGCAAAGAACATTTTCACGTGGCGGGCAAATAGTGAGGCGCAATACTACGAAATTTTGAGGTTTGCTGTCTGCTTATTTTAATGGTTCCGGCCCCGGATTCACCATATAATCAACCCAAAAATAATTGCTAAAAATTTTAGTAATTTATGGAAATGTTGTACTTTTAATGGTGTTTGTAATGGTGTTTGTAATGGTGGTTGTAAGATTACACTGAAATAAAAAAGACATGCTATGCTGGGTTTATTTGATGAAAAACTACTTTTTGATGAGGGTCATAAAACTGTTTTCAATTATGATTTGGCAGATGCCAGTCTTATACTCAGGGAACAGTTTTTTGAAAAAGATGAATCGGATCGCTTTTATGATATCTTGCTTCAGCAAGCACCCTGGCGGCAACGAGAAAGAAAAATGTACGATAAAATGGTGCTGGATCCGCGGCTAACAGCCTGGTATAGCGACAACGAAGGCAATAAATGGACGCCGGAGCTGCTGTATATAAAAAATAAAGTAGAGTCGGCCTGCGGTATATCATTCGACAGCGTGCTGCTGAACCTGTACCGCGATGGCAGGGATTCAGTAAGCTGGCACAGCGACAATGAACCTCTTTCAGGTCATCAACCTATTGCATCAGTCAGCTTTGGGCAAACACGTGCCTTTCACCTGCGGCATAAATTTGACAAGGCCATTAAGCCCTTTAGCATTCCGCTTACACATGGATCCTTCCTGTTAATGTCGGCCGCCGTGCAGCAATTCTGGGAGCACCATATTCCAAAAACCAGCAAACCCATGGCGCCCAGGATCAATTTAACATTCAGGATAACGCGGTAGGGGCGTGCCGGTTTGTTTACCGCGATGGCCGCTGCAAAACAGGGAGGTGGCATTACATTGTTGCTTTGTTACTGGCATCGCAACCGGCTTCTCTTATTCCGCACTTGACATTTTCCCAAACAATGCGTATTTTGTACTGATAAAATTTATCCTATGAAGTTTCCCGAAACAAAAAGTTTTTTCAAATACCTCTACGATAATTTCATTGCCAATTTTATTGGGTTTGCCATTGGTATGGCCGCTACAAAACTGGTATCTCATTTTTTTGTTACCCGCAGTATCGGAAACTTATGGGGACTGGCAGCCAGAAGAACTGTTATTGACAAAAAAACATTCAGCAACCTGGAGTTGTTTATTTCTGTTATCATAGGTTTTATTGTTTTTGAAATACTTTCCAAATGGATCAGGGCAAAAATGGAAGAAGTATATCCTGCCTGCAAAAACACCGTTCTGGGCTGGTTGGGAAAAGTGCAATAAATGGTTTCCCCGTTATTACCGTCATTAATTGTTATACAGTAATTCAGTAATCATATTCATGTCTTCCTTATTGATCGATGCGGCCATTTCCAGATAGTTCTTCTTTTTAAAACCTGCGGCAGCCTGCAGCAGTAACGGATACCATTCAGTTTTCCGATCATACCCTGATATTTGCTGGTATGGCCAGGAACTATCGCCCATAGCAAAAGGCCGCAGCCAGTCGAATGCAGTTTGTATGCCAACACCCGCAGGCGTTTTATAATTCCAGAGATCAATACCGGTTTTGGCCGACAGCGTGGCCACGGTAAACCAGCCATGAAGGTTCATGGTACTATAGCCAAGTCCGTTGGTCCTTTCCAGTTCCAATGGTTGTTTTCCCTCTGCGGTTAACTGGCTGTCGAGTCTTTTTTTGCTTTCATTAATTAATTCAACGGCCTTGTTTTTATTGCCGGTAAACAATGCAAAATCAATTGCCTGTGCATAGTACCAGGTACCATGGTTGTTTTTGGCGGCATGTTCTTCCATCCCGTTTTTACTCGTCAGCATCCATTGCAGGTATTGCGCATACCATTGTTTCAGCTGCTTGTCTAACGAGGTCGTCCATGAGCGTGAACCCTGTAACAGGATGGCCGCGTCTGCAATGCCGGTAAGCGCTATTGTTTCAATAATGCCGATGCCCCTGCCGGTATTGATTCCGGGAATGGCCTGGCCATAATCCAGGTGGGGGTTCATTTTAGTGGCTTCATCTATAAACCATGTTTGAAGAAACAGGCTGGCTTTTGCCGCATATTTTTCGTTGCCGGTAAAATACCA
>Ga0068860_100006505_pt1 | contig 11732 bp, 9 predicted proteins | sample KBSSwiS32_FD_66597 | JGI IMG/M metagenome (GOLD analysis project Ga0068860, IMG submission 66597) | Switchgrass rhizosphere microbial communities from Kellogg Biological Station, Michigan, USA - KBS Switchgrass S3-2 | ecosystem: Host-associated > Plants > Roots > Rhizosphere > Soil ... | reverse complement strand
CGACATCGAGGAGGGGCCGCGGCTGCGCGTGTCGTCGCTGCGCTTCGAGGGCAACCGCGCCTTCTCCAGCCCGGAGCTTCTGGACCAGGTGCGCGAGGCGGTGAAGCGGCGCGAGCCGGTCGTGGTGGGCGCGCGCACCTTCGACTCGCTGCAGATCGAGGGTCGGAGCATGCGGCCGGGGATCGCCGAGGTGCCGCCGCTGGAGCCGGAGACGGTCTACAGCGAGGACGCGTACCGCGAGGCGGGCGAGGCGATCACCGACCTGTACCGCAACAAGGGGTACCTCTCCGCCCGCGCGGAGCTGGCGGAGTCGACCATCGACCAGGACCGGCGCACCGCCAAGGTCCGCTTCAGGGTGCACGAGGGGCCGCGCACCAAGGTCGCCTCCATCGGCGTGGAGGGCCTGCCGCCGGGCGTGGACGTGCCGGTGTCGGCGCAGCCGCTCCAGCGCGGGGACCCGGCCAGCATCTCGCTGGTGGAGCGCGGCCGGAAGGAGCTGCTCCAGAGGCTGGGCCGGGACGGCTACCTCTACGCCCGCGTCGACCCGGACACCCGCATCTCCGGCGACGGAGGGGAGATGGACGTGGTGTACCGGGTGGACCCCGGGCCGCAGGTCCGGGTGGGGCAGATCTCCTTGAAGGGCGCGGACAAGAGCGACCGCCAGGTGGTGCTGGCCAACGTCCCGCTCAAGCCCGGGGACATCCTCAACCCGGAGCGGTTGCTGGACAGCCAGCGCGCGCTCACCAACCTGGGCGGCTACCGGCAGGTGGCGGTGCACCTGGACCGGCCGGAGCTGGCGGAGCCGCAGAAGGACGTGATGGTGGAGCTGACGGAGCGGCCCACCACCGAAGGCGAGGTCGGCGTCGGCTTCTCCGCGGTGGACGGGCCGCGGGTGCTCCTCGACGGGTCGTACCCCAACATCCTCGGGCAGGCGCTGAACCTGGAGGGCCGCGCGAAGGTCCACTGGATCGGCGCCGGCCAGGCCATCTCCCGCGGCTTCGGCCTCAACGCCACCGACCAGCGCGACTTCTCCAAGCCCTCCTCCTGGTACGGCATCGGCGGCAAGGCCACCATCTCCCTGCGGGCGCCGCGGGTGCGCCAGTTCCTGCCCGCCAGCATCGGCGCGCACGTGGACCTGGTGGGCGAGCACGAGTTCCGGCCGTCCTTCCAGTTCGCCACCCTGGCGGGCATCGCCGGCCTGGACTGGCAGGCCACGCGCTTCGTCACCGCGTCGCTGCAGTACAACGTGGAGCTCGACCGGGTCTGCACGTACCAACTCCGCGGGCAGCCCTTCAACTGCGGGTCGGGCGGGCTGGCGGACCTGCTCACCGACCAGGACCGGCGCAACTTCTTCCAGTTCGACAGCTTCCTGTTGCAGTCGCTGGCGCCGTCGGTGACGGTCGACCTGCGCGACGACCCGGCCAACCCGACGCGCGGGCTCTCGGCGTCCCTCTCCGCGGAGCTCACCAACAGCCTGGTGCGCTACAAGCTCCTGGGCGTGAAGGCGCAGGGGAGCGTCACCGGCTACCTGCCGCTCGCCCGGCGGGTGGTGCTGGCCGCCTCGCTGCGCGCGGGCCGCTTCCTCCCGCTCTACGAGGGCCAGGACCACCTCCCGCCGCCCAAGCGCTTCTACATGGGCGGCTTCTCCACCCTGCGCGGCTTCCAGGAGGACGGGCTGCTCCCGGAGGACCGGCGCGTCGCCCTGCGCACCACCCGCGAGGAGTGCGCGTCGCTGGTCAACCGCACCGGGTGCAGCCGCGCGGCGCTGGCGCTCCTGGGCGGCACGCAGATCCCCTCCGAGGGCGGCGAGATGTACACGCTGGGCAAGCTGGAGCTGCGGCTGCCGTTTTTGGGGGCGATGGACCTGGGCGCGTTCGTGGAGGCCGGCAACCTGTGGTCGGACACCACCACCTTCCGGCCGTTCGCGGTGCGCCCGGTGGCCGGCGGCGGCCTCCGGTACGAGACGCCCATCGGCCCGCTGGCGCTGGACGTGGGGTTCAACCTGGACCCGGACGAGAGGGTGAACGAGCAGAGCTTCAACTTCCACTTCAACATCGGCTTGTTCTGACGGCGGAGGCCAGCGTGTTCTACCGGTTGGTCCGAGCGGTGGTCGGCTTCGCGCTGCGGCTGTTCTACCGGGTCACCGTCCGGCGCCGCCCCGACGACGCCCTGGGGCCGGTGATGTTCGTGGGCAACCACCCCAACGCCATCATCGACCCGGCGCTGGTGTTCGTGCTCTCCAGCCGGAGGGTCACGTTCCTGGCCAAGGAGCCGCTGTTCCGCACCCCGGTGATGGGGTCCATCCTGCGGGGCCTGGGCGCGCTGCCGGTGTACCGCAAGCAGGACAACCCGGCGCTGATGGAGAAGAACGAGGGGACGTTCGAGGCGGCGGCGTCCGCGCTGGCGGCGGGTGGGGCGATCACCCTGTTCCCGGAGGGGAAGAGCCACTCGGAGCCTTCGCTGGCGGCGATGAAGACGGGCGCGGCCCGGATCGCCTTCCGCGCGGGGAGGGCGGGCGCCAAGGTGCGGATCATCCCGGTGGGCCTCACCTACGCGCAGAAGCACCGCTTCCGCAGCGAGGTGCTGATCGACGTGGACCCGCCCATCGAGGTGACGGCCTACCTCCCGCCCGAGGGCCAGGACGAGGCGCCCGCGGTGCGCGCGCTCACCGAGCAGATCGAGGCCGGGCTGCGGCGGGTGACGCTCAACCTGGAGACGTGGGAGGACCTCCCCGTCATCCAGACCGGCGAGGAGCTGTACGCGCTCAAGCTGGGCGAGCGCGCCCATGACCCGGACCGCCTCCGCCGCTTCGCCAGGGGCATCCAGCTCTTCCGCGCCGAGCAGCCCGAGCGCTTCCAACGGCTGCGCGGCGAGGTGGCCTCCTATCGGCGCCGGCTGGAGCTGGTGCGGTCCAACCCGCGCGACCTGGGCCTGGTCTACCGGCGCGACCAGGTGTGGCTGTTCACCCTGCGGAACCTGGCGGCGCTCCTGTTCGGCCTGCCGCTGTTCACGCTGGGCCTTGGGCTGTTCGCGCTCCCCTTCTACATCCCGCGCTGGCTCAACAAGGCGCTGGACGTGGAGCTGGACCAGCAGGCCACGGTGAAGTTCCTGGGCGCGCTGGCCCTGGCCCCGCTGGTCATCGCCGGGCTCGCGGCGGCGACCTGGCGCTGGCTGGGGATGGGCTGGGCGGTGGCCGCGCTTTTGACCGCGCTCCCCCTGGCGCTGTTCACCCGCTACTTCCTGGAGCACTGGCGCGAGGTGCTCCGCGACGCCCAGGTCTTCTTCACGCTGGGCAACCGCGGGGGGCTCAAGGCCCGCCTCCTGGTCCAGGGCGAGAAGCTCGCCGCGGAGATCGAGGCGGTCGCGGACGAGCTCCGACCCCGGATCATCCAAGAGTCCATCAGCGGCCAAAGTAAGGCCCAGTAGTCTTATTCGGCAGGTCTGGGTGTTTTCACTCTACCGGCCGGGGCCCCGGACGTGGACTATCCTGGCGCTATCCCCGGCGTCCAACGATGGAGAGGACCGATGCGAAGTGGCTTCGGAATGGCCGTGTTGTGCGCTGTCGCCATGGCGTGGGCGGCCTGCCAGTGCGGGGGGAAGCCCTGCACGACCAACAATGATTGTTCGCTCGGGGAGGTCTGCGGCCCGGCCGGCACCTGCGTCCCGGACAACGGGAACGGCGACGGGGGTGACGGCGGTGACGGCGGGAACGACGCGGGCCAGGATGCCGGGCGACTGCCCGACGGCGGCACCTGCGTGAACCTCCAGTGCCGGCAGGTGACTTGCACGGGCGGGGGCACGACGAGCCTCACCGGCTCCGTGTACGACCCCAGCGGCCAGGTCGCGCTCTACAACGCCATCGTCTACGTGCCGAACTCGCCGCTCAAGCCGCTGCCCACGGGCCTGAGCTGCGACCAGTGCGGGTCGCTCGTCTCCGGCAACCCGGTGGCGATCACCCTCACCGGCCCGGACGGCAAGTTCAAGCTCGACAACGTCCCGGTGGGCCCGAACATCCCGCTGGTCATCCAGGTCGGGAAGTGGCGCCGCACGTTCACGGTCCCCTTCAACGTCCAGCAGTGCACCAGCCAGCCCATCACCGACGTGAGCCTGCTCCACCTGCCGCGGGACCGGAACGAGGGCGACATCCCGCAGATGGCCATCGCCACCGGCAACGCCGACCCGTTCGAGTGCCTGCTTTTGAAGATGGGCATCAACACCAACGAGATGACGGCCCCCGTCCAAAACGGCGGCGGCCGGATCCACTTCTACTGGGACCCCACCAACAACAACCGCCACCAGGGCGGCCTGAAGAACGCGACCGGGTACGGGGACGTGCTCGACCTGATCGGCGACGCCGGCACGATGAGCAAGTACGACGTGGTGCTGCTGCCGTGCATCGGCAGCGAGAAGTTCGGCTCCAGCCCGAACACCACCCAGCAGGGGTGGACCCAGAACCTGATCAACTACACCGGGTCCGGCGGGCGCCTGTTCACCACGCACTTCGGCTACGTGTGGATGGCGTACGCGCAGCAGCCGTTCCGCTCCACCGCGCTGTGGACGCCGCACCCGGTCTCCTCGGCGCCGCCCAGCCCGTTCACCGTGGACGTGAACCAGGGGTTCCCCAAGGGCGCCGCGTTCGCCCAGTGGCTGTGGGACGCGGGCGCCTCCACCACGTTCGCCAAGCTGGACGTCGAGGAGACGCGCCACGACTGCTCGGGCACGGACGGCGGCACCACCACCTGGCTGTCGGGCACCAACCCCAACGTGGGCGGCGGCACGTACACGGTCCAGCACCTGACCTTCAACACGCCCTACAACCCGCCGCCGTTCCCAGACGGGGACGCGGGCACCCAGTGCGGCCGCGTGGTGTTCAGCGACTTCCACGTCACCGCGGGCGCCTTCCTCGGCACCGGGGCCAACGGCCAGTTCCCGCACGACTGCGCCGGCGGGGCGACGACGCCGATGACGCCGCAGGAGAAGGCGCTGGTGTTCATGCTCTTCGACGTGTCGTCCTGCGTGCAGAACGACAACACCGCGCCGCAGGTGTGCAAGTCGTCGGGCGGGTTGTGCGCCAGGGACACCGACTGCTGCAACGGCCTGGCGTGCGTGGACGCCAACCAGCTGCCCTGCTTCGAGGGCTCCTGCTCCTGCCAGGTGGTGATCAACTGACCGGCTGGGCGGCCCGGCGCGCGGCCTGCCGGGCGGCCCACAGCAGGACCAGCCCTCCCGCGATCACCGGGAGGGCGTTGGCGCGGATGGCCATCGCCACGCTGCTGGCGTCGGCCACCGCGCCGATGAGGAACGGGGAGAGGGCGTCGCCCAGGGCGTGGAGGGCGAGGTTGGACAGGCCCACCGCGAAGGCCCGGGAGCTGGGCGGCACCGAGTTGACGATGGCCGCGTTGAGCGGCGCGGTGTTCATGAACAGCAGCACCATGGCGACGAACGCCATGGCGTAGATCGGCGCCTCCCCGGAGACGGTGGCGGCGAGGACCATGAACGGCGCGCCGGCGATCATCCCCACGGCGCTCACCCACAGCCCGCCGCCCGGCGCGCGCCGCTCGGCGCGGTCGCCCAGCACGCCGCCGAGGATGGTCCCGCCCAGGCCCGCCACGGCGGTGACGCCGCCGAAGAGGAAGCCGGCGCGGCCGGGGTCCATCACGCGTTCGGCCTCGAGGAACTTGGGCATCCAGTAGCCCAGCCCGCCCATGGCGAAGGTCACCGCGGTGAGCCCGGCGGTGGCCGCCTGGAAGATCCGGTTGGGCTTGAGGCGCTCCAGGCCTTCGCGGACGGTGAGCCGTTCGGCCGTCACCGGCTCCTGCTCGGTGGCGCCGCGGGCGGGCTCCGGGGTGAAGAGCATCAGCAGGGCCAGCACCACCCCCGGCCCCCCGCCGATGAAGAAGGCCAGCCGCCAGGACTGGGCGCCGATGGCCCCGCCCACCAGGTAGCCCAGCGCCGCGCCCACCGGCAGGGCGGTGAAGAAGACGGACAGCATCCGGGTGCGGAGGTCGCGGGGGAAGAGGTCCGCGATGATGGCCGGACCCACGGCGCCGTAGCCCGCCTCGCCCACGCCCAGCACCGCGCGCGCGGCCAACAGCGCCACGAACGTCCCGGCGAGGCCGGAGCCGACCGTGGCCAGGCTCCACAGGAACACGCTGCCGGCCACCACGTGGCGGCGCTGGATGCGGTCGCCCAGGACGCCGCCCACCGGCGAAGCCGCCATGTAGACGATGACGAACACCGTCCCCAGCGCGCCGGCCTGGGCGTTGTTGATCCCGAACTCGGCCTGCACCCGCGGGATCACCCCCGCCACGATGTAGCGGTCCAGGTAGTTGAACAGGTTGATCAGGGTGAGGACGCCCAGGCTGAAGGCAGCCCCCTTGGTGCGGGCCTCGCTCATGCGCCTCCGAAGCGGCGGGCGAGGAGCCCCCAGCGCACGCCCCGGTCGCTTACCGTGCAGGTGGTGAGCTGCAGCCGGTCCATCGCCGCCTCCAGGATGAGCGCCCCGGCGCAGATGACGTCCGCGCGCCCGGGCTGCAGGCCGGGCATCTTGCGGCGCTCCTCCAGGGACGCGGCGCCCAGGGCGGCCGAGAGGTCCGAAAGCTCCGCGCGCTCCAGGTCCCGGCCGTGGACGGCGGCGGCGTCGTAGGGGTCGACCCGGTGCCGGACGGCGTACAGGGTGGTGACCGTGCCGGCGATGCCGATCAGCCGGGCGCCGGGCGGCGGAGGCGGGAGGGCGGAGAAGGTCTGCTGGAGGTGGGCGCGGACGGCGTCGCGCTCGGCGGCGGGGACGGGGTGGGCGGTGATGAAGCGTTCGGTCAGGCGCACCGAGCCCACGTCGAAGCTGCGGCGGTACTGGACCTCTCCGGCGCCGAAGATGAACTCCGTGGAGCCGCCGCCGATGTCCAGGACCACCAGCGGGCCGGTCCCGAAGTCGGCGCGGGCGGCGGCGAACGACAGCTCCGCTTCTTCGTCCCCTGAGATGATCTCCACGGCCACGCCGGCCCGGGTCCGCGCCTGCTCCAGAAATGTGGCGCCGTTGGAAGCGTCGCGGGCGGCGCTGGTGGCGGTGGCGGCGATCTGCCGGGCGCCCAGGGCGCGGGCCTCGGAGGCGTAGGACTCCAGGCAGCGCAAGGTGGCCTCCATCCCCTCTGGGGAGAGGGCGCCGGTCCGGTCCACGCCGCGGCCCAGGCGAGTGATCTCCGCCCTTTCGGCGACCGCGGTGAACCGGCCCTCCCGGCGCTCCGCCACCAGCAACAGCACGGAGTTGGTGCCGATGTCGATGGCCGCGTACCGCTCCGGGCCGGTTGAGGGATCTCGCCCTGCGAGCATGGGTGTTTCCACTCTATGCAGGAAGCCGCGGTGATCACACCATGCCGCCGGTCGATGCCCGGTTCCAACCTCGCCCATTCCCGGTCCCCCGCCCCGAAGACCCGGGGTGGATCAGCCATGCTGATCTGCCTCAAGTGCGATCAGCTCACCGAGCCGACCTCCTTCCGCGCCGAGGGCGCGCTGGTGTTCGCGGTGTGCAGCCAGTGCCATGGCGAGGTGCAGATCGGCGAGCTGACCATGGGGCCGCGCCCCCGGCGCTCCGGTCCGCTGGCCGCGGTGCCCCCGCCGCCGCCCGAGGCCCCGACCGACACGCTCTCGCTCGAAGACCTTCCCGTTGACCCTTTCGCGCCGCCGCCGAGCTACTGTCCCAAGTGCATCGCCCCACTTGGCGGCGGCGCGATGACCATGTGTCCGCAGTGCGGACTGGAGGCCCGGTTCAAGAACCAGGGCGCCTTCGCTCCGCCGTTCCTGCTCGCCGGCCCCTGGAAGGAGCTGGTGGAGCGCTGGGAGCACCCGGACGCCCACGCCGCGCTGATCCGGCTGGCGGAGCGCCACGACCTGGCCGCCGAGCTGGGCCGGCTGTACCTGATCTACCTGGCGCAGCGGCCGCAGGACCGGCTGGCGGAGCAGGGGCTGGAGGAGGTCTCGCGCCTGGTCGCCTCCGGCGAAGCCGAGGGCCCCGTCCAGGCCCGCTCGTCCCGCGCGCGCGTCTTCGCTCTGGCGGGCGTCGCCGCCGCCGCCGCCGGCTGGGGCGCGGTGGCGCTGCTCGCGCAGTGGATGCACTGAAGCGGCTTTTAGCGCCGGGCGAGGTACCGGAACACCGCGAGCAGGACGACCTGGGGCAGCTCGTAGCGCATCCGCTCGACGGTGATGACCAGCGCCCGGCCGGGAGCGTCCGCCTCGGAGTACACGAAGAGCGCGTTCGGGTTGCTGCCGGGCTCGCCGGGGACGTCCATGGGCTCGAAGCCGTCCGGGAACGAGAGGCGGAACTTCAGGCTCGGATCGTTGAAGTCGATGGGGGACTGCGAGAGCGCCAGGCCGGCGCACATCGCCATCAGGTGGAGCGGCCTCCGGCGGAGACTATTCGCGCCCGAGCGTCTGGCGCATGCTCGGATGCGGGAAGTCGTCAACCGCCCGCCGCGGAGGCCCAGATGGCGCACCCGAAAGTCCAGGCGATGGCCGACCGCGCCGTCGCGGCCGCGCGGGAGCCGAAGCCCACCTGCGCCCCCGCCGAACGCCGGATCCCCATCTCCCGCTACCTGGGCGAGCCCGAGCTGGCCTGGGAGCGGGAGAACCTCTTCCGCCGGCTGCCGCTGGTGGTGGCCCACGGCTCGGAGCTGCCGGCCCCCGGGTCGGCCCTGGCGCTGGAGGTGGCGGGCGTCCCGCTCCTGCTCACCCGCGACGCCGGCGGCACCGCGCGCGCCTTCCTCAACGCCTGCCGCCACCGCGCCACCCGCTTGCTGCCCCCCGGCCCGTGCGAGGCGAAGAAGGCGCTGGTCTGCCCGTACCACGCCTGGACCTACGGCCTGGACGGCGCGCTGATCCACGTCCCGCGCGAGGAGGCGTTCCCCCCGACGGCGAAGGCGCCGCTCGCCCGGCTCCCGCTCCAGGAGCGCCACGGGCTGTTGTGGGTGACGCTGGCGCCCGGGGACCAGGGCCCGGAGCTGCCGGCGGGGACGGCGGAGGTCGGCGAGGAGCTGGAGTCGCTGGGGTTGAAGGACCTCGTCCTCTTCCGCCGCGCCACCTCCACCCGCAGGGCGAACTGGAAGCTGATCGCCGAGGCGTTCCTCGAGGGCTACCACATCGCCCGGCTGCACCGGACGTCGGTCTCCCCGTTCTTCGTGGACAGCGTCTTCGCCGCCGAGCGCGCCGGCGACCACATCCGCTCCGCCAGCGCGCGCAAGGTCGCCCGCGAGCCCGGCGCCGAGGGCCTCCCCCTGCGCGAGCTGGTGACGCCCAGCTACTTCCTCTTCCCCAGCACGGTGGTGGTCTTCCACCCGGACTTCGTGAGCGTGGCGGGCTTCACCCCGCTGGCCACCGACCGCCTCCAGTGGCACCACAGCATGCTGGTGGAGCGCGCCCCGGAGACGGAGAAGGCCAAGCGCCACTTCGAGAAGTCCTACCGGCTGATCGAGGAGCAGGTGTTCAGCGGGGAGGACCTCTTCATCGCGGAGGAGATGCAGGCGGGGATGGCCGCCCGCGCCTCGGAGGAGCTGGTGTTCGGTGGGCTGGAGGCGCCGGTGGGCTGGTTCCACGACGCCATCGAGTCCCACCGCGCGGCGGCGATACGCTAGCCCCCGCGCTTGGCGCGCAGCTCGCGGATGGCGCGCAGCTCCAGCTCCACGTGGCGGTCCTTGGGGCGGCCGACGTGGGCTTTGACGGTGATGAGGTCTTCGAGGGAGATGACGCGGAGCTCGAGGCCAAGGACGGTCAGTACCTCAGCGTGCGATGCGATCCGATCGTAATCACCCACCGGGGGTACGGATCCGAGAAGGTCTAGTCGCCCGACGTCCGTCGCCAGGTACAAGTTCTTGAAGGAAACGAGCTGCTCTGGCGACTCCCGGACTGGGCGCTTGTCGAGGGTCATGAAGTAGCGGGGATGGAGCCCATCCAGGGCGGCAAACAGGCGCCTCAGGTTCTCCTCCGTGAATGGGAGGGCGACGTCGAGATCGTCCGTGTTCATTGCGGAGCCGTGTGCCACTGCCGCGACTCCCCCCACCACAACAAACTCCACCTGCTGTCCGACCATTCGGCGAAGGAGCTCCCCCGACCCGCCCGCACTCATCACGTCCCTCCCCCTCAGCGCCGCCACCAGCTGTTGTCCCCCCTCCAACTGTCGGAGTCGCTCCGTAGGGGTCAGTTCAAGCTTATAGAGAAGGAGTGACACGTCGATGCCGTAGTCGATGGCCGCTTCCCAATCCGGGCCGTAGCTCGGGAACGCCGCGCGCAGCATGGCGGCCTGGTCGAAGTCGTCCATCGCCCACCGATCCTACCGCTACGAGATGTCCACCTGCTCCACGGACTGCATCCGCTGTCCGAGGAACCTCGCCGCCACGTCGATGAACTGCTCCGGGAGGTCGGTGAGGAAGTAGCGGTGCTCGGGGTCCGCGGACTGGCCCAGCTCCCCGCGCCCGGCCAACAGCGACGCCACCACCTCCGCCGTGGCCTCCGCGGAGTCCACCAGCGCCACGTCCGGGCCCACCGCTTCGGCGATCACCCCGCGCAGGAGCGGGTAGTGCGTGCACCCCAGCACCAGCGTGTCCACGCCCGCCGACGACAGCTCCGCCAGGTACCGCTTCGCCGCCAGCTTCGGCACGTCGCCGGACGTCCAGCCCTCCTCCGCCAGCGGCACGAAGAGCGGGCACGCCCGCGCCAGCACCGTCACCCCCGGGCGCGCCGCCTCCAGCGCTCGCTGGTACGCGCCCGACCGCACCGTCCCCTGGGTGCCGATCACGCCCACCCGCCCGTTCCGCGTCCGGGCGACCGCCGCCCGGGCGCCGGGCTCGATCACCCCCAGCACGGGGATGCTCAGCCGCTGCGTCAGCGCCGGCAGCGCCACCGCCGAGGCCGTGTTGCACGCCACCACCAGCAGCTTGATGTCCTGCTTCAGCAGCAGCTCCGCGCTCCGGACCGAGTACCGCGTCACCACGTCCGCGGACTTCGTCCCGTACGGCAGCCGCGCCGTGTCCCCCAGGTACACCGTGCGCTCGCCCGGCAGGCGAGCCATCAGCGCCCGCAGCACCGTCAACCCGCCCACGCCGGAGTCGAACACGCCGATGGGCCTGTGGTCCGCTGGAGACATCCCCCGTCCACTATCACGAAGCGTGCCGCTGAAAATGCCGCGGCGCCCGCGACCGACGAAGGGCCGCGAGCGCCGCGAGGACCGAAAGCGCTGGGGGGAGGGCTTCGGAAGCTCAGTTCTGCCGGAGCGTCACGTTGATGGCCGAGGTGTTGGCCGGGAACACGCCCGGCATCACCGTGACGACCGGGTGGGTGCCGACCTGCGACCAGGTATACGAGGCGGCCGCGCCCTGCATGTCGATCCGGTAGTTCGTCCCGCCCGCCGCGGCCTGCAGGTAGAAGTACCGGGTCGGCGCGGCGTCGCAGTAGTTGGCGTCGCCCGGCTGGGCGTAGACGGCGGTGTTGGTGGAGTCCACGAAGTTCACGTAGACGTACGGCGTGCGGTTCGTGGTGTCGCAGGCCTGCGCGGTGCCGGTGGGGCTCTGCAGCGACCAGCTCACCACCGTGCCGCCCACCATCCACTGCAGGGCCGCCTGGTCCAGGACGGGCGCGCCCAGGGTGGTGGTCAGCGCGTGGGAGGCGCCGAACAGCGGGTAGACCGACTCCTGGCCCCCGGCCGGCGTGAACGCCCCCAGCGCGGTCAGGGTGATGACGTGGTTCCC
>Ga0068860_100006502_pt1 | contig 11738 bp, 7 predicted proteins | sample KBSSwiS32_FD_66597 | JGI IMG/M metagenome (GOLD analysis project Ga0068860, IMG submission 66597) | Switchgrass rhizosphere microbial communities from Kellogg Biological Station, Michigan, USA - KBS Switchgrass S3-2 | ecosystem: Host-associated > Plants > Roots > Rhizosphere > Soil ... | reverse complement strand
GGAGCGCACCGGAGCCGAGGTCGGCCATGGAGTGCAGGGCGTCCCCGATGACCAGCCGCATCCCGGCGAACGACGGGTCCAGCCAGTTGATCGACGGCTGCCCGTCCTTGAAGTAGTGCAGGTAGACCCAGCGTCGCGAGACGCCGTCCACCCCCACCACGGGCTTGGTCGCGCTCCAGTTCGTCTCCTTGACGCCCTCGGCGTAGAAGATGACCCGCTGGAGCCTGCCGATGATGTAGCCGGCCTTCTCCAGCGCCTCCTCCTCGGCGGCGTCGAGGTTGACCGAGTCACGGCCCCCGCGCACCTCGGGCAGGAGGTTCCAGTCCTCCTCCTCGATCTCCACCATGTGGTAGATGCCGGGGTAGTCCGCGTACTTCATCTCGGCGAGCCGGAAGTCCGCGCCCTTGCCGGTGTGGCCGGGGACGATGTCGTCGATGATCGTGCCGCCGGACCAGGTGGCCATGCCGCACATCGCGCGGAACTCGGCCTCGGTGCCGAAGGCCGGGTCGATCTCGGTGGAGATCCGGTCGAAGTGGCCGTCGACGGAGCTGGTGAACTGCCAGCCGGAGATGCCGCCCGCGCGCTTGACGGGTCCGGTGTGGACGGCCTCGATGCCGACGGTGGAGAAGACGTTCCAGAGCTCCTCGTCGCCCAGCGCGCCGAGGAAGGACTCGCCCGGCCGCGTGATGAACGAGATCGGGTAGGCGGTGAACCACACCGACGCCGTCTCGACGGCCTGGCGCGGCCCGGGATCGGCGAAGGGGTTCTGCCACATGGTGCCCTGGCCGGAGAACTGGCGGGCGATCTCGTTGGCGTCGGCCAGCATGGACTGGCTCAGCAGCCAGGACACGTAAGCCGGGTTCTCACCGGTCGCGGCCCCGTCCTTGGCCACCGACCGCCGGACGACCGGGGACTTGGCCCGCGCGCGGTGGCGCAGCGTGCGGGGGCGCGCGGGATGCAGGTGTTCCGCGTAGGTGATCTCGCTCGGCTCGTGGGGCTGCTGCCCCTCCGCCTGCTCCTGCTCCTCAGACATCCACGCTCCGTGCTCGCCGCGACCTGTTCCGACCCGGGGGAGGGTGTACCACCCACTCCGCCGGGGAAACGACGGTGACGCGCCCACGATGCGCCCGCCCCGCCACGATCGCAGGGCGAGCGGTGGAGTCGCCGCTGAGCGCACGTTTCGTGCTCTCAGCCGCCGGGGGCGCACGTTTCGTGCTCTGAGCGCGGTGCGCACGTTTCGTGCTCTCGGCTGCCGGGGCGCACGTTTCGTGCTCTCAGCGCGGCATGATCACCGAAACCGTGCGCTCAGGGTCGGTGGGACCGCGCTGAGCGCACGGAAACGCCGATCATGACCGCAGGCGACGAGTGCGCCGACGATCGCTCAGTGGCCACAGCCCGCCGCGCCGCCCGCGGTGCTGCCCGCGGTGGTGCCGAGGCCGAACGGGTCCAGGTCGCGGGTGTCCGCGATCGGGGCCCAGCGGCCGTCGACCTCGTGGTAGTCCGCGGCGGGGCCGTGCTCGGCGATCGCGCGGACCGCGGAGACCAGCCGGTCGACGTCGGACTCGGTGGTGCCGAGGCCCAGGCTGACCCGCACCGCGTCGGCACCGCCTGCGAGCCGGGCGAGCAGCGGGTGGGCGCAGAACCGGCCGTCCCGCACCCCGATGCCGTGCTCGGCGGACAGCGCGGCGGCGACGAGGCCCGCGGGGATGTCCGCGACGGTGAAGCTGCACACGCCGACCCGGTCCGACGCGTCCGTTCCGACGGTCGGCTCCGCGGGCTCCGTCTCGGTGTCGATGGTCGACTTCACGGGCTCCGTCTCCGTGTCGATGGTCGACTTCGCAGGCTCCGTCTCCGTGTCGATGGTCGACTCCGCAGGCTCCGTCTCCGCCCAGATCCGCAGCGGGGTCACCTCGGCGATCCCCGCCAGGCCCGTAGTCAGCCGCTCCACCAGCGCACGCTCGTGGGCGGGCACCTCGGTGTCGATCACCGGGTCCAGGGTGCGGCAGGCGGCGGCGAGCGCGGCGGCGCCCAGCACGTTCGGGGTCCCCGCCTCGTGCCGGTGCGGGGCGGGGGCCCAGCTGACCTCCGTGGCGTTGCCCTCGACTCCGACCGCGCGCACGGCGCCGCCCCCGGCGAGGTAGGGAGCCGCGACGTCCAGCCAGTCCCGACGTCCGACCAGGGCACCCGCACCGTAGGGCGCATAGAGCTTGTGCCCGGACAGCACCACGTAGTCCACGCCCCAGGCGGCGATGTCGACCCGGCGGTGCGGCGCGAGCTGGGCGGCGTCGAGCACCACGCGGCAGCCCGCGGCGTGCGCCAGCGCGACGATCTCGGCGATCGGCGGGATCTCCCCGGTGACGTTGGAGGCGCCGGTGACCGCGAGCAACGCGGTGGGCCGCTCGGCGAGGGCCTCCCGCAGCCGGTCCAGGGTCTCGGCGACGGTGTCCGCCGCACCCACCACGCGGTGGTCGCCGCGCCAGGCCAGGAGCGTGGCGTGGTGCTCGACGTCCAGGCACAGCGTGGCCCCGGGGACCGCGCCCGCCAGCAGGTTCAGCGCGTCCGTGGTGTTGCGGGTGAACACCGTGACGTCGTCCTCCCGCGCCCCGACGAACCGGGCGACGGTGCCGCGCGCGGCCTCCAGCACCGAGGTGCAGACCTGGCTGGCGTACCCGGCGCCGCGGTGGACGCTGGAGTAGTAGGGGAGGAGCTCCGCGACGTGGTCGGCCACCGCCTGCAGGGCCGGGGCGCTCGCGGCGAGGTCGAGGTTGGCGTAGGGCACGGTGCGGCCGTCGACGAGCGGCACGGGCAGCCCGGTTCCGACGAGCGCGGGCAGCGCCTCCGTCGCTCGTGTGGCACAAGCGTCGCTCAGTGGCGCTTGTGCCACACGAGCGGGGGCAGGCACCCGAGCGGGGGCGGCGGTGCGGGGGGTGGCGGTGCGGGACATGGCGATCCTCCCGGATCCTCACAAGGACCCGCCTCGGAGATCACCGGTAACAGGTCCGCGCTTGCCGTCCGCGGGTTCGCGGCGGCCGGGTCGTCACCCGGAGCACCCCACCGCGGAGGAGGGTTGCCGACCAGCGAGCCGGGGCTTGACGCTGGCACTCATGACCTGCCGACGACCGTAGGCAACCGTCCCGCCCCCGGTCAAGTGTGATCCGCGACATCCGATAATGACCGGACATTGTGTCGCCGTTCGTCTCGAAATCGTTGTCGATTGTCTGTTCCGGCGCGTGTGGGCCCGGTTAACGGCAGATTTCGAGCGCCATTCCTCGAGGTCGCCACAATGGGTGATCATCAGCGGGGCCCGGTGTGTCCCGTGTGGGGTCTCCGGCGGCTCGGGACCCCCTGACGGTGCTGAACCGTGAGCGGTTCCCGAGAACCGCGACACGATCAGGTGAAGAAGTCGGCAATCGCCGATGATCGTCCCCCACCGCCGGTCCGGGTTGTTCGGGCCCGGGAATGCGTGGCCCCGGTCACGATTCCGGCCTTTTCCGCCGTCCCACGAGGACCGGACAAAGCCGATCTTCGGGGGTGCGTCCGACAGTGCTCCATACGGGTGGCACAGTCGACGGCATGCGCCTCATCCAGACGTTCGCCTGTCGACGCCACGTCGACCTGCGACGTGTGGCGAGCGCGCTGTGTAGCGCGACGGTGAGCTGAGCTCCGGGTTCCGTCCCGGACCCGCCTCCCCGATCCCCGCACCGGCGCCCGCCACCCCGTACGCCGCCCGCTCGGGCGGCGCAGGCGGTGCGCCAGGCCCGCGCCCGACCCGTGGTCCCGCCGTGTCCCCAGGGCTCCCCGCTCCACACAGGACACCCCGGCGTACCGGGTCCCGCCGAGCCGTCCGCTCCCCAGAGAAGAAAGGACACCCGTGTCCCGTCACAGACGACCCACCCGGTCGGCCACCCGGCTCGTCGGGTCCGCGGCCCTCGCAGGCGCGGCCCTGGCGACGTTCGCGGGCGGTACCGCGAACGCGGCCACCCCGGACCTCGTGCCCGACCTCGCGCCGGTGCTGACCGCGCCGACCGGGCTCGAGCCCACCCCCGCCCCCACGGCTCCCTCCGTCGAGCCGAGCCGGACGGCGTACGACGACCCGATCAACCAGCACCTCGACGACGCGCCCGCGGGCCTGCCGGTCGCGGGCCTGATCAAGTCGGTCGCGGGCGCACCCACCCGACTGCTCCCCAGCTGATGCGCGCGGCGAAGAAGGTCCTGCTCGGCCTGCTGGCGGTGGGCGTGGTCGCCGGGATCACCACGATCCCCAGCGGCGACGCCTACGCGGACGTCCAGAAGGTTCGGTCGAACGTCAAGGGCGCCGACGGCAAGGACTACTGGGTCGAGAACAACATCGACAGCGACATCGACAGCACCATCGACGAGGCCGCCGAGGGCTCGGGGAACCGCCCCGAGTACATGGTGGTCTGGGCAGGCGACGAGAACGTCGCCGACACCGTCGTCCCGGACGTCAAGAACCTCCCCGGTTCCCTGGCGAAACCGCTGGACAAGGTCCGCGACGCCCTACCGGGTCCGGACTTCATGGCGGTCGTCGACGTCACCAAGGGCTCGCCCAGCTACGGCAAGGTCGTCAACACGGCCACCGTGGGCCCGCTCGTCGAGAACGAGCCGCACCACATGCAGTACTCGTGGCGCAAGGGCGACAAGATCTACGCGGGTGGCCTGTACTCCGCCGCCACCTACGTCTTCGACGTGTCCGCGCTGCCGGAGCTGAAGCTCTCCGGCATCAGCCTCCCCAGCCAAACCCTCTGCGGGTCGGTGCCGGACGCGTACTGGGTTCTGAACGATGGGACGGCGTACGGGACGTACATGGGTGGACCGGTCGTGCCGGGCCCCTGCACGTACTCCCACGGCGAGGTGCGGACCGGAAACGGGTTCGCGGGCACCCCGGGCGAGGTCGTCCGGTTCGGTGAGGACGGGCGGAAGCTGGTCGAGGCCCCGGCCGCGACCAGCACGCCCGAGGACCCGACCCAGTGCCTCAACATGCCGGCGCTCGGCCAGCCCAGCTGCGCCAACCCGCACGGGATCCAGGTCCGCGAGGACCTGGACACGATGGTCACCAGTGACTACGCGGAGCCGCGATCGATCATCCTCGACCCGGTCAAGGCGCCGTCGCCGTACCTGCGTCGACCGACGGTCCGGACCTGGGACATCTCCGACCTGAACAACCCCAAGGTCAAGTCGGTGTCCTACCTGCCGACCGGTCCGCGCTCGAACGGCCAGGACCCGCTGCACAACGAGAACCGTGCCGCGATGGAGACCACGGTCACCAACCTGCCTGGGCACAAGGGTGCGTTCGCCCAGACCATGCAGGGTGGCGCGCTGTTCTACACCCCGGACATCACGGTCCCGGAGCCGGAGTGGAAGGAGATCTACGACCTCTCCGCCGCGGTGAAGGAGTTGGACCCGAAGGCGGGTGACAACGGCGGTCCGTCGTCGAACGGCGGGTGGCTGCAGACCAGCCTGGACGACAAGACGCTGTACCACGCGATCATCGGACGCAAGCCGGGCGCGCTCGGGGCGGACGACCCCGGCACCGACGGCGGCGTGATCGCGCTGGACATCGAGAAGCTGGTCGAGGCGGGCGACGACGCGCAGTGCTCGATCGATACCGAGGGCGAGATCGCGGCAGGCGGCGCCGAGGCCGACTGCCCGACGCTCAAGGGCCACCAGACGATCAACCCCGGCAAGGCCGCGGGTGGTCCGCACTGGGGCGCCCTGGACAACCTCGAGCTCGGCGGGGACGGCTTCTACCACGTCACCGACCAGCCGAAGCGCCTGGCGACCACGAACTACTTCGTGGCCCGCACCGGCACCGACGGTGACCACAAGGTCTGCCTCGTGGACATCGCGAAGGACGGCTCGCTGACCCTCGACGAGGAGTTCAAGGACGAGGTCACGGGTGACACCTGCATCTCGTTCAACCGGGAGAGCTGGCCGCACGGCTCCTTCGGCAACGCGAAGCCCCACTCGATGCTGTTCGTCACGAACGATGCCGACATCAAGTAGGCGTCTCCTGGTCGTGCTCCCGCTCGCCCCGCTCCTCGCGGTGGCGGGCGGGGGCCCGGCCTCGGCCCTGGATGGTGTCGCTCCCACCAGTGCCGCCCGTGCGGCGGCGGCGTTGGGGGAGCAGGCGGGGGCACTCGCGGTGGGCCTGCGGGTCGCACTGCTGGTCGGGACGGCGCTGGTCGCGGGCATCGCGCTCGTGTCGGTGGCTCGCCCGGCGGCCCGGTCCGGTCGCGGGCTCACGGTGACGACCTGGGTGGCGGCGGGCGTCGTGGCCGTCGCCGCCGAGGTCGTGCATCTCACCGGGGACGTGTCCGTCCTCGGCACGGTGTCCCAGGTGGTGGCGGCCCTCGCTGCCGCGGCGCTGGTCGGGACCCGCTGGGCCGCCCTCCCCGGGGTGGCGCTGGTGGGCCTGCTGGCGGTGCAGCTCGGGTCGACCCACACCGGCGTCCCGTTCGCGCTGGACGCGCTCTACGCCGTCGGGGCCGCGCTGCTGGTGGGCGCGGCCGCGTGGGGCGCGACCGCCCGGGAACCGGAGTCCGCCGAGTCGGTGAGTCGGGCGACCGCGCGCGAGTCGGGCACGGCTCGCGCGCGGGCGGCGGAGCGCGAGATCGCCGAGGCGCCGACGCTGTCGTTCACCGCGGTGCCGGGCGGGCCCGCTCGTCGCGACGGGGTCCGGGCCGCCGCGACCGCGGTCACGGGCGGGCTGCTCGCCACGATCGCCGGGCTGGCGCAGCTTCTGGTCAGCGGTCCGGAGACGAGCCACGACCTGCTGGGCAGCGCCGCCGGTCTCGCCGCGCTGGTCGCGGTGGTGCTGCCGGCGCTCGGGGTCGTCGGAGTGCTGGCGGTGGCGCACCACGAGCGCACGTTTCGTGCGGTGAGCGCTGTGCCGACCGCGCTGACGGCACGGAACGGGCGATCATCTCGCGCTGAGAGCACGAAACGTGCACTGGGGCGGGCGGCTCGCGCTGAGAGCACGAAACGTGCACTGGGGCGGGCGGATCGCGCTGAGAGCACGAAACGTGCACGGGGGCGGGCGTCTCGAGGGCGTGAGGTCCTCCGGATCGCGACGGTGCTCGGGGCCACCGGGCTCGCCGCGGCGGGTGTGCTCGGCGCGCTGCCGCCACCCGGGCCCGCCCCCGTCCCGGGGCGGCCGCTGCTGCGGACCATCGCGAGCGGCGGGGAGATCCTCTCCGTCCTCGTCGCGCCGCTGCGGCCGGGTCCGAACCTGGTGCACGTGTCCGGCGCCTACCCGGCCGAGGGGGAGGCCGTCCCCGCGGCCGCCCCGACCTCGCACCACCAGTCCGCCCCGGCGACGACGGCGACGGTCGCGGCCGGGGACTCCCCGCCCGTCCCGATCACGGCGCGGGACGGCGCCGGGGGCGGCTGGGCCGTCGTCGACCTGCCCGCGGGGACGGGGGTGCTGACGGTCTCCGTCGGCACCGGGTCGGCGACGGTCCCGGTCGACACCGGCAGCACAACCGGCACCACATCCGGCTCCGACACCGGCACCACATCCGACACCGGCACCACATCCGGCACCACATCCGGCACCACATCCGGCTCCGACACCCGCTCCGACACCGGCACCGACACCGGCACCGGAACCGGCTCGGGTGTGGCGACGGCGCTGACCGGGCCGGACGGGCCCGAGTGCGCCTCGGCGCTGCTCGGCGACCTGGCCGGACAGCGTCCGGGTGCCCCCGCCGCCGACGTGACGGCCTGCCCGTCGGACGCCTTGTCCGAGGCCGACGCCGCCGCGCTGCGGGCGACCGTGCGCAGCATCGTCGACCGGGGCGTGGACTCGATCCGGCTCGTCTCGGACGAGTCGCCGCGCTCGGTGGCGGCCGCCGAGCTGGTGCGGACCGTCGCGCCGGAGGTGGACCTCGTCGACCGCGTGGACCCCGACTCCGCGCTGGTCGTGGTGTCCGGCTGGGGCCCGGCCAGGGCGGCGCTCGAGCAGGCCTCGGCCCGCGCGCTGGAGACCCCGACCCACCTGGGCGGGACCTACCTGGCGCCGTGGCTGTTGACCCCCGGCGTGGTGACGGCGACGGCCTCCTCGGTCCTGCCGCTCACCTTCGACCCCCAGGAGACCCTCTCCCGGCGCTACGCCGGGGCCGTCGCGGCGATGTTCCCCGGCGAGCCGCCCGCGACGGCCGGGTACCTCGCCTGGGCCCGCCACGAGGGCGTGCCCCCGGCCGAGCGGCCGACGCTGTTCGGCGCCGCACCGGTCGACGTCCCGATGACCAGCACCGGTGAGCACCACGCCGGCGCCCCCAACCCGGCCTCGTGGTTCCCCGGCGGAACCGTCGTGCCGGTCTCCCCGCCCCTGTCCTAGGAGAAGACCATGTCCGTGCTCACCTCCCCCTTGAAGGGGGTCCTCGACACCGAACGCGCCGCGTTCGGGCCGCTCGACCGGGAGGCCCCACCGACCCAGCCGATCCCGACCGCCGTCGCGGTGCTGCTCGCCGCCCTGTTCCTGTGGGGCGTCTCGCGGGTGGCCCCCGCGACGATGGTGGTCACCGGGGCGCTGGGCCTCGCGCTCGGGTTCACCCTGTTCCACTCGCGCTTCGGGTTCACCTCCGGCTGGCGGCAGCTCGTCGCCGTCGGGCAGGGCGCGGCCATCCGGGCGCACATGGTGATGCTCGGGGTGGCGACCGTCCTGTTCGCCGTCGTCTTCGCGACGGGCATCGGCCTGTCCGGCGACCCGAGGGGCTACGTCAACCCGATCGGCATCGGGCTGATCGTGGGCGCGTTCCTGTTCGGCGTCGGCATGCAGATCGGCGGCTCCTGCGCCTCCGGCACGCTGTTCGCCGTCGGCAGCGGCCAGTCCGCGATCGTGCTGACGCTGTTCGGGTTCGTCGTCGGCTCGGTGTTCGCGGCGCTGACCTACCCGTTCTGGACGAACGTCGTCCCGCAGGGCGTCCCCGTGGACCTCCGCGCGGTGTTCGGCATCCCCGGTGCGCTCGCGCTGTCCCTGCTGGTCATGGTGGGCATCACCGTGCTGACCTACGTCGTCGCGCGGCGCCGCACCCCGCCGCCCGTCGAGCGGCCGCCGTCGGCACGGGGGATCGCCCGGGTGCTGCGCGGCTCGTGGCCGATGTGGGTGGGCGCGATCGTGCTCGCGGTGCTCAACGCGGCGGTGCTGGTCGTCTCCGGACAACCCTGGGGCGTGACGTCCGCGTTCGGCCTCTGGGGCGCGAAGGTGCTGCAGTGGTTCGGGGCCGAGCCGCAGAGCTGGGCCTTCTGGCAGGTGCCCGCGAACGCGAGGTCGCTGGCGGGGCCGGTCCTCGCCGACCGCGTCTCGGTCCTCGACATCGGGATCATGATCGGGGCGCTCTTCGCCTCCGGCGTCGGCGGAGCCTTCCTGCTACACAAGCGGATCCCGTGGCGGATCGCGGCCGGTGCCGTGGTCGGCGGGATCCTCATGGGGTACGGCGCGCGGCTCGCGGGCGGCTGCAACATCGGCGCGTACTTCTCCGGGATCGCCTCGTTCAGCCTGCACGGCTGGATCTGGGGTGTGGTCGCACTGGCCGGGACGTGGGTCGGGCTGCGGCTGCGGCCGCTGTTCGGCCACACGAACCCGAAGCCGGTCGACTCGCTGTGCTGACCACACCGTTGAACACAGCACCGTTGACCACAGCACCGCTGAACACACCACCGAAGGGACACATGATGATCCGTACCACCGCCGCCGTGCTCGGCGGCGTCGCACTGACCGTGCTCGGCGCCGGCGTCGCGTCCGCCGCACCGCTGGTCGCCGAGCCGCCGACGGCGCCGTCGGAGACCGCCGTGGCGGGTGACCCCGTCTGGGTGCTCGACCACGCGCCGGTGCCGATCGAGGACCCGACGTTCGGGATCTTCGATGTGCTGGCGCCCGTCTACGGGGCCCTCGGCGGGATCAACTGACCTGATCCGAGGTGGGCGGGGGAGGGGACACCCCCGCCACCGTCCGACGGCGGCACCCCGGTCCGGGGTGCCGCCGTCGCGCTCCGCTGGGCTCAGGCCACGGCGCGGCGCGGCAGCCGGACGCGGACCGTCTCGTCCGGGACCGCGGCGCCCCAGACGGGGTCGCCGTCGCAGTCCAGCTCGCCGCGGTCGACGAGGTAGCGCACATGGGACGCGGTCTCGGCGAGCGCGCCGATCCGCATCCGGCCCACCTCCGACCACGGCCGCGACCAGGTCAGCCGGGCGGTGACCTCCCAGACGGTGGGCTCGCCCGCCTCCCGCACGATCGCCACCAGCTCGGCGCAGCGCTCGGCGTGGTGCTGCTGCAGGGCCCGGGCGCGGCCCGCCAGCCCGCGGAAGCGGTACTCGTGCGCAGGCAGCGCGATCAGCCCGTCGTGCTCCTCGTCCGTGCGGGCGATCTTGTCCAGCGAGTCGAGGAACGTCTCCAGGGCGGGGTCGTCGCTGCCCGGCGTCATTCCGATGTTCGGGGTGATCCGGGGGAGGACGTGGTCCCCGGTGAGCATGACCCGGGCGTCCGCCTCCAGCAGGCAGAGGTGCCCCGGGGTGTGCCCCGGCGTCCACACCGCCCGCACGGTCCGCCCCCGCAGCGGGAGCGCGTCGCCGTCCTCCAGCAGGACGTCCGGGTGGGCCATGGACTCGAAGTCCGGCCGGGGCCCGCCGGGGCCGACGAGCTCGTCGACCTCCTGCTCCGAGGCTCCGCACCCGCACAGCCAGCCCGCCATCGCGCCGTCGTGAGGTCGCGCGGACCCGCGGGCGGGCAGGGTCGCCGCCTCGGCGGGGTGCATGCCGATCCAGGCGCCGGAGCGCTGGGCGAGCCGGGCGGAGAGCCCGTGGTGGTCCGGGTGGACGTGCGTCGCCACGATCCCGACGACGTCCTCCGCGCGGGCGCCCGCCGCGGCCAGCCCGGCCTCCAGCGCGGCCCAGCCCTCCTCGGTCTCCCACCCGGGGTCGACGACGACGAGGCCGTCGTCGCCCGGGATGAGGTAGCAGAGCGTGTAGCGCAGCGGATTGTCGGGAATGGGGACCGGTACGGACCACATGCCGGCCGCCAACCGCTCCACGGGCGGGTCGACCCGTGCGACCCAGGCGCGCTGCTGTGCGGTCCCGACCACCTCGACCCCGGTCATCGAGTCCCCCATTTCACCGAACGTCCGTTCAACCCCCTGGACCGTAACCCGGCGAGAGCGCGGGTGGGGCCGTGAGCCGTGTCTCCCCGGCGTCGCGCCATCGGGTGGTCGACGGCGCTCTGGTTGCGTGCTGCAAGCATCATGAATAGTATGCTTGTAGCAAGCAAAGGAGAAGGTCGTGATCAGCTCGTCCACCGCGGGTGACGTCGTCGCGGTGATCCGCGAGGTCGTCGCCCTGGGTACCACCCGCCAGGCCTGCGAGGCCGAGGCGGGGGACCCCGGCGCCCGGCCGATCGGCCAGGTCGCCGTCCTGAGCGTGCTCGCCGACGAGGGCGAGCTGCGGGTCGGGGGACTGGCCGCCGCGCTGGACCTGGACGCCTCGGTCATCAGCAGGCGGGTCGCCCTGCTCGAGGAGGCGGACCTGGTGGCCCGGCGGTGCGACCCCGAGGACCGGCGGGCCCAGCTCGTCGGGATCACCGAGCGGGGGACCGAGGCGCTGCGCCGCCACCGCGCCCAGCGCGCGGAGGAGGTCGCCGCCGCCCTCGTCCACCGCGACGACGCCGAGGTCGCCCGGATCGTCGGAGACCTCCGGACCCTGCTCGCCGACCTGAATCGCACGTC
>Ga0068860_100006500_pt1 | contig 11741 bp, 10 predicted proteins | sample KBSSwiS32_FD_66597 | JGI IMG/M metagenome (GOLD analysis project Ga0068860, IMG submission 66597) | Switchgrass rhizosphere microbial communities from Kellogg Biological Station, Michigan, USA - KBS Switchgrass S3-2 | ecosystem: Host-associated > Plants > Roots > Rhizosphere > Soil ... | reverse complement strand
ACCCAGTTGCAGGCGTTGGGCGGCGCGATGTCCTGCGTGCTCTGCGCGACGTCGGCAATCTTCGCCGAGAAGTAGCGCGCGCCGATGGTGAGCGTCAGCGGATCGATGATCCGCCAGTCGGCCTGCGCATAGGCTGCGTACTGGTCGATGTCGGTCGTGTCGATGGTGCCGAACTCGAGGAAGTTGGCCGGCACGCCGCCGAAATTGTTGCCCGGATTGCGCAAGCCTTTCGCCTCGCAATCGGTGACCGTGTAGCAGCCCACGTAGCCATTGGGGTCATCGTAGACGGCGCTGCCCTGGAAGACGCTGTGGTCCTTTTCGTAGTAGCCACCGACTACCACCTGCACCGGGCCATCGAACTTGGAAGCGAAGCGCAGCTCAGCGGTCGAATCGTCGAAGTCCAGCACCGGCACGAACGACAGCGGCGGCACGAGCGGCGGGCACAGGCCGAAGCTGCAGTTGGTGGGCGTACTGTCAAAGGGCTGCTGCGTGCGCTTGCGGCCGTGGGTGCCGATCGCAAGCAGCTCGCCAAAGTGCAGGTCGTAGCGGGCGGTGACGTTCCACAGCGTGTAGTCGTCGTGGTAGGGGGACAGCGAGGTCTCGTTGTTGTGGTAGGGGCCGAGCGGCAGGTCCCAGTACTGGGCGCCGTTGGCGCCGGAGTTCTGGTAGTTCACCGACGCGGTGATGCTGAAGTCCTTGGTGGCCTGCCAGAGCACCGTGCCGCGCACGCCATGCAGGTTCACGTTGTTGATGTTGTTGATGGTGCGGCCGTTGATGAACTGATCCACGTAGCCACCGCCGGCCTCGCCCCAGCCGACCAGGCGCACGGCGAGCGTGTCGCTGATGATCGGCAGGTTGAGGACCAGGTTACCGTCGAAGTAGGCGTTGCCGTTCGACACGTTGGCGCCCTCGGCGGTCAGCGACCCGCCAAAACGGCTCAATTCAGGCTTGTTACTGATCACGCGCAGCGTGCCGGCCATCGAGCCCGAGCCGAACAGCGTGCCCTGCGGTCCCTTCAGCACTTCCACGCGCTCGACGTCGATCAGGCGCAGGCCCGGGGTACCGTCACCGCGGAAGTTATTCTGGAAGCCACCCTGCAGGGGTGACTCGTCGAGGTACAGGCCGGTGGTCGCGGCGATGCTCGAGGAAATACCCCGGATCACGATCTGCTGCTGCGTCGAGCCGAAGTTCGTGACCTGGATCGAGGCGTCGACCTTGTTGAGCTCCTGCAGGCTCTGTACGCCGTAGGTGGTGAGTTCTTGCCCGGAATACGCGCTGATGGCGATCGGGGCTGCGAGGGCGGTTTCCGAGCGGCGTGTGGCCGTGACGGTGATTTCCTGTAGCTGCTCTGGTCCGGTGGCGGATGCCTCCGCGGCCGCCGCGCCATAGGCACGGTCGCCGGCGCTCACCAACCCCACCAGGACTGTCGCGTACGCGCCAAATCGGATTGCGCGCTTACCCGAGTGCGGGCCACGTTCGGCTGCTGTCATCGATGAGACCCCCCGTTGTTACTTGCCTGCTCGCAGCGCTCCTGAGGAGCGCAGACCCTTGATTCGCTAGTCGCAGTGATATAGTTCGGACCCTTCGTCTGGATTGTCAGACAAGGTCTGGCGAGGTGGCAAGTCTTTTTGCGCGTCTCGTCCAGCCGGACAGTCAGCCGGTCGCAGAAAAGCCACCTGTGCACCGACTCGGCGCGAGAATGCGCGAATGCGGTGCAGCCGGCGTGCCGGTCGCGTGGGCGCAAACAGCGCTGGTTCCAGCCTGCAGAGCCGGTCTTCAGGGGCGGGCCGGCGCGCAGTCCGCGGGAGCTCCTGCCTCGTTGAAGGTCCGTGTTCGCGCTACATTCGGCGGAGCAAGCAGGTGGCGCTGAGGTGCAACGCAGGGTCGGCGGGGATCCCCCGGTCGGCCGGTAGGGGCAGGGCCGCCTGGGAATTTGGCATTGTAAGACAATCACTTGCATTCTGTATGCAGTAGCCGGAGCGACACATGACTCGAACGACCGGGAGCACCCTGTATCGCTGGTACATCTGCGCGGTCAGCTTCGTCGGGCTGATGGTCTGCCAGTCGCCGGCGGTCTTCCTGAGCTTCGGGGTGTTCATGAAGCCGCTGGCCGCCGCCTTTGGCTGGGAGCGCGGCCCGATGTCCCTCGCCCTGTCGTTCTGCGCCATAGCGCTCGCGCTCGTGTCGCCGCTTGCCGGTTCGCTGATCGACCGCTTCGGGGCGCGGCGGGTGCTGCTTCCCTCGATGATCGGCTTTGGCCTGCTGATCGCATCGGGGTACTCGCTGAGCGGGTCACTGCTGCAGTTCTACGTGCTCTACATCCTGCTCGGTATCGTCGGGGCGGGCGCCAACAACGTCTCCTTCATGCGCGTGATCACGGCCTGGTTCGGCCGTCTGCGCGGCCGGGCACTCGGCATCGCCTCCTCGGGCGTGGCGATGGGCGCGGCGGTACTGTCCTTCGTTGCCCAGCAGTGCATCAGCCGCTTCGGCTGGCGGGCCGGCTATCTCGGAATCGCCGCGGTCATCCTGTTCGTGGCGGTGCCGCTGGTGGCGCTCGTCATCCGCGACCGGCCGTCCGATCTTGGCTTCGAGCCCGAGGCCGGCGCCAGCGCGATGCAGGAGCGCAGCAAGGTGCCGCTGGGCGAGATCCTGCGCCGGCCACTGGCCTGGGTGCTGGTTCTGCTCGGCTTCCTGGTCGCCGTATCGATGCACGGGGGCCAGGTGCACATGGTGCCGCTCATGACCGACCGGGGCATCAGTCCGGCCGTCGCCGCCGGCGGCATGGCGTTCCTGATGGCCGTCAGCTCCGTCATCGGGCGCGTGAGCATCGGCGCGCTGTTTGATTACTTCTTCGCGCCGCGCATCTCGATCTTCGCGTTCCTGGCCGCGGCCTGCGGGCTTATCCTCATGATGGTCTCGAACGCGACCTGGCCGTGTTACGTGTTCGCGATCACCATGGGCTTCGGCTCCGGCGCGGAGTCCGATGTGCTCGGCTACCTCACCAGCCGCTATTTCGGCCTCAAGGCCTTCGGACGCGTGTATGGCCTCGTGTTCGCCGGCTTCATGCTCGGTACGGCGGTGGCGCCCTACTTCTTCGGCGCGATCTTCGATCGCACCGGCAACTATCAGGTGGCGCTGGGCGTCTCGGCCGCGCTGATCCTGGTGCTGTGCGTCGTGCTGGCGCTGCTGCCGCGCTTCCCGCCGCTCAATTCCAGCGTGCTGGAGGAGCCGGCGCCCGCGCTCTCCGGCGCCGCGGTGCGGGTATGACGCAGGACCCTACAGCCCCGCGAGCCTGAGTTTGCGCAGCTGCGACTCAAGTGCCGCCCGCTGGTCGGGCGCGAGCGCCTCGAGCGGCGCACGCGGGATGGCCCACGCCGGCTCGCGGTGCACGGCCGCGACGACCGCCTTGGTGCTGGTAAGGATGGGCCCGGCGCTCTCGAGCGCCTCGCGCACGGCCGACAGCGCCTCCTGCAGCGCCGCGGCCTGCGCGCTGCGCCAGTTGTCGTACAGCTTGCGCGTCGCCGCCGGCTGGACGTTCACGCTCGCCGAGATACAGCCGGCGCCGCCGGCTTGCAGATTGCTGAGCAGCAGCGCCTCGGAGCCGACGAAGGTCTCAAGCTGCGGGTAGCGCGCACGAATCTCGGCCGTGTTGGCCCACTGTCCCGAGCTGTCCTTGTAGCCGCGAATCTTCGCACCGAAGCGCTCGAGCAGCCGGCCGACCAGCTCCGGCGCGACCGCGACGCCCGAGGTCTGCGGGATGTGGTACAGGTACACCGGCGGCAGCGCCTCGCCACAGGCCGCGAACACTTCGGCATAGAAGCTCAGCGCGCCACCGACGCTCACCCCCTTGTAGAAGAACGGCGGCATGATGAGGGCACCGGCGCAGCCGAGTTCCGCGCAGCACCGTGTCAGCTCTGCCACCTCAGCAACCGCGCATGCACTGGTCCCCACCAGGAGCCGGCGCGGCTCGATGCCGGACCGCAGCAACCGCCTGAGGATGGCGGTGCGTTCGGCGAGGCTCAGGGAAGCGGCCTCGCCTGTGGTGCCGAACAGCACCAGCCCGTCGCAGCCGTTGGCCAGCAGCCAGTGCGCATGACGCACGAGCAGCTCGAAGTCGACGCTGAGATCGCCCGGCCTGAACGGCGTGGCGATCGCGGCGGTGACGTGCGCGAACGCCTGCGCTTCAATGGCCTGCAGGTCACTCATGTTCCCACCCGCAGGGTGCTCGTCAGGCTCTCCAGCGCGGCGATCACGGACAGCGCCGTCACGCGACCCGTGCCCGGTTTGTCGGGCGTCGGCACGTTCTCGATGGTCATTTCGAAGCGCACGCTATCGGCATCCACTTTGATGGTATGGGTGTTGCGGCTCAAGCCCGGATCGGCCCAGATCTCAAGCTGCGTGCGCTCCGGACCGATGCCCGCGAGCGCCAGCGCTGCCGCCACGTTAACGTTGGCCGGGAATCCGCGCGCGCCCTCGCGCGCGCTGCCCGCGAAGACGCGCAGTGGTGCGCGCAGATTGGTGAGGTCGATGCCATGCAGCTCCAGATAGGGTGCGCCGAGCAGCGCGCGCGGCGGCTTGCGCGTCACCATGCATACCGAATGAATCACGCCCTTGGCGGCCGCACGCACCGCATCGAACCCGAGCAGCGCCCCGGTGGCAAGGATGATGCGTCCGCCGTGGGCGCGTGCCACCTCAACCAGCGCCATGTTCTCGATGAGCGCCGCGGCGCTCACCGTGACGATGACGCGGCCCGCCTCGGCCGCCGGCCGCACGATGGTGGTGAACGCGGCGCTCGGTGCGCATTCGACGATGACCTCGCAGCGCTGCGCGAGTTCGCGCGCATCGACCACTTCCACAGGGCGCTTAAGCTCGGCCAGCACCGCGGGCGGGCGCTGCGCATCGCGGGTCGTCAGCGCCTCGAGCCGAAAGCCCGTGAGACCCTTATCGAGCGCGCGCGCCACCACGCTGCCGATGGCGCCGACTCCGGCGATGCCTACCGCGAGATCACCTGACACAGTGCATGCAATATACACGAGCGTGGTGCATTGCTAACCTGCGCACCCCATGCGCGCACCGGTCCTGTTGTATGCCTGTTTCGGAGTCGACCCGCGGCGCTGGAGTCAGGAACTCAGGCGTGCGTTACCCGAGCTCGAGCTGCGGCTGTGGCCGGAGGCCGGCGACCGCGGCGAGATCGACTACGTGCTGGCGTGGAATCACCCGCCCGGATTCCTCACGCAGTTCCCCAACCTGCACGCGATTTTCTCCATGGGCGCGGGCGTCGACCGCTTGCTGCTCGATCCCGAGCTTCCCGCTCACGTTCCGCTGGTGCGCATGGCGGACCCGGGGCTGGCCGTGTTCATCAAGGAGTACGTGCTCATGCGCGTGCTGCACTACCACCGCGACATGCCGGCATACGAGCAGCAGCAGCGGGCGCGCCTCTGGCGTCAGCAGCCGCCGCTCGAGACGCGCCAGCGACGCGTGGGTGTTCTGGGCGTTGGGCAGATCGGCGGTAGCTGCGCCCGCGCGCTCGCCGAGCTGGGCTTCGAGGTGCGCGGCTGGGCGCGCAGCGCGCGCGAGCTGCCCGGCGTCACCGTGTTCTCCGGCGCCGGTTCCCTGCCACAGTTCCTGAGCGGCGTGCAGATCCTGGTCTGCCTGCTGCCGCTCACGCCTGCGACCCGCGGCATCCTGAACGCGGAGCTCTTTGTACAGCTCGCGCGCGGTGCCTGGCTGATCAATCTCGGCCGCGGCGCGCACCTGGTGGAGGCAGACCTGTTGCGCGCGCTCGATTCCGGGCAGCTCGCCGGCGCCACGCTCGATGTCTTTGCCACCGAGCCCCTGCCGCGCGAGCACCCCTTCTGGCTCGACCCGCGTATCACCATGACGCCGCACGCCGCGGCGCTGACCCGCCCGGAGACCGCCGTGCCGCGGCTGGTAGAGAACATCGCGCGCGAGCGCTCGGGTCAGCCGCTGCTCGACCTGGTCGACCGCGCAGCCGGCTACTGAGGCTGCGCCGCGCGCCTCCGGGCTTCGTGCGGCGGTGGATGTCTCGTGTATACCAAGTACAATGGCCCGCACGGCGGCAGCACGGGCAGGGGAAAACTTTGAGCGTCGGCAGCAAGTTCACGGTCGTACCGACCACGCGCCTGCGTGACCAGGTCTACAACATCTTCCACGAGGAGCTTAAGACCGGGACCTTGAAGCCCGGCGAGCGCCTCAACGAGCTCGCGCTCGCCAAGCGCTACGGCGTCTCGCGTACGCCGGTGCGCGAGGCCCTGTTCCAGCTGGCGCGCGAAGGGCTGCTGGTGAGCGACGAGCGCAGCTTCCGGCTGCCGACGGATACCCCGGAGGACCTGCGCGACCGCATCGAGGTGCACATGCTCATCGACCCGGCGGTGGCGAGCCACGCCGCCACCGAGGGCACGGACAAGCAGATCGCCGCGCTCACCAAGTTCCACGAGGCGGAAAAGCAGGCCGAGCGCTCCGGCAGGTTCGAGCCGTTCGTACAGGCCAACTACCAGTTCGCCAAGACGCTGCGCACCATGTGTCGCAACGCGACGCTGGTGCGCTGCTCGGGGCTGCTGCAGGACCAGTTCGTCTTCGCGCGCAGCAACCTGTTCCGGGTGGCGGAGAACCGCGCCATCGCGGTGCGCCACGACGGCAAGGTGCTCAAGGCGGTGCAGGCGCGCGACCCCAGGGGCGCACGTCAGGCGATGATCGACTACATGAGCGAGCTCGCCGAGCGCTTCTGATCGGCGCCGGAGCGGCGGCGATTTGCCAACGCATCCCTGTATGCGGTATACAACCTGCGCGTCTGGGCAGCCTGTTTCGAGCTGTTTCCGCGCCGCGACGCCGATGCCATACGTCACCTCCGGGCACAGCAAGCTCTACTACGAACGCTGCGGTGAAGGCGCCCCGGTGGTGCTGGCGCACGGCGTGGGCGGCAACCACGCCAGCTGGTTCAACCAGGTGCCAAGCTTCGCGCAGCACTACACCACCATCACCATCGATCACCGCGCGTTCGGCAACTCCGAAGACGTCGAGGGCATTGGGCAGGCGGGCTACCTCGATGACCTGCTGCGGCTGCTCGATGCGCTGCAGCTCGAGACGGTGTCGCTCATCGGTCAGTCGATGGGAGGCGCAACCTGCGCTGCGTTCGCCTGCCGCTACCCCGGGCGTGTGCGGGCGCTGGTGCACGCCGATTCGCTCGCGGGCGTCACCCTGTCCGAGCCCCACGCCACCACGCTTGCCAGCACCAACGCCCGCACCCGTGAGCTGTCGCAGCTCGAGCGGGTGCTGGGTCCTGGGATCTGCCGCGAGGATCCGGAGCACGCGTTTCTCTACCTGCAGATCGCAAGCTTCAACAGCGTAACGCTGAAGAGCGTCAAGGGCCGCGCGCCGCTCTGGTCGCCGCGGGAGCTCGCGCACACGGGCATCCCCGTACTGTTCGTGGCGGGGGAACAGGACGTCATCTGCCCGCCGGCGCTGATCGCCGTCATGCATCGCGACGTGCCGGGCTCGCGGCTGCAGGTGATCCCCGGCGCCGGGCATTCGGCCTACTTCGAAGCCCCCCGCGCCTTCAACCAGCACGTCCTGAAATTTCTCGCCGAGGTCCACGCATGACCAGCCCCAAGGCCGCGGCACTCCCGATGCCGAAGACCATGCGTGCCGTGCGGCTCGACGAGGTCGGGCCGGCCGAGAACCTGCGGGTGGTGGAGAAAGCCGTGCCCGAGCCCGGACCCGACGAGGTCCTGATCAAGGTCGAGCTCGCCGGACTCATCTTCGGTGACGTCGAGGCGCGCCGGGGCACGTACTTCACCGAAACCCGCACGCCCTGGTTCCCGGGCCGGGAAGCGGCCGGTTACATCGCCGCGGTGGGGACCAACGTGCGCGGATTCACCGCCGGCGAGCGCGTGGTGGCGCTGGTGCTCTCGCTCGGCTGCTGCGCGGAGTACGTGATCGCCTCCACCAAGCCGCAGACCCTGCCGGGCAACTACCAGGTGCCACCGGCCGACATCATCAGGCTGCCCGACAACGTCTCGTTCGCGCAGGCGCTCGTATACCTGGTCAATTTCCGCCTGGCGCACCTGCTGGTCCACGGCTCGAGCCAGGTGCCGCGCGGCACCACCATCGTGGTGCAGGGCGCAGCCGGTGGCATGGGCTCGATGATCACGCAGCTCGCCCACGCGCATGGCTGCCCGGTGATCGCCACCTGCCGGCGCGCCGAGGAGGAGAGTTATCTGCTCGCGCTCGGGGCGACCCACGTCGTGAACGTGACTCACACGGACTACGTGACACGCGTGCGCGAGCTCACCGCCGGTGAGGGCGTGCGCTTTGTCTTCAACGGCGTGGGCGGGGACACCCTCGCGGCGGATGCCGACGTCACCGCGCCGTTCGGGGAGATCCAGGCCTACGGCTACGTCGCCGGCAAGAAGCCCTTCGATCTGTTTCGCGTCAAGCACTCCATCGCCATCAAGACCTTCTCCGCGGATGATTTCTTCGCCACGCCCATGTTCCCGGCGGCGACCGCGGCGATGCACGAGTGGTTCCGCAGCGGGACGCTGCTCGAGGCGAGCGTGATCCTGCCGCTGGCGCAGGTGGCCGAGGCCAACCGTCTGCTCGAGCGCGGCGAGGTGCTGGGCAAGATTGCGCTGCGTCCCTGAAGGCGCGCGTCCCGCCGCGCCGGCTTCAGGTGGCGGCGGTCAGCCGCTGCGCGGCGCCCTTCTGGAAGTCGATGTCCTTGCCGAGCACGACGCCGGCGGAGCGCACGCGGTACCACTCCGGGTGCTCGGGCATGGCGGGCATGACGCCGCGTTCGTAGTCGGCCGCCAGTCGCAGCAGGCGACGCCGGAACGCCACGATGGCCGTGTCGCCGGTGCCGAGGTGCTCGTTCTCGCGGTCGACGATCGCGCCCATGCTCTCCTGGATGGCGGTGTCCTGCGCACCGATGCCCGGAATGCCGGTGCAGCTGTGCTCACGCTGCACCCTGCGGTCGAGTCCGTAGTCGTTGTCGCGGTTGAGACGCGGGCGGTACGAACCATCCGGCACCACCTCCATGTGCACCTCGTTGTCGTCGCGGTCGGCGAGCGCGAGCGGCGCGTACGGGTTCCAGGTGAAGGTGAAGTTCCAGCAGCGGTAGTCGTCGATGGGCACCCAGGCGTGGCCCATGATCGGCCCGTGCTCCTCGCGCGGGGCGATCATGGTGTAGAACGGCAGCAGGAACTGGGTGATGCGCCAATAGAACTCGTCGTCGGTGGCCTGGCGTCGTGCGCCGATCACGAAGCCGTAGTCGGTGTCGCGGACAAAGAACTTCGGTGCGGTGTCGGTGGCTATGTACGGCAGCTTCGGGCTGATCGACACCTGGCGCTCCCGGAAGGCCGCCCCGGGGTCGGGCCTGAGCCTGCTGTGCAGGATGGAGACGTGGCTGGAATCGATGCCCCCCTCGACGCCCTGCGCGAAGTTGGTCTCCTGCAGACGCTTGCTCACGTAGCGCTGCGCCTCGGGCACGCGCGCCCACTCGAGCAGCGGCGGATCGGCGGGCATGCGCGCGCGATCACCCAGGTAGGCCCAGATCACCCCGCCCTGCTCGCGCACCGGATAAGACCTGATCCGCAGCTCGCGCAGCAGCGGCGTGTTCTGCGGCTCGGCCGGCATCTCCAGCACGTTGCCGTCGACGTCGAACTTCCAGCCGTGATAGCTGCAGCGCAGCCCGCACTCCTCGTTGCGGCCGAAGTAAAGGTCCGCGCGGCGGTGCGGACAGTGGCGGTCGAGCAGACCCAGCCGTCCCTTGCTGTCGCGGAACGCAATGAGCTTTTCGCCGAGCAGCGTGACCCGCACCGGATCACAGTCGGGGCGGGCGAGTTCCTCCGGCAGCAGGAACGGCAGCCAGAAGCGCCGGAACACGCGTCCCATAGGCGTCTCGGGGCCAACACGGGTCAGTCGCTCGTTGTCCTGCGCGGTGAACATAGGAAATCTCTCGCCGGAAGGTGAGTCAGGCCCAGGACGCGAACGCCATGCCGCAGCCGGTGCCGGCCAGGGTCCGGTAGCAGGGAATGTAGTCGATGACCCTCATCTGCTTGCCCTCGACCGCGCCGGCCATCGCGATCCAGCAGCGCAGCTCCGAATTGCCGGAGTGCATCTTGGCACGCGGCAGCGAGCCGATGCGGTCCGCATCCCCGGAGGCCAGCACCTCGAGGAACTCGTTGTCGAAGGCCTCGTCCACGACGAAATGACTGAGGCCGCCCGTGCCGATCACGGCGACGCGCAGGTCCTTGGGCCAGGCCTCGATCGCGCGCCGCAGCGCACGGCCGATCGCGAGGCAGCGTGCCGGCGTCGGCTGGTTGGGCGGAAAGTAGGTGTTCAGGTGAATTGGCACTGTCGGGATCACGGCGCGGTTGTGCATGAAGCGCCAGTAGATGAAGCCGAAAGAGTGGCTCATCGCCTGGCCGGGCCTGTAGTAGCGGCTGGTGGCGACGTCGAAGCCGTCCTCATTGAGCGACTCGGCGAAGTGCATGGCAAGATCCGCCGCGACCGGAAACTCGCGCTGCTCCTGCGGGTACCACAGCGGCGTCACGAGCTTCAGGTCGTACGGCCACTTCATGATGCCCGAGGGCGCGTACGGGATGGTGTCGCCGAGGTAAATGCCCAGCGACGGCATGTTGTCGTCGTGGAACACCTCCTTGTGGTCGTCGCCGAACATTACGACCACGTCCGGGCGCGCGGCGTACAGCGCTTCCTCAGTGGCCGCTACGGCCTTCTGGTTGGCCGCGTGGCGCGCGCGGATGCGCTCGGGGTCGATCTCCCTGGCGAACGAGTCCCCGTGGCGCTCCAGCAAGGCGTCGAAGGACACCAGCGCGCCGGAGGTGTCGCGCAGCTTGTGCTTGTGATCGTGACTGCCGCGCTCTATCCAGGCGTCGGGCTCCATGTTGAGGATCGGGCTGTGCGACGTACCCAATCCCAGGACGACTTGCGCCATGCAACCCTCGCTTGTTTCTGTTGGCTAGCTCTCGGGCAGCTCGGTGAGATCGCTCATCACCGTCTCGCCCTCGACCCAGACCCGGTAGCGCTTGATCGGCAGCATGCACGGCGGCTCGCAGGGCTGACCGGTGGTGACGTCGAAGGCCCCGCCATGCAGCGGACAAAACACGAGACGGCCCTGGATCTCGCCTTGCGACAGGGAGGCGAATGCGTGCGTGCAGGTATCCTCGGTAAGGTGCAGGCCGCCTTCGACGTTGAACAGCGCGAACGGCTCGGCACTGGCCTCGCGCAGCTCGATCTGCTTGGCCGTCCCGGCGCCGACTTCGGCGAGCTTGCACAGTTCAAAGATCTTCACGCGCACCCTACGGATCAACGTGCTTGGGCAGCTGGATGCCGCGGGCGTGGCGGTGGCAGACCTCGCGCCACTTGACGATCGACTGGTCCTCGCGCACCAGGTTCTCTTCCAGCCAGTTGCGGTCCTTGCTGTAGAAGGGTTGCAGCGCCTCGCGCGCCGTAATGTCGTCGTTGTTGAAGCCCTCCAGCGACTCCGGCTTCCAGCGGTGCCAGAACGCGTGATCGTACTCGGCGCGCTCGGCCTCATCGGCGCAGCGCTTGCCGATAGTGATGATATAAAGGTGCGAGTCCTCGGTGACCGGCACGTACCATTCGAACTGGTACAGACCGTGGTAAGGGAAGTTGTCGACGCGCAGTGCGCCTGGCAGCACGATGAAATCGCCCGTGGTGCGCTTGAACTTGGCCTCCTCCGG
>Ga0068860_100006499_pt1 | contig 11741 bp, 5 predicted proteins | sample KBSSwiS32_FD_66597 | JGI IMG/M metagenome (GOLD analysis project Ga0068860, IMG submission 66597) | Switchgrass rhizosphere microbial communities from Kellogg Biological Station, Michigan, USA - KBS Switchgrass S3-2 | ecosystem: Host-associated > Plants > Roots > Rhizosphere > Soil ... | reverse complement strand
CCACGCCTTCAATTTTCAGGCCTATACGTGCGTATACATAGGTTTGCGGTGTAATATTCGGCACGGTAACACTCAGGCTGATATTGTTTGGATCTGCAATGGCACTGCCGGCCAAATCAATTTTTGCAATATTATTCGCACCCGAAACAAACTGTGTTTTATTGATGTACAGGCTTACCCGTTCAATGTTTTTGGCACTGGCATCGGTGATTATTTTTTCGGCTTTAAACAAGGCAGACACTTTGCCTGCACCGCCGGTAAGCGTGGGTGTGCGTATCATGTAGTAGGGTGTTACTTCCAGATCAAGCGTCTGATTGCCATTTAATGTAATTGCAATTGAATCAGGAGCGCCTGATGCAAGTTGTTTCCATTTAAAAGGCCCCTGGCCATTGGGAATAATAAGTTTATAGTTGCCATTAAACAAAAGAGCGGAATAAGTGCCGTCCTGGGTAAAGCTGCCATCAATAGAACCTACTTTACCAAAACCAAACTGGTATAACTGATAAGGCACCTGGTAATTTTCTACATTGATCGCTTCACCCTTATAAACAATTTTTCCTGAAAGCGCAGATGACGGTTCTTTATAGTTGTCTTTTTTGCAGGAAAACAATATTGCACAACAAGCCGGCAGTATAATGCTGTAAAAGCTGATTTTCATAATAATCTGTTTAAGAATATTCGCTATTGGTTGGGCTGCTTAACAATCTTCGGATTGGCTGCCCTGATATTATCATTGATGAAAGAATAGTAGTTACCGAACTGAAACCGGTTAACGCCTGTAACCAGCGACGGCAATACTTCCCTGAATACCCATTTACCATCGTTGGGATTGCCGGGGTTATAGTAATGATACGGCCATAAACCCCATGGCTGTGTACTTCTCTTGGCGGCTGCGCCGATATTGGTTTTGAGATCAGACAGGTTGGTTGGGGTACCGTCCCATACGATGTGCGCCAGTCTCCAGCGTTTCATATCAAACAAAATATGCCCTTCAAAAGCCAATTCTACACGGCGTTCATGAACTATCCGGTCGAAGGTTACCTGTGCAGGCGTGAGTGGTATCGTTAAACCGGCACGGCTTCTTACCTTGTTCATAAAGGCCGCTGCTGTAGTGGTTTGCCCAAGCTCAAAAGATGCCTCGGCTGCGTTCAGCAACAGTTCCGCATAACGGTAACGTATAAATGCCACATCGCTGCCGCGGCCTCTTCTGCCCGAACCAACGGTGGGATCAAGCCATTTGCGAATGTAAAAACCTGTTTGTGTTCTCAGTTCAAGCCCGTTCACCGGTCCGTCTTTACCCACTACTTTTACGGGTGTGGTAGTGTTGGGCAGAGGTTTCAGGTGACCGGCCTCATCGCTGGTTAGGATGCTGCCATCGCCGAGCAGGTAGCCCGCCCATATATCAACAATCCCTCCTTTAAAACGGTAGGGGCTTGCGTCATCAAAAGGCGTCATAACGGTGCCGGCCAACCGCGCATCGCGTCCTGCAAAAATATCCTGTGGATGAGTATAGTAGATCGGATTGCCGCTGCCATCGGCAGTTGGGATGGGCGCAAACGTATTGTCTAATTTTTCAAAAGCTTCTACCAGGTTCAGCGATGGGTCCAGGCGGCCTGCATCGCCGCCTTCATCGGAAAGGGAAAACGGCTGATCATTCGTCGTAAAGCCGTGTGTTTTACCGGCGCCGGCTTTAAAATCTTCCACAAAAATGGCTTCCTGGTTTACACTGCTTTTATCCAGGAAAATTGCGGCGAAATTATCAGACAGATCAGGTAATACTTTATAAAGTGAATAGTTCCCTGCGGTTCCGTTGCCGCCATCGGCTATGCTGATAATTTCTTTTGCAGCGTTTAATGCTTTTGTATAATAGCCTGCGGCCATGCTGGCGGGTATGCCTACTTCGCCACCGGGTAAGGATACCTGTGGGGTTGCCGCGCCATATTTGGCAATAGAAGCAGCATACAACGCCGCTCTCGATTCCATGGCTAATGCAGCAGCCCTGGTAGCCCTCGACTTTTCATTTACATCGGCAGGCAGCAGGTTTTTTATGGCTTCGGCTTCGCTGATAACGAAATCGTAGATATCAGATTCTTTTGCTCTTGGCACCTGCAGGTAGGTAGCATCGCCCTTGTAATCGTAGGTAAGCGGGCTGGTGACAAGGGGAACCCCGCCCATTCTTTTTGCCATCTCGAAATAATAATTCGCACGCAGGAAACGCCCTTCAGCGAGAAACCTCGACTTATCTGCCGCGGATAACTGGGTGGCTGCGCTGTCTCTTTGTATAAAAAGATTCAGGTCGCGGATATATCCATAATCCCAGGTATTCCATTCACTGTATCCCCAACTGGTGCGCTGCACAAAAAAAGCACTGCCGTTTTCAGAGGGGAAACTCTCACTGAAATCAGTAAACGAAGACCAGCCATTGTCGAGCCCGGAAAAATCAACCTGGCGATTATACAAATCGCCAAGAATAGACAGTACCAGGGCGGGGTCAGAAAAAGCTACTTCGTTGGGAATGACCTGTATGGGCGGGATGTCTAAAAAAGCGCTGTCTTTTTTACAACCACCTGCAGCCAGCAAGATTGCCAATAGTGTTATTGAAAATATTTTTTTCATGTGTTTGATTTTATCTTTTTTATCCAGCGGTTTGACACAGCATTTAACGGTTACGCAATTGCGAAAACTGATATGGCTGACAGCTGTTCAGTAAAACGGTTTGTACTCAATTGTTAAAAAGAAATATTAACACCTACGTTGACTACTTTACTCTGCGGAAACTGGAGTCCGTTATCGTCGGACACTTCGGGATCTATATTGTATTGCCTCAGGTTATCAATTGAAAACAGGTTGTACACGTTGAAGTAAATTCGGGCCTTTTGAATTTTTGCCCTGCTCAGCAACAAAGCCGGCACGGTATAACCCAGCTCTAGCGTACGTGCGCGTACATACCTCGCACTGTGCAGCCAGAAAGTAGAATTGTGGTTGTAGTCGCTGTGATTGGTTCCCACATTATAGCGATTGGGCGGATATTTACCCGCAATCCACGGACTAGATGCATCCAGCGGGTTCTGGTGATGCCAGCGGTCTGTAAAAATTGCATTGAGGTTACCGTTATTCTGAAAAGCCCACCTTTCTTCCCAGTTCTGGTACCAGGTATAGCCTGCCGCCCCGGAGAAATCAGCATGAAAATCGAAGTTCTGATAGCTGGCGCCCAATGTAAAACCAAAATTCAGGTTGGGCTGTGTGCCATATCCAAAACTGATGGGCCGGTCATCATTTCCATCTATTTTGCCATCGCCATTAAAATCCTTATAAATCAGATCACCGGGCAGCAATGTGGTGTTGCCTCTGCCATCTATGTTTACCGGGTATTTATTGATCTCGTCCTGCGATTTAAATTGTCCTATTACGGTATAGCCCCAGTCTATATTTCTATACCGCTGCTCCGCGGAATTACGGTATTGATCAAGCGAATTAAAAAAGAGCGGGTTGTATGAATTTAAAAATTTGGCGCGGGTGTAAGACACATTACCACCGATGGTATAGGTAAGCCTGCCTGCTTTTCCATTGTATGCAAGCGACATCTCTTCTCCATACTGGGCATCGCTGTTAATATTTTCCTGCGGCAGACTATAACCTAACTCAACCGGCACCAGCACATTATTTTTGTTACCTACCAGCCCGCTGCGTTTCCGGTAAAAATAATCAAGCGTTCCGGTTAGTTTACCGTTCAGGAAACTAAAGTCGGCGCCCACATCTGTTATCTTACTGGTTGACCATGATACCCGCGTAATTGGCACGCCCTTATCACGGGAAACAGTAACCGCATTTCCGTCAATGATGGCTGTGCCCTGGTTGTAATTGTATCCTTCCAGGTAAGCATAGGGCGCTACAATCGGATCGTTACCATTCAATGCCCTGTCATCACCCAACTGACCATAAGATGCCCTGAATTTTAAATCGGAAAGAATGCCCTTATTGCCCAGCAATTGTTTTACCCATTGTTCTTCTGTGATTCTCCAACCGGCAGAAACACCCGGGAAATAACCCACACGGCGGTCGGGTGCAAATAAATAACTCGCATCGCGCCTTGCAGAAGCTTCCAGGAAATACTTATTCGCATAGCTATAATTGATACGGCCGATATAACCGATGCGTGCCTGTTTGTCCTGGCTATCCTGGTATTGATCCATTGTCGGGAAATAAATCAGGGGCAGGTTATTGGAAATCGGCGAAGCGTGTATCCAGTTACGGCGGTTTTCCAATTTAATTCTTTCAGCAACCACGGTGGCACCAATGGTATGCAGGCCAAAACTGTTGTTATAGTTAATCTGTCCCTGTACGGTTGTATTGATTTGTTTTATCTGTTCACGGTCTCTCCAGGGATTGGTGCTGCCACCCGTTACATCATATGTTTGCGTAGCGGGCCGGTACGTATAGGCTTTATACGTATACTCCTGGTTGTTTTCCAGCTCATCGGCTACATAATAAGAATACACGCCGCGCAATGTCAATCCGCGTATACCAGGCACCGTATATTCTGCATTGAAATTGGATTGCAGTACACGCCAGTCGCTACGGAATTTACCGGATAATTTTTCACTCAGGAAAGCATAGTTGGATTCCAGGTGAGGGCCCAGGTCGTTGAGATAATTTGGATTGTCATTTGCATAGGGTCGCTCCAGCGGTGTATTCCTGAGCACGGCCAGCCTTGCCAAAAAGTAATCATCTCCACCCGGTACACCAGGGTTTTGCCTTGTTTCAACCCGGCCGTTAATGTTTACCCCGAATTTTAAACGGTTAGATAACTTAGCGGTCACATTGGACTGTATGTTCGAACGGTTGAAACGGTATTCTTTGCCCAGCATCGAATTCTGGTACAGGTTGGTAGCAGACACATAATAATTCACTTTATCTGATCCGCCATTGATATTTACGTTGACGGAGTTTTGCGGTGCTGGCCCGCTCAACACATATTTTCTCCAGTCGAAACTCCTGTATGCATCGCCTGCGCTGGCTCCTTGCTTGTATTTATCGAGTTCTGCCTGTGTAATGCTGGTACTGCCCGAAGTGTTGATCTGTGCTTCGGCCAGATAATTCATATAGTCATAAGAATTGTTGAGCACTTTTGGAAACCTTGTCCAGCTTTGCCAGCCGGCATAAGCGTCTACATTGATATTATTCCTGCCGGTAGTACCCTTTTTTGTAGTGACTACTATTACACCGTTGGCAGCACGCACACCGTAAATGGCCGCAGAAGCGTCTTTGAGCGTAGTAATACTTTCGATATCGTTCGGAGCGAGATTGTTGAATTGTCCTGCATCCTGCTGTATACCATCAATTACATAGAGGGGGTTACCCATATTGCGTATCTGTATGTTGGCCGAAGCACCGGGACGGCCATCGGGCATGCGAAACGTAAGACCCGGCAGTTTTCCTGCCAGCCCGGTACTTACCGTGGAACCGCCGTGCACCCGGTCGAGATCTTTTGCAGTAACAGTTGAAATTGCGCCGGTCAACGATTCTTTTTTCTTAGATCCAAAACCTACCACCACTACTTCGCTGAGATCTCTCAGGTCCCTGTCGAGCGCAACCATCATATTAGTGCTGGCACCCACTTTATATTCTTTGTTCTGGTAACCAACTGATGAAAAAACCAATACTGCGTTTTCTCCCTTTACGGAAATGGAGAAATTACCTTCCGGCCCGGTAATGACTGCATTTTTGCTGGCTTTTTCGGAAACCGTCACCTGGGAAAGACCAGAACCGGCACTGTCTGTAACAATACCTTTAACAGTAATTTTTGAAGCCTGTGAAAAAACAGGAGATACGAAATATAAGAGAAGAAAAGAGACCAGTAAAAAGCTTTTGATGTGCCGGCAGCCTTTTACGGAAAAGGCAATGGCATGCCCAGAATGCTTTGCAGAAAATTTCATACAGCAATCAGTTGTTAGTTAATAATGGATGTAATCGTTTACAGGATTTATTTCAGTTTTATTCCTACTTTTAAATTGTGATGTGAAGGAACTTATAAATTATGTATCGGCTAATTCCGCACGTATCATAATTTTTTCAAATTGTTACATTTTCATAAAGGGAAAATAGTAGTGCGTGTTTAGCCGTTTAAAAAATGTATCCGAACAAATGAAGCGATTGCTGCAAGAACTCCTGCTTGTTTTTTCCTGCTGCTGCGTATATAACGTTGCCGCACAACCGTATTATTTCAGGCATTACCAGGTAGAGAACGGGCTCTCCAACAACACCGTTAATTGCTGTGCCCAGGACAAAAACGGCTTTCTCTGGTTTGGAACAAAAGAAGGATTGAACCGTTTTGACGGGTACCGTTTCAAACTTTTTAATACCGGCGAAAATGAACGATCACTCTATCCGGATAATATTTACTCCCTCTTCTGTGATGAAAAGGGGATTGTATGGGTGGGCTGCCAGAAAGGATTGTACTGGTTCAACACAGAGAAAGAATGCCTGGTGCGCTTCACTGTTCCCGTAACAGACGTATGGGATCTGCAGGCAGATAAAAGCGGGCAACTATGGTTTATATCGCGCGGCAATGTATGCCGGTATAATTTTGCCCGCAAGCAGCTGAAAATATATTCTGTTGCCAGCTATTTTGAAGCCACCTCCATCTGTATGGCCCGTAACGGAAGCATGTGGTTCTCGGGCGTCAACGGCCGTATTTACACATTGGATACAGCAACAGAAAAGTTTGAAGCGTTTAATGTATTCAGCCATTCAGCAAAACCAACTTCGTATTTAATTCAAAAAATAAGGCCCGCAGCACAAAAATCCATTTACATTGGCACTACCAGCCAGGGGCTTAAAGAATTCGATATTGAAAAGGGAGACTATAAAGATATCCTTACGTACAACCCCGATAAGACGACGATTTTCATCCGCGATATTTTAGACAATGGCAACGGTGAATTCTGGTTCGCCACAGAATCGGGCATTTTTATTTTGCAGGCGGGCACCGGCAATTTTGTTAACCTGAAGAAAAAATTTTCCGATCCCTATTCACTCTCCGACAACGCCATTTACAGCCTTTGCAAAGACAAGGAAGGCAGCATCTGGGCCGGTACGTTTTTTGGCGGTGTAAATTATTATGCGAAACAATACGCAACTTTCCAGAAATACTTTCCTGATAACACAGATAATGCGATCAGCGGCAATGCGGTACGCGAAGTCTGCGAGGACAGTTACGGCCATTTATGGATAGGAACCGAAGACGCCGGTTTAAACAAACTTAATAAAGCAACCGGCGCCATCACGCATTTTGAACCAAGCGGCGATCATACCAGTATCGCATATACAAATATTCACGGCTTGCTGGCAACCGGTAACCATTTGTGGATTGGAACGTTTGAACATGGCCTTGACATCATGGACATCAATACCGGTAAAGTCATTAAACGGTATACGGCAGGTCCCGCAAAAAATGAACTAAAGAGCAATTTTACCCTCTGTCTCTTCCAGAGCAGCGCCGGTGATATATTTATTGGCACCAATAACGGTTTTTTTAAATACAATAAAATAACGGACGATTTTGAACAGCCGGCCACGCTTCCGGCGCATTTGTTTATTACTTCCATTTACGAAGACCACACCCATAGTTTGTGGATTGCAACACATAGTAATGGATTATTCCTCTTTAATCCCGTTACCAGGCAGCTAACGCAGTTCATGAATGATCCCAATAATAAAAACAGCATCACCAACAACAATATCAATGCTGTTTATGAAGACAGCGGTACCAATGTCTGGCTTTCTACCGAAGGGGGCGGTTTATGCAAATTGGGCAGCGACCGGAAAACCATTACCCGGTATACTACAAAAAACGGGCTGCCCAGTAATTTCATATTCAAGGTGCTTGAAGACGATCAAAAAAAATTATGGATCACCACTTCCCGCGGACTGGTGAATGCCGACCCCGCCAGCGAAACGTTCAGCATTTATACGAAAGCCAATGGATTACTAAATGACCAGTTCAATTATCACTCGGGTTATAAAGATGCGCAGGGAACGCTTTACTTCGGCAGCGTGAAAGGCATGATTAGTTTTAATCCCGGCAGTTTTACGCAAAACAATTTTGTTCCACCGATTTATATTACCGGCTTCCAGGTACATAACAAAGAAGTAGAAATCAAAGACAGTTCTTACCTGGAACGATCCATTCTGTACACAGATAAAATAACGCTGCCATACGATCATTCTTCATTCAGTATCGATTTCGCGGCACTCAGCTTTACCTCGCCGGAAATGACGCACTATAGTTACACAATGGCGGGGCTCGACAAGGACTGGACCTGGTTAAAGTCGAACCGGAAAGTATATTTTACCAATCTTTCTCCCGGAACCTACACATTTAAGATTAAAGTCGCTTCCGGGACCCGTCAACCTGAAAATATAAAAGCGCTGGTCATTCAGGTCAGCCCCCCGGTCTGGGCTACCTGGTATGCCTACCTGCTGTATATTGCTGCGTTTACAGGTTTATGCTATTACCTGGTGCGCACCTATCACAACCGGATAGAAGACAAAAAAGAAAAAGAAATCTATGAAGCAAAGATTAATTTCTTCACTATTGTAGCACATGAAATCAGAACGCCGCTCACATTGATAAAAGGACCGGTTGAAAACCTGCAGGAAAAAATAGACGAACTGCCCGACATCAAAGAAGATGTTCTTACGATGGAAAGAAATACCAACCGGCTGGTGGCGCTGATTACACAGATCCTGGATTTCAGGCAAACAGAAACAAAGGGGTTCAGCATCGATTTCACAAAAGTGGACATTTCTGCGGTGCTGGAAGAAGAATACCGGAATTTTATGCCGGTGGCAAAGAAAAGGAATCTCAGTTATACGGCAGATTTCCCGCCAACCCATTTATTTGCGATGGCCGACGAAGAAGCCCTGCATAAAATTTTCAGCAATCTTTTCAGTAACGCTGTAAAGTATGCGGATACCGCCGTGCATGTACAATTGATTCCGCCCGACAAGGCCAATCTTTTTTTCAGCATTACCATTAGCAACGATGGCTATATCATTCCAGCCGAAATGAAAGAAAAAATCTTTGAACCATTCTACCGGCTGAAAGAAACGCTTAAACAAAAGGGAACCGGTATCGGCCTGGCATTGGCGCGCTCACTGGCTGAGCTGCACAACGGCAACCTGTACCTGAAGGAGCCAAAAGACGGGCTCAACAGCTTTGTATTGCGTTTGCCTTTACAGCCGCAGGATAATACGGCCAACGTGCGCAAAAACAAAAAATTATTAATGACGGCAAAATAAACGAGCCTATGTTACCAGTTATTTTATTAGTAGATGACGAAGAAGAAATCCTCGATTTCCTGGAAAGGATATTAAACACCCGGTATACCATCCGTAAGGCGGCCGGTGCGCGCGAGGGTTTTGGTATATTGCATGCTGAAGCCGTGCAACTAATCATAAGCGATGTAATGATGCCGGAAATGGACGGCTTTGAATTGTGCCGGCAAATAAAATCGAACGTAGAATACTCGCATATACCGGTAATATTGCTCACAGCCAAAAATACCATCCAGGCCAAAGTGCAGGGACTGGAACTGGGTGCAGATGCCTACATTGAAAAACCATTTTCAAAGGAACATTTGCTGGCGCAGATTGCCAGCCTGCTTACTAACCGGAATATGATCCGCGACTTCTTTGCCAATTCGCCATTGGTGCATATAAAAAGTATGGCACATTCAAAAGCAGATGAACGGTTCCTGGAAACATTGAATGAAACCATCTGTACAAATATGGAAGACGCCGGCCTTGACGTGGAGAAACTGGCAAGAATCCTGAATATGAGCCGGATTACGCTGTACCGGAAGATCAAAGCCATCTCCAATTTAACGCCAATAGAACTAATCAATATTACCCGGCTAAAAAAAGCAGCAGAACTGCTGGCAGAAGGCGATAATAAGATTTATGAAATAGCTTATATGGCAGGGTTCAGTTCGCAAAGCAATTTTGCCCGTAATTTTCTGAAACAATTTAAGATGACGCCCACCGAATATATGCATCTAAAGCAGGCTGAAAAAATGAACGGGTAAATGTGTAATCGATTACGACAATATTAATGTGGAAATGTGGCAGATGTGAAAATGTGGTAAATGTAAAACAGTATGCGCAACCAACATCATGCAGCTATAAAAATAATCTTATGACCAAGCTTCTTTTAACAACTGCGATCTTATTGCAGGCTACATCTATTACATTTAGCCAGGCGAAAAAAGGCTATGTTGAAAAAAACGATCCGGCGCTGGATGCCATCATCAGTACCAACGCTAAAGTAGAAATCATAGCCGATGGCTTTGACTGGAGCGAAGGACCATTGTGGATAGAACGGCAGAAAATGCTGCTGTTTTCAGATGTTCCGCAAAATATTATTTACAAATGGACGGAAAAAAAAGGAAAGGAAATTTATCTGTCGCCTTCGGGTTACACGGGTAAAACGCCCAGGGGTGGAGAAAGAGGTTCCAACGGGCTGACATCGTCTAAAAGCGGCCAACTCATCATTTGCCAGCATGGAGACCGCCGGGTGTCTGCCATGAATGCGCCCATTGGCCATCCGCTACCGGTGTTCAGGGCTTTGGCAGACAATTACAATGGTAAAAAATTTAATAGCCCCAATGATCTTGTGTACAACGGCAGCGGCGATTTGTTTTTTACCGATCCTCCCTACGGACTCGAAAAGAACATGGATGACCCGCTGAAAGAAATAAAATTCCAGGGCGTGTATAAAATAAAAAAATCTGGAGAACTGGTTTTGTTGCTTGATTCTATTACGCGTCCAAACGGGATAGCTGTCACCCCTGATCAAAAAACATTGATCATTGCCAATTCGGATCCGGAAAAACCCTATTGGTACGCGTATGATTTCGGGAAAGGGGATGCGTTGATCCATCCCAGGATTTTCTACGATGCCAGCACTGCTTCAAAAAAAGAAGCCGGCATGCCGGATGGTCTGAAAATTGACAGCAAAGGAAATGTGTTTGCTACAGGCCCCGGTGGTGTTTGGATATTTAACCGGACAGGCAAATTGCTGGGCAAGATAAAATTCAATGGACTTGTTTCTAACTGCGCTTTCTCAGCCGATGAAAAAACCATTTACCTGACGGCAGATGATTACGTGTTGCGGGTAAAGATGAGGAACTGAGCACAGCAGCCTGTTCACCGGAATGATAAGCTGAGAGCGATCATGATCTCTTTTTCGGTTCAACCATCTTTCTTGTTTTCAGTTTGGCCGATACAAATTTGCCGATGGCTGCTCCCTCCAGCATACCGTTCCGGATAGCTGGCATATAATGAATGCCTCCATATAACCGGCTGATGGCCGCCTCTGCGGAAGCCTGGCTGAAGGAAGTAAAATGGCGTACCGGTATATCAAATTCCGTTTCCGTAGAATCCGTGTATTCAAATTGCTCACCAAACAACCGGGTAAGCACAACCGAAGATGCAGCGGACACTACGCTGTGTCCGCTGGTGTATTCGGGAAAGGGAGGCGTTTGCAACAGCGGCACCCAGTCCTGGCTGATGTAGCGGTTAATATATGTTTCAGGGCGGATGACCCTGCTCCGGTATTTTTCATCCCAGCAACTGATAAACGCATCGGCTATTGCCACTGACAACCAGGCATACGCTTCGGCAGAACGAGCCAAATCTGCATGTGTCTTCCTGCAAACCAGCCGCGTAATATTTATCCA
>Ga0068860_100006496_pt1 | contig 11743 bp, 6 predicted proteins | sample KBSSwiS32_FD_66597 | JGI IMG/M metagenome (GOLD analysis project Ga0068860, IMG submission 66597) | Switchgrass rhizosphere microbial communities from Kellogg Biological Station, Michigan, USA - KBS Switchgrass S3-2 | ecosystem: Host-associated > Plants > Roots > Rhizosphere > Soil ... | reverse complement strand
CGGAGCCTGCTCGACCTGCCTGTGTCGTGGGGTGAGAAGCCGCTGGACCAAACCATCCCCAAGTTCACGCTGCCGGGACAGAGGGCGGCACCGTGCGATACAGAGAGCCACCAGGTGGAGATCAATGGCAACTGCTGGCTCCGCTTGGCGGACGCGAAGCCCCCGTGCGGGATTTACTTCCGGCAAGGGGACGACTGCTATGCCCCCGTCGGTGCACCGAAGAAGCCGGCCCACCCGTGAGCAGGCCGGGCGGCCCGTTCACGGGCGAGCCGTGACTCCCCTCCGGAACCGGACCCATGCGCATTCGGGGGCATGCCCAAGCCCCCCACGAAGAAGCGCTCGCCTTCTGAGGTTGCCGAGGAGAAGGTCGCAGCGGCCGAGGTGATGCTCAGGAAGGCCGCGCTCGCCTACGCCGAGGTAGCCAAGCTGGACTCCACCGACCCGCGCTGGCGTCGCTGCTGGCGCGCCCTGCAACTCGCGGCGTACCGGGTGGCCGAAGCGCTCTAAGACGGGTGACCCGGCAGACCACCACGTCAAGGCCCATTCGGGCGCTCACCCCCGCCGCCCTCAAACCGACCACTCCCGCCGCTACCCCAGCTTGACCTGCGCGGCGCCGACCTCCCCGGCCTTCAAGTGGAGGAGCTCCGCCCCGGCGACCGTCTTGCCGCCCGCGGTCGCGCTGATCCGGATCACGTACTGCCCGGGCGTCAACCCTCCCAGCACGTACGTCGGGGACGCGATCTCCTCCTCCGCGCGGTCGTTGATCCTGATCTTCACCACCCTCGGCTGCGCCAGCTGATCCCACCCGTCCACCGTCACCTTCAGCGCGGCCGGCGCGTTCGCCCCCGGGGCGGTCGCATCCTTCGACTCCGCCGCCGACTTCTCCAGCGCCTCCAGGCTCTGCTTGAACTCCGCCATCCACTGCTGCGTCTCCGCCTGGACCGTCGCCGCGATCCCATCCACCAGCTCCTGGATCAGCGTCAGCCCCGTATTGAGCACCTCCGCCTTCGGCGTTGGAGGATTGCTGGCGCCCTGCTGGATGGCCGCGCGGCACCACGCCATCTGGAACCGCTCGATCTTCGCCTGGATCTCCTGCCGCGCGTTCGTGTAGCGGATGTACCCGGTGGAGAACCCGAAGTACTTGTCCGCCGCCACCAACCCGCCCGCCAGCGCGGCGCTCACCGTCGCGAACGGAATGATGTCCAACCCCCAGAGGGTCTGGATCCTCGACGACACGATCGGGATGATCGCCGCGACGGCGCCCAGGATCACGGTGCCGATCCGCACCACCTTCGCGTTCCCGCGCTTGGCCCTGACGCCCTGGACGTACCAGCGCACCGCCTCGTGCGACTTGTCGAGGGCCGCGTGGTACAGCGCGCGGATCTCCTCGTCGTGGACGTCGTCGATGAAGATGGCCGGGAGCTCCGCGGTGTTGAGGTTCCGGTGGTGGTCCTTCGGCACGACCTTCGCCGCCGGGCCCGGGCTCGGGGGGCGGCCGGCGGGACCGGGGACGATCAGCTCATTCGGCATGGAAGGGCGCTCCTGCTCCTGGGGAAACCAGCCGGAACTCTAGCTCACCGGGACGGCGGCGCCGCGGGCGGGAGGCCAGCCAGGCGCCGCTGTGCGAGCACGGCGGGGTCGCTCGTGGTCGGGTCCTTCGCCGGCTGGATCCGCCCGTACGCCGACCGCGCGACCTCCGGCAGGCCCCACCCCTCGGCGATCCGCCCGAACACGTACCAGTACCCGTCGTCCGGCTCCGAGCCGGGGGTCAGCTCCACCGCCCGCAGCGCCATCGCCCGAGCGTCGGATCCCCTCCCGACCTCCGCGTACAGCGCCGCCAGCGTGTTGCACGAGAACCGGTCCTTGTAGTTGGCCTGCGACGCCGCGCGCTCCGCCCACTTCACCGGGTCCTCCAGCGCGGCCGGCGACACGTCCTTCCCGAACAGCGCGAACCACGCGAGGTTGTTGTACACGCGCGAGCTGCCGCGCCCATCCGCCACCAGCTTCTTCCCCGCCGCCGTGGCCCCCGCGAAGTCGCCGCGGTCCGCCGCCAGCCCGAACAGCAGCTCCTGCGCGTCCACGTCCTCCGGGTGCGCCGCCAGCCACTCCCTGGCCAGCGCCTCCACCTGGTCCAGCTGCCGTTGCCGCCGCAGCGCCAGCGCCTTCAGCCGGAACGCGTCCTTCGGGTGGTCCCCGGCGGCGAGCAGCTTCCCCGCGTCCTCCGCCAGCGCCGGCCACTGGTCGAGGCTCAGGTGCGCCGACGCCAGCGACCACGCCAACGCCATCGCCATCGGCCCGCTCGCCTTCGCCAGCGCCTCCTTCAGCGGCGCCTCCGCGTCCGGGTGCATCCGCCCGGTGGCCATCAGCGACGCCGCGGCGGCCTTCACCCGCGCCGCGTCTCCAGTGGCGCCCACCGTCCACAGCGCGGGGAAGGCGGCGGCCATCGGCGGCAGCCCGTCCGTGTCCTGGGGCTGCTCCCGCCTCGCCCAGTCCAGCAACCGCCGCGCGCCCGCCAGGTCGCTCCGCTTCGCCCGCGCCAGCGCCTCCGCGCCCAGCGGCGAGAGGTCGCTGGAGTCCGCCAGCAGCTTCATCTCGCCGCCTTCCTTCAGCACGACGAACGCCGGCCGCGCCGACGAGTTCGGCACCGAGTACTCCAGCCGGTACCCGCCCGCCTCGTCGCCCTCCTGGTGCAGCTCCGCGCCGAAGAAGAAGTCGGTGACCACGTCCACGTCGAAGCTGGACGACCCCAGCATCCGCTGCAGCGCCTCCGCGATGTCCCCCGGCGCGATCGCCTTCTCCTTGTCGGGGCGCTCCGGGCGAGCGGGGCGCTTCTGCTCAGGCTCATGCGGGAGCGCGTTCTTCGCCAGCAGCTTCCCCAGCGCCGCCTCCGTCGCGCCGCCCTTGGCGACCAGCATCATCAGCCGCTTCATCGGCGACATCGGGTCGGACGGCTTCACCGGCAGGTCCTCGTACTTCTTCACCCGCTGGAGCATCGCCACCAGCCCCTGCAGCGCGGCCGGGTTCTCCGACCCGCTCACCAGCTCGCCGAACAGCGACGCCGCCGCCGGGTACCGCCGCCGCCGCATCAGCATCCCGGCCGCCGTCGCCAGCGCGCTCCGCCGCTCCGTGGGCGAGGTGATGGAGCGGCCCGCGTCCGCCTTGGCGGCCTCCGCGCCCTCCAGCGCCGCCAGCGAGGCCAGCGCGATGGACTGCGTCTTCGACGTGGCGGTCATCGCCGCCGCGGCCTTCCGCGCGTCCCGGAACCGCTCCGCGGCGTAGAGCGCCTCCAGGTAGTCCTCGTCCCCGTCGTGCGAGCCGAGGTCCTTCCGCAACCCCTCCAGCTCCGCGATCGCCCCGGCCAGGTCCGCCCCCGGCCCGAACCGCCGCAGTTCCTTGGGATCCGCCGACAGCAGCGTCGCCAGCCGCGCGCGGGCGATCGAATCCTTCGGGTCCAGCTCCTTCGCCTTGCGCAGCGCCGCCACCGCGCCGGGCAGGTCCGCCCCCCGGTGCAGGTCCCGCCCCAGCTCGTCCGCGGACAGCGCGATGCCCAGCACCCGCCACGCGTACGCCAGCGACGGCTCCATCCCCGTGGCGGCCTTCGCCTCCTCCCGCGCCGCGCCCGCCGCGCCCGCCCGCAACAGCAGCAGCGCCAGCTGCGCGCGGTGCAGCCCCTCCGCCGGGTGCATCGCGATCAGCTTCCGCTGCTCCTGCACCGCCTCCTTCACCTTCCCCGACGAGAGCAGCCGCTCCGGCACCCGGTCGAACAGGAGCTGCACCGGCGTCTCGCGCACGTACTCGCCCAGCGCGACCCGGAACGCCTCCACCTCCGCCGCGGTCAGCTCCGGGCGGGTGAGGTCGAAGGAGAAGCGCGCGGTGACCTCGCCCCTGGTCCCCAGCACGTACGTCTTCTTCAGCGTCGCCGGGCCCAGCGCCCGCGTCTCCGGCGCCGGGAGCGCGCGCGCCGAGAACCCGGGGGCGGGGGTGATGATCGCCGTCAGCTCCGCCGAGTACGGCTCCGCCAGCCGGAGCGGGTACCGCCGCTGCCGCTCCGCCCGCTTGAGCTCCGCGACGACGCCCGCCTCCCCCTCGCCGGGGTCGTCCGCGGGGGCCAGCTCCGCCGGGAGGTGCTCGAAGAGGATGCCGGTGGTGAGCGCCACCGCCGCGTCCACGTCCGCCGCGTACGCCCGCCGCACGCCCTCCGCCTCCAGGCGCACCGTCAACGGCTTGATCAGGTCGTCGGGGTCGGAGTGGTCGAACCCGCTGAGCCGCTCCGCCTCGAAGTACTTCCTCAGGTAGTCCTCGGCGGACTGCTGGAAGTCCTCCGCGTCGCGGCGCAGGTGCTCGCGGCGGTCGGCGGCGATGGTGCCCTGGGTGAAGGTGGTCTCCACCAGCTTGCCGCGCCCGCGCTCCGCCATCAGGTACTCGCGGGTGACGCGGAACACGTTGCGCGACCCGTCCGGCTTCGGCGTCCTCGCCAGCCCCTGCGTGTCGGGCGCGGCGATCAGCGACTGCCTCCCCAGCGACAGCGGCGAGAGCTGCCCGGCGGGCGCGGTCCAGTCCGTCGGGTCCATCCACAGCGGCTCCGGGCCGGGGACGTACACCACCGCGTGCGTGAACAGCCCGAACCCCGGCACGTCCGCCGGCGCGTCCGACCAGCCCGGGCTCACCAGCGCAATCCACGCCTTCACGCCCACCGCGCGCAGCATGGCCACCATCAGCGCGGAGAGGTCCTTGCAGTCGCCGTACTCGCGCGCCATCACCTCCTCCGGCGGGCGCGGGACGATGGCGGCGGAGGCCAGCTCCACCCCGGTGTAGCGCACCGACTTGTGCAGCCACGCCAGGAGCCGGTCCGCCATCTCCTTCGTCCCCTTGGCCCCGGCGGTGAGCCGCTTCGCCTCCCCCTGCAGCTTCGACCCGCCGATCTGCTTGTCCACCACCTCCGAGTACGCCCGCGCCACCTCGTTCCACGCGCGCGCGGTGCCGAAGATGATCCGCGGCTGCGGCACCACCTCCGGCGGCATCCCGCGCTCCGGCGTCTTCTGCGCCGGGAGGTTCCGCACCTCCACCGTCACCTTCCGCCGCCCGCCGCTCTCCGACATGACCGGTTTGACGTCCGACCCCTGCACCGCGGACTGGAACGGGAGCTTCGCCGGCAGGTCGATGGTCAGCCTCGAGCGCCGGGTCGGGGTGCCGCCGCCGAAGTAGAACGACTCGCGTTCGGACGTCCCCAGGGCGGGGCGGTGGTGCTTGATGGAGATCAGCTCCTCCACCACCGCGCCGGCGGCGATGCCCGGCAGCGGCCCGCGCACCGCCTTGCGGTCGGTGAAGGACTCCGGCGCGCCCTGCTGGCTCTCCTCGGCCAGGGTGGCGGCGTCGAACGCGCGCTCCGAGCCCCCGGAGGAGATCACCCGCGCCCTCACCTCCGGCTTGTCCTCCAGCCAGGGGGACCACTCCGCGCCCACGGTGGCCCACTGCTCGGCGCCGGTGCGGGTGAGCACGCGGAACACCACGTGCGTGGTGGAGTCGTGCGCGCCCGTGTCGTCGAACACGTACGAGGTCTCCTCCAGCAGCACCTCCACGTCCGCGTCGCGGTCGGCGGGGGCGGGGAGGGCGGCGGCGGCCCTGGCCACCTCGGCGGCGGGGGCGGAGAAGGGGACGCCGTCCCAGGGGAGCGAAGGGGGGCCGGCGAGCGCGGCACAGGCCCAGAGGGCGATCAGCGGAGAAGGCACCACGCCGATTCTGCCACTCAGGCCTCCAGCGACACCACGCCGCGCCGGAGAAGGTCCTTGAGCGTCTCCTCCACGTCGACCGGCGACGCCTCGCTCCGGGCGATCACCTCCCCCGGCGGCATCCCGTCCTCGCAGATCAGCTTGGCCGTCTGCAGCCACTGCTTGGGGCCGACCTGGGCGTAGAGGTCGTACAGCGGCCGGTCCACCGTGATCCGCCGGGCCGTCAACAGCAGCGCCTCGCGCGCCCGCCGCTCCTTCTCGTTCAGCGTCATGACGGCGCGGTCGATCAGGTAGTGCATGGTGCCCAGCGCGGCGGTGCCCGCCGGCACCCCGGGCTCCCCGAAGACCACCGACCCGTTGGCCGACCGGGAGGCGAGGAAGGCGATGAACGCCGGCTCGCCCGAGGCGTCGTGCTGCCCCGCCTGCGCGGAGGCGCCCACCACCTCCCCGTCGCGGAAGGCGATCTGGTACTGCGCCCAGTCGTCCTTGGCGTCCAGCCGCGCGGTGGCGCTCTGGCGGGCCAGCTCCCGCACCAGCCACTGCGCGCCCACCGCGTCGACGGACAGCAACAGCCGCTTCTGCACCCGGATGTCGGCGCGCACGTGGTTGCGCAGGTGGAGCAGGCCGCGGATCTGCGTGGCCAGCACGTCGTGCTTGACCGACTTGGAGAGGTACGCCTGCGCGCCGGCGTCCAGCGCCCGGAGCGACTCGCGGTAGTCGTCGTGGCAGGACAGGAACGCCACCGGCAGCTCGCGGGTGCGGTAGTCGTCGCGCACCTGCCGCAGCAGGCCCCAGCCGTCCATCCGCGGCATGGACAGGTCCGCCACCAGCACGTCGAACGGCATGGTGCGCGCGCGCTCGAAGCCCTCCACGCCGTCGGCGGCGGTGGTCACCTTCATCCCCCGGCGCTGGAGGATGATGGTGAACATCCGGCACAGCTCCGGGTCGTCGTCCACCAGCAGCACGCTCAGCGGCGAGGTCGACTCGGGCTCCGGGGTGGGCCTCGGGGCCAGCAGCGCGGCCAGCTCGTCCTGCTCGGGCGCGGGGGCGGCGTGCACCGCGGGCATGGGTCCCGCCGGGGTCATGGGCCGCTCGACGTCCACGTCCATCCCGACCAGCGGCTCGTCCTTGCCGCTCACCTCGATGACGATGCCCGCGCCGTCGCCTGCCTGGCCGGCGAGCTCCGAGAAGGACCACGTCTCCGCGCTCGCCCCCACCATCGCCCACAGCGCGTCGTCCCCGGTCTGCCCCTTGTAGGAGGCGGAGAGCAGCGCGCCGCGCACGAACATGGCGGAACCCTCCTCGGGGCGGGCGGGGTCCATGCTCAGCCCGCCCGACCGCTGCGCCCGCCTGAGGTGGGAGATCAGCGACCCCAGCTCGCCGGCGCGGCCGCGGCCGTGGACCGTCCCCACGCGCGTGGGCAGGGAGCGCAGCAGCTCCTGCACCTCCGCCACGTGGCGCTCCGCCTGGAACGGCTCCCCCAGGATGTGCACCACGCCGGAGCGGAACTGCGACGCCCACGCCTGGTCTCCGGTCTGCTTCGCCAGGAGCACGATGGGCGTGGCGGCGAACATCGGGTTCTGCGCGATGGCGCGGAACACCTCCGCCATCGTGGGTGACTGGAGGTCCGCGTGGACCAGCATCAGCTCCGGGCGGAGCTGGCGCAGCGCCCCGGCCGTCTTCCGGGCCTCGCTGATGTAGCGCAGGAGGAACGCCCCACCCCGGTTGAAGGACTGCGGCAGCAGCTTCTGCGTGGCGGGGTCGGGATCGATCGCCAGGATGGCGGGTGGTTTCACGGTGGGCGACGACACGGCGTGTCCCTTACATAACGCGGGAGCGGAGCGCGCGATAGACGCGGCGGTCGCCGAACGCCGGCACCCCCCAGGGCCGCGACGGCCACCAGTTGAGGATGACCGCCCGCCGCAGCTCCCCTCGCCGCCGCCGCTTCCCCTCGGGCACCCGGTTGCGGTCGTCCAGCACGCCGTGGGTGAGCGCGCCGTCGAACCAGGCGAAGCGGTTCGGCGCCGGGCGCACCAGGTCCATCCGGTCCAGGCGCTCGGGCGCGCGGGAGGGGCGGCGCGGATCCGGCGGCTCCTCCGTCACCGCCAGCAGCCCGCCGCGCACGCGGTTGAGGAAGAGCACGGACGACACCGGCGGGTGCACCTCGCCGCCGCCGCGCCGCGCGCGCCGGATGTCGTGGTCGCGGTGGAAGTCCACCTGGACGTCGGTGGTCCACATCCGCGACAGCCACCACTCCACGCCTCGCACGCGCGCGCGCGCCGCCCGAGGGAGCCGCCGGTACAGCGCGAGCGCCGCCTCCTCCACCACCGAGCCTGCCTGCTCCCTCAGCGGGAACCAGAACGTCGTCTGGTAGGTCGCGCGGATGTTCTCTTGTCCCACTTGTCGGACGGCGCGCAGCAAGCGGGCGAACAGGAGATCCGGCAGCGCAGCGTCAAGTAGACTGACGCAACGCCCCTGCGGCGGCGCGGATAATTCTGCGCGGTCCCGTTGCATATCCCCTCGCAGCCGTTGAGAAATTACGATGAATAAAGTCTCAGACGCCAGGACTCCCGCCGCGTCCCCCACGGCGACTCCCGCAGCCCCCGCGCAGCCCGAGCAGAACGAGGTGGTGCAGGTCTCCTCGCAGCGCCGCCTCCCGCGGCACCAGGCCAGCGCCTTCGGCACTCCTGACTCGCGGCCCGCGTTCGGCCGCCGCCTCGCCCCGACCAGCAACGAGGTGGTGGGCAACGCGCAGGCGCGCAACCTGGGCTTCGAGGCGCGCGAGACCGGCGGCGCCGCGGCGCCGGCCAACCGCGCGCTCGCGCAGGGCCCGGCCACCGTCAGCAACAACGTCAACGTCTCCAACGAGGCCGGCCCGCAGTCGGAGACGGACGTCGCCATCGACCCGACCGATCCCAACCACCTGATCGGCGGCTCCAACAGCATCAGCTCCGACGGGGCGATGCGCGTCTACGAGTCGTTCGACGGCGGCCAGACCTGGAAGAATTCCAAGCTGCCCCTGGCGCCCGCGCCGGTGAACGGCTTCAGCTCCGACCCGGCGGTGACCTTCGACAAGAAGGGCAACGCCTACTACTCGTTCCTGGGCATCGACTCGGGGGGCAACAAGACGTCGCTGGTGAACCTGGTGAAGCCGAAGGGCTCCGACCAGTGGGGCGGGCTGACCACCGTCCCCAACGTCAACGCCGACAAGAACTTCATGACGTCGGACATGACGAACGGGCCCAACTCCGGGAACGTCTACATCGCCTGGGACAACAACAACGCCGACGGGACCCAGCAGGTCCGGCTGGCGACCTCCGGCGACCAGGGCAAGACCTGGAACACCGCCAAGGTGAACAACCAGGGCACCACCGTGATCGGCTCCGACCCCAAGGTCGGTCCCAACGGCGAGGTCTACGTGGCGTGGGCCAACTACAAGGACCACACCATCAACATCAACAAGTCCACCGACGGCGGGAAGACCTTCAGCCCCACCGACACCAAGATCCACGGCTGGACCGCTCCCACCGGCAACGGGCTGGACGTGAAGATCCCTGCCGACCCGGAGCGCGGCGTCACCACCTTCCCGTCGATCGACGTGGATCGCTCGGGCGGGCCGAACAACGGCACCGTGTACTGCTCGTACATGGACGGCGACAACGCCAACGGCTACCACGTCTTCGTCCAGTCCTCGAAGGACGGCGGAAAGACCTGGGGGCAGCCGAAGCAGGTGGACGACCCCACCGGCAACACCCCGGGCCGCCACGACCACTTCATGCCCCGCCTGGCGGTGGACCAGTCGGACGGGTCGGTGAACGTGGTCTGGTACGACACGCGCAACGACGCGTCGAACAAGAAGGCCGACGTCTACTACTCGCGGTCCACCGACGGCGGGGCGAGCTTCGAGGCCAACACCCGCATCAGCTCCCAGTCGTCCGACGAGACCGGGGCCGGCGCGGCGCCGGGCGTGGCGGGCAACGGGGCGGAGGTCGATCGCCGCGGCAACCGCGGCGGCGTCTACGACCGCGGCGGGATGCAGGTCCGCGACCCGGATGACGACGAGGAGGAGGAGGGACCGCGCCGCACCACCGACGAGGTCCTCTCGGACGCCAACGGCTACGGCGACTACCTCGGCATCGCGGCCGCCAACGGCAAGGTGCAGGCGTTCTGGTCCGACAGCCGGCCGGGCAACAAGGACGAGGACGTCTTCTCCGCCACCATCTCCCACGGCCAGAAGCCGCCGGACCCGGGCGGCACCACCGAGGTGAAGGGCACCGACGCGCCCAACGCGCCCATCAAGGACCTGCAGACCACCTCCTCGAAGATCCACTTCGACCAGAACGGCCCCATCGACAGCTTCAAGGTCAACCTGGACATCGACCACACCTTCCGGGGCGACCTGGTGGTGAAGCTGACCGGCCCGGACGGCCAGAGCGTGAACATCTCCAACCGCGAGGGCGGCAGCGCGGACAACCTCAAGGGCGAGTTCGACCTCACCTCCGCGCTCAAGGGGAAGGACATCAAGGGCGACTGGACGCTGTCCGTCCAGGACGCGGCGGCGCAGGACGAGGGCAAGTTCAACAACTGGTCCATCAACGCCACCGTGAAGTCGGACCAGAAGCCGCCCACCGAGGACAAGGAGGTCAAGCAGACCCTGACGCCCAACGCGCCGGTCAAGGACCTGCAGACCACCACCTCGAAGATGCACTTCGACAAGGACGGGCCGCTCAACCTGCTCAAGCTCAACCTGGACATCGCCCACACCTGGCGCGGCGACCTGGTGGTGCAGCTCACCTCGCCCTCCGGCAAGACGGTGGACATCTCCAACCGCGCGGGCGGCAGCGCCAAGGACATCAAGGGCGACTTCGACCTCTCGCAGCAGTTCAAGGGGGAGTCGCTCAAGGGCGACTGGACGCTGTCCGTGAAGGACTCCGCCCAGCGCGACGAGGGCACCCTCAACGCGTGGTCGCTGGACGCGACCGTTCAGTAACCAGAGCGGTTCGTCCAGTATCGCGAGAGGATTTCAGGCGGGTTCCGCATTCGCCGCCGGTGCGCGCGGCGGGTGCGGAGCGGGCCTTGCTTTTTGTCCGGGGGCATGGTTCCTCGCGCGCGGCGAGGGAGGGGCCTGCCCTCGCCGGGGGCGATGTCCGATGACGCCGTCGATTCGACCGGTCTACGTGGTGGATGAGGCGGCCGACGTCCGGGCCATGGTTTCCGAGACGCTGCGGTCGCTGGGGTACGAGGCGGCGGCCTTCGAGTCCTCGGCGCGCGCGCTGGACGCCATGGGGCGCCGCCCGCCGAGCGCGCTGCTCACCGACCTCAACCTGTCGTCCATGCCGGGCGACGAGCTGTGCAAGCGGGTGAAGGAGAGCCGGGCGCTCTCGCGCATCCCGGTGATCATCTTCACCTCCGCGGACTCGTCGCCGGAGGTGATGCGCTCCTGGCGCGCGGGCGCGGACGACTTCCTCCCCAAGCCGGTGCAGAGGCCGCAGTTGCGCGCCAAGCTGGAGGCGCTCTCCCGGGCGGGGGCGGCGGAGGAGGTGGTCTCCGTGCTGAGCCGCCCCGGCGAGCACCACCGGCTCCTGTTCGTCGACGACAGCCGCTTCTTCCGCACCGTGCTGGGCGGAGCGCTGGAGCACTCGGGGTTCCAGCTCATCTACGCGCGCAGCGGGGCGGAGGCGTTGGAGTTGGCGGAGGCGCACGCGGCGCAGATCGACGCGGTGCTGTCGGACCTGAACATGCCGGGGATGGACGGGCTGGAGTTCGCGTCCGCGCTCCGGCAGAAGCCGGGGTGGGAGAAGAAGCCGATCCTGGTGATGTCCGCCACGGAGATCTCGCCGGAGCGGGTGCAGGCGGCGGAGGCGCTCACCGGGAGCAAGCTCCTGGAGAAGCGGCTCTTCCCCGTCGAGGCCATCGTCTCGCGGGTGAGCACCGCGGTGGGGCCGAAGGTGGAGGTGCTCCGGGCGGCGGAGCGGGTGCCGTTCTTCTCGGTGGTGGAGTTCCGGGCGGCGGGG
>Ga0068860_100006495_pt1 | contig 11743 bp, 10 predicted proteins | sample KBSSwiS32_FD_66597 | JGI IMG/M metagenome (GOLD analysis project Ga0068860, IMG submission 66597) | Switchgrass rhizosphere microbial communities from Kellogg Biological Station, Michigan, USA - KBS Switchgrass S3-2 | ecosystem: Host-associated > Plants > Roots > Rhizosphere > Soil ... | reverse complement strand
CTCGTGCGCGGGCCGGGGATCGCCCGTCAGGTCCGCGGCGAGCCGACGCAGGGCGTCGCGGAGCAGGCGCAGATCGGGCACGTCGACGGCATCGGGGTCCTCGGGCACGTGCGCGGCCAGCCACGCCCGCGCCTGGTCCGATGTGGCCAGGGCGTCGTGCACCCCGGTCCGGTCGGCCCAGACGGTGTTCAACAGCTCGACGACGACCACCGCACCCCTTCCTAATGGATGCAGCCCAGTCTGCCATTGCATCCCGGGGCCGCGCATGGCATTCTACTAATGGTTGAGGTGCCCGACAATCGTTAGGAGCGCGTCGTGACCGAGCAGCAGGGCTTCCATGCGGGCGAGCTCGCCGTCCAGCGCCGGGCCGGCGTCCAGGAGGACGCCGTACGCCTCGCGGGCATGCTGGAGGCCGCCGATCTGCGCGGCGGGATCGGCCGGTTCCTCGCCGAGCAGACCTTCCTGGTCCTCACCGCTCGCGACCGCGCAGGCCGCCTGTGGACCACGGCGTTGAGCGGCGACCCGGGCTTCCTCCGCGTCCGCGGGACCACCGAGCTGCAGGTGCACGCGGTGCCGCGCGCCGGGGACCCGCTGGCGGACCTCGCCCCCGGTCAGCCGGTCGGCGTCCTCGTGCTCGACGCGGCCCACCGCCGTCGCGCTCGGATCAACGGAACCCTCACCGCCGTGCGGGACGGCGTGCTGACCGTCGAGGCGGAACAGGCCTACGGCAACTGCCCGCGCTTCATCCACCCCCGGGACCTGGAACCGACCGCCGCTCCCGCGACCGCGGTGCGGACCGGGACCGCACTCGCCCCGGCCGACGGTGACCTCATCGCCCGTGCCGACACGTTCCTGCTGGGCACGGTGCACCCCACCCGCGGCGCCGACGCGTCGCACCGGGGCGGGCCTGCCGGGCTGGTCCGGGTGACGGACGAGACCACGCTGTGGTGGCCGGACTTCCCGGGGAACAACATGTTCAACAGCCTGGGCAACCTCGCCGTCGACCCCGAGGCCGCGCTGCTCTTCCTCGACTTCGCCACCGGCGAGACCCTGCACCTGTCCGGCCGGGCCGAGCTCGAGTGGACCACGGGGTCCGATGTGGACGGCGGAACCGGTCGTCGGGTGCGCTTCACCGTGGAGGCGGTGGTGGCCGGACCGTCGGTCGCCCTGCGCGAGGCCGCCTGACCCTCCGCGCCGGACCGAGCCGGACGGGGCCCCGTCCGCGAGGATGGGGCCATGGACCGTTGGATCGACCATGCGGTGTGGTGGCACGTCTACCCGCTCGGGTTCCTCGGCGCGGAGCCGGCGGCGCTGCCCGCCGACGCCGCACCGGTCCCCCGGCTGGATCGGCTCGAACCCTGGCTGGACTACCTGGTCGACCTCGGGGCCAACGGGCTCGCGCTCGGCCCGGTCTTCGCCTCCGGCACCCACGGCTACGACACCGTCGACCACCTGCGGATCGACACCCGCCTCGGGGACGACGCCGCCTTCGACCGGCTGGTCGCGGCCTGCCGGTCCCGTGGGGTGCGTCTCCTGCTCGACGGCGTGTTCAACCACGTCGGCCGGGACTTCCCCCGGTTCCGGCAGGCCCTGGCCGAGGGCCCGGACTCCGCCGCCGGGCGCTGGTTCCGCTGGCAGGACGGGCGGCCCGTGGTGTTCGAGGGCCACGACCTGCTCGTCGCGTTCGACCACGAGGCGCCCGAGGTCCGCGAGTACGTCGCGTCGGTGATGGTCCACTGGCTGGACCGCGGGGCGGACGGCTGGCGCCTCGACGCCGCCTACGAGGTCCCGTCCTCGTTCTGGGCCGCCGTGCTCCCGGTGGTCCGCGAGCGGCATCCGGCGGCCTGGTTCGTCGGCGAGGTCATCCACGGCGACTACGCCGAGTTCGTCGCCGAGTCCGGTGTGGACTCCGTGACCCAGTACGAGCTGTGGAAGTCGACCTGGAGCGCGCTCAACGACGCCAACCTGCACGAGCTGGCCTGGAACCTGGGCAGGCACGAGGACCTGCTGCACACCTTCACGCCGCTCACCTTCCTCGGGAACCACGACGTCACCCGGATCGCCAGCAGGCTCACGAACCCCGCCCACCTGGGACACGCCGTCGCCGTGCTGATGACCGTCGGCGGGGTGCCATCGGTCTACGCGGGCGACGAGCAGGCGTTCACCGGGGTGAAGGAGGACCGCGAGCACGGCGACGACGCCGTCCGCCCGCCCTTCCCGGACACCCCCGCCGACCTGGCCCCCTTCGGTGCCCCCACCCACGAGCTGCACGCCCGGCTGATCGGGATGCGCAGGCGCCACCCCTGGCTCGTCCACGCGCGGACGACCGTGGAGCACGTCACGAACACCACGCTGGCGCTGCGTTCGGTCCCCCGCGAGGGCGGCGCCGGGCTGGTCCTGCTGCTGTCGGTCGACGACGCCCCGCAGCGCTTCCCCGACGAGCTCCACGGCGCGGTCGTCGAGTCGGCGGAGCCCGCCGACGACCCGCTGGCCCTGCCCCCGCACTCCTGGCGGATCCTCACCGGCGGGTGAGAGTCCCTCCCACTCTCACTGTCTAACAGATCCGGCGCCCTCATGAGGACTTGTTCTTCCGTCCATACTCGCCGTCGCACGCGGAGCGAGGGGGAACGGGAGTGGCAGTGAGTGACGTGGTGGGTCTCGGGGAGATCGGTCGGACCCAGGTCGCCGAGGTCGGCGGCAAGGGCGCCAACCTGGGCGAGCTGGCCCGCATCGACGGGGTCCGGGTGCCGCCGGGGTTCTGTGTGACCGTGGGCGCCTTCCAGCGGATCGTGGCCCCGGCGCTGGTCCTGGACCGGTTGGCGGGCCTGCGCCCGGAGGACCGGGCGGAGATCGAGGCCGCGAGTGCGGAGATCCGCCGGGCGGTGGAGGGGCTGCCGCTGCCCGCGGACCTGGTCGAGGCGGTCACGGCCCGGGTCGACGAGCACACCGCCTACGCGGTCCGGTCCAGCGCCACCGCGGAGGACCTCCCGACGGCCTCCTTCGCGGGCCAGCAGGACTCGTACCTGAACGTGGTGGGGGCGGCGGCGGTCCTCGACCACGTCCGCCGGTGCTGGGCCTCGCTGTTCACCGCGCGGGCGGTGAGCTACCGCCTGCACGAGGGCTTCGACCACCGCCGGATCCACATGGCCGTCGTCGTGCAGGAGATTGTGGCGCCGGAGGCGTCCGGGGTCCTGTTCACGGCCGACCCCGTGACGTCGAACCGGCGGGTGGCGACGGTCGACGCGGTCTGGGGGCTCGGCGAGACCCTGGTGTCCGGTGTGGTCACCGCGGACGCCTACTCCGTGGGGGCGGACGGCGTGGTCACCACGACCGTCGGCACACAGCGGAAGGCGCTGTACGCGCTGCCGGGTGGCGGCACCCGCGAGGAGCCGATCGAGCCGGAGCGGCAGGGGGAGCCGGTGCTGACCGAGGCGCAGGTCCTGCGCCTGGTGGCGCTGGGCAGGCGGATCGAGGCGCACTTCGGGCGGCCGCAGGACATCGAGTGGTGCCTGGTGGACGGGGACTTCGCGGTCGTGCAGAGCAGGCCGATCACCACGCTGTTCCCCGTCCCGCCGACCGACGACGGCGCCGCCCACGTCTACCTCTCGGTCGGCCACCAGCAGATGATGACCGACCCGATGAAGCCGCTCGGCCTCTCGTTCTGGCAGCGGACCACGCCGCGGCCGATGGCGGAGGCGGGCGGCCGGTTGTTCGTCGACGTCGCCGCGGTCCTCACCTCCCCGGCGACCCGCACGGGCTTCCTGGACGGGTGGAGCAACGCCGATCCGCTGGTCGCCGACGCACTGCGGACCGTCCTCGACCGGGGCTTCCTCGGTGAGCTCGCGCCCGCCGTCCCCGCAGCGGAGAAGGCGGAGCCGGACCTGATCGAGGCCGATCCGGACCTGGTCGCCGAGCTCGTGGCGCAGAACCGGGCCTCCGTCGCCGCGGCGGCGGACGAGCTGCGCTCGCTGTCCGGGCCCGCGTTGTTCGACTTCCTCGCCGAGGACCTCCAGGAGCTGCGCCGGGTCCTGTTCGACGCGCGCAGCCACCAGGCGCTCATGGCCGGGATGGAGGCGGTCTGGTGGCTCGACGACCGGCTCCGGGACTGGCTGGGCGAGCAGAACCCTGCGGACACGCTCTCGCAGTCCGTCCCGCACAACGTGACGTCGGAGATGGGGCTCGCGCTGCTGGACGTCGCCGACCTCCTCCGTCCGGACCCGGCGTCGGTGGCCCTCCTGGAGACCGGCTCGCTCGACGGGCTCGACGCGCTGAACCCGGCGGCCGCGGACGCGCTCCGCGCCTTCCTCGCCGAGTACGGGATGCGCTGCCCCGGCGAGATCGACATCACCAGGCCGCGGTGGAGCGAACAGCCGACCATGCTCGTGTCGACCCTGCTCGGCAACGTTCGGAACCACGAGCCCGGTGCGGGGAAGCGGCTGTTCGAGCAGGGGCGCCTGCAGGCGTGGGAGTTCGAGCAGGACGTCCTGACCCGCCTGCGCGCCCTGCCGGACGGCGAGCGGAAGGCTGCCGAGACCAAGCGGATGATCGACCGCGTCCGGGTCTTCGGCGGGTACCGGGAGTACCCCAAGTACGGCATGATCCGCCGCTACTCCCTGTACCGACAGGCGCTGTTGCGCGAGGCCGAGCGGCTCGTGGCGGCCGGTGTCGTGCGCGAGGTCGAGGACGTCTTCTTCCTGCGGTTCGAGGAGTTCCACGAGGCCGCCCGCACCGGGCGGGTCGACGAGGTCCTCCTGCGCGCGCGGAAGGAGGAGTACCGGTCCGCGCTGGAGCTCACCCCGCCCCGGGTCATGACCTCCGACGGCGAGATCGTCACCGGTTCCTACCGGCGCGACGACCTCCCCGAGGGCGCCCTGGCCGGGCTCCCGGTCTCCGCAGGGACGGTGGAGGGCCGGGCCCGCGTGGTCACGGACATGGCGCACGCCGACCTCGATGCGGGCGACATCCTGGTCACCGCCTACACCGACCCCAGCTGGACCCCGCTCTTCGTCGGGATCTCCGGGCTGGTGACCGAGGTGGGCGGCCTGATGACCCACGGCTCGGTGATCGCCCGGGAGTACGGCCTGCCCGCCGTCGTGGCGGTGGAGGGCGCCACCCGGCTCATCCCCGACCGCGCCCGGATCCGGGTCCACGGCACCGACGGCTACATCGAGGTCCTGACCTGACGGCAGCTACCGTCTCGCGATGGAGTTCGAGTTCCACACCCGCCGCCCGGGTCCTCCGCTCGAGCCGTTCGTGGAGTCGGTGTGGTTCGCGCGCGGGCAGATCCCCTACCGGCGGGAGCGGATCGCGCCGACGGGCTCGACGGTCGCGGTGCTCGTCCTCGGTTCGCCGATCCTGCAGATCGCGCGCAACGGCGCGGGCGAGCGGCTGCTGGCCGCGGAGGGTTGGTTGGCCGGACCGCACGAGGGTCCGGTGATCAACGCCCCGACCGCGGAGACGCTCGCCGTCGGCGTCGTCACGACGCCGGTGGGGTGTCGGGCGCTGTTCGGGGTTAACCCTGGCCCCCTCCGCGGAAGGGTCGTCGCCCTCGCCGACCACTGGTCCGCCGCCGGCGCCCTGCGCGCCGAGCTGCTCGCCGACCCGGCGCCGGACCGCGCGTTCACGCTGGTGGAGGCCGCGCTGCGAGTGGGCGTGGAACTCGAGGTGCCGGGGTGGCGGCGGTGCGCCGCCGCGACGGCCGCGCTGGAGGCCGAGCCCCGCAGGCCGGTCGCCGCGATCGCCGCGGACCTCGGCGTGAGCCACGCCCATCTCGACCGCGAGTTCGGACGGGTGGTGGGGCTGACCCCGACCGCACTCGGCCGGATCCTGCGGCTGCGCAGGCTGCTCGCCACGCTCGACGTCCACGGGGACGTCGCCTGGGGGCCGCTCGCCGCCGACTGGGGCTGGTTCGACCAGAGCCACTTCATCCGGGACTTCAAGCGGCACACCGGCGTCACCCCCTCGGCGTACGTCCGCGCGCAGCGCGCGGTGTTCGCCGTCGACCAGCAGGCCGACGGGTTCGTCCCCGAGCTGTGAAATCCGTACAAGCGCCTCGACGGCGCGGAGGCGAGGCTCACGCCATGGCGACGGCGTTCGAGACCGAGGTGCTGATCGACCGACCCCTGCCGGAGGTGTGGCGGGAGCTGTCCGACTGGGAACGCGGCGACCGCTGGCTGCCGGGGGTCGAGAGCATCCGCTGTGAGGGCACGATCCTGACCTTCCGCACCCGGGGCAGGGAACGGCACAGCACGATCACCGACGTCGTCCCCGGCACCGCCGTGACCCTGGAGTCGGAGCAGGGCGGGGTGGGGGCGCGATACGCCTACCGGCTCGAACCGGCGGACCGGGGCACCCGCGCACACCTGCGGGCCGACGTCGCGACCCGGGGGATGACCACCCTCCTCGCCCCGGTGATCCGCGCCGCCGTCCGCCGGATCGACGGGGTGCAGCTGGAACGGCTCCGCGAGGTGGTGGAGGGCACCCGGCCCTGAGCCGACCGGCCCTCACCGGTCTGTGCGTCACCCCGGCCCGCCGTGCCAGTCGAGGCAGACGACGGTGGCGTCGTCTCGCAGGTCGCCGCCCGTCGCCGCCAGCACCTCCTCGCCGAGCGTGTAGACCACCTCGCGGGGGTGGCGATCCGCGCTGGCCGCGAGGAGCGCCTCGACGTCGACGTTCTCGGCGTTGCGTTCCAGGATCCCGTCGGTGACCAGCACGATCCGGTCCCCCGGACGCAGGTCGAGGTGCTGCACCGTGTACCCGTGGCCCGGGTAGAGGCCGAAGGGGATGTCGACCTCGAGCTCGACCACCTCGACCGCGCCGCCGCGGACCCGGTACGGCAGCGGGTGTCCGGCGTTGACGACCGCGAGGCGGGCGCGGGCCCGGTCGACGCGGACGAGCTGGCCGGTCACGAACTCGCCGGGACGCGAGTGTGCGGCGAGCGCGTCGTTGGCCCTGGCGGCCTGCGCCTGCAGGCCGAGCTGGTGCCTGCGGCCGTTGCGCAGGCTGCCGACCAGCACCGTGGCGAGGAGGGCGGCGGTGACGTCGTGGCCGACGGCGTCGGTGATGGACAGGTGCACGCTGTCGCGGTCGAGGGCGTAGTCGAAGGTGTCGCCGCCGACGGCGTTCGCGGGCTCGAGCCAGCCGGAGACGGTGAACTGCCCGGCCTCGCAGGTGTACGAGCTGGGCAGCAGCCTGCGCTGGATCTCCGCGGCGAGGGAGAACGGCGTGGTGCGCTGCGCCCACTCGAACAGGTCGGTGTGCCGACGGCTGCCGACCACGACGTACGCGAGCGCCCGGGCCGCGGCGGCGATGCTCGCGATCACGTCCTCCTCGGGGGTGACCGGCAGGCGCACCTCGACGACGCCGATCGTGTCCCCCCGGTCGGTCACCGGCACGATCAGCCGGCTCCCGTCGGCGCCGGTCCGCAGGTCGGGGCGCTGGGAGCGGAGGACCGTCTCGTAGACCGTCCCCGCCAGCGGCACGACGGGAACCTCCTCGGCGGCGCCCTGGTGGAGGCGGGCCGCGTTGGCGTCCGTGCCGCCGAACCGGGCGACCGCGCGGCCGCTGAGGTCGGTGATCCAGAACCAGACCTCCGTCGCGGACAGCATCTCGGCCATCCCGTCCGCCATGACGTCGATGGCCTCGACCGGCGACGCGGCCTCGGCCCGGTCCAGGAGATCCCGCAGGTCCAGCGAGGGGACCCGGGGGGACGACATTCAGCGAGGCTAGTGCCTCGTCGCAGATCGGTGCTGTGCTGATCGGGTGCTGATCGGCTCAGGTCGGCTCAGAGTCGGGTGGTGAGGTGCCGCGCCAGCCGGTGGGCGAGGGCGACCAGGGTGAGCGAGGGGTTGGCCGCGGGAGAGGTCGGGAAGACCGAGAGGTCACAGACGTAGAGGTTGTCGTAGCCGCGGTACTGCAGGTCCGGGGTCACCACGCCGTCCGCCGCCGCCTCGCTCATCCGCAGGGTGCCCACCTCGTGGGCGACGCCGCCGAGCCCGGCGGGCCGCAGGGCCAGACCCTCGCCGAGGTCGTCCGCGCCGATCCGCTCCAGCACCTGCGTGGCGGTCCGCTGGGCGCGGTCCGTCGCGTCCTGGGCGATCCCGGCCTGCGCCATCCGGACGACGGGCCTGCCGTCGCCGTCGAGGGTCAGCCGGTTGTCCTCGACCAGCGGGGTGTTGAACAGCGCGACGACCTCGCCGAGGCCGACCCCACCCCGCAGCTCCAGGTGCCTGCGGAGGGTGTCGTCGTCGACGAAGCGGTTCTGGTTGAAGTCCGACCCGATCTCGAGGACGAGGTTGTACTGCCCGCTCGCGCTGCCGGCGTCGAGCGGCCAGGACCACGTCTTGGCCGAGCCGCCGACGAACGGCGAGCCCGGCGGGAGCGCGAAGTGGGTGAAGGAGATGGGGTGGTCGGTGATCCCGACCCCGACCTTCTCCGCGGGATCGTCGAGCCCGGACCGCAGGACCAGGGTGGCGCTCTCGACCGTCCCCGCGGCCAGCACGACGAGGTCGGCCTCGACGGTGCCGTCGGTGCCGGTGAGGTGGTCGCGGAAGTGCACCCGGGTCACGGCGCCGCCCGCGGTCTCCAACCGGGTGACCTCGTGGTGCAGGTTGACCCGCAGCCGCTGCGGGTCCGGGCCGACGACCTGCAGCGACTCGAGCAGCAGGTCCGCGGTCGAGAACAGCCCGGACGGAACCGACAGCCCCCGGGCACCGCGGTACTGCACCGCGACCGGCGCGTCCCGGTGGCGGTGGTCCGGCACCGCCTGGTTCAACGCGTCGATCACCTCCTGCTGGCGTTCGGTCGCCGGGGCCGTGGCGTTCATCAGGTCCTCGGCCTGGACGTAGCGCCCCGCGGCGAGGTCGACGCGCACCGCCTCGGGCCAGGTCTCGAGCTCCCAGACCCCCAGCCGCGGGATCAACCCGCCCCAGAACACCGACCGGCCACCCAGGTTGTAGGCCTGCGCGCCGACGTAGGCCGAGCCGGGGGCGTTGCGGTACCCGACCGACTTGACCTGCTCGAACAGCTCCCACACGTGCTTGCTGAACGCCCCGACGCGGTGCTTGCGGGGGATGTTGCCCGCGTGCACCGGGAGCAGGTACGAGCCTGCCTCGAGCACCAGTACGTCCACCCCGAGATCGGCGAGCTCGTCGGCGAGCACCCCGCCGCCCATCCCGGATCCGATCACGACGACCTGCGGCCGGTGCCCCCGCGCGGCCGGGACGAGCGCGGCGGCCAGCCTGCCGGACTCGGTGACGATCCGCGGCACGGGGAAGTCGACGGCGGCCTCGTCGAAGGCGAGGGGACCGCCCGTGGGCCGGTTCGGGCCGTTCTCCCAGAGCTCCCCGTCGAGGACGAACTTGAAGTCCTGCGGGCCGTCGGGAAGGGCGAAGCGCCACCGCCCGTCCGCGTAGAGGCCCGGCACGTCCGCCCACCCGGTCGCCGAGCTGCGCACCGTGACCACGTGCGCCGATCCCGGCGCGAAGCGCACCGTCCCCAAGCTGACCTCGACCACGAGTCCCCTCCCGTCCGCACCGCCGCTACGGACTCGACGGGCGGGGGCCGGACGTTAGGGCCGACCCACCCCGATCACGGCCCGCCCGGGTCCGGGGTGAGGCCGTAGGCGTGCACGACGGCGCCGGTCGCGAAGACCCTGGTGTTGAGGAGCGCGACCGTGCCCGCGCTGGCCGCGCGGAACAACGGTTCCCCGCCTCCCTTCACGACCGGGGAGGTGCAGATCCGGTACTCGTCGAGCAGGCGGGCCGCGGCGAGGGCGTCGGTCAACCTGCCGGTGCCCCAGATCAGGATGTCGCCGCCGGGGGCCTGCTTCAGCCTGCCGACCTCGGCGACCAGGTCGGGGCCGGGGAGGACCACGGTCGGGTCCCAGGCCGCGGGGTCGACCGGCTGCGAGGCGACGACGTACTTGGTGATCGAGTTGACGTGGTCGGCGAACGCGCTGCCGCCCCTGGTGGGCCACGCCTGCGCCATACCCTCGTAGGTGACGCGGCCGAGGAGCAGCGCGTCGGCGGCAAGCGTCGTGGTGAGCAGGTGGTCCTGCAGCTCCTCGTCGGAGTACCGGAGCGACCAGTTCTGCGGCTCGTCGATGTAGCCGTCGAGGGTGGCATGGGTAAAGGTGATGATCCTTCGCACGACCGGGAGCGAACCATCCGGATCGGCGGTCCGTCTTGTACCGAACCGAAGCCCGCCTTCACAGGGCCAGGAACGAGATCCCGGCCCTCAGCTCGCCGGGGGTGTGACCGGTCGCCCAGCGCATCGCCCGCGCGAGCTGAGGCTGGTCGTAGTAGCCGCTCGCGGCCACCACGTCGGCGACCGCCGTCCCCGCCGCGAGCAGTCGCGCGGCGTGTTGTGCCTGCTCGATGCTGACGAGCTTGCGGTGCGAGATCCCGACGGCCCGGCGGAACCTGAGCTGCGCGACCCGCTCCGACACGCCGCGGGGACGGTCGCCGTGCCGGATCTCGTCGACGAGGGGATCGACGACCACCAGTCCCGCCCGCACCAGCCGCTCGACGAAGACGTCGACGTTCTGCTCGGTCGGGGTCTCCCACTCCCGGTCGTCCAGCAGCATCCGGCCGCCGGGCAGGGTGGGCAGCACCGCGTCGTGGAGGTCCGTCAGACCGTGCGGCGGGTACAGCGGCAGGAACGCACCGAGCCGGAGCTCGACCCCGAAGAACTCGGTGCCCTCCGCGCACGTCAGCGACGTGCCCGCGGTCTCAGGGCCGCGGAGGTGCACCGCCGTCCCGGCCTCGCTCCGCACGAACACGATCATCGACGTGGCCTTGGCGGCCGAGGTGAACTCGGTCGGCTCGTCACAGCTCGCCGACCACACCCGCCTGACCAGCGGAAGCTCGCCGTCGATCTCGCGGAGGAGGAGACCCATCGGGCGGACCCCCTCCTCGGATCGGGCTGTCACCCCGCCGATGCTCGCCGGGCAGGCCCGAGAACTCAAGGCCGGCGGGTCCGAACCACCGTCCGGATGCTCCCCATCGGCGCCCCCGCCATCCCGCCGGGGTCCACGCCGTCGAGGTCGGAGCAGGCCCGGAGCCGCTATGTTCCAGGAGTCGAGGTGCCCCACCCCGACCATTGCGCGGAGAGGCCGTCCATGGCTGAGGACGAACGCGGCGAGGCCCCGCAGCGATGGGTGCTGCGGGGCCGGGCCCGGGTGTCGTTCCTCCTCTCGGTCGTGCTCGCGGTCCTCCTCCTCGGTGTCGGCCTGGTCCTGGCCGGGTTCGCCCTGACGGGGGCGACCGCCGGGGGCGCTCTGGTTCCTGCGGGCGTCCTGCTGGCGGTCGGGCTCCTGATCGGCTCGCAGGTGGTGCGGTGCGCGACGACCGTGGTCCTGCACTCGGACGGAACCCTGGAGTGCCGCCGTCTCGTCGGTTCGGTGCGGACGGGCGTCGACCGGGTCAGGGGGACGAGTCGGTCGATCATGAACTACTCCGGTCGCCGGACACCGACGGTGCTGCACACCGCGGACGGCGCGGTCCTGCTGACCCATCGTGCCGAGGACCTGGCGGACATGATGACGGCCATCGACCGACGCCGGCCTCGGGTCATCGAGGAGCGCGAAGCTTGAGGGGCGTCACCGTGCTGCCCATGTTCACCGTGTAGTGCTTCACGCCGTCCTTCACCGCGACGGAGATCCCGAACGCCGCGACCCGGGGGTCGAGGATCGCCTGGCGGTGTCCGTCCCGCGAGATCTCGGTCCACCAGGTGAACGCGTCGC
>Ga0068860_100006490_pt1 | contig 11746 bp, 18 predicted proteins | sample KBSSwiS32_FD_66597 | JGI IMG/M metagenome (GOLD analysis project Ga0068860, IMG submission 66597) | Switchgrass rhizosphere microbial communities from Kellogg Biological Station, Michigan, USA - KBS Switchgrass S3-2 | ecosystem: Host-associated > Plants > Roots > Rhizosphere > Soil ... | reverse complement strand
GTGGATGAGCTGCGTCATGCCCCGGCGGCCGGCCTGCGACAGGTGGGGGTTGGTGGGTGTGGTCCATCCCGGATTGCGGGCGACCGCGCCGGCCCAGTCGGAGACCTGCATGTTGGGATGGTGGGTGGCCGCGTCGGCGAGAATCTGATTGAGCTCGGCCCGCTTCGGCTGGAACGGTTGGATGGTGAGCCAGATCACGGTGTGAACGCCCGACAGGATCGACATCGTGTCTTCCACTTGATCCCGATACGCGCTCAGGCTGTCGGGCAGGTTGTTGCCAAGGTGGATCACCACTACCGAACCGATGCGGTAGAGGTTGTCGCGCAACACTTCCTTGCCGACGCGCAGCGGCAGCCCGGGCAGCGTGGCGATCGTGGGATCCCAGCCGTCGGCCGCCAGCGTGGAACGGATGAGGTCGGAGGCACCGAGCAATACCGAGTCGCCCACCACGAACACCGAGCGATCGCTTTTGCCCGTGGCGCCGTTCACCTCGGGCGGGGGAAGCGCCGAGGCCGATCTCGGAACCAACGACGCCGCCACGATCAGAACGAGGAAAAGGGCAACTCGACGCACGGTACGGCAGCTTGCCATGTCCGACGGATGGCGGACCCACCGGGTCAGGCCGTAGCGTTCGTCAGCGATGGTCGAGTCCAACGATGATGCAGCGGAGATTCGCGACGAGTTGCCGTCGGAGTTGAACGCGGCCGGCTACGTGGGGCCCTACCGCTTCCCGGACAACAGCCGGCGCCGCATTCCGGGCATCATCTACCTGCTCATCGCCGCCGGATGCCTGCTGCTGTGGGCCACCCATCGTGATGGCGTGCTGGTCAACAACGGCTTCGTGCTCGCCGCGGTGCTGCTGATCGTGGCGGGCACTATTTCGATCACGTCGGGCTGGCGCATGACCATCGACGAGAAAGATGCCCTGGTGCTCGCTACCCGAACGGTGGGGTTCCCAGTGGGCCACGCCTCGGCGCAGCTGGCGTGGCGCGGCCTGCGGTCTCGACCCACCTGGCGCATCCTGTGTTACTCCGCCGAGGAGCCTCCCCGTCGCCGAGGGTTCGTGTTGATCGACGCCATCGACGGCACGGTGGTGAGCCACTTCGCCGAAGACAATCCGGAAGACTGGGCCCCCACCTTGGCCTAGTGGGCGCTACCCGGCGGATGCCTCACCCAGCTTGCTGGCCAACGGCGCCGGCATCACGTCGTAGTGGTCGTGATTGCGGGTGAACCAGCCCCGTCCGTGCGACATCGAACGCAGGTCGAGGGCGTAGCGCTGAAGTTCGGCGTCGGGAACCAGCGCGCTGATCTGGCTGGTGCCGTCACCGAGAGACTCGGTGCCCTGCACCCGGCCACGGCGAGCGTTCACGTCGCCCAGCACATCGCCCTGCAGGTCGGTCGGCACCCGCACCAGCACGTGGGAGATGGGCTCTAGCACCAGGGTTCCGGCCTTGGCCAGCGCCTCCTTGAAGCCGAGCGACCCGGCCATCTTGAAGCTCATCTCGCTGGAGTCGACGGCATGGTGCTTTCCGTCCACGCAGCGAACCCGAACATCGACCACCGGAAAGCCCTTGAGCCCGCCGGTGGTCATGGCTTCGACGATCCCCTTCTCTACCGCGGGAATGAACTGGCGAGGGATCGCACCGCCCACGATCTGATCCACGAATTCGAAGCCGGCACCGCGCGGGAGCGCCTCCACTTCCACCGTGGCCACCCCGAACTGGCCGTGACCGCCGGACTGTTTCTTGTAGCGGCCTTCCGCGGTGGCGGCGCCCGCGATGGTTTCGAGGTAGGGAATCTTCACCGGCTCCGTGCCCACCTCCACGCCGAACTTGCGGGCCAGGCGTTCCAGCGCCACCTGCAGGTGGGCGTCGCCCGCGCCGCCGAGCAGTGTCTGGTGCGTCTGCTCGGCATGGATCACCGACAGCGAAGGATCTTCCTCCAGCAGTCGCCCGAGGGCGGTGGACAACTTGTCTTCGTCGGACTGGGTGCGGGCCACGATGGCGATCTGGTAAGCCGGCGCGGCCTCGGCGCGCTTCGGAACCCGAACCGGCTTGCCCTTGGGGGTGAGGGTGTCGCCGGTGCGGGTGTTGCTGAGCTTGGCCACCGCTCCGATGTCTCCGGCCACCAGGGCGTCGACGGGATGCTGTTCCTTGCCGAACGGGCGGAACAGCCCGTGCAGCCGCTCTTCGACGCCGCTGCGGCTGTTGGTCAAGCGGTCGTCACCGCGAATGGTTCCCGACAACACCCGAAACAGGGAGAGCTGGCCCACGAAGGGGTCGGCGATGGTCTTGAACACCAATGCCAGCGGCGGGCCGGAGGCATCGGGCAGCACCTCCACCACATTGTCGCCGGCCTCCACCGTTCGCCCGGGGCGATCGGTGGGCGCGGGGCCGACGTCCACCAGGAAGTCGGCCAGCAGGTCCACGGCCACGCCCTTAGTGGCCGAGCCGCACAGGACCGGGAACACCAGATCGAGGTCGACCTCTTGGGCCAACGTGCGCTCGAGCTCGGTGGCCGTGGGGATGTCGCCGTCGAGGAAGCGCTCCAACATCTGATCGTCGCCCGACACGATGTCTTCCACCAGATGGTCGTGCTCGAGGTGCTCGCGCTCCACAAGCTCGTCGGGTATCGCCGCCGTCTCGCGGCTGCCGGAGTCGTACACGAAGGCCGACTCGGTGAGGAGGTCGGCCACTCCGTGAAACGTTTGTTCCTCTCCGAGTGGGAGCTCCAGCACCTCGAAGCCGGCGCCGAGGCGGTCCTTGAGCTGTTGCACGGTCCGATCGAACGACGCGTGGTCCCGGTCGAGCTTGTTCACGAACACCACACGAGGCAGATCACGTTCGGCCGCCAGCCGCCACAGTGTCTCGGTCTGGGCCTCCACCCCCTCGACTGCGGAGACCACCAACACCGCCAGGTCGGCCACGTCGAGGGCACTTTCGGCTTCGGCGGTGAAATCGGCGTAGCCGGGGGCGTCGATGAGGTTGACCCGATGGCCCTTCCACTCGAACGGGACCACCGCCAGCGACAACGACTGGCGCCGCTTCACCTCCTCGGGCTCGGAGTCACACGCGGTGGTGCCGTCTTCCACTCGACCGCCGCGTTTAAGGGCCCCGGCCTTGACCAGCAAGCACTCGGCCAGCGTGGTTTTGCCGGCGCCGTTATGCCCGATCAGAGCGACATTGCGAATTCGCTCCGTGGCTGTGGCCGCCGCCCCCGAAGATGGATCCACGGGACTAGACGTCATCTGACCCCCGATCACGTTGCCTGTCCCGCGGCAGCGTACCGTCCGGTGCGAGGCCCTCCGACCGGTGAGCCGTGTTGGGGGAGACCGGCCCCGATAACCTCGGCCCATGTTTGACGGTCGTTTCCGGATCGGGGTCGATCGCGCCGTCAAGCCGATCGGTACCAATCTGCGGCGTATCGGCGTGTCGGCCGACATGCTCACCGTATTTGGCTTGATCCTCGCCATCGCCGCCGCCGTGGCCATCGGTGCCGGGGCGCTGCGGGCTGGCCTGGTATTGGTGATCCTGGCCGCTCTTCCGGACCTGCTCGACGGCGCGGTGGCCAAAGCGGCCGGGTCATCGGGGCCTCGAGGGGCATTCTTCGATTCGGTCACCGACCGGGTGACCGACTCGCTGCTGTTCGGCGGCTTGGCCTGGCACCTCGCCTCCACGGATTCGCCCCACATGGCGATGTTGCCGTTCGCCCTGATGGCGGCGGCCGGCCTCATCTCGTACCAGCGCGCCAAAGCCGAGTCCCTGGGCTTCAACGCCAAGGGCGGCCTCATGGAGCGGGCAGAGCGGGTCGTGCTGCTGTGCTTCGGTCTGCTGTTCGACGCCATCTTGGTGCCCGTGTTGTGGGTGATGCTGGCGCTCACGCTGATCACGGCCGGGCAGCGGTTCGTGAAGGTATGGCGCCAAGCCAGTGCGGTGCGGGTGGTGCCGGAGCGAGTGCCGCGGCGGCCTCGCCGGGTGGCCCGGAGCACGTCTGCTCGGTCGGACTGGCGCGCCGAGCGTCGCCAACGCCGCCGTCGCGGCTAAACGTCACCGATTCTCGTGGTCGCCGCTGCGCCGACCAAGGCGTCCTTGGCCGATCGTCTCACCGTGTTGGCCTACCGGGGTGGGGCCCGCACCGCGGCGGCCCTTCCGGAGTCGGCGGCGGCCTCCAGCGCTTCGTTTTTAGCACCAGCGGTGTCACAGGCCATGAAGGGTCGACGGTCGATGGTGGAACGCCACCTGCAAAGGGTGGCGGGTGGCTCGTTGTCACCCGATGAGCTGCGACGGGGGGTGAAGGGGGCGTTCGAGTCGTACACCCGGTACTGGATCGAGTCGTTCCGCCTCCCGTACCTCTCCCCGGCCGAGATCGATCGCCAGTTCTCATACACCGGTGTGAACTACATGGAAGACGGCTTGTGTGCCGGCAACGGTGTGATCCTGGCGCTGCCGCACCTCGGGGGCTGGGAGTGGGCCGGGCGTTGGTGCATCGAGCGGGGGATGAAGCTCACGGTGGTGGTGGAGGCGTTGAATCCACCTGAACTGTTCGAGTGGTTCGTGTCGTTTCGACGATCCCTCGGGATGAACGTGGTGCCGCTTGGCCCGGAGGCCGGTCGGGTGGTGCTGAAGGCGTTGCGGAACAACGAAGTGGTGTGCTTGCTGTGCGACCGCGACTTGGGTGGGGGAGGCATCGACGTCGAGTTCTTCGGCGAGCGCACCAAGATCCCCGGAGGCCCGGCCACGCTGGCGCTGCGCACCGGGGCCGCGTTGCTGCCCACCGCGGTGTACTTCGATGGTGCATACAACCACCGAGGCGTGGTGCGCCCGCCACTTACCGTCCAGCGTTCGGGCAAGACTCGGGCCGAGGTGAATGAGCTCACGCAGAAGCTGGCCCACGAGCTCGAGGGGCTGATCCGCGAGGCGCCGGAGCAATGGCACCTGTTTCAACCGAACTGGCCGACCGATCCCGGATACGGCGAGTGAAGGAGCGTGAGACTCGACGCGGTGGGGTAAGGGAGCAGCGGCATGTTCTTCTTTTTCTCCAACCGGCTGGGCTGTCTCGGATCGTTGCTGGTTTCGCTGGTAGCGACGCTGCTGTTGCTCGCCATCTTCGGGTTGCTGTAGCCGTCGACGAGCGAGGGTTCCGGTTCCTCCGCGAATTACAAAAATGTCATTTCCGTTTCCGGTGCCACCATGTCCGGGTGCCCTCCGTCGCGCCGATGCTCGCCACCGCGGGCACCCTCCTGCGCGGTGGTGACTGGGCGGTGGAACCGAAGCTCGACGGCTGGCGCGCCATCGTCGAAGTGCGCGAGCGAGTCACCATCCACACTCGGACGGGCCGTGATATCACCGACCAACTGCCCGACCTCCAAGCCCTGCGGGGCGCGCTCGACGGACGCAGCGCGACCTTCGACGGCGAACTGGTAATCGGGCAAGGACTCCCCGAGGACTTCTACCGTCTCGGTCCCCGCCTCGCCGCCAAGCGTCCCGGCGAGGGCGTCATGTTCGCCGCGTTCGATCTCCTCGAGGTCGACGGCGAATCCCTGCTCCGCGAGCCTTATCGCGAGCGCCGCCGCCGCCTCGACTCATTGCTTGACCGCGGCCCGGCATGGCTACGGATCCCGTCATTCACCGATGATCCGGGCACCGTGTTCGCTGAGTGCGTGCGGATCGGCTTGGAGGGCATCGTTGCGAAGCGGTGCAGTAGCCGCTACCAACCAGGCAAACGGTCGACGGACTGGCTCAAGGCCAAAGCCCCCGACTGGAGCCGCACCCACGCCGCGCGCCGCCACGAGTAAGCGAGCGCTATTCAGGCCTGTCGCTTAGAAGGACGCGAGGACTTCGCACACCTGGACGTTTCTCACGGTGACCCCGGGTGGCGCCTCCGGCATTGGGGGCTGCCCGATTTGGAACATTGAGGCCGCCTTGCGAGCCTCGTCTTCCGCGTCGAACACCACCACCGAGACGCCCCGATTATCGTTGGGGGCCAGCCAGTAGCCGCTCTTGCCGCCCGCCTGTCGTGCCATTGGGACAGCCTTTTCGGGCAACATTTTGCGGGCATGATCCAGGTGCGAGTCGTCGGCGTTTACCTCTATAAGTACGGCGTACATCTCAGTACCTCCCCGTTCCCCAGGCCCTTAACCATCGCGCTCGGGCGATGACCGTGCAAGACATCGAGCGATCCGATGCGGCGAGTAACGCGGGCGGCTAGCCGAGCGCGGCGGCGAGCGCGGCCACTCGTTCGTTGACCACGCTCCAGTACACCCATCGCCCCCGCTTCTCGCCGCGAATGAGTCCGGCGTCGGCCAATGCCTTGGTGTGGTGGCTGACGGTCGGCTGCGACCTACCGAGGGGGGCCTGCAGGTCGCAGGAGCACACCTCGGTGTTGGCGGCGATCAAGCTCAACAGTCGCAGACGAACGGGGTCGGCCAACGCCGCGAACCCCATCGACAAAGACTCGGCCTCGCTCTCCTCGAGCGGCGCGCCGAGGACGGTGGGGCAGCACATGGATGCTTCCGGTTCCAGGACGGCGACACGTTTCTTGGCCACCAGCGTCTCCCTCCAATCGTATTGACATCATCGTATTGACATGCATCGATATATTCGCGATCATCGATCAATCGATAGTGGTGAATCTATCAGGAGGTGTCCGTTGTCCCGAGTACAGCTCGCCCTCAATGTGCCCGACCTCGATGAGGCGGTCGACTTCTACTCGAAGCTGTTTCGGACGGAGCCGAACAAGCGCAAGCCCGGCTACGCCAACTTTGCCGTGGCCGATCCTCCGTTGAAGCTGGTGTTGTTCGAGACGGCGGGCGCCGACAGCCGTCTCAATCACCTCGGCATCGAATTGTTCTCCACCGACGAGGTGAGCGAGGCGCAGGCTCGCCTTGCCGATGAGGGTCTGGCCGTGGTGGAGGAGAACGGCACCTGCTGCTTCGCCCGCCAGGACAAGGTGTGGGTGGATGGTCCCGACGGAGCATGGGAGATCTACACGGTGCTCGCAGATGCCGACGACGGCGATTCGCTGTGTTGCGCATCGGTGCCGGAGTCGGCGGTTCGTTGCTGCTGATGAAGCCGACTTTGGCCCGCCGAGTTACCGCCGAAGCGGTCGGCACGGGCTTTCTGGTGGCCGTGGTGGTGGGATCGGGCATCGCCGCTCAACGACTTTCCCCCAACGATGTCGGGCTGCAGCTCTTGGAGAACTCGACCGCCACCGCGGCGGCACTGGTGGCGTTGATCCTGACGTTCAGGTCGGTATCGGGCTCTCATTTCAATCCGGTGGTCACGTTGGCCGACCGCTGCTTCGGCGGCATCAGCACCAGCGATGGGCTGGCCTACGTCGCCGCTCAAATCGTCGGCGCGTGCCTCGGTGCGGTCGTGGCCAACGTCATGTTCGGTCTCGACGCCGTCACGCTGTCGACCCACGTTCGATCATCGGCCGACCTAGCGCTGAGCGAAGTAGTGGCCACCTTCGGACTGCTGATGGTGATCGTGGGCATGGTTCGTTCGGGCCGAAGTTCGACCGTGCCGTTCGCGGTGGCGGGCTACATCGCGGCGGCGTACTGGTTCACGTCGTCCACCAGCTTCGCCAATCCCGCCGTCACCATCGGCCGCACGCTCACCAACACGTTCGCCGGCATCGATTGGACGTCGGTTCCGGTGTTCATCGTGGCCCAGTTTGCCGGTGGTATCGCCGCCATCGCGCTGGCCTGGTTCCTCTATCCTGTCGAGCTGGCTCAATGACCTCGCACCACCACCCAGTGCCCACGGTGTTGTTCCTTTGCGTTCACAATGCCGGTCGCTCCCAGATGGCCCTCGGCTGGTTCAACGAGCTCGCCCAAGGCAGGGCCGTCGCCTGGTCGGGTGGCTCGGAGCCGGCCAAGGAAGTGAACCCATCGGCGGTACTGGCCATGGCGGAGGTCGGCATCGACATTGCCCGTGAGTACCCCAAGCCCTGGACCGAGGAGATCGTCCAAGCCGCGGACGTGGTGGTGACCATGGGTTGCGGCGACACCTGCCCCTTCTTTCCCGGCAAACGCTACGAGGACTGGGATCTGCCCGACCCGGCGGGGCAGGACGTGGAGGCGGTCCGTCCGATCCGAGATGAGATCGAGCGGCGCGTCCGCGACCTGCTCGCCAGCCTCGGGGCCGGCGGGTAGGAGGGCCTGCGATACTGGCGGAGTGCGCAGCTCGCCGACGTTTGGGTGGTCCATTCGATCGGAGGGCTCGATTCTGTCGATCGGCTCGGCCGGCTGCAGCGGCTCGGTGCTCTGGGGCTGTTAGCCGTGGCCAACGATGTGGCGGTTCGCGAACCGAAGCGGCTGCTCGAGCCCGTGCGGCTTTGGCTACGGATCGACGTGTTCGTGCTGGCCGCCGCCGGGATACAGTGCTTTCTCCTGGCCACGGCCACCGACCGGTGGTTCGCCTGGTCGGTGTCGCCGCCGATCTCGGCCGCCGTGCTCGGCGCCGGGTATTTCGGCTCCGTCGTGATGGTCGTGGAGGCTCGTCGGGCCAGCCGGTGGGTCGACGCACGTGTGGTGATCGTCAGCACCTTCATCTTCGCGTCGTTGACCCTGGTGGTGACGCTGCTGCACCTTCCCAAGTTTCATTTCGAAACCGGCGCCTCTTCGGCACGCGCCGCGGCCGTGGGATGGCTGGTCGTCTACGCCGTTGTGCCCCCGATCGTGCTTTGGCTGCTGGTGCTGCAGGGCCGCACTCCTGGTGTTGAGCCGGTGCGGGTACCACCGCGGGTCTCTCGACCGGTCCAGCTCGCGCTCGTGGCGGAAGGCTTTGTTCTCCTGGCCCTCGGAGCGGTGCTGTTCGGTCGCGGCAAGGAGGCCGAGTTCTGGCCGTGGACTCTCACTGACCTCACGGCACAAGCGATCGCCGCCTGGCTGATCTCGCTCGGTGCCCTGCTGCTCATGTGCGCGCGGGAACTCGAGCTGGCGCGCGTGCGCGCCGCGCTCCACAGTGTGGTGGCCGCGGCGGTGCTCTGGATCGTTGCCCTCCTGCGCTTTCGCGGTGAGGTGCGATGGGATAACGCCGGCGCGGTTTCGGTCGCGGTGCTCGTCACGCTGATCGTCACCGTTGCTGCGGCGCTTCGACGCAAGGATGGTGCTACGGGGGTGGCCGGCTTTGGTGGGTGACGCCGTTGGGAGTGGTGATGGTGAGCGTGCCGTCGTTGTCGAGTTGGCTGTGCCAGTCGGGTTGATGCAGCAAGTGGTGGTGGCGACTGCACAGGAGGACCAGGTTGGTGACCCTCGTGGGAGGCGGCTCGGGAGGTTCATCGGGAATCACGCCGAGATGGCGATGGTGAGCCCGTGACTTGCGACTGACAGCGGAAACCCCGCGCGTTCGGCGTTGTCGCGGAATTCGGTTTCACCGGCCGTGCGGCCTCGCTGTTGGCGGTGCGTCAAGTCAAGTCTGTTCGACTAAACCGAAGGCGATGGTATCCCACCGGTGGCACGCGATCGGAGCGTGGGTTGCTGCGACCGCCATTGTTGTGGTGGCGATCACTGGACCGATCATCGATGCCCGCGTGATGGACGACAGTCTTGCTTTGATCCCGTGGCTCATCCTGATTCCGATTCTGCTCAAGCTCAGCGCCGTGATCATTCGTATTGGCCGGGAGTGGTGGAGCGGCGCGACCGATCCACCGGCACGCGACTGAACGCGACCTCGCTCCCGGCCGTCTCAATCAGCCGGTATCTTTACGGCATGGCACGGCTGAGGGAGTCATATGACCCTGGCGAGGTGAAGAACCTGCTGGAGAGTTCGGGACCCGCCTCATCCGACGACGTCTCTGTGACGGCCGATGGCCGTCGGCTCGATACGGCGGCGGCCGTCGTTGCGTTCTTTGACGAGATGCGGGCCAGTCGCTCCGCTCGACCCTCCAGTGACTGAAGAGGCGACTCCGGGGACTCCCGACGTCGACTGGATCCTCGAGGTGTTTGCCCGGCACGGCGTGGACTACCTCTTGAGTGGAGTCGCGACTCGCCTTTGCGGGGCTGAGCGCGTCACCTACGACATGGATGTGATCGCCCGCCGCGATACCGAGAATCTCGACAACGTGGCAAACGCCTTGCGGGAACTCAACGCCTTCCTACGAGTAGGGGGCCTCGACGACGACGATGCCCGAGCGCTTCCCGTGATCATTGACGGCCCGGCCTTGTTGGCAATGGAGATCTCTACGTGGCGCACCGACGCCGGTGATGTCGACGTGCTCGCTGTTCTGCGGGATCTCGATGGCCGTAGGGTCGAGTTCGCTGACCTGGCAAGTCGGGCGAGTCAGACGACGGTGGCAGGACTATCAGTGCGCTTGGCGGGTCTCGATGACATCATCGCCTCCAAGCGGTACGCCGATCGCCCCAAGGATCGTGACGCCATCCTTGAGTTGGAGCGCCTCCGAGACGAAGGCACCCACCGAAGCCCCTGACAACTCACTCAGCCGAACAGGGGGACGTACTAACAATTGACGAGGTTGACGAGGTTGGTGGGTCCGCCGAGCTCCCAGGGAAGGTGGTGGTGGACCTCGCACCAATGGGGCGGTCGGTCGCAGCCGGGGTAGCGGCAGTGGCGATCTCGGCGGGTCACGACTCGGCGCAGCGTGGCGGGCACGGTGCGGGTGGCGCGGCCGTATTCAAGATGGTGGAGCCGTTCCACACCACGGGTGATATGTCGCTGTCGCAGAGCCATTGGGCGGTCGTGGTGGGATCGCGGGCACCGGGCGGCTCCGCCTCGCCGGTGAGGAAGCGTCAGCCGGTGCCGGTGTACATCGACTGCTTCGGGGTCCGCATCATCGAGTGCACCAGTGGCTCGAAGTATTCGAGCGGAGGAGTCGGATAGTCGGGATCGAACGAGGGTTGATCGAAGTCGGCGCAGAACTCCACGGTGAGGTCGTAGTGCGGTTCGTGGATATATCGATCGCGACGGTTGCGATCGAGACCAAGGTGGTGGAAGAAGTAGTAGCCCTGAAACTCTCCATGATGGGCGACCATCCAATGAAGATCTTCGTCCACGAACGGGCTCACGATGGCGGCGGCCACATCCTGATGGTTGTAGGTGCCGAGCGTGTCACCGATGTCGTGCAAGAGCGCGCACAGCACGTAGTCGTCGCTGCGTCCCGCCTGCTCCGCCCGACGCGCCGTTTGCAACGAGTGAGTGAGGCGGTCTACCCGGTAGCCGCCATAGTCACCGCCGAGCAGGCGGAGGTGATCGAGTACCCGAGTGGGGAGGTTCATTGCCGATTCAATGGTTGCTTCGGCAATGATCTTCCAGTCGTCGGCATCACCTTCGGTCATGGACCGGAACTTGGCGCGCGTCGTTGTATCTGCCATGTCGCCAAAGGTACCGCTCAGGTATGCAGTTGCCGGTAACGGGCTTCGATAAAAGAGTAAAGACCAAACGCGATCAGGCCCAGTGCCGCGGCCACCAACAGGATCTGGCCGTAGGCCTGCGCCGCCACCACGCGCAACGTGCCGTCGATGCCCTGGGATTGGTTGGGGTCGTAGTCGATGGCGGCTTTGATGAGCAGTGCTCCCGCCAAGCCGAACACCGCGCCTCGGGCGGTCACGCCGATCGTGCCGAGTACCTTCGCCGACTTCTCGGTGGGACGCGACATGCGACCGGTCTCAAGTTTCTTCTCGAACTTTTGGGTGAGGCCTCGGAACATCAGATAACAACCGCCGGCTACCACCGCCACGCCGATCGCGGCCACCAAGGCCTGACCGCCGGGCCACCCCAACACCCGG
>Ga0068860_100006489_pt1 | contig 11746 bp, 11 predicted proteins | sample KBSSwiS32_FD_66597 | JGI IMG/M metagenome (GOLD analysis project Ga0068860, IMG submission 66597) | Switchgrass rhizosphere microbial communities from Kellogg Biological Station, Michigan, USA - KBS Switchgrass S3-2 | ecosystem: Host-associated > Plants > Roots > Rhizosphere > Soil ... | reverse complement strand
TCATCACCGTGATGGCACTCGAGATGAACGCGATGACGCGTGCGATCGCCGTCGCCAGTGCCGTAGCACTGTGCGCCGCCGCGCTCTGGTGCCGGAGAGGTCTCTCGGAGATCAACCGGATTTTCGAAGTAACACCTTTTGGACTTTCAGAGATTCATGAAGATGGAACCATTCGACGCATTGTGTGGGGGCGGGGACTCACGCTGCGGAATCATGAGAAAAGGCGGCGTCGGTTCAGGACGCCTCGTTTCGCATCGAGATCCCGTACTCGGTTGTCGGTTTTGCGCGTCTTGCAGAGTTGATCGTCAAAAGGGGTGGTTTTATGCACGCATAGTCGCATTCCGTTTCGGAGCCATCATGAAAACCGTCGTTATTGGCGAATCGTCGGGAGCGACGATGGAGCAAATCATGGCCGTATATCCGCGACATAAAGTCGTCGTCGATGCTTTCGTCGCACGCGGCGAGGTGATCGGGATCGGCCCATTCGCGGACCGCGGCAATATGGCGATCTTCAGAACGCGCGAAGCGGCGGAGGCATTTGTCGCGGAGGATCCATTCGTGCTCGAAGGTCTGGTCAAGTCGGTCGCTATTCGCGAATGGCACGATACGATGCTCACCTGACATCAACTTCGCACCGCGGAGGACGCGTGGACGCAGAGTACGAAATCTCGACAGATCCGACCCGGCTCGACATCGATCTCATTCACCGCTTCCTCGAGACCTCTTACTGGGCCAAAGGTCGCCGCCGCACCGTCGTCGAGCGGTCAATCAGAAATTCGTTGTGCTTTGGTGTCTACCTCGCCGGCCGGCAGGTCGCGTTCGCCCGCGTCGTATCTGACCGGGCGGTGTTCGCGTACCTCATGGACGTGTTCGTCATTCCCGAATTTCGCGGGCGCGGCATTTCAAAGGCGCTGATGCGCTCGGTGCTCGATCACGCCGACCTCCAGAACCTTCGCGTGTTTCTGCTCGCCACCCGCGACGCTCACGATCTTTACGCGCAGTTCGGGTTCCGATCGCTGGCCCACGCTGAACGCTGGATGGCCATTCAGGATCCAGAGTCCGACGCGCGGGCCGTCTGACGATCGTGCTACATTCGCGCACGTTCACCCGAGCGACCTCCCGCGGACGCTGGTCATTCCTGGAGGAACTCAGTGTCAAACGACCCGCTTCGAGCTCAGCTTTCTCGCCGACAGTTGCTCAAACGCGCCGGCCTTGTCGGCGCTGCGGCGATGGCGACGCCGATCGCGACGCTTGTGCCGTCACCCGCCGTGGCGCAGTCTGCTGCACAGGGTCAGTCCGCGATTGGACGTGGCCGAGTATTGGAAACGCTGTCTGCAGCGGAGGCCGAAACCCTTGAGGCGCTCACCGCGCGGCTGATTCCGAGTGATGCAAACGGCCCCGGCGCGCTCGAGGCGCAGGCGGCGCGGTACATCGATCGAGCGCTCGGTGGTGCCCTCGCTTCCTCACACGACGCGTACCGCAGCGGCCTCGCAGCGGTCGATGCCTACGCGCGAATGTCGAAAGGCTCGCTGTTCGCTCAGCTGTCGGCCGCTGATCAGGATGCAATCCTGAGGGACATGGAAGGGAACGCGGCCTCCGGCTTCGTGCCCGACGCGGCCACCTTCTTCAACCTCGTACGAGCGCACACGATCCAAGGCACGTTCTGCGATCCGTATTACGGCGGAAATACCGATTTTGTTGGGTGGGATTTGATTGGCTACCCAGGTGTGCGACTCGCGGTCACACCGAACGAGCAACGGCTGGATCCGCGGCTGACGCCGACCCACCGGTCGGCGTACGAGCACGCGATGTTTTCCAGAAAGAGACCTGCGAGAGCGAGCCTCGAAGATGAGATGTCGCCGTGGCCACGAACCTGACAAAGACTGACATCGTCATGGTCGGCCTCGGCGCCGTCGGAGGTGTCGCCGCGCTTCCGCTTGCGCGCGCCGGTCTACGCGTCGTCGGTCTCGAGGCAGGTGGATGGCTCAATCCTGACGACTTCGCTCCAGACGAATTGCGGAACAACGTGCGAGGCTGGCCACAGGCCGTCCAGAAAGCGAATCGTGAAGTACCGACGCATCGGCCCAGCGCGTCAGCACCGTATTCGCCCAGACCGGCGATCCATCCGATGATGAACGCGGTCGGTGGGACGTCGCTCCACTACTGGGCGCAAAGCTGGCGTCTCAATCCGTGGGATTTCAAAGTCGTCAGCGAGACCACCCGACGGTACGGCGCTTCCCGGATTCCACGCGGCTCGACAGTCGAAGACTGGCCGTTCGGTCTCGACGAACTCGAGCCGTACTACGAGCTCGTCGAAAACGAGATCGGCGTGTCTGGCAAAGCCGGCAACCTCAATGGAAAAATCGACCCGGGCGGCAACATCTTCGAGGGCTCGCGGAAGCACGAGTACCCGATGCCGGCGTTGAGAGGCACGGGTTTTACGGACATGATGGCAGGCGCAGCGCGGACGCTCGGGTGGCATCCGTTCCCTGGCCCAGCAGCCATCAATTCCCGAACGTACCAGAACCGCGCAGGCTGCGCGTACCACGGCTACTGCAATCGGGGTGGGTGCCACGTCAAGGCAAAAGGATCGACGGCGGTGACCACGATTCCCAAGGCGCAACAGACAGGACGCCTCGAGGTAGTCACCCAGGCCACGACAACAGCCATCAACGTCGACGCGAACGGCCGCGTGAGCGGCGTCACCTATCTCAAAGACGGAACGGAATATTTTCAGCCGGCTGATGTCGTACTGCTCGCGGCGTACGTGTACGAAAACGTGCGCCTCCTGCTGCTGTCGAAATCACGAGCGTTTCCGAACGGTCTCTCCAACAATCACGAACAGGTGGGCCGGCACTACTTCAGTCACAACCAGGGCGCGACCGTGACGGCGCTCTTTCCGCGCGACATCAATAACTGGTACGGCCTGCCGGCGCAGGGCGTTGCCGTGGACAACTGGGCCGACGACAATTTCGATCATTCGGCGCTGGACTTCATCGGCGGCGGAAATCTCTGGGTCTATTCCGACCGGCGGCCGATTGGCGCGGCCAACATGACGACGTTTGGACGGGCGCCACGATGGGGATCGGAGTGGAAGGCGTTCATCAAGCAGAGTGCCGACCGCTGGAACACGGCGTATCTCCAGAAAACCACGCTGCCGTACGAAGACAACTACCTAGATCTCGATCCAACGATCAAGGATCCTCTTGGATTTCCTGTGTGCAGGATCACCGCCGATTACAAGGACAACGAACGGAAGGTGGCGGCCTTCATCCAGGACAAGATGGTGGAGTGGTTCACGGCGGCGGGCGCAATCGCGACGGAAAAAGGCCCGATTGGGACGATGGGTCCCGCCACGCATGCCTATGGCGGGACACGGATGGGCGACAATCCTGACAGCAACGTCGTCAATCGGTGGGGCTTCTCGCACGAGGTTCCAAACCTTGGAATTCTGGGCGCCTCAGTGATGGGCACGAGCGGCGCTCGTAACCCCACGCTCACGGCACAGGCGCTGGCGTGGCGAACGGCGGATCACCTGGCGAAGAATTGGAAAACAATCGCGGCGTGATCGGCCGCGATTCAGGCAGGGAGCATTCCGTGAAGACAAACATGTTCGTCGTTGTGTTCTGCGCTTCGTTGCTCATGGCCGCCGCGCAACCGGTGGCGGCGCAGGAGATCGAGACGGTCCTCGTCAACGGCAAGATACTGACGGTCGATCCTCAATCCTCGATGCGCAGTGCGCTCGCCATACGCGAAGGCAGAATCGCCGCTCTCGGGACGGACGCAGACATTCGCCGCCTCGCGGGCCCGAGAACGCGCACAATCGATCTGCAGGGACGAACCGTCATTCCCGGCCTGATCGATTCCCACATGCACGCGACGCGTGCAGCCTTGAGCTTCAGCACCGAGGTGAACTGGATTGGCGTGTCATCGCTTGCGGACGCCTTGAACCGGCTGCGCGATGCTGCGCAGAAGGCGAAGCCCGGGACGTGGCTGATCGTCGTGACGCCACCCGCCACGCTTGACGCGTTCAAGGAACATCGTCGCCCAACACAGGCGGAGCTCGTCGCGGTTGCGCCGAATAACCCCGTATACGTCCAGCTTGCCTACGGGTGGGCGATGATGACGCCGCTCGCGCTGAAGACGCTGAACATCAATAGCGACGCAGATCTGCCGAAGGGCAACTCGCTCGAGAAGGGGACGGACGGGAAACTGACTGGTGCGATTACAGGCAATCTGGTCGAGTTGTTCGACCGGTTACCGAAGCCAAACTTCGACGAGCAGGTCGCGGGAACAAAAGCCTTCTTCCGCGAGCTGAATCGACTCGGCATCACGGGTGTCGTCGATCCTGGAGGGAATAACGTCACGCCGCGCGAATATCAGGCGCTCTTCAAGGTGTGGGGCGACCGGCAGCTCACGGTTCGTGTCGCGTACAGCCTGTGCGGCATGACCGACGGCTCCGAATTCGCCGAATATCAGAATTACCTGGCCATGATGCCGCAGGGCTTCGGCGACAACATGCTCCACTTCAATGGCATCGGTGAGCGCATCACATGGAAGATGAACGGCATCAACGGCATTCCTCCTGAAGCCGACAAGGCGAAGTACTACGAGATCGTGCGGTGGGCTGCGCAGCGCGGCCTGACCGTCACGATGCACTGGAACACTGAAGCCAACGTCGATCAGCTCCTCGGCATCTGGGAGCGCGTCAATAAGGAGTTTCCGATCGCATCGCTTCGGTGGACCATCGCGCACCTGAATGACGCATCGCCGAAGACGCTGCAGCGCATGAAGGCGCTTGGCGTCGGCTGGACCGTACAGGACGCGATGTACAACACCGGCGCGGATGTTCTGAAGCGCGAGTCGGTCGAGAAGATCGGCCGGCAGCCACCTGTTGTGACCGGCAACAAGATCGGCGTCCCGATCGGCGCCGGCACCGACGCCCACCGCGTGTCGACGTATAACCCTTTCACCGTCCTTCAATGGTTTCTCGACGGGAAGAACGCGAGCGGGACGGCGCTCCGCGGCACGGCGGAAACTCCGAGTCGCAACGACGCACTCCGCTTCTATACATCCGGGAGCGCCTGGGTTTCGCATGATGAGGACGTGCGTGGATCCCTCGAGGTCGGCAAACTCGCGGATCTCGCGGTGCTCTCGAAGGACTACATGACGGTGGCCGTCGATCAGATCGGCGGCATCGAATCGGTACTGACTATGGTCGGGGGAAAAGTCGTGTACGCGAGCGGACCGTTCACGGCGCTGGAGCCCGCGCGCGCGACAGCGACGAAATAACGTCAGTGCCGGGATTCGGGATTCGGGATTCGATCGAAAGGAGGATCCGTGAGCGCTCATAAATCTTTCATCGCTGCGCTGGTCAGTTGTCTCCTGATCGTGACTGCTCTTCCGTCGCGTGCGGAGGTGCTGGACAAAACGAAGAAGGTGGCTGGCAAGACGGTGCAATACAAGGTCGTCCTGCCGAACGGATATGACCCGGCGAAAGCCTATCCGGCCATTCTCGCGTTTGGCGGCGGGCCTCAGACGATGAACACCGTCGAAGGCATCCTCACGCGCAACTTCCGGACGGAGGCGGAGAAGCGCGGCTACATCGTGATCGCGCCCGCCGCGCCTGACGGCGACCTGTTTTTCGAAGATGGCGCGCGGATTTTTCCCGACTTCCTGAAGGCGATCCTCGCCGAGTACAAGATCGAGGGCGGCAAGTTTCATATCGCCGGTCCATCAAATGGAGGGATCGCCTCATTCCACGTCGCTGCGGCCAATCCTCAGTACTTCCTCTCGGTGACCGCATTCCCTGGCTATATGTGGCAGCCGAGCACGGCGAAGCTGCAGGCGATTTCGAACATGTGTGTCTTCATGTACGTCGGTGAGCTCGACGAGTACATGTGGCACGGCGAGATGAAGCAGGAAGCCGAGTACCTGCGCTCGAAGGGGACGGTCGCCCGTTACACCGTCGAGAAAGGACAACCGCATCGTCTGGACACGCTCGCCGGCGCGAATGCGAGCCGGCTCTTCGACGGTTTCGAAGAGGCAAAGCGGGGCTGCAAGACCGAATCAACGGCGCGGCGATAGAACACGACGTCCATGAACGTTCGCGTCAGGTCAGCGGGCCGGGTCGCATTGCTCCTGTGCATTGCCGCATGCGCGCCCTCGCAGACGCGCGTTGAAGATCCGGCGGCGGAAGTCAGGGCCGTTTGGAACACGTCCGTCGAAGCGTGGAATCGCGGTGACCTCGACGCCTTCATGAACGTGTATTGGAATTCATCCGATCTCATGTTCTTTTCGAACAAGAGCGAGACCCGCGGCTGGCAGCAGACCCTCGATCGGTATCGCGCGACCTACAAAGCGGAAGGCCGGCAGATGGGGACGCTCGATTTTCCAAAGCTGGAATTCAAGGTGTTAGGGCCCGAAGCCGTGCTGGCCCGTGGACAGTGGCGGTTGAAGATGCCCGATGGCAAAGAGTCCACAGGCATGACGTCGGTCACCTTTCAAAAACTCCCTGAGGGATGGCGGATCGTTCACGACCATTCGTCATCGTGAATTCTTGCGAACGCGTCATGAAGCCATGGACAGTCCTGACGGCGGCGGCGCTATGCGCGATCGTGATGAGCGTTAACTCACTCGCGCAGACAGGTGACACGCCGGCGTTGCTTCGGACGATCGATCATCTCGTTTACGCGACTCCCGATTTGGCCGCCGGTGTCACGCACGTTGAGACTTTGCTGGGAGTTCACGCAACGCCCGGCGGGCAGCATCCAGGCGAGGGCACTCGCAATGCGCTGGTCGCGCTCGGGCCGACGTCTTACCTCGAGATCATTGGCCCGGATCCGGACCAGCCACGGCCGGCCGGTCCTCGGAAATTCAAAATCGACGATCTGACCGAGCCGCGGCTTGTCACGTGGGCTGCGAAGGGAACTAACCTGACGCAGCTCGTCGCCGATGCGCGTCGTCGCGGTGTCCCCGTCGGTGACGTGATACCCGGAAGCCGACGCACGCCGGGCGGCGTTCTTCTGTCCTGGCGTATCAGCAACCAGCGGGCGATGGTCGCTGATGGGCTTGTGCCGTTCTTCATCGACTGGGGAAACACCCTCCATCCCGCAAAGAGCGCTGCCGCTGGTGCAACGCTGATCGCGCTTCGCGCCGAACACCCGGACCCGGAAAACGTGCGGCGAATGCTGGGCGAACTGGGACTTGAATTGCCTGTGGCGAAAGGCGCCAAATCTTCCCTCGTCGCAACCATTGCTGGCACTCGTGGTCGTGTAGATCTTCGATGACTGTTTTGCGCTAAGCTTCGCGCAATCCTTCGGACATCCGGATTGGAGGCGCACATGAAACGGGCTCTGAATCCGAGGCTGGGTGCGGTGATCGTCGCGAGCGCGCTGGTGATCTCGTTCAAGCTGGTTGCCGCGCAGCAGGGTGGCGGCGGCGCCGTCGCGATCGACGCTGACGACATCGGCGGCGTGGTCACGAGTGCGAAAGGCCCGGAAGCCGGCGTCTGGGTCATCGCCGAAACCACGGAACTGCCGACGAAGTTCGCCAGAATGGTCGTCACCGACGATCAGGGACGCTATGTCGTTCCTGATCTGCCGCAGGCGAACTATCAGGTGTTCGTCCGTGGGTACGGGTTGGTCGATTCAGCGCGCGTCGCGGCAAAGCCTGGACAGCGTCTGGATTTGAAAGGTGTCGTCGCCCCTGACGGACGTGCCGCCGCCCAGGTCTATCCGGCGAATTACTGGCTGAGCCTGCTGGAAATTCCGAAGGGAGAACATTCCCCCCAGGACTTCGCGTACGAGACCAAGGCGTGCTTCTCGTGCCATCAGGTCGGCACCAAGGCCACTCGTGAAATTCCCAAGGGCTCGTTGGCCTCGATGCTCGAGGCCTGGGATCGCCATACGGCGATGGGTCCCAACGGCGCAAACATGAGCAACGTTTTCAAAGGTCTCGGTGAGCAGCGCAAGGCGTTCGCGGATTGGACCGAAAAGATTGCCGCCGGTGCCTATCCGGAAGCGCCGCCGCGTCCCGTCGGCGTCGAGCGCAATCTCGTGATCTCGATGTGGGACTGGGGGCTGCCGACCAGCCGCCGCAGCGATGCGGCCGCCACCGACGAGCGCAATCCAACGTACAACGCGAACGGGTTGGTGTACGGGCCGTACCAGAGCTCCGACATCCTGGCGGTGCTCGACCCGAAGACGAACACGACGAGCGAGATCAAGCTTCCGTCGAACGGGCCCGTGCTCGATGCGAATACGCCGGCGTCTCCGTACTGGGGGACCGAGAAGATCTGGCAGCGGCAGGCCGATCCACGCAGCGTCGCCATGGATGCGAAAGGACATGTCTGGGTGACCGCGCGGATTCGTGCGCCGAAGGATCAGCCGGCGTACTGCAAGGACCCGGGGAACAAGTTTGCGAAGTACTTCCCGATGGAGGGCCCGAGCGCGCGGCAGATCGAATTGCTCGACCCGAAGACGAAGAAGATCACGATGGTCGACAGCTGCTTTGCCGCGGACCATAACATGTTCGACGAACACGACAACCTGGTCTTCGGCCAGGACGATGCCGTCGGCTGGCTGGACACCGTGGCGTTTGACAAGACGCACGATGCCGGCGCATCGCAGGGGTGGTGCCCGGGCGTCGTCGATACCAACGGCGACGGCAAGATCTCCGCCGGCTGGACCGAGCCGAATCAGCCGGTCGATCCGAAGAAGGATCACCGCATCGAATTTGGATGCTATGCGATCGGGATCAGCCCGACCGACGGAAGCATCTGGTGCTCGGGCATCGGCCACGAGGACCAGACGCTGGTGCGGCTCGAACGGGGCGCCAACCCGCCGAACTCCTGCAAGGCCGAGGTCTACATACCGCCACCGTCGAAAGCGTCGTTGAAGTATTCGGGAGGCGTCGCGATCGACAGCAATGGCGTCGTCTATCAGAACTGGCGCGGAGTCCACGAGATCCTGAGCTTCGACCGCCGCAAGTGCAAGGTGCTCAATGGTCCGACGGCGACCGGACAGCAGTGCCCCGAGGGGTGGTCCGTGTACACCAAGCCGGGACCATCATTCAAAGGAGCGCCGCCATCGCGTGAGACCAGCACCGACATGCTGTATCTCACCAACATCGATCACCACGATGCGCTCGGTCTCGGGAAGGATGTCTTGCTGGGCGGCGACGTCAACGCGGACTCGTTCTTCGTCCTGAGGCCGCAGAACGGACAGATGCAGACGTTGACGCTGCGCGTGCCGTACCCGCTGGGATTCCACGCGCGGCATATCGACGGACGCATCGACGATCCAAATGCCGGATGGAAGGGTCGCGGGATGTGGACGAGTTACTCGATGTACACGCCTTGGCATCAGGAAGGCGGCAAAGGATCCCGGCCGAAGGTGGTTAAGCTGCAGATGCGGCCGAATCCGCTGGCGAAATAAGGAACTATGCGAATCACGTTCGTCGCATTGTGCGCAGGGCTGTTGCTCGCGGCGGCGATTGCCGGTGCGCAGTCGTCGCCCAAGGTGCACGAGTTGAAGGCCTCGCCGTCAACGGTGCATCGCGGGTTTTTCGACGCGTCGCTGAAGCCGGTCCTCACGATCGACTCGGGCGACATCGTTCGACTCGAGACCGCAACGGGCAACCCGCGGTATTTCGAGAAGCTCGGCGTCCCGAAGGACAAAATTCCGGTCGAACTGTACGCCGTCTATGAAGGAGTCGACAACGACGGACGCGGCGATCACACCCTGAATGGTCCCATCGCGGTTCGTGGCGCCGAGCCGGGCGACTCGCTTGAAATCCGCATTCGGTCGGTCGACGTGCGGCTGCCAATCGCAGGTCAGGGGTTCGTGCCGAATCGCGGCCAGCTGCCCGAGGATTTCCCTTACGCGAAGGATCACGTCGTCTGGATCGACGTTGCTCGCAAGATGATCCTATTTGCGCCGGGCATCGAGATTCCGGCGAGACCGTTCTGGGGCGTGATGGCCGTCGCACCGCCGGCGAGCATGGGTCGTGTGCCGAGTGGACCGCCCGGCGTGTTGTTCGGCGGAAATCTCGACAATCCCGACCTGGGAGCGGGGAGCACGCTGTACCTGCCCGTGCAGGTGCCGGGAGCGTTGCTCTCGATCGGCGATGGTCACGCCGTCCAGGGACAAGGAGAAGTCAGTCTGTCAGCGGTCGAGACGTCGCTCAAAGGTGAAGTCCAGGTCATCCTGCACAAAGGACAGCATCTACGGGGGCCGCGAGCCGAAACGGCGACGCACTACATGACCATCGGCCTTCACGCCGATCTCGACGAAGCGGCAAAGATGGCGACGCGCGAGATGCTCGACTGGATCGTCCAGATGAAAGGCCTTTCCCGCGACGATGCGTACCTGCTGGCAAGCGCGGCGATGGATCTTCGCGTGACACAGGTTGTGGACGGGACGAAAGGCGTCCACGCGATGCTGCCGAAGGCCATCTTTCGGAAATAGTTCCTGGAGGTCGTCATCGTGAAAAATCGATCGCGAATCGTCGTGACTCGCCGCGAATTCGTGTCCGCAGCGGGTGCAACCGCCGCCGCGATCCTGGGCCGGTCGGCGCTGGGTGCGGCGCAGGCGAGACGTTACGACCTCGTCATCAGAGGCGGGCGCGTCATCGATCCTTCAGCCGGCCTCGATGCGGTTCGCGATATCGCGATCGCAGGTGGACGCATCGCCGCGGTTGCCGCCACCATTGCCGGAGACGCGACCGATACGTTTGATGCGCGAGGAAAGCTCGTCGTTCCAGGTCTCCTCGACATTCACACGCACGTCGGCCGATACGCTGAAGGACCGCAGCTCGTGCTGCAGGACGGCGTGACGGGATGGATCGACGCCGGCAGCCAGGGCGCCGACCACATCGCGGATACGATCGCGATCGCTCGCTCGTCGCCCCAGCAGGGTCGCGTCCTGATCAACATCGGCCGCGCCGGCATCCTGCCCGAGGGCGACACGATGGATCTTGCCCGTGCCGATGTCGCGGCGGCACGCGACGCGATCGGGAAAAACCGGGACTTCGTCGTCGGCGTGAAGGCGCGTCTTTCGCGTGACGTCGCCGGCGCCAACGATTACGAAGTGCTGCGACGCGCCCAGGAAGTTGCAACGTCGTTCGGCCTGCCGGTGATGATCCACATGGGACAGACGATCTCACCGCTGGCGAAACTGTTTCCACTTCTCAAGCGCGGCGACATCGTCACGCACCTGTTGGCGCCCCCGCCGAACAGCATCGTTGACGATAGTGGGAAGATCGAGCCGGCGGTGATGGCCGCGCGTCAACGCGGCGTCTGGTTCGACGTCGGCAACGGCCAGACCGGTCATATCAGGTGGGACACCGTCGAGAAGATCGTGAAAGCGCGCTTCTGGCCCGATACGTTTTCCACCGACTGGAACACCAACAGCCGCCAGACGGGTGTGATCGATCTGCCCAATTGCATGTCGAAGCTCCTCGGCTACGGCATGACCGTTCCGGAGGCCGTCGCGCGCGTGACGATCAACGCCTCACGGACTTTCCCAGTGTTCAAGGATCGCGGGACGCTCAAAGTTGGTGCGCTGGCTGACGTCGCGGTGCTCGAACTTCGCGAGGGCAACTTCGAATTCCTCGATAACTTCAAGGGGACCATCACAGGTCGCCAGCGCTTCTTTCCGAGCGCCAGCGTGCTCGCGGGCAAGCGAATTACGCGGACCTAGGGACTGGGGACTAGGGACTAGGGACTGGGGACTGGGGACTGGGG
>Ga0068860_100006481_pt1 | contig 11755 bp, 2 predicted proteins | sample KBSSwiS32_FD_66597 | JGI IMG/M metagenome (GOLD analysis project Ga0068860, IMG submission 66597) | Switchgrass rhizosphere microbial communities from Kellogg Biological Station, Michigan, USA - KBS Switchgrass S3-2 | ecosystem: Host-associated > Plants > Roots > Rhizosphere > Soil ... | reverse complement strand
CGGTCGCCGCCGACGCCGACGTCGCCGGCGAGCACGACAGCGACGACGCCAGCCACTGGGCCGACGCGCTGCTGCGCGACGTCGGCGACGCGATCGACGAGATCGACGCGCTGATCCCCGAGGGCAGCGAGCTCCCCGGCGCGCCGTTGCCGACGCTGCGCGCGCTCGCCGGCCGCGCCAGCGCCGGTGCCGGCGCCGCGGCGGCGGCACAGGCGTTGGCGACGCTCGAGGACCTCGCCGATCGCGCCGCGTCGTTCGCCGAGATGGACCACGGCTTCCTCTATGACGAATCGCGGCACCTGATGACGATCGGCTACAACGTCGAAGAGCGCCGCGCCGACGCCGGTCACTACGACCTGCTCGCTTCGGAAGCGCGGCTCGGCGTCTTCGTCTGCATCGCGCAGGGCCGGATCGCGCAGGAGAGCTGGTTCGCGCTCGGCCGCCTGCTCACGTCGGCCGCGGGAGAGCCGGTGCTGCTCTCGTGGAGCGGCTCGATGTTCGAGTACCTGATGCCGAACCTGCTGATGCCGAGCTATCCGCACACGCTGCTCGACCAGACGTGTCGCGGCGCGGTGCGGCGGCAGATCGAGTACGGCGAGCAGCGCGACGTGCCGTGGGGCGTCTCCGAGTCGGGCTACAACGCGACCGACACCGCGCTCAACTACCAGTACCGCGCGTTCGGCGTGCCCGGCCTCGGCCTCAAGCGCGGCCTCGCCGAGGACCTCGTCGTCGCGCCGTACGCGTCGATGATGGCGCTGATGGTCGCGCCCGACGCGGCATGCACGAACCTGCAGCGGCTCGCGTCCGAAGGCGTCTTCGGCCGCTACGGCTTCTACGAGGCGATCGACTACACCGCCTCGCGGCTGCCGCGCGGCCAGACGAGCGCGATCGTGCGGTCGTACATGGCGCACCACCAGGGCATGGGGCTGCTGGCGATCGCCCACTTGCTGCTCGACAAGCCGATGCAGCGCCACTTCGAGGCCGACCCGCGCCTGCAGGCGACGCTGCTGCTGCTGCAGGAGCGCGTGCCGCGCGTCACCGTCTTCCAGCCCGACATCGACGAGCGCGCCGGTCGCCGCGCTACGGTCGAGGGCGAGCAGCCGTCGGTGCGCGTCGTCACCGAGCTCGACGCGCCGACGCCCGAGGTGCAGCTGCTCTCGAACGGCCGCTACCACGTGATGGTCACCGACGCGGGCGGCGGCTACAGCCGCTGGAAGGACCTCGCGGTGACGCGTTGGCACGAGGACGGCACCGTCGACGGCATGGGCAGCTTCTGCTACCTGCGCGACGTCGCCACCGGCACGCTCTGGTCGACTGCGTACCAGCCGACGAGGAAGCGCACCGGCCGCTTCGAGGCGATCTTCTCCGAGGGCCGCGCCGAGTACCGGCGGCGCGACGAGGGCATCGACACGCACACCGAGATCGTCGTCTCGCCCGAAGACGACATCGAGCTGCGCAGGCTGCGCATCACCAACAGCAGCCGCTCGCAGCGCACGATCGAGGTGACGACGTACGGCGAGATCGTGCTCGCGCCGCCGATCGCCGACGCGCTCCATCCGGCGTTCAGCAAGCTGTTCGTGCAGACCGAGATCCTCGAGCGGCCGGCGGCGATCCTGGCGACGCGGCGGCGCCGTTCGCCCGAGGAAGTGACGCCGTGGTTGTTCCAGCTGATGTCGATCCACGGTGCGCGCGGCGGCAGCGGCGAGACGCGCGCGAGCCCGATCTCGCACGAGACCGACCGCGCCCGCTTCGTCGGCCGCGGCAGGAACCTCGAGCTGCCGCAGGCGCTCGACGCTCCCGGCCCGCTCTCGAACACGGTCGGCTCGGTGCTCGATCCGGTCGCCGCGAGCCGCTGCGTGCTGACGATCGACCCCGACCAGACGGTCACCGTCGACGTCGTCGTCGGCATGGCCGACACCCGCGACGCGTGCGTCGCGATGGCGAGCAAGTACCAGGACCGGCGCCTCGCCGACCGGGTCTTCGAGCTCGCGTGGACGCACGCCCACGTCGTCCTCCGTCAGCTCAACGCGAGCGAGGCCGACGCGCAGCTCTACGCGCGCCTGGCCGGCGCGATCCTGCACGCGCACGCCGCGCTGCGCGCCGACGCCGGCGTGCTCGCGAAGAACCGGCGCGGCCAGTCGGGCCTGTGGGGCTACGCGATCTCGGGCGACCTGCCGATCGTGCTGCTGCAGGTCGGCAGCGCCGAGAACATCGACCTCGTCCGCCAGCTCGTCCAGGCGCACGCGTGGTGGCGATTGAAGGGCCTCACCGTCGACCTCGTCATCTGGAACGAGGAGCGCGACGTCTACCGGCAGCGCCTGCACGAGCAGATCATGGGCCTCGTCGTCGGCAGCGCCGGCGCGCACGTCGTCGACAAGCCGGGCGGCATCTTCGTCCGCCACGTCGAGCAGATCGCGCCCGAGGACCGCACGCTGATGCAGGCGGTCGCGCGCGCGGTCTTCAGCGACACCCGCGGCACGCTCGCCGAGCAGGTGCAGCGGCGACCGCTGCGCGAGCGGCGGCCGCCGGCGCTCGTCGCGACGCGCAGCGCCGAGCCGCCGCGGGCGCGCGCCGGCGCGCGCAACGCGCGCGAGGACGAGGACGCCGTCGCCGCTGCGGCGCTGCGCCGCGGCGGCCGCAGGCTGCTGCTCGACAACGGCATCGGCGGCTTCGCTGCCGACGGCCGCGAGTACGTGATCGCGCCGCCCGCGGGCGAGCGGCCGCCGGCGCCGTGGATCAACGTGCTCGCCAACCCGCGCTTCGGCTGCATCGTCTCGGAGGCGGGCAGCGGCTACACGTGGTGCGAGAACGCGCACGAGCTGCGCCTGACGCCGTGGCACAACGACCCGGTCAGCGACGGCTCGGGCGAGGCGTTCTTCCTGCGCGACGAGGAAACCGGCGAGGTCTGGTCGCCGACGTCGCTGCCGTGTCCGTCGTTCGCCGACTCGGCCGAGCCCTACGTCGCCCGCCACGGCTTCGGCAGCACCGTCTTCGAGCACGTCGTTCACGGCATCCGCAGCGAGCTCGAGGTCTTCGTCGCGCTCGACGCGGCGGTGAAGTTCTGGGTGCTGCGCCTCAGCAACGAGTCGGGGCGCAGCCGCAAGCTGAGCGCGACCGGCTACGTCGAATGGGTGCTCGGCGACCTGCGCGCCAAGTCGGCGCCGCACATCGTCACCAAGGTCCAGCCCGACAGCGGCGCGATCTACGCGCGCAACCCTTACAGCACCGACTACGCCGACTGGCTCGGCTTCTTCGACGTCGACGGCGCCGCGCTCGCGGGCACGAGCTTCACCTGCGACCGCGCCGAGTTCATCGGCAGGAACGGGTCGCTTCGCAGCCCTGCAGCGCTGGCGCGGACGCGCCTGTCGGGCCGCGTCGGCGCCGCGCTCGATCCGTGCGCGGCGCTGCAGGTGCCGGTGACGCTCGTCGACGGCGACTCGACGCAGGTCGTCTTCCGGCTCGGCATGGGGCGCAGCGTCGACGAGGCCGACGAGCTGGTGCAGACGTTCCGCGGCGCGACCGCGGCGCAGCGCGCGCTCGAAGAGGTGCGCGCGCACTGGGGCAAGACGCTCGGCACGATCCAGATCAAGACCCCCGACGTCGCGCTCGACGTGCTCGTCAACGGCTGGCTCCTCTACCAGACGGTCGCCTGCCGGATCTGGGCGCGCAGCGGCTTCTACCAGTCGGGCGGCGCGTTCGGCTTCCGCGACCAGCTGCAGGACGCGATGGCGCTCGTCCACGCGCGGCCGGAGATGCTGCGCGAGCAGCTGCTCCTGTGCGCGAGCCGCCAGTTCCCCGAGGGCGACGTCCAGCACTGGTGGCATCCGCCGCAGGGCCGCGGCGTGCGCACGCGGATCTCCGACGACTACCTCTGGCTGCCGCTGGCGCTCGCGCGCTACGTCGAGACGACCGGCGACGCCGACGTGCTGACGGTGAGCGCGCCGTACCTGCAGGGGCGGCCGGTCGCGCCGCACGACGAGTCGTACTACGACCTGCCCGGCCAATCGCCCGAGTCGTCGACGCTCTACGAGCATGCCCTGCGCGCGCTCACGCACGGGCTGCGCTTCGGCGTCCACGGCCTGCCGCTGATGGGCAGCGGCGACTGGAACGACGGCATGAACCTGGTCGGCCACGGCGGCCGCGGCGAGAGCGTGTGGCTCGGCTTCTTCCTCGCCGAGGTGCTCGAGCGGTTCGGCTCGCTCGCCGCGCGCCACGGCGACCAGGCGACGGCGGCACGCTGCGTCAGCGAGCGCGCCAAGCTGCATACGAGCCTCGAGACGTACGGCTGGGACGGTGCCTGGTACCGGCGCGCGTACTTCGACGACGGCGCGCCGCTCGGCTCGGCGCGCAGCGCCGAGTGCAGGATCGACTCGATCGCGCAGAGCTGGTCGGTGCTCTCGGGAATCGCCGACGCGGCGCACGCGCGGCAGGCGATGGAGTCGCTCCACGAGCGGCTCGTTCGCCCGCAAGCGCGCCTCGTGCAGCTGCTCGACCCGCCGTTCGACCAGCGCGGCCCGAACCCCGGCTACATCGCCGGCTACGTCCCCGGCGTGCGCGAGAACGGCGGCCAGTACACGCACGGCGCGATCTGGGCGGCGATGGCGTTCGCCGCGCTCGACGAGCGCGAGCGCGCGTGGCAGCTGCTCGACCTGGTCAACCCGGTGCGCCACGGCGACAGTCGCGACGCGGTCGCGCGCTACAAGGTCGAGCCCTACGTCGTGGCCGCCGACGTCTACAGCGTCGCACCGCACACCGGCCGCGGCGGCTGGAGCTGGTACACCGGCTCGGCGGGCTGGATGTACCGGCTGGTCGTCGAGTCGCTGCTCGGGCTGCGCCGCGTCGCCGCCGACGGCGGCGTGCGCCTCGTCGTCGCGCCGCGCCTGCCGGTGACGTGGACGCACTGCATGCTGCAGGTCCGGCACCGGGCGACGCTGTACGAGATCGACGTCGTCCAGCGCGCCGGCGACGGCAGCGGCGAGCTTCGCCTCGACGGCGTGCTGCAGAGCGACGACTCGCTGCCGCTCGTCGACGACGGGCGGCTGCACCGCGTTCAACTCACGCTCTTCACGCGCGACACCGCGGACCAGACCTCGCTCGTCGGCTCAGGCGGCCCGGCGAAGTGAGCGCGCCTTCTTCGGTCCGCGGCGTGGTCGCCGCGGTCCCCCGTGCCCGCGTGCCGAGCGCGTCGGCGTCGCCGACGCGCGACCCCTCGGCAGCGAGCGCGCGAACTTGAGAGCGTCGCGCACATCGCCGACGATGATTGTCAACTAGTACCGGCACAAATCGATTCGGAGTCCGAAAGGCCAGTTACGTCTCGACGCACGGTGAAGTGACTCGCTATAAGAGACGGCTCGCGATTTCTTGCGCGCCGCACAAAACGTGCGGACATCGCCGCCGCCATGGACCCGATCCGCACTCTCATGCTCCTGTTCGCGACCGGCGGCCTGCGACGCGCCATCGCCCGCGTCGTCCTCGCGCTGCCGTTCCTCGGTGCGCTCGCGCCGGGGCAGGCACAGGTCCCGGCGCCGCAGGCCAAGGTCGCCCGCGACCTCGCGGCCGCACTCGCCGACACCGGCAAGGCGAAGGCGAGCTGGATGCGCGACCTGCACGGCGTCCGCCACGTGCAGGCGATCGTCGTCAGCAACTCGAGCGATCCGGCGATGACCGAGCTGCGCGCCGCCGTGCTGGGCAGGGGCGGCACCGTCCATGCCGTCCACGGCGCGGTCCGGGCGCTGACCGTGCAGGTGCGCGCCGGCGACGTGATCGCCCTTGCGCAGCGCCGCGACGTCGTCAGCGTGTCGCCGAACCGGGTGACGCGGCGAACCGCGAGCACCCTCGAGGCGATCACCGGCACGCTGACGAGCAACGTTCGCACCGGCAACATCAAGAGCAATGCGTCGGCGCTCGACGGCACCGGCGTCGCCATCGCAGTCCTCGACTCCGGCGTCATGCGCGCCCACCAGGCGTTTGCAGACGGCAGCGGCTCGCGCGTTCGCCGCAACGTCGACCTGCGCAACGCCAGCGCCGCCGCGTGGGCGACCGGCACCGGCAGCGCGACGTCGCTCGTTCCCGGCAGCGCCGAGCTCGCCGCGTTCGAGGCGGCGATCGCCAACGACAGCAATGTCACGCAGGACCGCTACGGCCACGGCACGCATGTCGCCTCGATCGCGGCCGGCAGCGCGAGGTCGTACGGATCGACGACTCCCGACACCACCGGGGTTGCTCCCGGCGCGAGCGTCTACGACGTCAAGGTCCTCGACGACGCCGGCGCCGGCACGCTGAGCGACGCGCTGCAGGGAATCCAGTGGGTGATCTACCACGCGCGCGAATACAACATCAAGGTTCTCAACATCAGCCTGGCGGCCAACTCGCCGGAGGCTTGGCTCACGGACCCGCTTTGCGTCGCCGTGCGCAGCGCCACCGCGGCCGGGATCACGGTCGTCGTCGCCGCGGGCAACTACGGCAAGAACGCGCTTGGTCAGGAGAGCTACGGCACGATCGGCTCGCCAGGCATCGACCCGTCGGTCATCACCGTCGGCGCGGTGAACTTCAAGGGCACGCTCGCGCGCAGCGACGACAGCGTGAACCTGTTCAGCTCGCGCGGGCCGACGCGAGCCTCGGTCGTCGACGCCGACGGCGTGCGGCGCTTCGACAACCTGCTCAAGCCCGACCTGGTCGCACCCGGCAACAAGCTGGTCGCCGCGGCGGCGACGAGCGCGGTGAGCACGAGCCTGGCGTGGAACGCGCTGGCGTCGTCGTACTGGAGCACGCTCGTCGACCCGCTCGGCATCGTCCCGGTCTACGGCGAGACGCAGATGATGCTGAGCGGAACGTCGATCGCCACGCCCGCCGTCGCCGGCACAGCAGCGCTCATGCTGCAGGCCAACCCGGGGCTGACGCCGCCGCTCGTCAAGGCGATCCTGCAATACACCGCGCAGCCGCTCGCCAGCGCCAACCTGCTGCAGCAGGGCGCCGGCCTGCTCAACGTCGACGGTGCGGTCCAGCTCGCGCGGGCGCTGCGCAACGACCTCGCGAGAAAGATCGCCGCCGGCGAGCTCGCCATCGGCACGGCGATCAACGTCAGCGATCTGCCCGCGGCGACCTCGACGGTGAACGGCCAGACCTTCAACTGGTCGAAGATCGTCTTCGTCGGCGGCACCCACGTCGCGAGCGGCAGCGCGCTGTTCACGAAGTACCAGGCGATCTGGGATCCGCGCCTGACCTGGGCGCGCGGCAGCGTGCGCAAGCGCCAGGCGCTCTACTGGTCGGGCAGCGGCATCGCCGCCAGCACCTTCGTGCAGTCGTTCAGCGACACCGCCGCCGCCGACCAGTCTCTGCTCACGCCGGGTGTCGTCAGCGGCGACGGACTCGCCGGCGCCAGCTCATGGCTCGGCAAGACCGGCGCCTTCATCCCCGTGCCGACGCTGTCGGGATGGCTGGTCAGCGGCAGCGGACTCGTCCTGAGCGAGGGCCTGGTCCTGAGCGAAGGGTTGGTGCTCAGCGAAGGCCTCGTCCTCAGCGAAGGGCTCGTGCTCAGCGAGGGCCTCGTCCTCAGCGAGGGGCTGGTCCTGAGCGAAGGCCTCGTCCTCAGCGAAGGCCTCGTGCTGAGCGAAGGGCTGGTGCTCGGCGAACCTTGACCATCGCCGCGGCTGCGCGCCGCGACGACGCGACACGAAACGGAACCGTCATGAAGGCAGACCTGCAAGCGACCGTCGGCTCGAGGACGAGGCTCCGGTGGGGCCGTCTCCACCACGCGCTGATGCCGGACTACAACCGGAAGACGACGGTGTATTGGTGGATCACGGTCGTGCTCGGCGCCGCCGTCCTCGCGCAGACGCTCTCGGCGCTGACGGCGCTGCCGCTGCTCGGGCTGGCGGAGGTGTTCGCAGCGACGGCGATTGCGGCGCTGGCCGGCTTCGTCCCGTTCCGCGTGCCGCGCTCGAAGAACTCGTTCACCGCTGGTGAGATCGTGATCTTCCTGCTCCTGCTCGTGCACGGCCCCGCGGCCGCCACGCTCGCCGCCGCGGGCGAGGCCCTCGTCGGCTCGTGGCGCACGTCGAAGCGCTGGACGAGCCGGATCGTCAGCCCGGCGACGGCGAGCATCGCGATGTTCTGCGCCGGCTCGCTGCTGCGGCCGACACTGGTCTTGCTGCAATCGCTCGGCCTCGTGAGCGCGGCGGCGCTGCTCGTCGCGACGACGTGCTGCGCGCTCGTCTACTTCATCGTCAACACCGCGCTGATCACGACGGTGCCGTATCTCAAGCGCAGCCAGTGGCCCGCCGTCGGCGAGATGTTCGCCAACTTCGGCTGGGTCGGCGTCAGCGTCGTCGGCAGCGCGCCGTTCGCGGGCCTGCTCTTCCTCGCCTTCCAGCAGGCCGGCGTCGGCGTCGTGCTCGTCGCGGTCGCGATGATCGCGATGATCCTGACGACGCTCCACTACTACTTCCGCCAGCAGGCGGCGAACGACGCGATTCGCAAGAGCCAGCTCGAGGCGATCGAGCGCGAGGCCGCGCTCGGCGCCCGCCACGTCCGCGAGCTCGAGGCGAGCGAACGGCGCTTCCACAGCGCGTTCACGCACGCCTCGATCGGCATGGCGCTGGTCTCTCCGAAGGGGCATGTGCTGCAGATGAACGCGGCGCTGCGCAGCCTGCTCGGGCTGGGCAGCTACGAGGCGACCGAGGGAAGCCTCTTCGCCGACTTCGTCGATCCCGACTCGGTCGCCGCGCTCGACGCCCACCTCGCGCAGCTCAACGCTGCCGAGGTCGAATCGTTCTCGGTCGAGCTGCGGCTGCGCCACGGCGAAGGCGACGAGGTGTGGGCGGCGGTGCACGGCAGCTTCATCTCCGAGATCGAGAGCGCCTCGCCGAGCCTGATCCTGCAGATGCAGGACGTCACCGCGCGCCGCCAGGCCGAGGCGAGGCTGCAGCACATCGCCTTCCACGACAGTCTGACGCGGCTGCCGAACCGACGTCGCTTCCTGGAGCAGCTCGTCGCCGCGCTCGCGCGCGTGCACGCGCAACCGGCACGGCACTTCAGCCTCATGTTCCTCGACTTCGACGGCTTCAAGCTGATCAACGACAGCCTCGGCCACGCCGTCGGCGACGAGTTCCTGGTCGCCGTCGCGCGTCGCATCGAGCAGCAGGTCCGTCCCGGCGACATCGTCGCGCGCCTCGGCGGCGACGAGTTCGCAATCCTCACCGACGACTTCGATGACGAGCGCTACGCGGTGACGCTCGCCGAGCGGCTGCTCGACGCGCTTCGCCAGCCGTTCCGCATCGCCGGCACCGACATCACGATGAGCGCGAGCATCGGCATCACCTTCAGCGGGCTGGGCTACGGGACGCCGTCCGAGATGCTGCGCGACGCCGACACCGCGATGTACAGGGCGAAGGTCAACGGCAAGGCGCGCTACGCGCTCTTCGACGCCGTGTTGCACACCGAGGTGTCGCATCGGCTACGCCTCGAGCGCGACCTGCGCGACGCCCTCGCAGCGGGCGAGCTGTCGGTCGCGTACCAGCCGATCTTCGACCTCGGTCGCCGCCGCGTCACCGGCTTCGAGGCGCTCGCGCGCTGGAACCACCGCGAGCTCGGCCCGATCAGCCCGCTCGCCTTCATCCCGCTCGCCGAGGAGGCGGGGCTCATCATCCCGCTCACCGATTTCGTGCTGCGTGCGGCGTGCCGGCAGGTGCGCGAATGGCAGCTTCGCGACCGAGCGTTCGCCGAGCTCGACGTCCACGTCAACATCTCAGGCAACGACCTCGCGCACCCCGGCCTCGTCTCGCGGGTCACGACAGCGCTCGCCGACGCGCAGCTCGAGTCGCGCCATCTGACCCTCGAGCTGACCGAGAACGTCCTCGCGCAACGGCTCGAGGCTGCGCTGCCGACGCTCGGCGAGCTGCGTCGCCAGGGCATCGGTCTCAGCCTCGACGACTTCGGAACCGGCTACTCGTCGCTGCGGCACCTGTCGACGCTGCCGGTGAACACGCTGAAGATCGACCGCGGCTTCGTCGACGGCATGCAGCGCGGCGCCAGCGAAGCGGCCGTCCTGCGTGCGATCGTCCTGCTCGGCACGTCGCTAGGCAAGGCGATCATCGCCGAGGGGATCGAGAACGCCGAGCAGATGGAGCAGCTGCGCCAGATGGGCTGCACCGGGGGGCAGGGCTTCCACCTCGCGCATCCGCTCGGACCGGCGATGATCGGCAGGATGCTCGCAGGGCTGCGCGTGAGCGAGAACGCCGCGCTTGTGCGGCACGAGTGCCGTCCTGGAGCGGTGCTCCACTGAGCGACCCCACGCCGCGGCGCCTCAGCGCCACGCGATCGCGTGGCGCAGCGGCAGCGGATCGAGCGCGGCGTGCACCTGCTGCTCGAACGCCGCGCGCGCCGGCGCCGAGTCGCAGGAGAGGGTGATCGTGACGAGCGTGCCGTGCTCGACATGCGCGCCGACCGCAACGTCGACGCCGCACCCCGCCGCCGTGACGGGCGCGAGCATGCGCCGCACCGCACGCTCGGCGGCGTCCCAGCGCAGCGCCGGCTTGAAGACCTTGCCGACCGCGGTGAGCGGGATCGTGTCGACGAAGTAGAGCTGCACCGGCACCGCGGCGCGCTCGGGCGTGCGCTCGGCGACGTAGCCGAGCAGCTCGGCGGCGTCGACGCTTGCGCCGGGCTTGGTCTGCACGTACGCGACGGGCAGCTCGCCGGCATAGGCGTCGGGCTCGGAGACGACCGCGGCGAGCGCGACCGCGGGATGCGTGAAGAAGACTTCCTCGATCGCGAGCGGATCGATGTTGTGCGCGCCGCGGATGATCAGGTCCTTGGCGCGACCGGTGATCCAGAGATAGCCGTCGTCGTCGATGCGGCCGAGGTCGCCCGAGTTGACCCAGCCGGGCTCGACGAACGCGGCGCGGTTGTGCGCTTCGCTGAGATAGCCGCCGAAGACGCCGGGGCCCGCCATCGCGACAACGCCGATCTCGCCGCGCGCACACTCGCGCCGCACCTTGCCGTCGCCGTCGACCTCGACGATGCGCACGCGGCTGTACGGCATCGGATGGCCGACCGAGCCGAGCCGGACGGGCCGGTCGAGATACGCGATGGTGTGGACGCTCGACGTCTCGGTCATGCCGTAGACCTCGAGCACGGGAACCTTGAAGCGCTCGGTGTAGGCCTTGCCGATCGGCACCGGGATCGCCGAACCGCCGCCCGACGCGAACTGGATGCTCGACGTGTCGGCGCCGTCGACGGGAACCTGGATCGCGGCGCCGAGCACGGTCGGAACGCCGCCGAACACCTCCGGCCGGAAACGCTCGACGAGCCGCCAGACGTACTTCACCGCGTTCGGATTTCGCCATCCTGCAGGCGAGAGCACGACCAGCGTGCAGCCGGCGGCGAGCGGCGCGAGCGCCTGCGTCAAGGCACCGCCGACGTGGAAGAGCGGCAGCCCGAACAGCAGCGTCGCGCCCGGGCGGTTGCGCAGCATCAGGCCGCATCCCCACGCCTGGTAGACCTGGTTGCCGTGGCTGTGGCGGACGAGCTTGGGCATCCCCGTCGTGCCGCCGGTGTGGAAGTATGCCGCCGTGTCGCTCGCCGCGATGGTGCGGCGGCTGACGAGACGATCGGCCGGCTGCGCGGCGACGAGCGCGTCGAACGACTGCGCGCCCCGCGCCGCGGCGACGTCGCCGCCGACGACCACGACCGCGCGCAGGTCGGGAAGCGAGTCGCGGATGTGCTCGACCTTGGTCCAGATCTCGGTGCCCGGCAC
>Ga0068860_100006479_pt1 | contig 11757 bp, 9 predicted proteins | sample KBSSwiS32_FD_66597 | JGI IMG/M metagenome (GOLD analysis project Ga0068860, IMG submission 66597) | Switchgrass rhizosphere microbial communities from Kellogg Biological Station, Michigan, USA - KBS Switchgrass S3-2 | ecosystem: Host-associated > Plants > Roots > Rhizosphere > Soil ... | reverse complement strand
GGCGCTCGAGCGCCAGCGCGCGCGGAAGCTGCGCCTCGGGCGGACCGTCCTCGCCGCCGCCCCGAACCGCGGCTCCGCTCTCGCGGACGCGGCCCGCTGGGAAGAGGCGATGGGCTGGGTCGCGAACCTCGCGGAGCTCTTCCCGCTCTCCGCCTTCGCGCCCGCGCTCGAGCTCGTCTCCGAGTCGGTCGTCTGGATGGCGCACCGCGCGAGCGGCGTCCTGCCGGGGCTCGGCCCGCTCGCGGGGTTGACGCTGCTCCTTCCGCTCACGTACCAGCTCGATCCCACGTCGGCGGTGATCATGCTCACCGGCATCTTCTACGGCGCGATGTATGGCGGGTCGACGACCTCGATCCTGGTGCGCATCCCGGGCGAGGCCGCGTCGATCGTGACCTGCATCGACGGCCACGAGATGGCGAAGCAGGGACGCGCGGGACCGGCGCTCATGATCGCGGCCATCGGCAGCTTCATCGGCGGGACGGTGAGCGTGATCGGCCTCATGCTGTTCGCGCCGCCGCTCGCCAAGGTGATGCTGTCGATCGGCCCGGCTGCCGAGTTCGGCCTCATGGTCCTGGCACTCCTGGTGCTGAGCTTCGTGAGCGGCGGGAAGCCGCTCAAGACCTTTGCCATGGTCGTGGTCGGACTTTTGATCAGCACCATCGGCGTCGATCTCATCACCGCGTATCCACGCTTCACGTTCGGGCGGATCGACCTCACCGAGGGCATCAGCTTCGTCGCGATCGCGCTCGGCCTCTTCGGCGTGAGCGAGATCCTGATCAACCTCGAGGAGATCGCCAAGGTCAAGGTCATCCGCCCGACCCTGCGCAGCCTCGTCCCGCGCCTGAAGGATCTCAAGGACTCGGCGCCCGCCATCGGCCGCGGCACGATCATCGGCTTCGTGTTCGGCTTCATCCCCGGCATCTCGCACGTGATCTCGACGTTCGTGAGCTACGCGGTCGAGCGCAAGCTGTCGAAAGAGCCGGAGAAGTTCGGCACCGGCAAGATCGAAGGGGTCGCGGGACCCGAGACGGCCAACAACGCCACCACCGGCAGCGCGATGATTCCGCTCCTCGTGCTCGGCATCCCGGCCATTCCCGCGACCGCGATCCTCCTGTCCGCGCTGCAGATCCACGGCGTGCAGCCGGGACCGGAGCTCTTGAGCAAGCACCCCGACGTCTTCTGGGGCCTCATCGCCAGCATGTACATCGGCAACGTCGTGCTGCTGGTGCTGAACCTGCCCCTGGTGGGCCTGTTCGTGAATCTCCTGCGCATCAAGTACGCGTACCTGGCGCCCGGCGTGCTGCTGGTGTCGATGATCGGGATCTACAGCGTCAACTCGAACGCGGGCGAGATCGCGATCATGGGCGTGTTCGGCCTCATCGGGTACCTCCTGCGAAAGGCCAAGTTCGATCCTGCGCCGCTCCTCCTCGCCATCGTGCTCGGCGACCGCATGGAGGTGTCGCTGCGGCGCGCGCTGACGATCAGCAACGGCGACTGGTGGATCCTGGTGCAGGGTGCGACGTCGAAGATCTTCGTCGGCGCCGTGATTCTTCTAGCGGTGCTGCAAGGCGCCGCCTGGATCTTCGGGTTCCGCCGCAAGATGGCCGAGGACGCCGAAAAAATATGACTCGAACGGAGAGCGAATCATGCGCATGACCACGCGCCTGCGGGAATTGCTTGCGGGACCCGGCATCGTGATGGGCGGCGGCGCCCACGACGGCCTGTCCGCCCGCATCGTGGAGCAGGTCGGCTATCCCTTGTGTGTCGTGACCGGAGCGGGGGCTTCGATGTGCCGCGGCTACCCCGACATCGGGCTGGTCACCATGCCGGAAATGGTGGAGAACGCACGCTACATCGCGGAAGCCGTGCGCATTCCGGTGATCGTCGATGCCGACAACGGCTACGGCAACGCGATCAACGCACGGCGCACGGTGCGCGAATTCGAGCGTGCGGGGGTGGCCGGCATTCACATCGAGGACCAGGTGTGGCCCAAGCGCTGCGGCCACATGTTCGGCAAGAAGCTCATTCCCAGGGACGAGATGGTCGGCAAGCTCAAGGCCGCGCTCGATGCGAGGCACGATCCCGACTTCGTGATCATCGCGCGCTGCGACGCCATCATGGTCGAAGGGCTTCCCGCCACGCTCGATCGCGGCGAGGCCTATCTCGCCGCCGGCGCCGACATGCTGTTCTTCGAGATGCGCGAGTCGATGGACGAGCTCCACGGCATCGCCGACCGCTTCCGCGGCCGCGTGCCGCTGCACTTCAACCATTCGCCGAGCGGCATGGTGCCGCGCCTGCACGTCTCCGAGATCGAGAAGCTCGGCTTCAAGACCGTGTGCTTCTACGTGCACGCGCTGATGGCCGCGTGCAAGGTGATGCGCGAAGTGCTGACCGAGATCAAGGAGACCGGCAACACGCTGACGATGTGGGACCGGATGGTCAAGTTCGACGAGTTCTGGGAGATCGCGGGGCTTGCGGATTACCGGACGCTGGAGAAAAAGTATGGCGCATGACCCCGTACGCCTCGAGCTTGTCAAGAACGCGATCGGCTCGGTGGTCGACGAGATGGTGCTCACCGTCATCCGCATCGCCTATTCGTCGATCATGAAGGACACGATGGACCTGTCGAGCGCGTTCTGCGACCGCCAGGGCCGGATGATCGCCCAGGGCCTGAGCGTGGCGCTGCACCTGGGCTCCATTCCCGACGCGATGGACGCGGTGATCGCGAAGTACGGCGACACGCTGGCCCAGGGCGACATCGTGGTGCTGAACGATCCGTACCTCGGCGGGATGCACCTGCCCGACATCTTCATGTTCAAGCCGGTGTTCGCCGAGGAGCGCCTCCTGGGCTACGCGGTCGTGGTCGCGCATCACAACGACATCGGCGGACGGGTGCCCGGATCGAGCGCGGCCGATTCCACCGAGATCTTCCAGGAAGGCCTGCGCATCCCGATCCTCAAGCTGTACGAGCGCGGCGAGCCCAACCAGACGCTGCTCGACATCATCGCCTTGAACGTGCGCATCCCGGACGTCGTGCTGGGCGACCTGCAGGCGCAGGCAGCGGCGTGCCGCATCGCCGAGCGCGGGATGGGCGAGCTCGCCGCCCGCTACGGCGCGGACGAGCTCGAGCGTCATTTCGACGAGCTCCTGGACTACAGCGAGCGCGAGGCGCGGCGCACCGTGCGCTCGATCCCGCCGGGAACCTACCGCTTCGTCGACTATCTCGACGACGACGGCGTGAACATGGACGACCCGGTCAAGATCGCGGTCACGATCGATGTGAAAGACGACGAGCTGACCGTGGACCTTGCCGGCACGTCGGCGCAGGTGCGCGGCGCGATCAACTCCACGCTGTCGTTCGCAAAATCGGCGGTGTACTTCGCGGTGCGCTCGATCATGGATTCGGATGCGCCCAACAATTCCGGCTTCTTCCGCCCGATCCACGTCAAGGCGCCGCTCGGCTGTCTCGTGAACCCGAGGCCGCCGGCGGCAGTGGCCGCGCGCGGCATCAGCGGCTTTCGATTGATCGATGCGATGTTCGGCGCGCTCGCGCAAGCGATTCCCGATCGGGTGCGCGCGGCGGGCGAGGGCGGCACCACGAGCTACAGCTTCGGCTGCTACGATCACGACGGACGGTTCTCGCTCTTTCGCGAAGCGATCATGGGCGCGTGGGGCGCGGGCTACCGGCGCGACGGCATCGACGGCATCGCCAACGGCGCGGCCAACATCAGCAACGCGCCGATCGAGATGGTCGAGAACCAGGCGGCGATCCGGGTCGAGCACTATGAGCTCGTCCCCGACAGCGGCGGACCGGGCGAGTGGCGGGGCGGCATGTCGGTGTCGCGCCAGCTCCGCTTCCTCGGCGCTCGGGCAACGCTGCAGCTGCGATCGGACCGCCGCCGCCACAAGCCCTACGGCCTCATGGGCGGCGACGACGGCACACGCTCGAACAACCTGTTGAACGACCAGGGCGCGTGGAGCCAGCTTCCCACCAAGTTCACGCGTCCGCTTGCGACCGGCCAGGCGGTGCGTCACACGACCGCCGGGGCGGGCGGCTACGGTGACCCGTTCCGCCGCGATCCGGCGCGGGTGCTCGACGACGTGCGCAACGGCAAAGTCACGCCGGAGGGCGCGGCGCGCGACTACGGCGTGGTCGTGCTGCCCTCGCCTTGGCGCGTCGATGCGGGCGAAACGGCGGCGTTGCGTGAGCAACGGGCGAAAGTGAACGCGTGATGGGTCGCTTACGCCTCGGCGTCGACATCGGGGGGACATTCACCGATCTCGTGTTCGTCCGGCCCGACGGTCTGCTCGACCGCCGCAAGCGGCCCTCGACACCGGCCGACTACTCTCGCGCGATCGTCGAGGGCATCGCGGACTACTGCGCGGAACTCAAGCTCTCCGGCAAAGACGTCAGTGAAGTGGTGCATGCGACAACGGTCGCCACCAATGCCATTCTCGAGCGCCGTGGCGCAAGAACAGGACTCATCACGACGGAAGGCTTCCGCGACGTTCTGGAGCTTCGCCGCATCCGCATTCCGCTCGCGTACGACCTCGACTGGAAAAAGCCGGAGCCCCTGGTCGAGCGCGCCCTGCGCCTCGGCGTGCGCGAGCGCCTCGATGCGCAGGGCACGGTCCTGACCCCGCTCGACGCCGCCGGCGTCGACGCCGCGATCGACGTGCTGCAGGAGTCGGGCGTGGAAACGGTGGCCGTCTGCTTCCTGCACGCCTATCGCAACCCGGCCCACGAGCGGACGGTCGGAGAGCGACTTGCCCAGCGATTGCCGGGCGTGCGAGTGTCGCTGTCCTGCGACGTGCTGCCCGAAATGCTCGAGTTCGAGCGGACCAGCACGACGGTGGTCAACGCCTACATCGCGCCCTTGATCGCGCGCTACCTCGACCGGCTGCGCGGTGCGCTCGCCGAACGCGGCGTGCGCGCGCCCATTCTCGTGATGCAATCGAACGGCGGCCTCATCAGCGCATCGTCGGCGGCCTCGCGGCCGGTTACGATCATCGAGTCCGGTCCGGCGGCCGGCGTGGTGGCCGCACAGCAGATCGCGCGCGTCTCCGGGTATCCCAACGTGATCACGCTCGACATGGGCGGCACGACCACCAAGGCCTCGATCATCGAGCGCGGCGAGATCCTGCGCGGCACCGAGTACGAGGTCGGCGCGTCGGTATCGGTCAGCAGCCGCCTCATGCGCGGCAACGGCTACCTCCTGCGCATCCCGGTGATCGACATCTCCGAAGTGGGCGCGGGCGGCGGCAGCATCGCTGGGCTCGACGCGGGAGGCTCTTTGCGCGTGGGACCGCGCAGCGCGGGCGCGGTGCCGGGCCCGGCATGCTACGGCCACGGCAACGAACAGCCGACGGTCACCGACGCCAACCTGCTCCTCGGCTACCTGAGCGACACCTCGCTCGCGGGCGGCACGCTGACGGTCGACCGCGCGCTGGCGGAGGCCGCCGTGCGCAAGCACGTGAGCGAGCCGTCGAAGCTTCCGCTGCTCGACGCGGCGCACGGCATCCATGCGGTGGCCAACTCCAACATGGTGCGCGCGATCAAGTCGGTCTCGGTCGAGCGCGGCCGCGATCCCGCGGACTTCGTGATGATGGCGTTCGGCGGCGCCGGGCCGATCCACGCGGCGGGGGTCGCGCGCACGCTCGGCATCGGCACGGTGCTGGTGCCGCCGGCGCCGGGGGTATTCAGCGCGCTCGGGCTCCTGCGCGCGGAAGTCGAGCATCATGCGGCGCGAACCGTGCTGATGGGAACCGGTGGCTCGCCCGACCTCTCGCCGGTGCAGGCGGCGCTGCACGAGATGCGCGAAGACCTGCGCGAGCGCGTGCGCGAGGAGGGCTTCGACCCTGCTGTTGCCGAGTTCGACCATTTCGCCGACGTTCGCTACCGCGGCCAATCGTCCGAGCTGACCGTCGCCATGCCGGAGCGCGAGCTCGATGCCGCCACGCTGCGTGCGCTGGAGGAGCGATTCGAGGCGGAGTTCGAGCGCACGTACGGCCACCGCGGCGACACCAAGGCGTTCGAGCTCGTCACCGTTCGCCTCGTGATGCGCGTTCCGCGCACGGTCGAGCACGGCACGCAATGGGCGCCGGAACCCAACGCCCCGGAAACGCGCCGGCCCGTCTACTTCGGCCCCACGGTAGGCGAGGTCGACACCGCGGTCATCTCGCGGGCGTCACTTGCCGGAATGCCGCGCGAAGGGCCGCTGCTGATCCAGGAATACGACACGACCATCGTGGTGCCCCCACGATGCAACGCAAGCCTCGACGATCGCGGCAACGTCGTGATCGGCGTCGAGCGATGACCGGAGAATCGACATGAGCACGCCCCCGACTGCGAACGACAAGCGCAAGCTGTTCCGCAAGCTGATGAACGCACCGGACATCCTGGTGCTGCCCGGGGTGTTCGACGGCTACAGCACGAGGCTCGTCGAGCAGGCGGGCTTTCCCGCGGCGTTCATCACCGGGTCCGGGATCAGCGAAGCCCTCATGGGATGGGCGGACGTGGGCATCATGGGCTTTCGCGAGAACCTCGACGCGTGCCGGCACATGGTGGCGTGCTCGAACCTGCCGCTCGTCGGCGATGCCGACACGGGCTATGGCAACGCGGTCAACGTGCATTTCACGGTACGCGCGTTCGAGGATGCGGGTCTCGCGGGCGTCATGATCGAGGACCAGGTCTGGCCCAAGCGCTGCGGCCACATGAAGGGCAAGGAAGTGATCTCGCTCGAGGAAGGGACCGAGAAGATCCGCGCCGCCGCCCAGGCGCGCCGGGATCCCGACTTCCTGATCAAGTCGCGCACCGACACGCTCGCCACACACGGCATCGACGAGGTGATCAAGCGCCTCAACCACTACGCGGAAGCGGGCGCCGACCTCCTGTTCGCCGATGCGCTCCTGACCGTCGAGAACATCGCGACGGTCGCGAAGAACGTGCCCAAGCCCTTGTGCGTCAACATGGGATTCGGGATTCGCAAGCGCTCGACCACGCCGCTCCTCTCGCCGCGCGAGATGCAGGACCTCGGCGTGGCGGTCGCGATCTTTCCGCGCCTTTTGACCGCGTCGGCGATCCAGGGCATGAAAAACGGCCTTGCCGTGCTCCAGGAAAGCATGAAAACGGGTAAGGTGATCGAGCGGCCCGACCTTCTCGTGTCGTTCGAGGAGCTCAACAAGCTGGTCGGGTTCGACGAAGCGCAGGCAATCGAGCGCCGTTTCCTCACGCAGGACCAGATGGCGCGAAAATACGGCAGCTCATAAGAACCGGGACCGTCCATGAACCTCGAAAAAGTCATCTTCGGATTCTTCATCATCTTCGCCTGCACGCTGAATTTCGGGTTCTTCATCGGCGACATCGAGCGGCACGAGCTGCATCACCCGATGGAGCTCTTCGCCGCCGTGGTGGTCAACCTGATCGCCACGGTACTGAAGTTCGGCGATCGCACGCAGCTCGGCGCCACCCACCTCGCGACCAGCCTCGTCGCGTCGCTCCAGCTCGTCGCGGCGTCGATGGTATGGGTATGGCAGCTGTACGTCGTGGGCCAGCCAATGAACGCCGAGCTCACCGCGGTAGTCGTCTCGCTTTCCGGCGGGGCGCTCCTTGCCAACGTGTTCTCCGTGATCCTACTCATCGGCGAGACGCTGCGGCAAGGGCGCTAGACCGCAGGGCACGCAATTGAGCGATCTGCTGTTCCTCATCCTGCGGCGCTTGCGCGCGCCGCTCATTACCGTGATCTGCGTGTACGCGATCTCGGTCGGCGGCCTGGCGCTGATCCCGGGCATGACGCCCGAGGGAATCCGCGAGCCGATGAGCATCTTCCACGCGTTCTACGTAATGTCGTACACCGCGACCACGATCGGCTTCGGCGAAATCCCGTACCCGTTCACCGACGCGCAGCGGCTGTGGGTCACCTTCGCGATCTATCTTTCCGTGATCGGCTGGGCGTACACGCTGGGCTCGGTGGTCGCGCTCGCCAACGACCAGCCGTTCCGGATAATGGTCCGGCGCAGCATCTTCAACTGGCAGGTGCGCGGCCTCGCCGAGCCGTTCTACGTGCTGTGCGGCTACGGTCAAAGCGGGGCAAGGCTGTCGCGCGCGCTCGACCGGCTGGGCAACCGGCTCGTGATCATCGACCCCTCCCCCGAGCGCATGGCGCCAATCGCAGTGCAGGATTACGGAACGCCCCCCATCACGCTGGCGGCGGACGCGCGCCTGGCCGACGTGCTCGACGATTCGGGCATCCGCAGCCCGTTCTGCCTGGGCCTGATCGCCCTCGCGGGGGAGGATGGGGTCAACCAGTCGATCGCGATCGGCGCGCGCGTGCTCAACCCCGACATCCTGATCGTGGCGCGCGCGAAGTCCACCGTGGCCAAGGTCAATCTCGAATCGTTCGGCGGCGTGGCCGTCATCAACCCGTTCGAGACCTTCGCGTTCAATCTCGGCGTGGGGTTGCGCTCGCCGGAGATCGTGCAGATCGAGGACTGGCTGACCGCCACCACGGGCTCGCCGATTCCGCCCGCGATCCAGCCGCCGCGGGGACGCTGGGTGCTCGTGGGCTTCGGGCGCTTCGGACGCGCCATCGCCCAGGTGCTCGACCAGGAAGGCATCGAGTGGAAGGCGTTCGATCCGCGCGAGGAGACCGAAGCCGACCAGCGCCTCGTGCACGGCGACTACACCGAGAACGTCCTTCACGACGCGGGCGTCGAGCACGCCGACGTGCTCGTTGCGGGGTCCGATGGCGACTCGGTCAATCTCGGCGCCACCACGCTCGCGCGCCGGGTCAAGCCCGACATCTTCGTCGTGATCCGGCAGAACCAGATGCAGGACAAGTCGCTGGTCGAGGCGGCGCGCGCTAACTTGAAGTTCGTGCAGTCCGAGATCATGGTCAACGAGTGCCTGCAGGTGCTGAAGACGCCGATGCTCGGGCGCTTCATCGCGCAACTGCGTGCGGGCGACAGCGCGCAGGCCGCGGCGGTGCTCGCGCGTACGCGGCAAGCGGTAGGCGACCTGTCGCCGGACACCTGGGCGTTCGAATGCGACGTGCTGCAGCCCGGCATGTTCTTCGCGTTCTTCCAGCGCGTGGGCCTGCCGTTTCGCATCCAGCATCTGCTCGAAGACCCGACCAATCCCGGGGAGCGCCTGCATGCGACGCCGCTGATGCTCGAGCGCGATCGGGAAACGCGGCTCCTTCCCGCGGACGACACGATCCTCAAGCCGGGCGATCGCGTCCTCTTTGCCGGCGACGACAGCGCGCGCCGCCTGCAGCAGCGCTACCTCGTCGAGCCGGGTACGGTGGCCTGGGTTTGCTCCGGCAGCGAGCCCCCGCGGGGTCTCATCTTCCGCTGGCTGCAAAAACGGCGCGCGCGCGCCGAGGCGTGATGCTGTTCGAGCCGTCGCGGCACGAGGCGCTCGAGCCGATCCCGTGGGACGACGCGCGTGCCCGCGCGACGATTCTGCGCATCGTGCGCGACTGCGAGCGGCGGTTCTCGCCTTCGAAGTGGTGGCCGCTGCATCCCAAGGACGCGGACGGCGGCGAGACCGAGCCCGCGCTGCCGCTCTACCACGGAGCGTGCGGCGTGATCTGGGCGCTGCACTATCTCGCCGCGGTCGGGGCCGCGCCTGCGCAGCGCGATTTCACGCCGCATCTCGAAGCGCTGCGCGAAGGCATCGTCGGATGGCTGGCCGCGGCGGGCGCCACTACCACGTCGTACTTGATCGGCGAGACGGCGGTCCTCATGTATCGCTACGGCCGCGCGCCTACGGCAAGCGATGCCGAGCGCCTTGCCGCGATCATCGCGGGCAACGTCGACCATCCCTCGCGCGAGCTCATGTGGGGCGCGCCGGGCACCATGCTCGCTGCGCTCTTCCTGCATCGCCGAACCGGTGAGGAGCGATGGGCGGATTTGTTCCGCACCAGCGCGCGCACGCTGTGGTCGCAGCTCGAGTGGTCGCCGGAGTACGCGTGCCGCTATTGGCCGCAAGACCTGTACGGCCGGCGCACGTCGTACATCGACGGCGTGCATGGCATCGTCGCGACCGCGACGCCGCTCATTCACGGCCGCGACCTCCTCGCGCCGGACGAGTGGACGGGCTGGAGCTCGTGCATCGCGGAAACGGTCTCGCGCACGGCGACGCGCGAAGGCGTGCGCGTGAACTGGCGCAACCAGGTCTACCAGCCGCCCGATCGGCCCATGCTGATGCAGTATTGCCACGGCGCGCCGGGATTCATCGTGTGCCTCGCGGATTTTCCGGACGCCTCTCTCGACGCGCTGCTCATCGGCGGCGGCGAGGCGGTTTGGGAAGCCGGTCCGCTGCGCAAAGGCGCGAACCTGTGCCACGGCACCGGCGGCAACGGCTACGCGTTCCTCAAGCTCTTCGAGCGCACGCGCGACCCGATGTGGCTCACACGCGCACGCGCATTCGCGATGCACGCGATCGCGCAGTGCGAGCAGGACGAGGCCCGCTACGGCGGCTTACGCTATTCGCTGTGGACCGGCGATCCCGGCCTTGCGATCTACCTGTGGGACTGCGTTCGCGGCGCGGCCGCATTTCCGACGATCGACGTGTTCTACGGGGGCTGAACCCGGCGCCACACCAGCGTGCGGTTGTTCGCCGGCATGGCGCGGTCCTCGACCAGCGCAAATCCAATCCCTCGCGCAAGGGCGTCCACCGCCTCGGCGTCGCGCAATCCCTGGCGCGGATCTTCCGCCCGCAGGCGCTTGTCGAACGCCGCGTTGCTCTCGCTCGTCGGGCGCCCCGCGTAGTTGAAGGGGCCGTAGATCGCGAGCGTGGCGTCGGCTTCGATCACGCCGGGAAGGCCCGCGAACGTGCGCACGACCTCGTCCCAGCCCATGATGTGCAGCGTGTTGGCGATGAACACGGCGTCGAAATTCCCCGCGGGCCACGCGCCGTTGACGTCGAGCGCGATCGGCGCCGGCGTGTTCGGGAGGCGCGCCTCGTCGAGCCAGGCGCGGATGCCCGGCAGCCTCTCTTCGCGATCGGAGGCCTGCCACGTGAGGTGAGGCAGCGCTGCCGCGAAGTGCACGGCGTGCTGCCCCGTGCCGCTGCCTATCTCGAGGACGCGGCGCCGGGTCGCGAAATGTTCCTTCAGCACCGCGAGAATCGGCTCGCGGTTGCGGTCGCAGGCCGGCGCGTACGGCTTGCCCAAACGGCTAGAAATTGGCGACGACGGCGTCGATGCGATCGAGGCGGATCACGATCTTGCTCGATTGCTGGCTCTTCGCGGTGACGTACTTGTCGTCGACCGACACCACGAGCACTTCGATGGTATTGCCGCCCGTATAGATCTTCACGCCGCGGCCCTTGTCCTTGCTCTCCATCAGCACGGACTTCAACGGATCGTCGCCCGCTTTCGACTGGGCGGGGGCGACGACGGGCATCGCGAGCGCAACGGCGACGAGCGGGATGGCAAACAGGCGCGACAGCGGCATGACGGACTCCGGAAGGTGGTTGAAAGGACAATGCGCGACGCGAACTCTACTATTTTCCGCGCGGCCACGCTCGGCGTCCCATTGCGTGCTACAAAAGGACCACGAGGACCTCACAATCAGAACTCCATCAGCGCGACCACGACCGAAGCCACCAGCAGTGCTCGAAACAGGCGCGGTGTGGGGTGCATGACGGCTAACGTAATTTGGGCGTCAGTCCGCGATCTCATCCGATCATCCGGTCGGCTCGTAGCAGGATGCTCTGTGGAATTTTCACACCCAATACGCGGGCGGCGTTCA
>Ga0068860_100006478_pt1 | contig 11759 bp, 9 predicted proteins | sample KBSSwiS32_FD_66597 | JGI IMG/M metagenome (GOLD analysis project Ga0068860, IMG submission 66597) | Switchgrass rhizosphere microbial communities from Kellogg Biological Station, Michigan, USA - KBS Switchgrass S3-2 | ecosystem: Host-associated > Plants > Roots > Rhizosphere > Soil ... | reverse complement strand
GTTTGAGTTTTGTCCGCGTCCGGATATGAGCATCGTCCAGGAGTAATCAACGCAATGAACCAACTCATCCTGGCCCGGCCTTCCGGCACGAATTCGCAGCCCGCCGTGCGCAAAGCCGTCAATCAGCTACGGCGCGAGTGCGTGATGCACGAACCGGGAAAGCTGCTTGGGCAGGAAGAGGAATTGCTCAAGCGTTTCGGGATCAGCCGCCCCACCCTGCGTCAAGCCGCGGCGCTGCTGACGCAGGAACAGCTGATGGAAGTGCGGCGCGGCCCGGGCGGCGGGTATTTCACGGCGCGCCCGAATATCTCGGGCGTGGTCCACATGGCTGCGATCTGGCTGCAGCTCCAGCACGTCAAAGTCAGCGATATCCTCCTTTCGACCACCACCATCCGTGCCGAACTCGCGCCGCTGGCCGCCCGCAAGATCGACGACGAGGGCAGGGCGCAGATCAACGCTTTCCTCAACGAAGATCGCGCTGTTGACGACAAGGATTACGAATACCTTTCGTTCCTGAAAGCCGAATTGGCCCAGAACCGGATGGTGGGCGATATCGCCGGCAACCGCGTGCTGCACCTCTATATGCAGATTTCACTCGACCTCGTCGGCAGCCTCTCACGCAGCGAGGACATCCTGTTCGGACATCGCGCCCGCTATCTCGAGTGGCGCCATCATCGCAACCGGATGCTCGATGCAATCGCAGCGGGCGACCCGGAGATTGCCCGCCTCGAAGCCGACCGCTGCGCGGCCAAGATGCGCAAATGGGTCGAAGTCGAGGAACGCAAGCGCCGCAAGGCTGCGGAAACGGCGAAGAAAGGCTGACTTTTCGGGGAATCTCCACCCGATAGCGCACTGCTCACCGTATCGGCAATTCCATGCCCGGGTCGGGCTCCGCTTCGCCGGGCGGGTTCACCCGGCTGATAGCCCCGCCAGGACCATGGCCCTTGAGCGGAACCGCAGTTGGCCCGGAAATGGTCGGCCTTTCCGGCCAGGATCTCCTGCGGACAACGTTTGTTGAATCACGGTGCAAGGAATTGCCGCAAGTGACCGCGTTTCCGCATAGGAAATACCGCTGGGGAAATCGCGCCAGAATCGATTTCCTGACACCCCTCGGTGCTGATATGGCCCTAGCGGGAAAAGGGGCACCTGTATGCGCGAAACTGATGCCTGGTGCTGCGCAGCTTCTCGGCAAGACGATCGATTGGCCACACCTTGAACTTGCCGGTCCGTCCGCGCCGGCCCCAACGGAACGGAAGCCGGACTTGCAGCGATGCGTTTCTGAAGACGAAGAGGATCATATGACTGACGAGCCCACACTGAAGGTCGAACTCAAGGGCAACGTCCTCGTGCTCACCTTGAACCGGCCGGACCGGCTCAATGCGCTGCACCGGCCGATGCAGTACGCGTTGGAAGCCCAGTATGCCCGTGCGGCGGCGGACCCGGAGGTTCGGGCCATCGTGATCACGGGCGAGGGCCGCGCGTTCTGCGCAGGAGCCGACGTCGGCGGACTCAAGAGCGCGGCCGAGACCAATTCCGATCCCGCCAAGGTCATCGTTCCCAAGTTCACGAATCGCATGGCCGGCATCTACGTGCCGACGATCATCGCGATCAACGGCGTCTGCGCCGGGGCCGGCCTGCATTTCGTGGCAGACGGCGATATCGTCATAGCCAGCGAGGCGGCGAGCTTCGTCGACAGTCACGTCAACGTGGGCCAGGTCACCGCGCTCGAGCCGATCGGCCTGATGCGCAAGGCATCGCTTTCGGCCGTGTTGCGGATGGTGATCCTCGGCAAGGCGGAGCGGCTGAGCGCGCAGCAGGCGCTCGAATGCAACCTCGTCTCCGAGGTCGTCCCCGCCGACCAACTGCTGGCGCGTGCCCTTGAGCTGGCGGAGCTGGCCTGCGCAGGCTCCCCCGCCGCGGTCGAGGCTTCACTCAAGGCCGTGTGGGATTCCTACGAGCTGCCGTTGTCCAAGGCATACGAGCATGGCTTCGACATCCTGATCCGCCATCGCGCGCACCCCGATGCCGTGGAAGGACCGGCAGCATTCCTGGAGAAACGCGACCCGGTCTGGAAACCGGCCCGCTGACGGCCGGGGATCCCGTCAGCAGAGTCGCGTGCCTCACCCCGCAGTGAGGCCAGCGTCCATCACGAACTCGGATCCGGTCGAGTAGCTGCTGCGGTCGCTGGCGAGGAACAGGATCATCTCCGCCACTTCCAGCGGATCCGCGACCCGGCCGAGCCGATTGACCCGCTTGGAGCCGAGTGCGGACGCGTCGCCCTTGATGAAGCGGGTCATGTCGGTATCGACGGCGCCCGGGTGAACCGAATTCACGCGGATGCCAAGCGACCCCAGTTCGCAGGCCGCGACCTTGGTCATGCCCCGCACGGCCCACTTCGAGGCGGAGTAGGCGATCGTCCCGGGCGTGCCCACAAGGCCGGCCGCCGACGAGAGATTGATGATCGCACCCTTTCCCGCTTGCGCCATCAGCGGCGCGGCATGGCGGATGCCAAGGAAAGTACCGGTCTGGTTGATCCGCATCGTCCTCTCGAACATTTCGAGCGACGTGCCCGCGATCGTCGCAACCTCGAAGATGCCGGCCGCGTTGACCAGCACGTCGAGCCGGCCATGCTGCTCGCCGATGGCCAAGATCACCTCGGCCCAGTCGCCTTCCGCTGTCACGTCGAGGCGGTGCCGAGACGCGGCTGCTTCCTCGGGCACGCCGATCCTCGCCGGATCGAGCACGACCACCGCCCCTTCCTGCAAGAAGCGTTGCGCGGTGGCTTGGCCGATGCCACCCGCCGCACCGGTGATCAGCGCAACTCTGGATTGCAGTTCAGGCATCTTTTCCCCCTCGATCGGAGATCGCCCCGCCGGTCCGATCATCCGAGTTTGATCCAGACCGACTTGGTTTCGAGATAAGCGCCAAGCCCCTCGTCGCTCAGCTCGCGGCCACAGCCGGATTCCTTGTATCCGCCGAACGGCATGGCCGGATCGAACACGCCCTGCACGCCCTGCACGCCCTCTATCCGATACCTTCATAGCGGTCCATACGGGCAACCCGGATTCCGCAATACAACGAAAATGCCGACTCCACGGCGATTTTCCCGGCGGCGGGCGGGCGAGTTCGTGGCGCACCTTGCATATACAGTAAACTGTAATAGAAGTGTCCGATGTTTCGCGCCGAATCGGCGCTGCTTGCGGAGAGACTTCGCCATGACCAGGGTATTGCCGACCGAGCGTGACCATTTTTACGTCAACGGCGCCTGGGCGAACCCGTCTTCGGCCGATCGGATCATCGTGAATTCGCCGGCCACGCAAGAGCGCTTCGGCCATGTTCCGGACGGCAAGCCGGCCGATATAGATGCTGCGGTCGCGGCGGCGCGCAATGCCTTCGACAATGGCCCCTGGGCACGCATGTCCGTCGAAGAGCGCGCCGGATTCCTCGCCGGCGTCATCGCCTACCTGCGTGAGGTCGGACCCAGTATCGGCAAGTTCCTCTCGCAGGAAATGGGCGGGCCGATGCGCATGCTGCAGAACGGCAAGGACGGATCGGCATTCCTGATCGAATCGATGCTCGCGTCGGCAAAGGCCATCGGCATGGTGCAGCTGCGCACCGGGGCGATGGGGCCCGCGCTGGTGCGCCTCGAGCCGATCGGAGTCGTCGGGGCGATCACGCCGTGGAACGGCCCGCTCCACCTGCTGATGATGAAGTTTGCCCCGGCGATGGTCGCGGGCTGCACGATGGTTGCCAAGCCGTCTCCGGAAGCTCCGCTGGATGCCTACATCCTCGCTGACGCCTGTCATGCGGCGGGACTCCCGGCGGGTGTGTTCAACCTTGTCCCAGGCGGGCGCGAAGCGGGCGAATATCTTGTCAGCCATCCCGGTGTCGACAAGATCGCGTTCACCGGCAGCACGGCCGCCGGGCGGCGTATCGGCGAGATTTGCGGGCGTGACCTCAAGCGTGTCTCGCTCGAACTCGGTGGGAAGTCCGCAGCGATCGCGCTGGCGGATGCTTCGCCGGAAAAGCTTGCCGCCTATGCCATCCCCATGGGGCTCGCCTTCAACAACGGGCAGGCCTGTGCCGCGCTTACCCGAATTGTCGTTCCGCGCGCCCGTCAGGCAGAGTTCGCGGAAGCGCTTGAGGCCGCCGTCGCGGCGCTTCGCGTGGGCGATCCGCTGGATCCCGAAAACCACATCGGCCCCGTGATCGCCGAACGTCAGCGCGTCCGGATCGAAGGGCTGATTGCCAGCGGACGCGACGAAGGTGCGCGTTTGCTGCGCGGTGGTGGCCGGCCGAAAGGTCTCGACAGGGGCTGGTTCGTCGAACCGACGCTGTTTGCCGATGTGAACAACTCGATGCGCATCGCTCGCGAGGAAGTCTTCGGCCCCGTTGGCGTGATCATTCCCTATGACGGCGGGGCCGACGAGGCGATCGCGATCGCCAACGACACGCCGTATGGCCTTGCCGGTGCCGTGTTCACCGAAGACCTCGCCCAGGGCTATGAAGTGGCCAAGCGGGTTCGTGCCGGGACCTTCGGCGTCAACAACTTCGTCATCGATCCGCTGTTGCCGTTCGGCGGTTTCAAAGCTTCAGGAATTGGCCGCGAAAACAGCCATGAGGGGCTACGCTCCTACACTGAAGCGAAGACCGTAACCGGTGTACCCGCCGAACTCGCAGAACTTCGATAGGCCAATTCAAGTGCCTGTAACTTTCGTACCACAGTAGGACAAAAACCGGCCGGGAGGGTTGAAACCCACCCCCCACGGGAATAGAGGTCTATCAATACCGCAGGCGTTCGAACAGACCTGCGGCCAGGTTTTACCGCCGAGAGGGGAGTGTCATGAGAAACATCGCAATTGCCGTGGGCACCAGCATGAGTGCCATCGTCGCGGGGCTGACCGTTGCAGCGCCGGCCTATGCCCAGGATGCGCCGCAAGAGACCGGCCAGGCGGAAGAAGCGAACAGCGGCGGGATCGGCGATATCGTCGTTACTGCACGGCGTCGCGAAGAGTCCATTCAAACCGCACCGGTGGCCGTAACCGCATTGAGCGGCGATACCCTGAAGCTAAAGAACGTGGTCAATCTGGCCGATCTTGCCGGGAGCACTCCCAGCGTGTCGATCCGCAGGCAGTCCAACAATCCGGATTCGGCGATCATCACGATCCGCGGTCAGCAGCAGAACGAAACCAATATCACCGTCGATCCCGCTGTGGGCGTGTACATCGGCGACATGTACGTGGCGCGCGCCTACGGCGTCCTTGGCGACCTTCTCGACATCCAGCGGGTCGAAGTCCTGAGGGGTCCGCAAGGTTCGCTGTTCGGCCGCAACACCATCGGCGGCGCGATCAAGATCACGCCGGTAAAACCCGACGTCAGCGGCGGATTCACCGGTTTCGTAAATGCGGGTGTCGGCAATTATTCCGCCCGATCCATTTCCGGCGCGATAACCATCCCCATCATCGAGGACAAGCTCGCCCTCCGTTACGCGGGTTCATACCGCACGCGAAACGGCTATACGACCGGCTATCTGGTCGCGGAACCCAATCTCACCCCGATCGAATCGTTCGACATGAACGATTACAGCCGCCAGACGCACCGGCTCTCGCTTGCGTGGCGACCGGTGGACGGGCTTCGCGTCGATGTCAGCGGGTTCCTGTACAAGAGCACCAGCAACGGGGCACTGGTTGCGAACCTGAGCGGCGATATCGCCACGCTCGACCTGAATACTTTCGCAACGTCCTTCCGCAATTCGCCGCAGCGGGCTGGCGATTTCTACTCCGCGCTGATTCCGGTTACCATTCGTGAGGGAGGTGTGCCTTCGACGGAAGCGCTGACCAAGTATGTCCAGGGGACGATCGAGTACGATCTTTCCGACGAAATCACTGCGAAGCTGGCCGTTTCGTACGCGAAGTCGCATGCGACCACGATGAACAACAACACCAGCGGCATTGTCACGGATTCACTGGCCCTGTTCCAGTTCACGCCGACGACGTTCCAGGCGCAGAACCAGCGGTCGGCGGAGTTCCAACTGCTCGGCAAGAGCTTCGATGAACGGCTAAACTGGATCGTGGGCGCCTACTATTTCAAGGAAAAGGGCTTCGAAACCAATACCGGCATCACCAAGGTTTTCGGCGATCCCGGCGGCTCGGTCACCTTCGACGCAAACAGCGTGAACTCGTCCAAGTCGCTCTTCGGTTATGCCGAGTTTGCCGTTACCGATGCGCTTTCGATCAATGCCGGCGGTCGGTACACTTGGGATACCAAGGCTCTGCAGGGGCGTAACCGGTGGAGCTTCGCCACGGCGGGCAATCCGCTCCTCGGCTTGCTGCCTCACCTCGAACGCTCGTGCATCTACTCGCCAGGCCCCGACATCACCACTTCGACCACGACCGACGGTCCGTGCTTGCTCGATCGGACCGACAAGTTCGATTACTTCACCTATGATGTGGGCATCAACTACAAGATCTCGCCGGATATCTTCTTCTACGCGAAGACCAACAACGGTGTTCGCAGTGGCGGCCAGCAGGCCCGCGCGGTGAACTTCAATTCGGCGACTGCCTTCTTCCCGGACAAGGTCAAGAATTATGAAGCCGGTATCAAGGCGGACCTGTTCGACCGCAGGTTCCGGACGAATGCAGCGGTGTTCCACGTCGACTACACCAACGTTCAGCAGCAGATCATCCTGGCGCCCCCGGTCGTCCCGACCACGACGACCCAGGTGATCAACAACCCGGGCAAGGCGAAGGTTGACGGTTTCGAAGTCGAAAGCACGGTCCGCCCGATCGACGCGCTGACGCTTCGCGGATCGCTATCCTACGTCAAGACCAAGTTCCCCAATCCGAACCGCGTGCAGTTCTACACTCCTGAGTGGCAGTACTCGGTCGGAGCGACCTATGACATGGCGATCGGAGAATCGAACACGCTTCGTCTCAATGCCGATTACAGCCATGTCAGCAGCTTCTACATGTCGCCGAACAAGGCGGATCGGAAGCTGCCCGGTTATGGAACGCTGAGCCTGCGGGCCAGCTACCTGATTGGCGAGCATCTGGACATTTCACTGTTCGCGACGAACGTGACCGACAAGGAGTACTATGCCGCCGGTATCATCAGTGGAAACCTGGCCCCGGCCACGATCGGGGAACCGCGGATGTACGGCGCTGAAGTAAGCTACCGCTTCTGATCGGTGTAATTAAGCGGCGCGCCTGTCCTTGCGATGGGCGCGCCGTTTCATTTGCTGCGGGCGGCAGTACGGCGCTCCCGGGACATCTGACCCGGTTCCGTTGTCAATCGCACCGGGCGCCGCTAGGGTTCCGCGGATACAGGTATCGGTTTATCGGAGAGGATGATGGTGCGACTGCAGTCCGTCCTGCTGGGTGTGGTGGCGTCCGCTTCGCTGGCACTGTTGTCAGGCTGTCACAAGGCGGCCGACGCCGGGGCCGCGGACAGCGCCAGGATCATCCTCGCGGGCACGAGCAACGGGGACTGGCCGGGCTATGGCGGCAACCCCGGTGAAGACCACTTCAGCCCCCTCGACCAGATCAACCAGGGGAACGTCGCCAGGCTGGGCCTGGCCTGGTCGGTCGACCTGCCGACCCAGCTCAGCACGCACAGCGCTCCCATCGAAGTCGGCGGTGTGGTCTACTTCACCAGCGGAGCCAGTGTCGTTACGGCGGTCGATGCGGTGACCGGAAAGCAGCTGTGGAGCTACGATCCGAAGGTCTACGACGTTGCCGGCGAGAAGATGCGTGCCAGTTGGGGTGCGCGCGGGCTCGCCTGGTGGAACGGCAAGGTCATCGTCGGCACAGCCGACGGTCGGCTCGTTGCGGTCAACACCAGGGACGGCAGCCTCGCCTGGTCCACCCAGACCACGATGGGTCCGAACGACGGGCGCTACATCACCGGCGCGCCCCGCGTGTTCAACGGCAAGGTGATCATCGGGCATGGCGGAGCCGATTTCGCGCCCGTGCGCGGTTACGTGACCGCCTACGACGCTGATACCGGCAAGAAATTGTGGCGGTTCTTCACCGTGCCCGGAAAGCCGGGCACGAAGGACGGCGAAGCATCCGACAGCATCATGGCCGAAGCGGCGAAGACCTGGACCGGCGAGTGGTGGAAATTCGGCGGCGGTGGCACCGCTTGGAACGCGATCACCTATGATCCCCAATACAACCGCATTTACATCGGCACCGGCAATGGCGCGCCGTGGAACCGCAACATCCGCAGCCCGGGGGGCGGGGACAACTGGTTCCTCTGCGGGATCGTCGCGGTCGACGCCGACACTGGCAAGTACGTTTGGCACTACCAGACCACGCCGGGAGAGGCATGGGACTACAACTCCGCGATGGACATCGTGCTGGCCAAGCTGAAGATCGACGGCAAGCTGCGCGACGTGATCCTGCATGCGCCGAAGAACGGCTTCTTCTACGTCATCGACCGCCAGACCGGAAAACTCATCTCGGCCGAACCGTTCGCGAAAGTGACCTGGGCCAGTAGTATCGACAAGGTGACCGGCAGGCCGGTCGAGGATCCGCAGGCGCGGTATCCAACGGGACAGGCGCTGGTCTGGCCCGGGACGGCGGGTGCGCACAACTGGACGCCGATGTCGTTCAGCCCGAAGACCGGTCTGGTCTACATCCCCCAGCAGGAGGCCCCCGCCTTCTACTCGATGGCCAAGACCGATCCGAAGTCTTGGCATTTCCCCGACCACATGCAGTTCACCACCGGGTTCGACAGCATCGGCACACTCGACGCCCCGCCGCCGTCGCCCGCACCGCTCAGCGCGCTAATGGCGTGGGATCCTGTCGCGCAGAAGGCCCGGTGGACAGTGCCGCTTGGGGGAATGTTGCCGGCCGGAGTTCTTTCGACCGGCGGCGATCTCGTGTTCCAGGGCAATGCCATGGGCAAGTTCGTTGCCTATGCGGCGCACAGCGGCCAGATGCTGTGGAGTTTCGATGCCCAGAACGGAATAGTCGGCCAGCCCATCACCTACAGCGTCGGTGGGAAGCAGTATGTGACGGTGATGACCGGCTACGGTGCCGCGGCCGGCGCGGTCGGATCTGAATCCGCCAGGTTCGGCTGGGATTACCGGAACCAGAAGCGCCGGCTCCTGACATTCGTGCTTGATGGCAAGCACGTCCTTCCGGCGCTGGTTCGCCAGGAGATGGAGCTGGTGGACGATCCCGCCCTGCAGCTCGACATGGCGCGCGTCCGCGAAGGTTCGGACTTGTTCGCCGTCAATTGCCTAAACTGCCACGGGATGGCTGCCGTCGGTGGCGGTGCGGCGCCCGATCTGCGCTCATCGCCGGTCATCCTCTCGCCCGAAGCGTTCGGCCAGGTCGTGCATGAGGGGCTACTCGTCCAGCGGGGAATGCCCAGGTTCCAGAACCTTGGGCGGCAAGAGCTCGACGCCCTGCGTCAGTATGTGGCGTTCCGCGCCCGGGCCGACCGCAAGCGGCGCTGATCTCGCCAGATTCCAGGATCAGTGCAGGTTGGTATTACTTGCGGGGGCGGTTTCGCATCCGTTCGATCAGGGCTGCCACGGCCGCACGATGATCGTCGGTGTCGCGCATGGCGTGGAATGCTTCGGCCTCGATGGCGGCCCCTTCCGCGAAGGGCAGTAGGGATGCCTCGATGTTGCGGCGGATCTGCGCAAACGCTGTGGCGGGGATCGCAGCCAGTTCGCGTGCCCGGCCCAGCGTCACCTCGCGCAGGTCGTCCGCGCTCGCCACGTGATCTACCAGGCCGAGCCGCAAGGCCTCCTCGGCGGTCCACGACGGGGCGAGCGCAAACGACAGGGCACGCCTCCGGCCAAGTAGCCGCCCGAGCAGCCAGTTGACCCCCAGATCGCCTGCCAGACCGATACTGGTGTAGGCATAGACGAACCGCGCGCGCTCCGACGCGATGCGGACCGCGCAGCCCAGGGCCAGGGCAAGGCCGCCGCCCGCGACCGGGCCGTTGACCATCGCTATCGTCGGTTTGGGAAATTCGACCAGTGCGCCGATGACCTCGATGCACCGCGCAAGCAGCGTGACCTCGGCGGCCCTGGCTTCGGCGCCGCGCTCGGCCAGGAGATGATCAAGGTTTCCGCCGGCGCTGAACATCCGGCCGCTGCCCGTCAGCACCACCGATCCGACCGCGACGTCCTGCGCGGCGTCGGCCAGCTCGGCACCGATGGCAGCAACCAGTTCGCCGCTCAGTGCGTTATGCGCATCCGCCTGATTGATAGTCAGGATCCGGACAGGACCGGTATCCTCCCTCAACAGGAAGGGTTGTCCTGCCGCGGCTGCTGCTCCCTGTGCTGGCGCGCTCATACCTCGATCAGGACCGCGCCGGCTTGACCGCCGCCCGCGCACATGGCTGCGATCCCAAGGCCGCCACCGCGACGCTTCAGGTCATTGATCAGCGTCGCCAGCATGCGCCCGCCCGAGGCGGCGACCGGGTGTCCGATCGAGCAACCGCTGCCCGAAACGTTGACTTGGCTGTCGTCGAGTCCCAGCAGCTTGCATGCGGCGACAGGCACCGACGCAAAGGCCTCGTTGATTTCCCACAAGGCGACGTCCGCAGGCTTGCGCCCGGTGCGCTGCATAAGCTTCTCAATGCAGTCGATCACGGCCATGCCGGTCAGCTTGGGGTCGACTCCCACCGAGGTCCAGCCATGAATTCGCGCGATCGGCGCGATGCCCAGTCGTGCAGCGTGGGCATCGGTGCTGACTGCCAGGGCGGAGGCGGCATCGTTGATGCCGCTCGAATTACCGGCCGTGATCGAAAAGCCTTCGATTTCGGGGTGGATCGGCTTCAGCGAGGCCAGTTTTTCCGCCGAACTGTCCCTCCGGGGGTGCTCGTCAACCTTGAATTCGCAGGCCTGTCCATCGGGGCCGAAAGCGGTCACCGGGACGATTTCATCGGCAAAGTTGCCGGCATCGATCGCCGCGACCGCGCGCTGGTGCGAGCGCAGCGCCCAGTCGTCCATTTCCTGGCGAGTCAGCCCGGCCGCGAGCGCAGTGTTCCAGCCGACCGTGATCGACATGTCCCTGTTGGGCGCGTCAGGCCGGTCGGGATGTGTCGGCAGGATCCACGGATCGACAATTTCGCCGGTGCGCGGGTCGCGCCAGCGCATCATCGGCGCGGTCGAGGAGGACTGCACGCCGCCGGCGACGATGACATTCTCCATCCCCGACAGCACTTGCGCCGCGGCAACGCCGGTCGCAGTCAGGCTGCCGGCGCAGTGCCGGTTAACGGCCATCCCAGGGATATGCGCGAACCCCGCCTCGACACAGGCATGGCGCGCGATGTCCCCGCCGCCATAGCTGGATTCGGCAAAGACCACGTCGTCGACCTGCCGAGGGTCCAGCCCGGCCCGTTCTACCGCTGCCTTGAGAACGGTCAGCGCGAGGTCGCTTGCCGGGGTGTTCGCGAGCGAGCCCTTGCGTGCGGTCGCCACGGCGGTGCGCACCGCGCTCAGGATGACAGCGGATGTCATGGGAATTCTCCGATACGAGTCAGCTGGTGACTATGGGATTGCATCTTCGCCGGCGCCAAGTGGACCGTTCGGGCAGGTCATTTCGGGCGAAACATGTTTGCGGCGGCCAGTCCGCCATCGACCAGGATGTCGGTGCCGCTGATGAACGATGCGGCGGGCGAGGCAAGAAACGCCAAGGTCTCGGCGATTTCCAGCATCGTGCCTTCGCGCCGCAGCGGCGTGCGCAGATACAGCTCCATTTTCTCCGGCGTTCCCTTGAATTCGAGAGCACCCATGG
>Ga0068860_100006477_pt1 | contig 11760 bp, 13 predicted proteins | sample KBSSwiS32_FD_66597 | JGI IMG/M metagenome (GOLD analysis project Ga0068860, IMG submission 66597) | Switchgrass rhizosphere microbial communities from Kellogg Biological Station, Michigan, USA - KBS Switchgrass S3-2 | ecosystem: Host-associated > Plants > Roots > Rhizosphere > Soil ... | reverse complement strand
TCGACCGCCACGCGTAGCTGTCGCCTCATGGTCATGGCCTGATGTAATGGGCGTGATAACGCCGCTGGACAACTGTGTCCTACCGGGGCTGAAGACTGCTCACTCCCACGGAACTTAGCGAGTTGACAGCGCTGGGGTCATTCAGCGATGGGCCACCGTCCCTGCCTACGAGAGGAAACGACGATGCTAATCGAAGCCGCAGTGCTGTGGAATGTGAACGAGCCTTGGTCCATCGAGGAAGTTGACCTCGGCGATCCCGTCGCCGGCGAGGTGCAGATCAAACTCGCCGCGAGCGGACTGTGCCACTCAGATGAGCACGTGCGCATCGGGGACATGCCGTCAGAACTTCCTACGATCGGAGGCCACGAAGGTGCAGGCGTCGTAACCAAGGTTGGGGCAGGCGTCACCAACGTGGCAGAAGGTGACCACATTGTGTTGGCCTTCATTCCAGCGTGCGGTCGGTGCAAGCCGTGCTCGACCGGGCACCAGAATCTTTGTGATCTCGGCGCCTTTCTCATGCAGCGCGAGGCCATCGCCGATGGAACGTTTCGGGCGACGGCTCGCGGTCAGGGACTCGGCCGACTTTGCCAGCTCGGAACCTTTAGCCCTTATGTCACCGTGCATGAGTCTTCGGTAGTGAAGATTGATTCCAATGTTCGCCTCTCGAGTGCGGCTTTGCTTGGCTGCGGGGTGGTAACTGGCTGGGGTTCGGCGGTCTACGCCGCCCGAGTGGAGGCTGGCGATGTCGTCCTCGTCGTGGGCGTCGGCGGCATCGGCACGGCTGCCGTTCAGGGTGCTAAGCATGCGGGTGCGAGCAAAATTATTGTGGTTGAGCCGGTCGCCGAAAAGCGGACGCGTGCGTTGTCGTTCGGCGCCACCCACGCAGTCGCGAGCCTTGACGAGGCCCAGGGACTGGTAAGTGACCTCACTTGGGGTCAGGGCGCGGATAAGGCTCTCATCACCGTAGGAGTCTGCGACGGGGAGATGATCGCCCCAGTTATGAGCCTGGTCTCTAAGGGGGGACGGGTGGTCGTCACTGCCGTTACGCCAATTGCGCAGACCGAGGTCAAATTGAGCCTGTTCGAACTCACGATCTGGCAGAAGCAGCTCGTTGGGACCCTATTTGGCTCGGCGAATCCACGGGCAGATATTCCCAAGCTTTGTCAGCTCTATCAGGATGGCATCCTGAAGCTTGATGAAATGATTACCAATACATACGAACTCAAGCAGGTAAATGAAGGCTACGCCGACATGATGGCGGGAAGAAACACTCGGGGCGTAATTATTCACGACAGCTCGATGTTCTAGGAACGGTTCGTGTCGCTACCGATCAGCCGATAGGCGCCTTCGCCGTTCGAAGGTAAAGAGAGGACTGTGTGGAAAAAGAACTTGATGATCTCGATTTTATGAGCGCACAGCTGAGCTCGTGCATCGGGCGGCGCCTCGGAGTAGACGATGTCGAGATCTCGGACTTGTCAGTGCCGAAGGCCGGGTACTCCGGCAAGATGATTGCGTTTACCGCGGACTGGTGCTCGGGTTCGGAAAAGGTTCAAAAAAAGCTGATAGCGCGCCTCGAGGGTGGCCAGGACGGTCTGTTCCTGGAACCAGACGTAATGCTGGACTGGCGGATGATGAACGCGCTGAAGGACGTGCGGGGAATTCCGGTTCCGCCGCTCGTGCTTCAGGAGACCGACCCAGGAGTGTTAGGCGCTCCGTTCTACATCATGGGTCAAGTTGAGGGAAGAGTGCCTCAGGATGGGCCGGCCTATCATGAGGCGGGTTTCATGTTTGATGAATTGGGCGAGGAGCAGCGTGCCGCGCTCTGGAATAACGGCCTGGACGCTATGGCGCGCCTTCACAACCTTAGTGTCGATGATGGCTTCCAGTTCTTACGGCATCCCGAACTAGGTGACACCGGCCTCGACCAGTACCTCAACTGGGTGGAGCGGTGGTATCGGTGGGCCCTCGCAGGCCGGACCCACGACGTGCTCGATGCGGCGTTGGAATATCTGCTGTCCGAGAGACCGAGCTATGCAACCGAGTCACCGCTGTGGGGCGACGCCCGCATCGGGAACATCATCTACACACCGGACAATCAGGTTGCTGCCGTGATTGATTGGGAGATGGCGGCCGTCGGTCCCGGCGAGGTCGACCTCGCCTGGTGGCTGGTGATGGATCGGTTGTTTGTAGAGCGGCTGGAGCTCAGCCGGCTGCCCGGGCTACCCGATCGCGACGCCACGGTCACTCACTATGAGCGACAGCGCGGACGTAAGGTGGAGCATCTTGAGTACTACGAGATATTGGCGGCATTTCGATTCGCTATCGTGATGTATCGATTTGCCGATCTCCAACGAGGAGCCTTCTTCACAAAGGAGACCGTTGCTGGCACCAACAGCCACGTGGTGTGCATGGTGGCCGATCTCCTAGGACTTCCCGTTCCTTCGATGAGCCCTGAAATCTTCTCCCTTATGCGACCGGGCTATGTTCCCGTGCCGAGCGATGCCTGAGTCGGGCCCCTCGCAAGCCGAGCGTCAAGGGCTGCATAGGTCAACCCATAGTTTGGATCGTGGAGAGCGCGGTTGGCAGTTATGACCATCCGAGTAACAGTCGATCGAGAACAGTGTGTCGGAAGTGCGTCCTGCGTGCGCTGGCTTCCTGAGGTCTTCGCCCTCGACGCCGAGGGTCTCGCATACGTTGTCGACGCGACGGCGGCGGCTGCCGCTCTCGTGACTGAGGTGGCCGACGCCTGCCCAACTGCTGCGATCGTGGTCGAGGGCGCGGACGACTAGGCGCCGCAGCAGCCGCGAACCCGAGATACCGCGGAACTGTCCATCCGTGAGCCCGATAGAGAAGGAGTGCGCACATGTTTACACGAGACAAGCTCTATGTCGGAGGCGAGTGGCGAAAGCCGAGCACCGGGCAGATCCTGAAGGTGATTTCACCGCACACGGAGGAAGTGGTCGGAAAGGTTCCTTCCGCCGCAACGGAGGACATCGACGCTGCGGTGGCGGCCGCGCGAGCGAGCTTTGATAGCGGTATGTGGAGCCGACGAAGCCCGGAAGAGCGAATTGAGACTCTGCGGAGACTCGAGATCGCGTACGCCAAAAGAGTAGATGAACTCGCCGAGCTCATCACTCTCGAAATGGGATCGCCCATCTCGATCTCGCGAATGGTTCATGTACCGATGTCGAGCATGACGTTGAGCGCTATGTTGGATGTAGCAGAAGAATATGTGTGGGACGAACGCCGAACAGGATTCTCGGGGCAAGAGTTTCGGATTCGAAGCGAGGGGGTCGGTGTTGTCGCGGCAATCTCGCCGTGGAACACCCCGCAGTTCGTCCTCATGGTAAAGCTTGCGCCCGCCCTACTCGCCGGCTGTTCCATCATTCTGAAGCCGTCGCCAGAGTCTCCGCTGGATGCCTTCGTTTTGGCGGAAATCCTTGATGAGGTGGGACTTCCGCGAGGGGTCGTGTCGATTCTTCCTGGGGGACGTGACGTGGGTCAGTATTTGGTCGCTCACCCTGACGTGGACAAGGTTGCGTTCACGGGCTCGACTGAGGCCGGACGAATTATCGGTGGCATCTGCGGTCAGCAGCTAAAGCGGGTGAGCTTGGAGTTGGGCGGAAAGTCGGCTGCGATTGTCCTTGAGGACGCCGATCTTGACAACCTGGCCATGGGGTTGAAGTTCGCAGGGATGCTCAATTCGGGACAAGTCTGCGCGGCGCAGACTCGCGTTCTGGCCCCGCGGTCAATGTATAATCAAGTGGTCGAAGCGCTGGTGGCGATGGCGTCGAACCTTCAGGTGGGGGATCCAAGCAGCGAACTGACGGAAATCGGCCCCCTGGTGTCGAGTAGGCAGCGCGATCGAGTTCAAGGCTTCATCGCGGGTGGAGTTGCGGAGGGGGCGTTGCTGGCCGTGGGCGGACCTGGTCAGCCGGCGAGCCTCGCGTCCGGATGGTACGTAGAGCCGACAATATTCGCGAACGTCTCCAACGAAATGACGATCGCTCGAGAGGAGATCTTCGGGCCGGTTCTCGCAGTCATTCCCTATGACGACGAGGAATCGGCGATAAGAATTGCCAATGATTCACAATACGGTCTTTCCGGAACCGTATGGACGTCCGATATCGAGCGTGGTTACAAGATCGCAGAGCAGGTTCGCACAGGAACATTTGGTGTGAATCAGTTCAATACCCTCGACTTCAAATGCCCGTTTGGTGGGTTCAAGAGTTCTGGGCTGGGCCGCGAACTGGGGCGCGAGGGCCTCAGCTCTTACCTGGAGATAAAGTCGATTGCTCCACCCCCTGCGATTGCCGGTTAAGGGCACTCGACCGCCGGATGATGTCGTCCACTAGCTGAGAACTTTGGCGTTAGCTGTTCGTCGGTTCACCACGAGGAGGCCCTCGTGGTCCACTGGAACGGCTGGATCGTTCATCACGACAGTACTTGCTCGTGCACCCCTGGTGCGGGCTTGCGAAAACGATCGCCCACCTTCATTTAAGCGCAGACGATTGGCCAGGTAACGGCTTGCGTAACCCCTAGCGGAGAGGCTGCATGCGTACTCAGGAGGGCTTGATGGATGTCGGAGTAGTCACGCTTGGTGATCATTTGCCTGATCCGATCTCGGGCGTCAAGAAGAGTGAAGCCGAGCGATTTCGGAGCTTCGTCGAGCTTGCCGAGCTGTCAGAGTCCCTTGGGTTTCATGCCATCTATGTTGGTGAGCATCATTTCAGCGACTATGCATTGTCGTCCCCTCCGACGGTGCTCGCGGCGATTGCCGAACGAACGCATACGGTTCGCCTCTCGACAGCGGCCACCCTTCTTCCTCACCGTGACGTAGTCACCGTGGCGGAAGATTACGCCAGCGTGGATGTTTTGTCGGGAGGCCGCGTTGAGATGATTGCCGGCCGTGGTGTCTATGCCAAGCACTACGCGCAGTTTGGTCAGGACGCTGCTCAGAGTGATGCGATGCTCATCGAGTCAGTGAACCTTCTGCGGAAGCTCTGGACTGAGGAACACGTCACCTGGGAGGGACGGTACCGACCCCCACTCACCGACGTGACCGTACGGCCACGTCCATTGCAGCAGCCACACCCTCCGGTCTGGCTCTCGGCGAGTTCCCCTGAGTCGGTCGATCGTGCAGTTGAACTCGGGTGCCCCATAATGATTCCGACGATCTCGACCGGTGTTGATCGAGCGGCTGAACTCGGAGCGCGCTATCGCAATCGTTGGATGAGTCATGGCCCCGCAAATGGAGTGATGGGACTTGGGCTTCATGTGCATCTGTACGTAGATGACGGGTCCGACGCTGATGTAAGAGAGCACTGGCTGCCCTATCAGCTTGGGTACCTGAGCTGGGTGCTTCAAGAACTGCAGGGTCCGGGAGCCAGCCTCCCGCCAACGCTCGCGGATCTAGGGGATCCCAAGTCGCAGGCCGTTTGCGGCGGGGTGGACTTCGTAACAAGTGAGCTACAGCGGCGTCTTGCTGCGATGGGCGGGGTGGACCGGCTCCTGGTTCAGTGTGATCAGGGTGGACTTCCCTTTTCCGACGTCGAGAAGTGCCTGAAGCAAGTGGCGCAGCTCTCACGGGATCTTGGATAGATCGCTAGGAGATGGGAGAGCGAACGTGAGCGCTGAGCTGATCGTGAACGGGTTGATCGCCGCCATCGAGCGAGGCGACGTCGACGACGTCATGAGCCACTTGGCCGAAGATTGCGAGTGGGACAATGTCCCGATGGGCAAGATTGTCGGACAGCAAGCGATCCGTAAGATGATGGCGACTTCGATTTCGCCGACGACTCCTGGTCGTTTCGAGGTGCTTCATCAGGTGGCCGCTGGCGACATCGTTATGAACGAGCGGATAGACAAGCTCGAGTTCGCTGGCAAATCTGTAACCATCGCCGTGGCGGGCATCTTTCGAGTCGTCGACGACAGGATCGTGTTGTGGCGGGACTACTTCGACCTCGGCCAATGGCAGCAGCAACTGAAGTAGCAAGCTCAAGTGTCTCGATACGAGGCCGGAGGCCGCGAACGCCAGGTCAAGATTGAAACATCTCGAGCGCCAAGAGAACGTCGGTCTCGGCGACGCCAGCCACCTCGATGGTCGCCGCTAACCACGGAGGGCGACTCGCGGCCACAACTGCGATCGCTGGATCCAGGCCAGAGAATAGGGCCGCTTGTCGGGCGAACGTGCGAGCGAGTTCGGGCCGTCGCGGTTCATTCAAGAGTTCTGCCAGGGCGATGGGGTCGGGTCGTGTAGTGACAGGAACCCTGATTAGGTGGTCTGGGCGTGGCGCGGTTGTGGCATCGCTCAGACCGGGCCCGTCGAGCAGAACGGTTCCGCGAACCGCCGTGGGTCGCATCCCAGCCACCAGTAGGGCTATGTATGCGCCAAGTCCACGGCCAAGTAGCGCGGACTCGCCGATGTAGTCCAGTGCCGCGTCGACGTCCCAGATCAGACTGTCGGTGCTGTATCCGCCGCCGAGTGCCGTCGAGGACGCCCCGTGACCGGCGAAGTCGAGCCCCAAAACTGGTCCCTTCCACGTGGACGCCGCCGACGTAGTGAACGAATCGGTGCGTTCCCCTAAGCCGTGAAGACACAGCAGAGGCAGTCCGCCCGCTCCTTGAGCCAGGTGCCAGAGCGCCAAATCGATCTTGTTGTGTCGCAGCATCAGCGGAGCCAAGCGTCACCGACCAAGATGGCGCAAGATGTGCGCGGCGACGAGGCTGGGCTGCTCGATGTGACAGAAATGGCCCGCCCCGGAAATTTCTGCGATTCGCGCGTGGGATGGGAGATAGCCGACCAGCTCATCCGCCGACATAGCACGACTCTCGCCTTCGTGTTCGGTGCCGAGGACAAGGAGAATCGGGACAGCGATCTCTCGCGTGCGTTCCAGAGACTCCCAGGCAGTCCACGGCCCCATCGTCTCGAAGGCGAGAGCTGGATCAACCGGCCATCGCCAGCCCTCGTTGACGGGTACGGCACCAACTGTCACGAGGTAGCGGAGCCAGGTGATGTCCAGGCGCGGGTTCATCTTCGACCGACGCATCGCGAGGTCCTCTACCGATCCCGTTGCGCGCGATCCGGTGGTGCTTTTTAGACGGCTGTCGAGCCAAGCTTCACCGGCGGCTAGAAGCGCCGCGGGTGAGTCCCGACGCTCGATCCCGAATTGGGGTCGTCGCGTCGGGACACCGTCAATACTTGTAACGCTCGAGACTCGATGAGGCACCGACGCCGCGAGATTCACGACAATCGATCCCCCTTTGGAGTGCCCGATCACGATGACCGGATCTTGCGTCACCGAGTCCATGACCGCGAGCGCGTCTCGTAGATCGCCCTGCTGCGAGTACAGCGCGGCGTGGTCAGACCTGCCGTGACCACGCTGGTCCCAGGCGACTACTCGAAATCCAGCGTGGGCCAGAAGCGGCGCGAACGCGTCGAAAGTGCGCGCAAAGTCGAAGCCGCCGTGAGCAAGCAAAATTGGAGGTCGGGCAAGGTCGCCCCACTCGTACACCTTGAGCTTGATACCGGATGCATTGACGGTTCGAAAGCGCTCGGGCGCGCGTGGCTCTGGATAGGAGGAGATCGGCGCCGTCAAGCTGGCCGCACCTTGATACTGCGATCGTCAGGCATGTGGGTGCTACGTCCTAAATCGGGCAGGGGAGTGTGAACACGTCGCACTTGCGCCAATGGATGGTGGTCCAAAGTAGCAAATGAGATGAACACTGGGTCCGTTGCGGGCTCAGGGTTGTCCGGTGCAACGCCTGACGGCGAGGCGTACCGCCGATAGTCTCAGATGACGGCCCTCCCACGAAATGCGTTCTCGGTAGAGCTGTTAGCAACCCTGCGGACGGATTGTTACGCGAACCGTTACGGGAGTCGCGCTCCAAGTTTCCATAGTCGGCGCAACCACGGAGGGGGCGTGGGTTGCGTACATCGCAGCTGGCAAGTTGCGGGTGAGAAACGATGTGTGCTCTGTGACACGAGGTGTGCCCCACTAGCCGGGCCGTGAGCTGTCATCCATGCGGGACGACCTATTGGGGTGGCGACGGGCTGCGCTCAGACGCTTGATTCCATCTAGAATTCTTACGTGAGGAGATGCGAAGAGACCTCCACTCAACTATCCGCACTTCGTCGGTCAGCTCTCTTAATCGCTGCATCTGAAACTGCATCATGCCTCTAGAGAGCGATTTGGTGCTCGAACTTGACTGGGTCTCTTTCGTCCGGGATGGGCGAGCACTTTTGCAACCGCTCATCTGGAGGGTGCGAGCGGGTGAGCGTTGGTTAGTGCTGGGTGCCAATGGATCAGGCAAGACTTCCCTGCTCCGAATCTGTGCCTTGTATGAGCATCCGTCAGCAGGTCGACTCACGGTGCTGGGCCAGGCTCTTGGCCACACTGACGTGCGGGCCTTGAGGAGACGAATCGGTTACCTGTCGGCATCCTTCGCATCCGAGCTGCGCCCAGAGCTTCACGCACTGGATGTCGTGATGACGGCTAAGAACGCTGCGCTTGAACCTTGGTGGCACTCTTACGATGATGCTGATCATGCCCGAGCTCTACGATGCCTCGGTCGCATGGAGGTTGAGCAGTTTGCGCATCGGCCTCTTGCAAGCCTGTCCTCGGGCGAACAGCAACGAGTTCTCTTGGCCCGGACCCTCATGAACGACCCGGGACTTCTACTTCTTGACGAGCCAAGTGCGCGCCTTGACCTCGGTGGCCGGGAGCACCTGGTTGAAGCGCTCTCGACGCTGACGCTGGACCCGCTAGCACCGCCTTTGGTGCTCGTAACACATCACCTCGACGAGGTGCCCCCAGGTATGACGCATGTCCTGATGTTGCGAGGCGGTTGCGCTACTGCGAGGGGGCCGATCTCCGACACACTTACCAGCGCGGCATTGAGCGAGTGCTTTGGCCTACCTTTGACGCTGGAGCGACGGAAAAATGGTCGGCTGACTGCATGGACGTGATCGACGCATCGATGCCAATCGTGAGTACGAACCGCGTCCGGTTGACGCTGTTCAGGCCGTGTTCGCTGCTGGAAGCCGAGAAGGGCGCTGCGCTGCACTCGGGCCGTCTACGCGGCCTCGCGTCGGGTGTCTGACCAACGGCAGGACCCTTTTGGTCGACTTCGTGTCACGGGTGAGGAGACTGGGTGGGTTTGTCATGCGCCCTGTGCGCGGCATATGCCGGGTTATAGCGCCCGACGTTTGCCGGCACTCCTGAACTGAAACTCCCGTTGGTCTGAGTCGGGGATGATTTTGGGAGTATCCCAGATGACGCCCGTAATGGAGTTCGTAACGATGCTCATTCACCCTTGGTTGGGACCAAGGGGACTCGATTGATCGGTGCTGAGAAATATCGAGTGTCGCCTCTCAAGAGGGCCGGAGCTCCCGGAGAGCTGCCAAGCGCCAAGGTCAGCGCGCGGGCGAACCCCAATCCGACGTGCTCAGCAGGGCGCGGATCACAGTGCTGCTACCCGGCATCCATCGCTGCTGCATCGATCCCGAGTTGGCCGAGCGTCGGCTCTACGCCGAGGTGGTGGAGTTCATTCAACCCCATCCGTCCCTGTCCGAACTATTCGGTGAGTCCGTCATGGCGCTCACCGGGAGGAGTCTCAACGCCTGAGATGGCCGAGATCACGATGCCCCAACTCGGTGAGACAGTCACCGAGGGCACGATCACGAAGTGGTTCAAGAACATCGGCGACTCCATCGCCATGGGCGAACCGCTTTTCGAAGTGTCCACCGACAAGGTCGATACCGAGGTCCCATCTCCGGGGGCCGGAGTGCTCCAGGAGATCCGGGTGAACGAGGGCGACACCGTGGCCGTCGGGGCGGTGATCGCCGTGGTCTGTGAGGGCTCTGCCCCCGCCACCGCGCCGGCGGTCGAGGCCCCCACTCCGGCGCCGATCCCTGGCCCGGCACGGCCGGCCGAAACGGCGGCGCCTGCGCCCGTCGCAACTCCGCCTCCGGCTCTCTCCACGACAGCCGGGGACATACAGCGGCTGTCGCCGGTGGTTCGGCGGCTGGTGGCCGAGCACGGGATGGACGTCAGCACCGTCACCGGCACCGGGTTGGGTGGGCGCGTGACCCGAGACGATGTATTGGCCGTGGTCGATTCCGTCGCGGCCCGCAACCGGTCGACCCCGCCTCCGGTGCCCGCCCCCATCGCCGTGCCGCCTCCTGTCCCGGCGCCTGCTCCCGCTGCGGAGGCTTCTGTCCCAGCTCCCGTCCTGGCGCACGCGCCGTCCGCAACTTCCGTGCCGGCCTCGGCTACCGCCGCGGCTCTGGCGCCGGTCTCGCGGCCGGCGCTCGTGGCCCGCAGTGGTGATCGTGACGAGTCGGTCCCGTTGTCGAAGATCCGGCGACTCACCGGCGAGCACATGGTGATGTCGAAGGCGGTGTCGCCTCACGCGTTCAGCGTGGTGGAGATCGACTACGACAATGTCGACCGGGTTCGCAAGGCGGTAAAGAACGCGTGGAAGCAACACGAGGGCTTCAGCCTCACCTACCTCCCCTTCATCAGCCGGGCCATCGTGGACGCGCTGGCCGATTATCCGCATCTCAACGCGTCGGTGGGTGACGGCGAGTTGGTCGTGCACAACTACGTCGACCTCGGCATCGCGGTCGACCTCGACTTCCAGGGTCTGTTGGTGCCGGTGATCCGCGACGCCGACTCCAAGCGCCTGCGGGCTTTGGCTCGGGAGATCAACGATCTCGCCAACCGGGCTCGGGCCCGCAAGCTGTCGCCGGACGAGATCCAGGGCGGCACGTTCACCATCTCCAACAATGGTTCGGCCGGCTCGGTGCTCACTTCGGCCATCATCAATCAGCCGCAAGTGGCCATCGTGTCAACCGATGCCATCAAACGGCGGCCGGTGGCGGCGGATCTTCCCGGTGGGGACGAGGCCATCGCCATTCATCCGGTCGGCAACCTGGCCATGACCTGGGATCACCGGGCGTTCGACGGGGCCTACGCTGCCAACTTCCTGGTGCGGGTCAAGCAGATCCTCGAAACCCGCGAGTGGGAAGCGGAACTCTGACGAATGATGCTGGATAACGAGTCCCAGAACCTGCAGGGGAGTCTTTACATCGACGGTGGCGGGTCGATCCCGTTTCGCCAACGTGCCCGCAGTAGTCGCCCCAGCCGTTGCCGGTGTGGAGCGGTCCACACATCGTGCCGCTCGCCGGCATACTAACTCCGCAAAAACCTCGACGAGCACGAGGGGCGCTGACGGTCGAGGTGGACCGGGGCGTCCTCGCGACCGTCACGGCGGCGACCGACGCTCCCTCGGTGCTGGAGAACGCTACTCGTCAGACCGACTGTCCCGCGTTCACCTGTGACGGGTCGCAGCGCGGTCACGGCATGAGGTAGCCACCGTTGACGTGGATGTTCTGACCGGTGATCCAGCTGCTCGCATCGGACAGCAGGAAGCAGGTGGGCGCTGCCAGCTCCTCCGGAAGCCCGAGCCGTCCAAGCGGGTGCTGCGCGATCACGTCGACGAGGATCTCCTCGGCGATCGTCCTGCGCAGCATTGGAGTGTCGATCGGGCCTGGGGCGACACAGTTGACCCGGATGTTGTGCGACCGAGCTCGATGGCGAGTGACTTGGTCATGCCCACTACACGCCGCCCTTGGACGTCGTGTAGTGGGTGCCTCCGGGCTGGCCACTGAAGGCGAGTGACGACGAGATGGTGACGATGGATCCGCGCCGCTCCGGCACCATTCGCCGAGCTACCGCCTGCACCGTGAAGAAGGTT
>Ga0068860_100006470_pt1 | contig 11763 bp, 10 predicted proteins | sample KBSSwiS32_FD_66597 | JGI IMG/M metagenome (GOLD analysis project Ga0068860, IMG submission 66597) | Switchgrass rhizosphere microbial communities from Kellogg Biological Station, Michigan, USA - KBS Switchgrass S3-2 | ecosystem: Host-associated > Plants > Roots > Rhizosphere > Soil ... | reverse complement strand
GTTAAGCTACCTCCACCTTTTACAAGATGCTTTATTGAATCAGGAACATCATTCATGTTCTTAGCCACTTTATCATCGCTGATAATTTTTGCGGCACGTTCCAATAAACGACTGTGTAAATAAAATACGTCACCGGGATAAGCTTCACGACCAGGAGGCCGACGCAATAAGAGTGATACCTCACGATATGCGACAGCCTGTTTTGAAAGATCATCATAAATGATCAGTGCCGGACGACCCGTATCACGGAAGAATTCACCAATAGCTGCACCGGCAAAAGGAGCATAGAATTGCAGTGGCGCCGGATCTGATGCTGACGCTGCGACAATAACACTGTATTCCATAGCGCCGGCATCTTGTAATGTTTTCATTACACCTGCAATGGTCGATGCTTTTTGTCCAATAGCTACATATATACAATACACAGGTTTGCCTGCTGCATAAAATTCTTTCTGATTAATAATAGTATCAATACATATGGCAGTCTTGCCTGTTTGCCTGTCGCCAATCACCAGTTCTCTTTGACCACGACCAATTGGGATCATCGCATCAATGGCTTTTACCCCAGTTTGTAACGGTTCTTTTACAGGTTCACGGTAAATAACGCCGGGAGCTTTTCTTTCCAACGGCATTTCATAACGTTCACCCGCAATAGGACCCCTGCCATCGATTGGCTCACCTAATGTATTAACTACACGGCCCACCATTCCTTCTCCTACTTTAATAGAAGCGATCTGTCCTGTACGACGAACTTTGCTTCCTTCTTGTATGCCACCGGTTTCTCCCATTAATACCACGCCTACATTATCTTCTTCAAGATTCAGTGCAATTGCACGAACACTATTCTCAAATTCTACAAGTTCACCATATCTCACATTGCCTAATCCATATACACGGGCAATCCCATCACCTACCTGGAGCACTGTTCCTACTTCTTCAAGATCTGCCCCTGCATTAAAGTTGCTTAACTGCTGACGCAGTATTGCACTTATTTCATCTGGTTTAATATCTGCCATATAAATTATTTATCTTTTTAGTTTGTCGTTATCTTATTTTATAAATGAAATCATTATTGTCAAACTGTTTTGCAATATTTTTTAAATCATAAGCAATACTTGCATCTATTAATTTATCGCCTGTCTGCAATACAAATCCTCCGATGAGCTTTTCATCGATGGCCGTTTCAAGTTCGATATTCTGCATATCTGATGTTGCCTTAACCTGGTTAATTATCGCATTCTTCAGGTCATCACTTACTACAGCAGCGGTAGTAAGCTTTACGATATAAATATTTTTTTTCTGTTTGTATTGCGTAATAAAGGCAGCCGCTATTTCCGGTAAATTACTTTCACGGCCTTTTTTTATCATCAGGTGAGTAAAGACTTTTGTGATCTCACTTATTCTGCCAGTTGTAACTGCATCAATGATTTTTTCTTTTTTATCAGCAGTAATAACAGGGCTGCGCAACATATTTACAAAATCCCGGTTGCTTTTGCATACATCCTGCAGCCATTGCATATCAGCAAACACTTTTTCCAACTGACCTTTTTCAATAGAAAGATCAATCAGGGATTTAGCATATCGTGTCGCAAGACGTGGATTAGGCATTTTTAATTAAGTTTTACATCATTAACCAGTCCTTTTATATGAGCTTCCTGCGCTTCTTTATTTTGTAATTCTCTTTGCAAAATCTTTTCACTCACTTCAATTACTAACTTACCTATTTGATTCTTTACATCAGTTACAGCTGCCATCTTTTGAGTATTGATAGCAGCCTGCGCTTCCGTTATAATTTTATTAGCCTCCACTTTAGCCTGTTCTTTTGCTTCAGAAATAATTCTGTCTTTTGTTTCTCTTGCTTCTTTTAATAATTGACCTCTTTCTTCGCGGGCCTTGGCAAGTAACTCTTCATTTTCGTTTTTCAATTGTGCCATTTCAGCTCTTACTCTTTCTGCAGTGGCCAATGAGTCGGCGATACCTTGTTCTCTTTGTTTTAACCCTCCTATAATAGAAGGCCAGGCATATTTTCGCAAAATAAAAAATACAATAAGAAAAGCTAAAAATGTCCAAACTAATAAACCAAAAGCAGGTGTAAGCATAAAAAATTATCTTTTGTTTGATAAATACTGCATCCTCCGCCCTGTGCTTTGGATGCAGTAGATTACATCGCTGGAATAGCTATTTGCCTATTGCCAGAAAGCCAACAACGATTGCGAATAGCGCAGCACCTTCTACAAGAGCTGCTGTTAGAATCATGTTAGCTCTGATGTCGTTCAAGGCTTCAGGCTGACGGGCAATTGCTTCAAGTGCCCCCTTACCTATCTGGCCAATACCGATACCGGCACCACAGGCGCCAATTCCAGCACCGATTGCGCCGCCTGCTACAGCCATTGCCTCCAAGAGAAATAAACTCATAATTGAATGTTTATTGTGATTAAAAATTATACATGTACTTTTTCTTCATGATGCTCGCCTTCAAACGCCTGCCCAATAAAAACAGCAGTTAACATTGCAAAAATGTATGCTTGAAGAAAAGCTACTAATATTTCAATGAAATAAATAAATACCACAAATGCAATTGAAAACGGAGATACAACATATCCGGTGATTTTACTCGCAGCTCCAAGGATAAAAATCAATGAAACCAAAGAAAGAATAATAATATGACCTGCCACCATGTTAGCATATAATCGTATCATCAAAGCAAAGGGCTTTGTAAAAACACCAAGAATCTCGACAGGGATAAGGATTGGTTTTACCCCATGCGGAACCGGTGGCCAGAAAATATGTTTCCAGTAATGTTTGTTGGTGCTGAAAATAATTACGATAAAAGAAATTAATGCTAACAGCATTGTAAAAGCAATATTGCCGGTTACATTGGCTGTGCCCGGGATCAGGCCAACAAGATTATTGATAAGAATAAAAAAGAAAACCGTTTGAATATAGGGTAAGTATTTTTCATACTTATGACCAAGATTTGGCTTGGCTACATCATCCCGGATAAAAGTAATAATTGGTTCCATCAAACTCTGTATTCCTTTGGGTGCATTATGTACACCTTCTCCTTTTCTATAACGTTTTGCAATTACTAACATAACCCACACCAACAATGCTAATGCAATAATCATTTGAACTACATTCCGGGTTAGGGAAAAGTCATAAATTTTTACTGCCTCATCAACTTTTCCTTTTTCATTCACTGCGACAATCTGTTCTGCATGAAATTTTTTAGTATCCAATCCCCACTCTTTAATATTATGATCGGTAAGCAACGCATATCCTTTGTAAGGCTCATGCCCATGATCAAGTTTGGAAGACATGAAGACCGTAAGACCTCTTTGGGATGAATACAAAATAACAGGAAGCGGAATTGTTACTTCATGTTCTTTACCGCCGCTTTCATAAGAAAAAAAATGAAACTCATGTCCATCTGAAATATGGCCGAAAATGACCTCGTTTGCGTCAAATGATTTTTTCTTTGGTTCTTGCGCAGAAAGTGCACTAAAAGAAGCCATCAAAATTACACTGAAAACCGCTACTGTAAAGGGTTTGAATAGCCCAGATACCATGCTCTTTTGAAATTTGCCGCAAAGATAAGGGTGCAGCCTATAAAAACCTCGAAAAAATGATCTAAGAGTAAAAACAGAAAAGGAGAAAAAGTTTGGGCTTGCGGTGACTATCAGGCCACCTTAGATCCTTTGTCAAACTGAAGTTGATAAAGCTTATAATAGAATCCCTGGGAAGCGATCAATTCTTCGTGTGTGCCTGCTTCTACGATCTCTCCTTTATCTAAAACAATTATTTTGTCAGCCTTGCGAATGGTTGAAAGCCGATGAGCTATAACAATGGAAGTTCTGCCGTTAATCAGTGTATCGATCGCATGTTGTATTAACCTTTCGCTTTCTGTATCGATTGAGGAAGTAGCTTCATCTAGTATTAAGATAGAAGGATCATATAATAATGCCCTGATAAATGAAAGCAGTTGTCGCTGACCAAGAGAGAGGGTAGCTCCTCTTTCCATAACATTATAATCATAACCGCCCGGTAATTGCATAATGAATTCATGCATGTCAATCAGCTTTGCAGCTTCTATTACTTTTTCTTTGGGAATATCAGGGTTACGCAGGGTGATATTATCCATTACCGAACCGGAGAAAAGAAAAACATCCTGCAACACAACACCGATATTTTTTCGTAAAGCTTCCAGTTTAAAGTCATTAATATTTACGTCGTCAATTTTTATTGCGCCTTCTCTTATATGATAGAGACGATTCAATAAACTGATGATGGTTGTTTTGCCGCTTCCTGTATGACCAACAATGGCTACTGTTTCTCCTGCTTTTGCAGTAAATGAAATGTTCTTCAATACATACTGTTCGGAATTATATCCAAAACTTACATGATCAAATTCGATCTTACCATTTATTTTTTGCGGTGAAAAATCACCTTCCGTATTTATATAGTCATCGTTGTCGAGTACTTTGAAAACTCTTTCACTGGCAATGATCCCCATTTGTAATACATTGAACTTATCGGCTATTATCCGCAATGGCCGGAATATAAGATTGAGGCAAAGTATAAAAGCGACAACGGTTCCCTGCTGGCTTTCGTGCAGCTGCAAGGCTTCCTTTGATGTCCACCATACAATAAGTCCTATTGATAAGGCTAATACGATTTCGACTACAGGAAAAAAAACGGAGTAAGCAAAAATAGCTTTGATGTTTGCATTACGATGTTCCCTGTTTATCTTTTTAAATTTTTCAAACTCCACCTCTTCTGCTGCAAAGGCTTGTACCACCTGCATTCCGGTAAGATGTTCCTGTACAAAAGCATTCAGACTTGCCACTGCATTACGAACCCGAAAGAAAGAACGATTGATACTTTCTTTAAAATAATAGGTTGCCAAAAGAATTATAGGAAACGGGATCAGTGCTATTAAGGAAAGCCGCCAGTCAGCCCAAAACATATAAGCAAGAACACAAATAATAGAAAGAAGATCTGCAATAATTGGCACTAAGCCATCAGAAAAAATATCGTTGATGGATTCAATATCATTAATCGTTCTTGTGGTTAATGTGCCGATAGGCGTTTTATCAAACTGCGAAAGATTAAGATTGACTATTTTTTGATAAGTAGCTACCCGCATATCTCTTACTACGGATTGTCCCAATGAAGCAGTCATGAATGAAAACAAAAATCGCATGGCCGTTTCTACGAATATCAATCCTATTTGTATAAGAGTAATTCTAATAACCATGTCTCTCATCGAATGAAGAATATACTTATTAACTGTAAGCTGAATTAGAAATGGACGAACAGGAGTGATTGCAGCTAGTATAATGGCCAGCACTACCGATAAATAAAATTTCTTTTTATACGGCGCCGCATAATGAAATACCCGCCGAAGCAGTGCAAAATCAAAAAATCTTTTTTGGGACTTTGGCAAAATGATCAAATTGATAGAATAGCAAATTTAGAAAGAAGCTAACTATTAAAACTGCCTTCCATCAGCTTCTTCACCCATTGCTTTTTTGTAAGCTTTAATAAAGAGAGCCCCCAGGTTTTTGTAAGGAGGTATATAATCTTCAAACCCTTCTACTGAAACCATTTTATCAAGCTCTTGCCAAAAAGGTATCCAGTCAATATTATTCCCGTTCCTTAATTTTTCGGTTAACAACTGAAAGAAGGGACGGTTGACCGCTGTTTTACCAATTTGTTTGGAAGCAATGATATGTGCATCCGGGGATTTCGATAGTACACTATCTATAAGATAATAACCACCACAGGAACCAAGAAATACAATTTTTGATGTAGGAAACATTTGCTCAATAGTATATTTAGCAGTATAACTATGACCTCGGTGAATTGTAATAGTCGGATATAGTTTATGTTTTTCCAAATAATCAACAAGTGCTTCCTGTGCCTTTTCATCCTGACCACCTTCCTGCGGAAGTGCCCTGTTAGCATAAATGGAAACAGGTTTTCCTTTTGTGGATGTTATACATACCCATAGATCATTCGCGGTGATTTTCCAATTGGCATTTCTAAACATATCAACAAATCCACGAAAGATCTCTGCATCTGATTTTTCCCCATAAAAAAATACATGCATGATCACCCTGCCGCTATCATTTATTAAATTTTTAAATGGCACTTCATAGACCGGGGGTATTCCTAACTCTTTGGTGAGATCAATATGATTAGCGGTATCAGCAGAGGCAAAAAGTTTATCCAAGATATTATAAATAACAACACCCCGCCGATTATTAGCATTCTCATTTCTTTTGTAATTCCATTGCACGTTCCTGAACATTTCATTCGCTAATGGCCTTAAGGTTTCAGCAATGCTTGCATAAGAATCTGCTACATCCACACCGGCCTCTAATCCTCCTGATGTTTCGAGGCGGCTTACAAAGGCTTTCATCAGTTTTTCAGCATCGCTCTCATCATCAGGATTTTTTTTAAGAGGGAAGGTGCTTAAAAAATTTCCCAGTGTATTATAGCCTGCCGCCATTTTTATAAACTTCCGGTATTTATCAAACCTTACTTTCATTAGTAATGAATCTCCCCGCTGGTTGATCTTTTTCATCATTAGGGGGTAAACACCTTTTGTATAGCTGGAAGTATAAATAATGCCATCACTTGATACAGCGAGATAATAAAGTTCTTCAGCATTGAGCGGTTGAATAATTTTGAACCTTATAGCAGGGTTGTCTACTTCGTGCAGTCCGTTGATCGTATTTACAAAAACACTTTGTGCCTTATCTTCCAGCTTACGTGTCAGGGATGCGTATTCAAAAGCAGTATCCCTATTCATTGCTCTTTCTACATACTCCATCTGTGTTTTTACAAGCAACTTGTAATAAAGAAAAGAATCATCTTTCACCGCATCGATCATTTCCAATGTCATTTTCCCTTTTACAATATTATCAAGGAAAGGAAAGTATTGCTGACCGCTTTTGCTACGGGCCATTCTTGCTACTGACTTGATAAAAACATCATCATCTATATTGCGAATGATAGAACCGAGCTTTGTATTGGCCTGCGCATAATCATATAATTGCCGCGGATATTTTTGAGCAACGGTCCTGATCAATGAATCAGCAAAAGGAACATCTGCATTATCCTTTAGTATATAAAATGTTTTTTCAGGATGCAGCAGGCAATATTTTCTTACCAATTCACTACGGGCAGCTTTTATACCAGGATTATCATCGAAGGTGGTTGACCTGATAACAGGAACAGCGCTTTCATAACTGACCTTGTATATATACGGTTCAATGCTTTGCCCTTTTTTATCTGCCTGCAAACAATTTTCAAATACATCAACAACAGCGGGAAGATTAATAGGATTAAACTCTTTTGATCGCCAACCTTTTTGAAGTGTTTGCAACAAAGCCTGGAGCCCTTTTAAATAACGGATCTTTTTTGAATGATTGATCAATGAATCTTTTTCGATCTTATATTGAATTAAATTGATCTTAGTAGTGGCTGCCTGTGTTACCAAAAAATTTATTTCTTCATTAGAGGAAAGAATCAACTGATTATCTGCTTTTCCATCATATTTTAAAAGACTCTTTTGTTCAGCGTCTACATAGCCATGGAAAAGCTGGCGGTTAAGCGGCGGCACAAATGTATCAGGATTATCAGACTGCCCTGAGGCAAGACAGGCAGCCAGCATTAAAATTGTAAAAAGGAAAAGGTATCTGGAACTCGCTATCATAAGGATTCGTTCACACAAAATTAATGTGCACCGCTCATATCGCCTATTTTGTATTGTAGGCGCAACTCATTGACCTTTTTATCATTTTAATGGTTGCAATACTGCAAACTTTGTTGGAAATGAAGCATCGTATTAATTTATCATTAAGTCTGTATAAACAGAATAGTGCAAATAGTAGGGTAATCCCATTTACTTTAGGTTTGCAAAAATTTAACCTGAAATGGACAACAAGCCCCGCAAGGTGCTGATCGCTGACGATGAACCCGACATCCTTGAGATTTTAAAATATAATCTCTCCAATGAAGGTTACGAGGTAGTTACTGCTAAAGATGGAGATGAAGCATTGGAAAAAGCCCGCCGAACTCAGCCAGATCTGGTAGTATTGGATGTAATGATGCCTAAGAAAACAGGTGTTGAAGTTTGCCAGATATTGAGGTCACAAGCAGCTTTTAAAGAAACATTGATCATTTTTTTAACAGCGGTAAATGATGAAGGCACTCAAATAAAAGGACTCGAAACAGGAGCCGATGATTATGTAAGTAAACCACTAAGTCCAAGAGTTTTTCTGAGCCGGGTAAATGCTCTTTTCAGAAGGTTAAATAAAACAGAAGCAAGGATTCTTACTATTGAAAACCTGACCATCGATCCCGAACGTTTTGTAGTGCAGGTAAATGGAAGTGATATTGTACTTGCAAAAAAAGAATTTGAATTACTCTACCTCCTTGCATTAAAACCGGGCCGGGTTTTTCTTCGTAATGAAATATTGAACCAGGTCTGGGGTAATGATGTGATTGTAGGCGATCGTACTATTGATGTACATATTCGTAAGATCCGCCAAAAATTAGGTATTGATTGTATTACTACTGTAAAAGGTGTAGGATATAAGTTTGAGCTATAATCCCTTCTCCTAAAGCCCTGCAAGAAAATGAAAACAATTTCAATAATCATAGATTTGTATAAATCCCCCTTTAGGGGATAGGGGTATGGTTTCCACAAAAAATATTTCTCCACGGCAACTTTCCTTATTCACTGCATTGATCTTATCAGTTCCAGTCGGCCTTCTCATTTTTTTTATAGAAAAAAACTGGATATGGGGATTGGGATCATTCATTATAATTTTTGGAGGATGCTATTTATTAATAACCATCGTGCTTGAACGTTTTATTTACCGGAAGATCAAACTTATTTATAAGTTCATTTATCAAACCAAGGCTACCCGGAAAGAAGAAACTTATTATAAATACCTCCTGCCGCAAAAAAGTATTGATGAAGTAAGAGCAGATGTAGAAGCATGGGCAGAAGAAAATAAACAGGAGATCGAAGTACTCCGGCAAAATGAACAATTCCGCAAAGAGTTTCTACAAAACCTTTCGCATGAATTTAAAACCCCGGTATTTGCCATACAGAGTTATGTAGATACATTATTGCATGGCGCATTGGAAAATCCTGATGTCAACAGAAGATTTTTAGAAAAAACAGCAAAGAATGTTGATCGTTTGACCAATCTTATCAATGACCTGGACGAAATATCAAAACTGGAAAGAGGAGAACTGATACTTTATAAACAAAACTTTGTGATACAGGACCTGGTAAAAGAAGTATTTGAATCTCTCTCCGTGAAGGCGGAGGTTCGCAATATTAAATATGGTATCAAAAAGGGATGTGAATCCCCATTGACCGTTCATGCCGACAGAGACAAAATACAGCAAGTGTTATTGAACTTATTAGAGAACTCAATAAAATATGGCAAGCCGGGAGGTAATATTACAGCCAGCATGTATAAAACTGACGGCAGACATATATTGGTGGAATTAAGTGATGATGGTATTGGTATCAGTGAAAAATCTTTGTCAAGAATCTTTGAACGTTTTTACCGAACGGAAGAGGGTCGTATGATCGATGTAACCGGCAGTGGGCTTGGGCTTGCTATTTGCAAACATATTATAGAAGCTCACGGGCAAACGATACACGTACGCAGTACGGAACATGTAGGCACTACTATTGGATTTACATTGGATTCGAAAAGAGATTAACTGCTTCAAAGTTCGGAGGGTGATCTGAAAGTAAATAGACAGCCCGAACTATCTACAATCGTTATAGTGATAGATTTTCCACTTTTTGAAAATCAGAACACTGAAGGCTGCACTTGTTATTCCCAACAGATTTGTGACCATCGCGAATTTTATCACGGTTTATTCCGCATCGTTTTGTAGGTTTATCAAAATATTTTTTATGAAAAAAATGGTTTTAGCAACAATAATAACCTTGGTGGTTTTTACAAACCTGCTTGCACAAAAAAATGAGTTTCATCTTATCAAAACTTTTCATATTCAAAGTACGGGCGGCTGGGATTATATTGCTGTTGGTCCCGCCAATAATCGATTATATGTTTCGCACGGTACGCAGGTAAATATTTTGGATAAAACAACAGGAGACTCCATAGGTATAATCGAAAATACTACAGGAGTTCATGGAATTGCATTTGATAAAGAACAAAACAAGGGTTTTACCAGCAATGGACGATTGAATAATGTAACTGTATTTGATCTGAAAACAAATAAGGTAATAACTCAAATTTCAACGGGTCAAAATCCTGACGCTATTCTATATGAACCATTCTCCAAAAAAATAATAACCTGCAATGGCCGTAGTCAAAATCTTAGTATCATTGATCCAATTGAAAACAAATTAATTGATAGTATTGCAGTAGGTGGTAAACCTGAAACTGCCGTTTCTGACGGAGCCGGAAAGTTATTTGTTAATATAGAAGATAAAAATGAAATAGCAGTAGTAGATTTAAAAAGCCGTAAAGTGATTGCTCATTGGCCTGTAACTCCCGGCGAAGAACCAACAGGTCTTGTATTGGATAAAAAAACAAATCGTTTATTTGCGGGTTGTGGTAATAAGTTCCTGATTGTGGTAAATACCGCTAACGGCAGTATCGTCGCAAAACTTCCTATAGGCGATGGATGTGATGGCGTGGGTTTTGATAATAATACAAAAAACATTTTTACATCTAACGGTGAGGGCACTATGTCTGTATTCCACGAAAAGACAGCTGATGATATTGAAACCGTTGCTACCGTTACAACTAAAAGAGGAGCCCGAACAATTATTGTAGATGAAGAAACACATTTGATCTATCTGCCTACTGCAGAGTTTGAAGTGCAAAGCAATCCATCGCAGGGAAGGCCCAGGATGATCCCCGGTACTTTCCAGGTATTAGTGATCGGTCAATAATAATGAAGTATTTCCATATTAATGTAATAAAGATGAAAGGTTTCATTGCTCTTATTCTTTCTATTCAATTGGCCTCTATTTGTACTGCACAGAAAAATCTTGATTATTTTGTAACCGAGGCATTAGCTAATAGTCCCTTATTAAAAGATTACCGAAACCAGCTTCTTTCATTTTCTCTCGACAGCCAGATCATAAGAGCAGGGCTAAGACCACAGGTAAATGGCGTAAGCAATAACAGTTATTCCCCTGTTATTAAAGGCTGGGGGTATGATGAAGTGATCACTAATGGCCAGCAGGTTTCGGGATTGATCTCTGTAAGTAAATCTTTTATCAGTAATAAATCCATCGCTTCTCAAATATCAAATCTGCAGATTCAGGGTCTTTCGGCGAACAATAATATTAAAATTTCAGAGCAGGATCTTGTAAAGTCGGTAACAGATCAATACATACTTGTATATGGAGAGCAATTGCAAATCGATTTTACCAGTGAGATCATTACACTTTTAAAAAAGGAAGACAGCCTCTTAAAAAACCTGACCCAGGCTAATGTATATAAACAATCCGATTATCTCTCTTTTGCTGTCACGCTGCAACAACAGGAGCTTAATGCTGCACAATTGCAGATCCAATATGTATTTGATTATGCGGGATTAAATTACCTGGCAGGCATTGTTGATACTACAGTTGTTCCGCTCCAGGATCTTCGATTGAATACGGCCAGTCTCGGTGATTATACAAACTCTATTTTTTACCAGCAGTTTGTACTGGATAGCTTACAACTTGTGAACGACAGAGCTTTG
>Ga0068860_100006468_pt1 | contig 11765 bp, 8 predicted proteins | sample KBSSwiS32_FD_66597 | JGI IMG/M metagenome (GOLD analysis project Ga0068860, IMG submission 66597) | Switchgrass rhizosphere microbial communities from Kellogg Biological Station, Michigan, USA - KBS Switchgrass S3-2 | ecosystem: Host-associated > Plants > Roots > Rhizosphere > Soil ... | reverse complement strand
CCGCTTCAGCGAGGACGCAACATGAGCGCGATGACAAGAGGCATGCTTGCAACGGTGGTGCTGCTCGCGACCGTGGCGGCAACGTCGGCATGGGCGCAACAACCGCAAACCGCCCGCGTGCGCGGCACCATCGAGAAGGTGGACGGCAAGACCCTGCTGGTGAAGGGACGTGACGGCGCCCCGCTGACGCTGATGCTCGCCGACAATGTGCAGGTCGTGAGCGTGGTGAAGGCCTCCCTGGCCGATATCAAGGAAGGGGCTTTCATCGGCAGCGGAGCGATGCCGCAGGCCGACGGCACCCAGAAAGCGTTGGAGGTGCACATCTTTGCCGAGTCCCAGCGCGGCACCGGCGAGGGCCACCGTCCCTGGGATGGCGCTCCGAACAGCACCATGACCAACGGCACCGCGGGCACGGCGGTGACCGGCGTCGACGGCCCCACGATCACGGTAAAATACCGGGACGGCGAGAAGAGGATCGTGGTGGGACCGGATGTGCCGATCGTACGGTATGAAATCGGGAATGTGAGCGAGCTCAAGCCCGGCGCCGCCATCACCGTGCCAGCTGCCGCGAAGAAGCCGGACGGAACGTTCGAGACGGCGCGCGTCAATGTCGGCCGCGATGGCGTCGTGCCGCAATAGCAGGGCTCGATCTGCTCGCCGATCCGTTCCGGCGTAGCTCCGTCCGATCAGCCTCGGGTGATTCTGGTGCCTCCGCGCCGGGAGGGCGCGTGGGCCGAGCCGCGCGCCGGAACGTCGAGATCGCTGGCGATCAAATCCGGGAGGTCTGCGGGGGCGGCGATGCGCGGTGGATTGCGGCGGCCGCGGGCACGGCTGTCGATATCCTCGTCGTGGGGGCGCTTGACCGCGTCGGCGCGAGCGAGCGCCTCGATCGGGGGGGCATCCTCGGTCAAACGCGCAAGCAGGCGGGTGAGATCGTCAAGCTTGCTCGCAACCACATGGATGACGTTGGATTCCTGCTGCACCTCTCCAGTGACGGCGACATAACGCGCGCCGAGGATGATGGGACGAAAGCGCTCGAACGTCTTGGGCCAGACGATGATATTGGCGATCGCGGTCTCGTCCTCGATGGTCATGAAGATGACGCCATTGGCCGAGCCCGGCCGTTGGCGAATGGTGACGAGACCGGAGACGCTGACGCGTCTGCCCGACGGGCATATCCGCAGTTCCTGGTTGCGGATGATGCCGCGCCGGGCCAGGTCGGGGCGCAGGAAGGACGCCGGGTGCGCGCGCAGCGACAATTCGAGGAAGCGATAGTCGTTCACGACCTCTTCCCCCGGTGGCATGGAGGGTAACTGCACCTCGGGTTCGCGCGGAACGGAACGATGCGCGGGTACTTGCGGCGCGACGATGGCTGCGGATGCCGGCATCGTATGGACCCGAAACAACGGCAGATCGTCGTCGCTGCCACCCACGCGGCCGAGTGCCTTGGCCGCCCACAACGCCTGCCGTCGCGTGAGACCCAGCGAGCCGAAGGCATCAGCATCGGCGAGCCGTTCGACGATGCGGGGTGATAGCCTGGTGCGCAGCCAAAGGTCGCGGATGGAGGTGTAAGGTGCGTTTCGTTCCCTGACGATCAGCGTTGCGTCCCGATCCGACAATCCCTTGATCTTGCGAAAACCCAGCCGTAATGCGCAGTTCGTGCGGATGTCGTCCGCCATTTCGCGGTGGATCACCTGCATGCGTTCGATCGCGTGCGGGCCTGGCTCGAGCGTGGCGTCCCAGTCGGAATGATTGATATCGACCGGCCGCACTTCGACGCCGTGCTCGCGCAGGTCGCGCACGATCTGCGCCGGCGCGTAGAAGCCCATGGGCTGCGCGTTGAGCAGCGCAGCCGCGAAGACGTCCGGATAGCGGCATTTCATCCAGGCCGAGGCGTAAACCAGGAGCGCGAAGCTCGCGGCGTGGCTTTCCGGGAAGCCATATTCGCCGAAACCCTCGATCTGGCTGAAGCAGCGCTCGGCGAATTCGCGTGGATAATTCCTTGCGACCATTCCTTCGATCATCTTGATCCTGAAAGTGCCGATGGTGCCGGTGCGCTTGAAAGTCGCCATGGCGCGGCGCAGCTTGTCGGCTTCGCCCGGCGTGAAACCGCCGGCGACGATGGCGATCTTCATTGCCTGTTCCTGAAACAGGGGGACGCCGAGCGTTCTTTCGAGGACAGCCTCAAGCGCCTTCGATGGATAGGAAACCGGCTCGATACCCTGCCGGCGGCGCAGAAACGGATGCACCATGTCGCCCTGGATCGGGCCCGGCCGCACGATCGCGACTTCGATCACGAGATCGTAGAATTCCTTCGGCTTGAGACGCGGCAGCATCGACATCTGCGCGCGGCTTTCGACCTGGAATACGCCGAGCGAGTCGGCGCGCTGCAGCATGTTATAAACCGGGAGCTCTTCTTTCGGGATCGTAGAGAGGGCGTAATATCCCTTTCCCTCGCTTTCCTCCGGCCGGGACGAACGGAACGCGACGCCATAGTGCTTCTCGGTGAGCTCGAATGCCTTGCGCAGACACGTGAGCATGCCGAGCCCGAGCACGTCGATCTTGAGGATGCCGAGCGCGTCGAGATCGTCCTTGTCCCATTCGACGAAGGTGCGGTCCTTCATCGCTCCATTGGCGATCGGCATGACCTCGTCGAGCCGGCTGCGGGTAATGACGAATCCGCCGACGTGCTGGGACAGGTGGCGCGGAAAGGATTGGATCTCCATGGCGAGCGCGCGCATTTTCCCCATGCGCGGGCTGTTCACGTCGATGCCGGCGCGCGCAAGCTCGGCGGTGCGCACTGCGCCGCCGCCCATGCCCCAGATCGAGGATGAGAGCGCGCCGATCGTGTCCTCCGACAGTCCGAAGGCCTTGCCGACCTCCCGGATGGCGGAGCGGCCGCGATAGGAGATGACGGTCGCGGCGATGCCGGTATGATCGCGTCCATAATGTTCGTAAATGTGCTGGATCACCTCCTCGCGCCGCTCGTGCTCGAAATCCACGTCGATGTCGGGCGGCTCGCCGCGATCCGAGGAGATAAAGCGTTCGAACAGGAGGTTGCCATCGCGCGGGTCGACGTCGGTGATGCGCAGGCAGTAACAGACCGCCGAATTGGCCGCCGAGCCGCGGCCTTGACAGAGAATGTTCTGGCTCCGGGCATAATCGACGATGTGATGCACGGTGAGAAAGTAAGGCGCGTATTTGAGCTGGGCGATCAGCGCAAGTTCATGGTCGAGTGACTGGCGCACATTGTCCGGGATGCCGTCGGGATAGCGCGCGGCAGCGCCTTCCCAGGCCAGATGCACGAGGGCGTCCTGCGGTGTCGCAAAGCCCGGGCGCATTTCATCGGGATATTCATAATGAAGCTCGTCGAGCGAGAAGGTCAGCGTCCGACCGAGCGTCAATGTCTCCTCGATCGCTTCCGGGGCTTCGCGAAAGAGCCGCGCCATCTCGGCAGGGGGCTTGAGATAGCGCTCGGCATTGATGGCGAGCCGCCGCCCGGCCCGGTCGATCGTCAGGTGCTCGCGGATGCAGGTGAGGACGTCCTGCAATTCCCGCCGGTCGGGATGATGATAGAGCACGTCGTTGACGGCGATGAGCGGCATGCCGGCTTGCCGTGCGATCCCGGCACGCCGTGCCAACCGCGCACGGTCATTGCCGCGATAGAGCATGTTGGCGGCCAGCCGCACGCGGCCGGGGGCGGCAGCACGCAGAAGCGAAAGCAGCTGATCCGGTTTCGTGACGGGTTTTCTCTCATTTTCAACCAGCCGGAGTTTTGCCTTCGAGCCCCCATCCCCGGAAACGGGAAGCGCCGGTGATGCAGCCGCTGTCCGGCCGATCTCGCCGGGATCGATGGCAGGTCGCGCAGACCCGGCTTCCGCCAGGGTGGGATTGGCCGAGGGCGGCTTGCGCAACAGGGGAAGCGATGGAAGCTCCCATGTCGATGTCTCCATCACGACAAGCTCGAGCCCAGCGATGTGCTCGAGCAAATCATCGAGATAAAGGATGCATTCGCCTTTCTCCGCGCGCAGGTTGCCGCGCGTGAGCAGGCGACAGAGCCGCCCCCAGGCCGCGCGGTCGCGCGGATAGGCGAGAATGTCCGGCGTATCGTCGGCAAAGACGAGCCGAGCACCCGGGTGATAGCGCAGCGCCAGCTCCTTCTCGCGTTTGATGAGATGGGCCCGCACCACGCCGGCGACCGAATTGCGGTCGCAGAGCCCGAGACCGTCGAGCCCGATATGGGCCGCCTGCAGCATGAGTTCCTCGGCATGCGAGGCCCCGCGCAGGAACGAGAAGTTGGAGGCGACGGCGAATTCGACGTAGCGGGGCATCTCACGCATACATCCCGTGCAGGAACCAGCGCGGCCGCGGCAGGGCGCGCGCCATGTCGCGATAGAGTCCCGCGCGAAACAGCCAGAAGCGCAGTCCCGCCTTGTCCTCGACGCGGAAATAATCGCGCGCGGGCCCCCCTTCTTCGCTCCACCAGGCGCCTTCGATGCGCTCGGGCCCCTCGACCGCGATCACTTCGTGCAGTGCCCGACGCCAGCGGAAGCGCACCGGGGGGCCGTCGGGCACCAGGGCAAAGACATCCTCGATCGGTTCGGGCCGGGCAAGAAAGCGCAGCGGCCGCGGGCTCAAGTCAGCCTGGACGCGGAAGCGGCGGAACGCCTCCCAGCCGAGCTCGGCTCGCGCCATGGCCTGTGCCGGGAGAGCCGCGACCGCGAGCTCGGGGATATGGCTGTCATGGGCGACGAGACGGGACACCCGCCGGCGACCGAGCCGCGCGCTCAGGCGGTCGACGAGGCGATCGAGCTCGGCTTGATCTTCGTGACCGCCGAGACCGATCTGCTCGTCCGGACAGGGCTCGGCGATGGTCACGGAAAGCCGCGCCAGATCGAAGCCGAAGCCCGGATCGATCTCGTCGCCGAGCGCGGCGAGCCGCTCGACAAAGAGTGCGCGGATCGCCTGCGGATCGCGCACCGGGCGCGAGGTGCCGGCCGCGATGCGCTTGACCACGCCGTCGGTGCGGAAAAGGGCAAGTTCGAGGCGGCGCGCACCGTCCCCGCGCACCGCCAGCGCCGCCTTCAGCCGCGTCGCAAGCCGCTCGACGGTCGCGAGCACGTCCTCTTCGCGTGCGATCGGTTCGTGAAAGTTCTTTTCGGCAATATAGGGCGCGACCGGCAGGCGCGGAGTCAGCGGCTCGTATTCGCGCCCGAGCGCGCGGTCGAGCATGCGCAAGAGTTCGGCGCCGAAGCGGGCGGCGAGCGGCGCGCGCGGGAGGTCGAGGATGTCGCCGATACGTTTCAAGCCGACCCGTGCCAGCGCGGCGACCGTGTCGCTCGACAGCCGCAGCGCCGCGAGCGGCAGGGGGCCAAGAAGATCGCGCTCATCATCGGTTGGGGTAATTGCCGCCTCACTGAAACGCGCGGCGGCGGAGGCCGCTCCGATGCTGGCGGCAATGGCGGCGCGGGCCGTAAAGCCGAAACCGGTCATCCGCGCAAGGAGATCGTCGCGAAGTTTCTCTTCGCCGCCGAAGAGATGTGCGCAGCCGCCGATGTCGAGCAAAATGCCGTCGGGCGGATCGGCGGCGAGGAGAGGCGTGTAGCGTTGGCACCAGTCGGCCAGGGCCTCGAGGAGGCGAGCGTCGGCTGCCTGGTCCTCCGGCATTGCAGTGAGAGCGGGATGCATGGCGCGTGCCTGCGCCAGCGCGAGACCGGCGGTTAGGCCGAGCCGCTCCGCCGCGGCATCGACCGCGACGAGAAGATCGAGATTGCCGCACTTGCCGAACACCGCCAGGGGAGAGGGGGCTTCACGCCACTGCCGCACGATGCGGTCGGTCGAAAGCCGTTCCAGCCAAAGGCTCAGAATGCGTTGCGAGCTCGAAACGCTGCTCCACACTGTTCCACTCCACGATCCATGCCCCGAGATGACCACGGCGATTGCGCACGAGCCGCGCGGTCAAGCGCGGCGGACCGAGGCCGTGACTTCTTTCATCGCCTCCTCCCGCGCGCGGAAAGGAGGGCGCCGTGCCGATGATCCAGCGCGTCGCTGCGGCGGAGGGCTCGTCGTGCGGCGTAGTGCGCAGGAGCAGACCGAGGGTGTCGCCGGCGGCAGCCGCGAGCGCGAGCCGCCGCGTCATCACCTGATCGATGCCGCGTGAGCGCATCTCGCCGATCACCACGCCGACGGCGCGGCAGCGCAACGCCTCCTCCATCGCCCACAACACATCGCGATCGCGCGCGGCGGTGACCGTGATCAGCCGCTCGGGGGCGATGCCGGCGCCGTCGAGACCAGGCCCATAGGGCGCGCCATTCTCGGCGAGCGAAAAGTCCTCGGCGATCCAGAGCAGGTATCTTCCCGTGATGCGGGTCGAAACCGCGCTCGCGCCAGTGCGAGCCGCACTTTCGCAGGACGGGAGAGCCTGCCGCGCCGCGAGCGCCAGCGCGAAGCCGGTGGCAGCGGCGGTTTCCGTTTCATGCGCGGCGGCAATTTCGTGCAATGCGCCGCAGCCCAGGCCGCCGCTGAGAACGCCGTCGATGGCGGAGATGCCGAGCCCAAGCGCAGCGCCGCCGTCGGGCGTGAGGCCGGTGGCCGCTTCGGCCGCGCAGAGTTCACGGCGGAGCCGATCGAGGACCGCCGGCGCCCCGGCGGGAGAACAGAAGGCCGATCGTGCGGGTGTGCCCATGGCCATCCGAGGAGGAGGGAAAGTTCATGATTTGTTCTATTGATTCCCGAGACCTCTGGCGCCGTCAAGGCAAATGCATAAAGCATTGAGAATACGGGATTTTCTTCCGTCGCGGCGTCCGATCCTGCAGCCGTCGCACGGGCTCTCATCTGGGACTGTTAATCGGCCGGGGGCCGGACCATGCGCAGGATCTTGCTGCCGGCGCTGGCATCTTCAGGCCTGTGCAATCACCCTGGGGTCGATGTCGCGCACGTTCCTCACCCCGCAGAGCGCCATGGTCACGTCGAGCTCCTTTCCTAAAATCTCGATCGCCCTGGCAACGCCGGCTTCGCCGCCGGCACCGAGGCCATAGATGTAGGAGCGCCCGATCATGCAGGAACGCGCCCCGCGCGCGAGCGCGCGCAGCACGTCCTGGCCAGAGCGAATGCCGCCGTCGAACATGACCTCGATCTGGTCGCCTACCGCCTCGACCACTTTCGGCAGGGCCGCGATCGAGGAGAGTGCGCCGTCGAGTTGACGTCCGCCGTGATTGGAGACCACCAGCGCGCTCGCGCCCGCCTTGGCGGCGATCCTGGCATCCTCGACATCAAGGATGCCTTTGAGAATGAGCTTGCCCGGCCAGACGCTGCGCACCCACTCGACATCCTTCCAATTCAGCGTGGGATCGAATTGGTTGGCGGTCCATTGCGCCAGCGAGTTCACGTTCTCCATGCCCTGCACATGGCCGGCGAGGTTGCCGAAGGTCTTGCGCCGGCCGCGCAGGATCGAAAGTGCCCAGGCCGGTTTCGTTGCAATATCGATGAGGTTGCCGAGCTTGATCTGCGGCGGCACGGTCATGCCGTTGCGGATGTCGCAATGGCGCTGGCCCAGCACCTGCAGGTCGAGCGTGAGCACGAGAGCGCTGCACTTCGCGGCGGCTGCGCGCTCGATCAGGGCGCGGATGAAGCCGCGGTCCTTCATCACGTAGAGCTGGAACCAGAACGGCTTGTCGACCGCCTGTGCCACATCCTCGATCGAGCAGATCGACATGGTCGAGAGCGTGAACGGAATCCCGGCCGCCTGTGCCGCCCGGCAAGCCAGAATCTCGCCGTCGCCGTGCATCATCCCGCAGAGCCCGATGGGCGCAAGCGCCAGCGGGAGCGAGACTCTCTCGCCGAGAATCGTGGTGGTGAGGTCGCGCTGCGAGACGTCGACGAGCACGCGCTGACGCAGCTTGATGTGCTCGAGATCTTCGCGGTTGGCGCGTAGCGTCTCCTGCGCGTAGGAGCCGGCCTCGGCATAATCGAAGAACGCGCGTGGCACCTTGCGGCGGGCCACGCGCCGCAAGTCCTCGATGCAGGTCATGATGCGCATGGTCTTGTTATACTGGCCGCATCCGAAAGGGGAAACCGGGGAACGCCACCCTGTCCCGGGCGTTGTCACGGGATGGCGGCGCACCGTCGCCGGCAGGGAGAATTTGCATGGGAATTCCGAACGAAACGGTCGCGGAACACGAGGTCGACGAGAAGACGAGGCGCGAGCGCGAGGAAGCTCGCAAACGCAAGCTCGAGAAGTCGCTCGAACAAGGCCTCGAGGACAGCTTTCCCGGCTCCGATCCGATCAATGTCACCCAGCCGCCCCCCAGCGTGGCGGACAAAAGGAAAACATAGCAATTCATGATCGCAAGCCGTGATCGCGAGCCATGGGCGTTAACCAACGGCACCGCGGATCCCGCTCCGCGGTGCCGTTCATCATGGCGCAAGAGTTGCTGATATTTTTGAGATTTCGGCCATCGAATTGCCTTATCATCCCGTCGAAACGTTGCCCTTCATCGGGTTTGGGGGAACATGGTCCGTAAATATTTTGGCACTGACGGCATTCGTGGCCGTGCCAACGGCGAGATCACGCCGGAACTGGCGCTCAAGGTCGGGCAGGCGGCCGGTCTGATCTTCCGCCGCGGCGACCATCGCCACCGCGTGCTCATCGGCAAGGACACCCGTCTCTCCGGCTACATGATCGAGACCGCGCTGGTCGCGGGCTTCACCTCGGTCGGGATGGACGTGTTGCTCACCGGCCCGATTCCCACCCCCGCGGTCGGGATGCTCACACGCTCCATGCGTGCCGATCTCGGCGTGATGATCTCGGCCTCGCATAATCCGTTCGACGACAACGGCATCAAGCTCTTCGGCCCGGACGGCTTCAAGCTGTCCGACGAGGTCGAGCATCAGATCGAAGCGCTGATCGATTCCGAGCTTCTCAAGCGGCTGGCGAAGGGGACCGACCTCGGCCGCGCCAAACGCATCGACGGCGTGCAGGATCGCTATATCGAATTCGCCAAGCGCACCTTGCCGCGCAACCTTTCGCTCGGCGGGCTGCGCGTGGTCGTGGACTGCGCCAACGGCGCCGGCTATCGCGTGACGCCGGAGGCGCTGCGGGAGCTCGACGCCGAGGTGATCACCATGGGGGTCGAGCCCGACGGCTTCAATATCAACCACGAATGCGGCTCGACCGAGCCCGCGGCGCTTTGCCAGAAGGTGAAGGAAATGCGCGCCGATATCGGCATCGCGCTGGATGGCGATGCCGACCGCGTGCTCATCGTCGACGAGCGCGGGCGCATCGTCGACGGCGACCAGTTGCTGGCGGTGATCGCGGAAAGCTGGCAGGCCGACGGCCGCCTCGCGAAACCGAGCGTCGTCGCAACCGTGATGTCCAATCTCGGCCTCGAGCGCTATCTCGGCAATTTGGGAATCGCGCTCGTCCGCACACCGGTCGGCGATCGCTACGTGCTCGAGCAGATGCGCGCCCATGGCTACAACGTCGGGGGCGAGCCGTCGGGCCATATCATTCTCTCCGACTACACCACGACCGGCGACGGTCTGCTGGCCGCGCTGCAGGTGCTTGCCGTGGTGAAGAAACAGGATCAGCCGGTGTCCATGGTGTGCCACCGCTTCGACCCGCTGCCGCAGGTTCTCAAGAATGTGCGCTACAAGAGCGGCAAGCCGCTGGAGAACGCCAAGGTGCGCAGCGCCATCGAGGACGCGGAAGCCCGCCTTGACGGCCATGGCCGTCTGATCGTGCGGTCGTCCGGGACCGAGCCGGTGATCCGCGTGATGGGCGAGGGCGACGACAAGGTGCTGGTCGAGGAGGTGGTCGACGAAATCGTCGATGCCCTTACCAACGCCGCGTGAGTCGCTGCGGCGAAAAGGCGCTATCCGGTTGCCGCCCCTGGCGAAACGAGCACAATCGCGGCAGTGCAGCGCGCAGATTGGAATATCTACAAAATCGGCGTTTTGTTTTTGCCTGGACGAGTGGCCTCATGTATCGATAGTTGCATAACGAACTAAACGGGCTCGGACCGGCCGGGTTTCATGATCGTCTGTTCTTGCAATGTATTGACCGACCAGGACGTTCGCTCCGCGCTCACCGCCGAGCGGACGCCTCGAACCACCGGCCAGGTCTATGGCTGCTTGGGCTGCAGCGCCCAGTGCGGGCGTTGCGCACGGACCATCCGCCGCATCATGGACGAGGCCATCGCGGGCGCCTGCGGCACCGGTTGCCGGTGCTGCCCGAGCGGTCAGCACCGCGATTAGCGCCGTTTCCGGCACTCCACAGCATTAATTCTGATCTGGGCGGGCGGGGGCTGCCATCCCCCTTGTCGCGCCATGCGTTTTGCGCAAGAGATTAGAGTAATTCCAAATTACTCCCGGGATCACAGGGATTTCCCCTAAGGATGGGCACATGCAAGGCGATGCAAGGGTCGTTGAATATCTCAACCGCAGCCTCCGGCACGAACTGACGGCCATCAACCAGTACTGGCTGCACTATCGGCTCTTGGACAATTGGGGCTACCGCGACCTGGCGAAGAAATGGCGCAAGGAATCGATCGAGGAGATGGAGCACGCCGACAAGATCGTCGAGCGCATCATCTTCCTCGACGGCTTTCCCAATATGCAGGTCCTCGATCCGCTTCACATCGGACAGAATGTGAGGGAGGTGCTCGACTGCGATCTCGCGGCCGAGATGTCGGCGCGCGCGCTCTATCAGGAGGCCGCCACCCATTGCCACTCGGTCAAGGACTACGTCACCCGTGACCTGTTCGAGAAGCTGATGCACGACGAGGAGCAGCACATCGATTTTCTCGAGACCCAGCTGGATCTCGTCGCCAAGCTCGGCCTCGAGCTCTATGCGCAGCACCACATCGGCAAGATCGACGACGATCACAGCTGATCGATCCCGGCACCGGCGCGCTCCCCGGGTGTGGGCGCGCCGCCTCACCCCGGCATTTTCGTGCCGTGGCATCCCGTGCAAGCGCCGGTCGTGGCGCCGGACCGCTTGACGAGGCTTGGCTCCTTCCGTATGTCCGGCGGCGGGACACCCCTCCCCACCGAGGGGCGACTATCTGGAAGGATAGGCCATGACCAATGCCGTTCCTGGCGTGCGGCCAGCCGTTCCGCACTTCTCCTCCGGCCCCTGTGCCAAGCGCCCCGGCTGGAGCCTCTCAGCCCTCACCGACGCCGTTCTCGGACGCTCGCACCGATCGAAGATCGGCAAGGCGAAGCTCAAGCGCGCCATCGAGCTCACCCGCGAGGTGCTCGAAGTCCCTGCCGACTACCGGATCGGCATCGTCCCGGCGTCCGATACCGGCGCCGTCGAGATGGCCCTGTGGTCGATGCTCGGCGCGCGGCCGGTCACCATGCTCGCCTGGGAATCGTTCGGCGAAGGCTGGGTCAGCGATGTCAGCAAGGATCTCAAGCTCAAGGACGTGACCGTGCTCAAGGCCGGCTACGGTGAGCTTCCCGATCTCGCCAAGGTCGATCCGGCATCCGACGTGGTGTTCACCTGGAACGGCACGACCTCGGGTGTGCGGGTGCCGAACGCCGATTGGATTGCCGCCGATCGTTCCGGCCTGACCATCTGCGACGCCACCTCCGCCTGTTTCGCGCAGGCGCTCGACTGGCCCAAGCTCGATGTCGTCACCTTCTCCTGGCAAAAGGCGCTGGGCGGCGAGGGCGCGCACGGCATGCTGATCCTGTCGCCGCGGGCGGTCGAGCGGCTCGAAAGCTACACGCCGCCCTGGCCGCTGCCGAAGATCTTCCGGCTC
>Ga0068860_100006467_pt1 | contig 11766 bp, 8 predicted proteins | sample KBSSwiS32_FD_66597 | JGI IMG/M metagenome (GOLD analysis project Ga0068860, IMG submission 66597) | Switchgrass rhizosphere microbial communities from Kellogg Biological Station, Michigan, USA - KBS Switchgrass S3-2 | ecosystem: Host-associated > Plants > Roots > Rhizosphere > Soil ... | reverse complement strand
TCAAGAAGGGCGGAGGCATGGCCGTGGCCGCACCGAGAAGACGGACGCGGTCAGCGCCAAGAAGGGCGAGATGCCGGGCGGTGCAGTGGGCCGCCAGGTCATCATCGTTGCCGACGTCGTCGCAGTGGAATCCCGCGAATCAGATCGTCACGCTGAAGGGACCGAATCAGACAGTCGACCTGCGAATTGCCGATCAGGAGCAGTTCAAGCTGACCGCAAAGGGCGACCAAGTCGAGGCGAAGTTCACCCAGGCGCTCGCCGTCGCGGTGGAGCCAGCCACGAGGAAGTAGCGAGGGACCGCTACCTCACTGCTAATTGGTCAGGTTGCGGGCCCCCAAGCTCTATGCAAAGACTGGTGTATCGACGCGTACCGGCAGCAGCTTCGATACGATTGGGATCGCCCGGCAATACCGGTGGTACTAAAACCGGTACCTGGGGTAGTGCGGGCGATTCCGGGTCAGCGCAGCGTTTGCTCCGAAACCGGGCCGACCGCCAAATGGACAAAACGGGATTGGCGACGTCGCCCATTCTTACACCCGCCGTTTTCTGCCAGCTGCGCGACACAACAAAAACAACGGCTTAGGACCTTGGCAGGTTTTATGCGTATTCGCCCAGCCGCACGCACGTGCAGGCGACACAGCGAGGATGCCGCGATGAAGCAACGAGACACTGTCATCGCCCACTGGCGATCTCGGGGCCCTGAGCGCCTGGCGCGTGACACTCATCTTTACGAAGCGGTGTTGTCGTTTTACGAGGAAGTGCGGCAAGCATTGGCCGCAGCGCAGCCGGCAGAATCGCCCGCGCCCGTCGAACAGCATTCCTTCAAAGCCGGGCCTGGGCGATAGAACGCTTTACGGCTGGCGCGATCAACGAAGTGTGCTTTGCGCCGGTCCCCGGTGCGGGTAGTCTGACGACGCCCGCGCAGTTCTAAAGACTCCCTGCGCCTTCGATCCCGAGGGATCGCTGCGATCACCACTTGCTTGCCTTCGCCGCTCGCAACGCACGGCACCAGGAGGTCCAGCTGCCTGCACAAAGTAAAACGATAATCTCGCTGTGCGTGTCCAGTCGAAATGGTGGAAAAGTGGGGGGCTTTCGGCATTCGCACATGGCTCCATGGTGCCGCGCTCGATCGCCGCTGACGACCCGAAATGCCGCCCAAAATTGATGGCTCGACTGGAATCCTGTCCGGTTTCGGCGAGCCGGCTCACGTTCGTGCAAGAATCACCGTCGCGGGAAGCGCAGGGGCGGGGTGTGAACAAGGTCGTTTACCGAAGCGGTGACCTGCGGGTCGATCCGGCGAACCGGCGATTGATCCGCGGCGACAAGGAAATTGCGCTCGAGCCGAAGGCCTTTGCCGTGCTGCTCGTGCTCCTCGAGCGGGCCGGTGAGCTGGTCACGCGCGACCAGTTGCTCGATGCGGTCTGGGGTCACCGCCACATCACGCCGGCGACGCTCAATCGCGTGATGACGCTGCTGCGGCGCGCCTTCGACGACGACGCGGACCATCCTCGCTTCATACACACCGTACATGGCGCCGGATACCGTTTCGTCGGCGCGGTCGAACGCGTCGCGGTGCCGCGCGGAGAGTTTCGAGCGCATTTCGAACCGCCGCCCATTGCGCAGTTGCCTGCGAAGCTCGAGCCCCTGATCGGCCGCGACCGTGAGCTTGCGCAATTGTGCGCAATGCTCTCCGAGCATCGTGCGGTGACCGTTATCGGCCCCGGTGGCATGGGCAAGACGCAATGCGCACTGGAACTCGCACGCCGCTGCGCGGGGCAATTCCCTGACGGTGTCTGGTTCTTCGATCTTTCGCCGCTAGAGCGGGCGCAGGACTGGGTCAGGGCGCTGGCTGCGACACTGTCCGTGCCGACCGCCGGCACGCAGACGCTGCTGCCCCGGATTGCCCTGGAATTGGCGGGTCGCAAGGCCCTGCTGCTCGTCGACAACTGCGACCAGGTGGCGGTCGAGGTCGGCGCTCTTGTGTTCGAACTGCTGCGCAGCTGCCCCGATCTGAAGATCTTGACCACTTCGCAGCAGCGGCTGGACTTCGTGGGCGAGTGCCTGATGTGGCTGCCACCGCTGGAGCTGCCACCGCCCGCGGGCGAGGCGGAGCGCGTACCTCTCGACAAGATCGCGTCCACGCCGGCGGTGGCCCTGCTGCTTGTGCGGGCCTGCGCGGTCCTGCCGGCGATTGCGCTCGGAGGCGACAACGTCGCCGACATCGTCGAGATATGCCGTCGGCTGGACGGAATGCCGCTCGCACTGGAACTGGTCGCTGCTCAGTTCGCGATGCTGTCACCGGCGGCGATTCGCGAACGCCTGCGGCAGCGCTTCAGCGTGCTTGCCAGCGATAGCGCCGGGCGCGAGCCGCGGCATCGAAACATGCAGGCGCTGGTGGAGTGGAGCTACGGCTTGCTGTCCGCACAGGAGCAGCGGCTGCTATGCTGGCTCGGTGTGTTTCTGCAAGGCTGGACGATGGATGCCGCGGAGGCGTTCGGGAGCGCGCTGAAGATCGATGGTGACGAGCTGCTGCAGCTGCATTCCGGCCTGATTCTCAAGTCGCTGGTGGTGGTCGACCCGACGCTGTCGCCGATTCGATATCGCCTGCTGGAGACAGTGCGCGAGTTTGCGTTGCAGCTCCTTAGGGCGCGCGGCGAGGAGTCGGATGCACGCGGAGCGCACCTGCAATACTTCGTGCAGCTTGCCGAGCGCTCGCATCGCGAGATCCTCGACTCGCGCGTGGATGAGTGGGTGGCACGTCTGAGTCATGAGCACGCGAACATCGACGGCGCGCTGACCTGGGCCAAGTCGGGGGGCGCCGACGACCAGGCTGCGCTGCGCCTCACCGGCGCGCTGATGTTCTATTGCAAGAGTCACGGCAGCTTCGGGCTGTTGGCCGAATGGGTCGAGCGCGCGCTCGATGGGGTCACACCGGAGCTTTCGCAGACGTATGTGCGAGCCCTGCTGTGCAGCGGCGTGTTCAAGCTGTATGTCCAGGATCCGGCGATCGAACCACATCTCACCGAGGCTGCGGCTCTGGCAAGGCGCCTCGAGGATCGGTGGGCAGAGGGGTGCGCCAGCGCTTACCTGGCCATGTGGGACGCCCTTCAGGGGCGGCTCGAGCAGGCGCGCGGTCGCGCGACACTCGCCAATGAGCTAGCACGCGCAAGCGAAGATGACTGGCTTCGCTCGCTTGCCGGCTTTGCCAATGGCTGGATCGCTCTCCGGGCAGGTGAACACAAGGGTGTCATCGATGCGCTTCAACCGTTGCGACGCGTCGGCTTCGACGTCCACCAGCACCAAATGATCGAGATCTACCTCGGACTGTCGCACTACGGTCTGGGGCACTGGCGGGAGTCCGCAGGCTCGTTGCTCAACGTCATCGAGCTGTCTCTGCGCACGCGCAATCTGCGTTCCCTCGCAGGGGCGATCGAGTTAGCCGCCTTCCTGGCGATGCGCACGGCGAGGCCCGAGATCTGCGCGCGCCTGCTTGGCAAAGCTGCCGACATCCGCGACCGGACCCATGTTCCACTGTTCAGCTTCTGGGTTGCTCATGACGAGGAGGCGACGAACCGGGCGCGCCGCCAACTCGGCAACGAGCAATTCGACGCGTTGTACACCGCCGGTGTGTCGGCACGCGACGAGCTCGTCACCGACGAGGCGCGGGCGCTGCTGCGACATCTGGCCGAAGCCCCGCCGGCTTAGGGACTGATGTTGGCATGACGCGTGCTCGCGAACAGCTCCTGCGGGTCGTAACGCACGCGCAGTTCCTGGAGTCTTCGTGCATGGTCCTTGCCGAAGCGCGCGATCTCGTCTTGATCGTCGGCATCGGAGAAGTTTGGCATCCTGCTGGGCAGCGCGTGCGCCGACAGCCGCGCGTACAGGTCGCGAATCCAGCCACGCAGGACATCGAAATCCGTCGCATCGGCCGCTGCGCCGATCAGGTTGACGAAGAACCGGGCGTCGCGATGCGCAAATGCGCAATCGGAGTGCGGGACGCGCGCCACCGCCCCGCCCATGTGCTGGACGTGTAGCTCCGTGAACGGCGTCCGCCGCGCGTCGGCGGCGGCAGCCAGCAGATCGATCGCGCCATCGCTCAGGCTCCCGAAGTTGACGCTCTTCCAATAGTGGAAACGTCCCGGAGGCGCACTGGGGTCGAGCATCTGCTGCCATTGGGCATAGGGCGTCGGCGCGACCACGTCGGCGAGCGAAGCGCCCGCGCGGCGGATCGGCTCGAGGAAGCGTGCGCCGGCCTCGACTGCACCGGACCAGCACAGCGCCAGGATGCACACCGTCCGCCCGTGCCACGCAGTGTCGAGAAACGGCAGCGGCGGGGCACTCGTCAAGACCGCCGCGCCGCAGAACTCATCGGGCGCATCGTGGACGAGGTCACGAAAGCGTCGCAGCACCGCCGCGGACTGGTCTCCGGGGAATATGACGAGGCCTGCAAGCACCTGCGCCAACGGGTACAAGCGGAACTCGAGGCTCGTGACCACGCCGAGACCACCCGCGCCGCCGCGCAAACCCCAATAGAGATCGGGATGCTCTCCGGCGGCCACGCGCACGCTGCGTCCGTCGGCCAGCACGACGTGCGCGCCGATCAAGTTGTCGCAGGCGAGGCCATATCGACGCATGAGCCAGCCGGCACCGCCGCCAAGCGTGAGACCGCCGACGCCCGTGGTCGAGATCAAGCCGCCGGTCGTCGCGAGACCGGCCTTCGCGGTGGCAACATCGACATCACGCCAAAGCGCGCCGCCTTCGACCGTCGCGATGCGCTCCTGTGTATCGACGTTGACCGCGCGCATCTCACCCAGATCCAGCACGAGGGCTCCATCGCGCACCGCGAGCCCGGCGACGTTGTGGCCACCGCCTCGCACCGTGACGCCGACGCGATGATCGCGTGCGACTTGCAATGCGACCTGAATGTCGCGCGCATCGGCGCAACGCGCGATGGCACAAGGTTGGCGATCGATCGCCCCGTTCCAGACCCGGCGCAGTCGCTCGAATTCAGCGTCGTCGATGCCGACGACCGCGCCGCGCAACCTCGTTTGCAGGGCCTGCGTGAAAGGCGAAGTGCGCGACATATGACAGCTCCATCGGCCGCTCGATACGCGAGACGCATGCGGCGAATTGTACGACCGCACCATACTTCATCAGCGGCACGGCACGTCCCTAGCGACATTCCTCGAAGATCATCGTCGGGTAGCCGCTGGGTACGGTGTCGGGAATCAACGGACATAGGTTTTGCCTCGTTGCGCGCTCATCGAGCAGCGCATCGCGGACGAACGCGACGAGGGCCTCGAATTCTCCACCCGAGAGACGGATCGGCGTCTGAAGAAGCGGGTCGACGCGCGCCAGCACCGGTTCCATCGGCCCCAGGCGGTACCGAAGATCCTTGTCCACGCCCGCCTTCTTCGGATCGTAGTTGCGCGCCGAATCGAACACATCCAAATGATGGTAGATCGCATCCTCGATGCGCGTCATCGCCCCATTGTGGAAGAACGCCGGCTGCAGTGCGGCGTTACGCAGCGGCGAGCTGCGGAACTTGTAGCGATCGGCCGCATTCCCCGTAATTTGCTCCAGGCCGAAGTCCTCATCGTGACCAGGTCCATCGAACAGCACGTTGCCCTTGCCGACACCGAATTCAGGCGCGATCTGCGGCACGCCGATCGCGTGCATCTTGAAGTCACTGAACATTTCATTCGACTCGCCACCGACCGAATGGCATTGACTGCACCGTCCCTTGCCGAAGAAGATGAGCGCACCACGCTTCTGCTGGTCGTTCATCGCGCGGCGGTCGCCGCGTGCGAATCGATCGACCGGTGCGTCGGCGAAGATCAGCGTGAATTCGAACTCCGCGATGGCGCGGGCGAACATGGAGAAGTCGATTGGGCCTCCGGCGGCCACTGACGGAAAGAGCGCGCCGAAGAGTTGCCGGTAGGCCGGAGTTCCGTTTAGACGTTGCAGGACGACCGCGCGGATAGGGTCATTTCGTGTTCCCGTGGCGTCGGCCGGAGGGAGGCATGCCCCTTTGCCGTCATCGAACTGATCGAATTCCGCGCCGATGGTCCCGGCCGTACAAGTGAATCCCGCGACCTCGACCAGCTCGGTCGGAGGCATGTGCGCCTGCGCGATCGACAAATGCGTCACGATCGGATCGTTTGGCGGGAACCGCGTTGTTCCCTCGGGAAAGGGAAACTGGAATCCGAGTGAGTTGTCGAATGGGTCGCCGGAGATCGCGGCGAAGCGACCGTTCCACATCATGTTGGGATAGAACGGCGTGTTCGACGCGAACGGCGTGCGACGCTGATTGCGAGGGCCCTTGCGATTGGGCCCGACCAGATTGTTGTTCTGGATGCCGATCGCGATCGATTGCGTGTCACCGAATGCTCGGCTCGGCGAGTGACACCCACCGCAGGTATTGTCGTCGTGGAGGCCGCCCGACTTGTCGAACCAAAGGAGCCTGCCGAGATCGGCAAGTTGCGGGTTGAGCGGCCGCCCGAGCGCCGGCAAGAATTGAGATTGGATCGTACCGGTGAATCCCGCGCTGCCCAGCGCGGTTCGCACTTGCCCGTCGAGGTCCTCTTCCCCTAGCGCTGACGACGCAGTCATCAACGATGCAAAACAAGCCAAGGCGATGGGCAAGTGACCGATACGTTGCAGACTTGATCGGAGCGTCATGAATCCTCCCTGCCCCTTGAGAGCCCGGCGGTCCGCCGATTGTTCTGGTCGGGACGCCGATACCCATCGGCCGGCAGCGGGTCGGACCACCGTCGCACGGGCGCGCGAGCCGTCGATGCGCTATTCACCGAAGTTGCAACGTATTGGACCGGTGACTACGGGCGGCGTACCACCCATCATGTGTTCGTCGTCCAAATCGAACGTATTGCCACTACAGAACAGACCACCGGCGATGGTGTCGGTCGAAACAACGATCGGCCCCTGATTGCCGGTCAAATGCACGGCGCCGTTGATGGCATTGCGTTCGAGCGCAATGGAGGGCGCGGGCGAAAGAACGCCTGGGCCGGTGTTGCTGATCTGGACTGCCCCGTTGATGACGTTACCCGGACAGAAAGTATTCACGGGAGGTCCTTCTTCGTCCTTCCCGGCGCCGATGAGGAGATTCGCGGCCCCGTTCGCGACGATCCCGCCCTCGATCGTGGAAGCGCATGCAATCAGGATCCCGCCCTGGTTGACCCGTACGCCACCCGATATGTGTGCGCCGCCAAGGAGGCAAAAATCGCCGGCGTTGACGACCACACCGTCGACGATGGTGCCGGAAATCACTCCATTACATTCCGTTGCCGCTAGTGCCCCATTGCTGGAAACCGCCAGCGCCAAACCCACCAACCCCACGAAAAATCCCGCGAGCTTGTTCATCATATCTCCCTCAAAAGGTTGGGATGCGGGGCACCCACGCCGGTCGCAACGCTCGTCCATCACTCGCGCTTGTGTCCCGCAGCCACTGTAAGACCGTTCGCAAGATCCAGGCTAGAGCGGTTTGGTGATGGTTTTGTGAGGATGCGCATCGCGCCGCCCAAGGCGCCGAAATGCCGAGGAGAACGCGTTTCCTTGCGAATCGCGGCGCCGGTGCAACGCAACGAGTAGAGCAGCGTCAGAATTGGAATTGCCGCGATGATGGTGCGCTCGCGCGACGACGGCGCTCGCGCAGCACGGGCAGCACGGTTAAATTGGTCAGCGACGGCAGCGCAGGTCTCGGCGGACATCGGACGCAAGGATGAAGTCGAGCCGGTCCGGGTCCAGACGGGCGCTTGTCGACCCTAAACATTCGGTCGAGCTTCCCGAAAGCGGTCGTTGAACGAATCCGCTGGATCAGCAAGTGCGATGAGCAGCGCGAACTGCGATCCACGAGCTATTACTGAATCACCTCGTCTGCGCGCTGCAGTAGCGATTGCGGGACGGTGATGCCGAGCGCCTTCGCGGTCTTGAGGTTGATCAGCAGCTCGAACTTGGTTGGCTGCTCCACCGGGATATTGGCGGGCTTCGCGCCCTTGAGAATCTTGTCGACGAAGCTGGCTGCGGTGCGCCAATGCCAGGCATTGGATGAAAGATAGGACATCAAACCGCCGGCGGCGACATATTCGCGGCCGCCGAAAACGGACGGCACCTTGGAGCGAAGCGTCAGCTCGATGATGTGGACATGGCGCCGGAAGAACATCGGGTCACCCACGACTACAAGCGCGCCACCTTTGGCGCGCGCAATGGCCCCGTCCAGTTCGCCTTCCACCGCGACGTCGATACGATCAAGTCGCAGGCTAAGAGTCTTCGCGCGCAACGACATCGCGTCAAAGAAGAATCCGTTGGCAGGGTTGGAGCGGTTCATCAGCACGCTGACCCTCTTGAGTTGCGGCACGGCAGCCGACAGCAACTCCACTTGTTTAGCAAGAACCTCTTCGCCCGCCGCCGAAGTGCCGGTCAGGTCGCCACCCGGGCGGGCCAGGCTGGCCACAAATCCCGCGCCCACCGGGTCTCCGGCGTTGATCATGACTACGGGCAGACCACGCGCACCATCACGCGCCGCGCGGATGGTGGTCGTCCCGAGCGCAAGGATCAGCGCCACCGGGACCGCCTTCAGTTCGGCTGCGAGTTCGCGCTGGCGCTGCGGATTCTCACCCGCCCAGCGGGTTTCGAGTAAGAGGTTCTTTCCTTCGACCCAGCCAAGGTCGCGCAAACCCATACGCAGTTCTTCCATGGCGATCCGGCCCCCGGGTGTCTGTTCGGTCGCCGGAGCAAGCAGTCCAATCCTGGAAACCGTGCCCGCCTGCTGTGCGCGAACCGCGAGCGGCTCGAGCAGGCATGTGCCGGCGACGAAGGTGACGAATGTCCGCCGGTCCATCACTGAATCACCTCGTCGATGAATGGAAGTAGAAAATACTGCGCCTCCCACCGGCGCGCAATGGCGTCCAGTGCAGAGTCGTTTGGCCGGCAAGCGCGGATCAACGACCGCTACCGAGGACAATACCCTACTTCCGCAACTGGCCGCGAGCCGCCTGATCGTCGACAGTCCAGTGGGGGTCCTGTTCCTCGGAATTGCTCGAAGCAAATGCAAAAAGGGCCGCGATTGCGGCCCGTTCAATGCAGATTCGCGTGTCATTTTCCCGGTGGTGGAATCGGAATCATCCCCGTGAATACGTATGCCTGCAGCATCGCGATGACGCCGATCACTGCGGCGCCGGCGATGGAATAGAAGAATACGGTTCGGAAGATCGGTCCCAGCGCATGCGTGCGCTCCTTCGGATCGTCGTAACACGCCGCACAGGCCACCATGATGGATTGGGCGTCGATCATCTTGCCCATGACGCCGCCCGTCGAGTTGGTCGCCACGATCAGGATCTCGTTCAAGTGCAGCTGCTGCGCCGTGATGCGTTGGAGACTTCCGAACAACGCGTTGGAAGCCGTATCGGAACCAGTGAGGAATACGCCGAGCCAGCCCAGATAGGCGGCAAAGAATGGATAGAAGAAACCGGCACCGGTAAAGGCGAGGCCGAGGACCGCATCGGTGCCCGAATAGCGGGTCAGAAAGCCCAATCCGAGCACCAGGGCGATTACGACAACGGGAGTCTTCATGCGCTGCAGCGTCCGCGAGAACGCATCTTTCCACTGGCTCGCGGTCAGCTTGAGCACAAGTCCGGACAGAAGTGCCGCAACGAACACGCCCGTTCCCGCCGCCGACAGCCAGTTGATGGTGAATCGCGCCGCTTCCGGTTTGGCGTTGATCGGCGCTACCGGCGGCATGCGCTGCACCAGGTTGTTGAGCGACGGCATGTCCCAATAGGGCAGCGAAAGGGTGCCGCCGAAAGTCGTGCCCAGCAAAGTCGTCGCGAACTTGACGCCTGAGAAAAGGCTGTTCAGGAACGCCTTGAATTCCGGCATGCCCCACAATGCGCAGCAGGCGATGAGGATCACCCAGGGCAGCCATGCATGGATTGTCTCCTTGACCGTATACGGGTACTTCCACTCCGTGCTGTCGGTCGTCACCGCGGCGGTCTTCCCCGCCTGCGCCAGCGCTTCGCGATCCGCTTTGAGCAGGAAGCGGGTCTTCGGATGCCAGACAAAGCGCAGGAACAACGCCGTACAGATGACAGAGAAGACACCCGAGACAACGTCGGTCATCAGGTGGAATTCCTGTGTTCCCGATGCGTAGTACTGCATCAACGCAAACGTTCCGCCGGCGACCAGCGCGGCCGGCCATACCTCGAATATCTCCTTCCAGGTTCCGCCCTCCATCTTCACGAAAGCGGCCACGAGCCAGAATGGAACGAGGATCGACACGAACGGCAACTGGCGGCCAGCCATGGCGGAGAGCGTAACCTGATCAAGGCCACTGACTGCGGCAAGCGTCACGATCGGCGTGCCGATAGCGCCCCAGGCCACCGGGGCGGTGTTGGCCAGCAGATTGAGGACCGCGGATTGGAAGGGCTTGAACCCCAGACCCACCATCACGGCTCCGGCAATCGCCACCGGCGTACCGAAACCCGACGTGCCCTCGATGATGGCGCCGAACGAAAATGCGATCAGCACGCATTGCAGCCGCCGGTCGAACGAGATGTGGACGATGGATTCCTTCACGACCTCGAATTTTCCCGAGACCACGCTCATCGTGTAGAGAAACATCGCGGCGAGAACGATCCAGATGATGCCCAGGAATCCCGACAGCGAGCCGAGGGCGAAAGCCGATGCGGCGGCGGCCACCGGCATCTTGAAGACCAGGCAGACGACCAGGAACGCCGCAATGACACCGTAGAGCGCCGCCCAGGGCGCCGAAATGCCGAGGAGAACGTTTCCTTGCGAATCGCGGTGCCGGTGCAACGCGATGAAGTAGAGCAGCGTCAGAATTGGAATTGCCGCGATGATGGTGGAAAGAAACATGTTCCCCATCGGATCGTAGGTCTGCTGGTACACGGATCCCCCTCTCGCTTGAACCGGAGGAGATCCTCGGGGAACACGCGTTCCTCTGGGGATGTCCTCGGTGTGGACACGGCAGGATGCCCGGTGGTCACGGAAGATGCCGCAACGCTACCCAAAGGGAAAGCGCTAGCGCTTCACCCCCTGAGACCGAGCGCTTCTTGGCGGTAGTTACGGCGCACTAGCTGCGAGACTAGCGCTTGCACACAACGCAGCTGCACGAACGTCATGAGTCCCCATGCACCCATTGCGAACAGCACGACCGCGATATCCGTACATAGCGGGGAGTTGGGCCCGGCGAGAGAGCCGAACGTCATGGCTCCGCCCAACCCGGCGAGCGCTTGCGCGGCCGCGCGACAGCAGCGCTCGCGCAGGACGGGCAGCGAGTACAGTTCCGGAAACGAGGTGCAGAGCAAGGTCAAATAGTCAGCGACGGCAGCGCAGGTCTCGGCGGACATCGGACGCAAGGATGAAGTCGAGCCGGTCCGGGTCCAGAGCGGACGCGAGGTTTTCGCCGCTGCAGCGTCTAGCGTCTGCCACCCTATGGTGAGCACACGCACGACCGCCAGCGGGATGCGCGGCGTTCCATAGACCAGCGAACGCACGATCTCGCAACATGCGTCGCGCGCCACGACCCAGCCAAGTGCGCGAAGAGCGAATTCGGTCATCTCGCGCTGCCTGAGAAAGACCCGATGTCGCGGATGATGGGGGACAATACTTTCGTTTTGGTTACATCGAGGCTCGACGTAACGCGATTGCCGACCTGCGGTAACGCAGCATGTGGCCGCCTCTCGCGCCCAGTGCGTGTACCCGCGGCGGCACGCGACCTGTTGTGCGCGC
>Ga0068860_100006457_pt1 | contig 11773 bp, 11 predicted proteins | sample KBSSwiS32_FD_66597 | JGI IMG/M metagenome (GOLD analysis project Ga0068860, IMG submission 66597) | Switchgrass rhizosphere microbial communities from Kellogg Biological Station, Michigan, USA - KBS Switchgrass S3-2 | ecosystem: Host-associated > Plants > Roots > Rhizosphere > Soil ... | reverse complement strand
CTGTTCCCCGAAGAGATCTACGTGTTCACGCCGAAGGGCAAGATCATGGCGCTGCCGCGCGGCGCGACCGCCGTCGATTTTGCGTACTCGGTGCACACCGACATCGGCCATCACTGCGTGGCGGCGCGGATCAACTACGAGCAGATGCCGCTGCGCACCGAGCTCAAGAACGGCGATCAGGTCGAGATCCTGACGTCGCCGACGGCGCGACCCAATCCATCGTGGCTGCAGTTCGTCGCCACCGGCAAGGCACGCTCGCGCATACGCCATTTCCTGAAGGGGCTGCAGCAGCGCGAGTCCGCGGCGCTCGGCGAGCGGATGCTCGAGCAGGCGCTCGCCACGCTGAAGGTCGAGCCCGAGTCGATCAAGTGGGAGCGCTGGGAATCGCTGCAGAAGGAGTTCGGCTCGCGCAGCCAGCTCGAGATCCTCGCCGACATCGGTCTCGGCAAGCGGCTGTCGTTCGCGGTCGCGCAGGCGCTGACGCGCCCGGCCGGCAAGGTGACCGAAGAAACGAAGGGCAACGGCGGCGCCGCGACGACGACGAAGCCGCCGCCGCTCACGCTGCGCGGCGTCGAAGGCGTGGCGATCCAGTATGCGCGCTGCTGCCGGCCGGTGCCGGGCGATGCGCTGGTCGGACAGTTCCGCAAAGGGCAGGGCTTGCTCGTCCACACGCGCGACTGCGTCACGCTGCGCAAGCAGCGCGTCGACCCCGATCAGCTGGTCGACGTCGAGTGGGCCGCCGACGTGCAGGGGGAATTCGACGCCGGCGTGCGGCTGCTGGTCGAGGACCGCCGCGGGCTGCTCGCGGACATCGCGACCGCGATCGCCGACGCCGGTGCGAACATCGACAATCTATCGATGGAGCGTCCGGACGGCGGCGAGGTGCTCGCGATGTTCTTCAGCGTGCAGGTGCGCGATCGCCGTCATCTGGCGCACGTGATGCGCGCGCTGAAGCGCGTACCCGAAGTGCGCCGGATCCAGCGCGCTCGTACATGAATTGTCGTGTCCTCGGACCGCTCGCCTCACTTTAGGCTTCAACGTGTCGGCGCGCCGGCGCCCATCGCCTCGACCTTGACCACGACGTCGAGCGACCCGGCCTTCTCGAAAGTCAGCGTCAGCGGCACGTCCTCGCCTTCGCCGAGCGGGTGCTTGAGATTGACGAGCATCAGGTGGTAGCCGCCCGGGCGCAGCGCGACGGTCTCGCCGGCACCGATCTCGATGCCGACGACCGAGCGCATGCGCATCACGCTGCCTTCCATTTTCATTTCGTGAAGCTCGACGCCTCCTGCTGCCGGTGACGCGGCGCGCACCAGGCGGTCGGGGAGATTGCCGCGATTCGCGATCTTCATGAACGCGCCGGCCGTCATCGCGCCTGGCGGCGTCGCCCGCGCGTAGGGGCTGTCGACGTTCAGCGAGCGCAATTGATATTCGCTGGCGAACGCCGCCGCGGACGCGAGGCTGAGCGCGAATCCGCACACGGCAAGCATGGGGTGCATCGGATTGTCTTGGGATGCGCACGCCGCGATACCGGGCGCGCGTTGGGTGGAAAACCGACCCGCGTAGTCTACGGCCGGCCCCGCGCGATGTCCACGCGCGGCTTGGCGAGCCTTCAGGGCATCCGAACAGGCATGAACCCGTGACGCATCAGGATTTCCTGCGCCGGCGCCGACAGCACGTACGCGGCGAAACGCTCGGCGGCCGGCGGCGCTCCGACGAGCACGCTCAGCCCATAGTCGGCGCCGACCGCCAGGGACTCAGGTATGGCGATCATCTTCGCGCCTCTCACCTCGAACACGGCTTGCCGCGCGTTCGTGCAGTACGTGAGAAAGATGTCGGCTCGTCCGTCCGCGATCAGTATCGCGTAGATCGACCGATCCGCCGCGGGCGGCGGCACGCTCGAACCGCCGGTCAGTTGCAGCGCCTTGGCCGACAGCGTGGCGTAAGCGCCGGGCCGCAGCGCCTCGGCCTTCTCGAACAGCTGCCACGCGTAATCACCTGAAGGATCGGCTTTGGGAGTCGACGTGCCGAGCTTGATCGCGGGGTCGAGCATCCGGTCGAGCAGGCTGTCCGTGGTCACGTCGACGTGCCGCGCGATCAGCGCGCACAAGCGGTTGCGCGCGAACACCACCGGCATGCGCGCCTTGCCGGCATCCGCCAGCGCCTTCGGATTGCCGACATCGGCCGACGCGAACACATCCGCATGTTCGCCCTTTTCGATGCGCTCGCGCAGCAATCCAGAAGCGCCGTACGCGGCGTCGATCGGCGGGCCGCCGGATTCCGTGTAGGCGCGAGCAACGTCGCTCATCGCCGCGCGCAGGCTGCCGGCGGCATAGAGTCGCACTGATGTTTCCTGTGCGGCAGCGCCCAAGCTTACGACGATGAGCAGCGAAGCAAGCGCGAGAACATGCGATCTCATTTCGTCTCAAACCCCCGGCTGCGTGGCATTCGGGAAGAAGAGCTGGTCGCTGCCGATCTTGTAGCTTGCGATTGCCTGCTGCCCGGCAGACGAGACCAGCCAGTCGACGAACGTCAGCCCGAGATCCTTCTTCACGCTCGGGTGCTTTGCCGGATTGACCAGCATCACACCGTATTGGTTGAAAAGCCGCTTGTCGCCTTCGACGAGGATCGCGAGCTCGCCGCGATTCTTGAACGCGAGCCACGTGCCGCGATCAGCGAGCACGTAGGCATTCATCGACGAGGCGGTGTTGAGCGCGGGTCCCATGCCCTGCCCCGTGTCGCGGTACCAGGGCCCCTTGACCTTGTCGAGCTCGATGCCCGACGCCTTCCACAGCTCGAGCTCCGCCATGTGCGTGCCGCTCTTGTCACCGCGCGAGACGAACGGCGCCTGCGCGCCCTGGATCGCTTTCAGTGCGGCGAGGATGTCCTTGCTGCCGGCCACCTTGGCGGGATCGCCTTTCGGGCCGATCAGCACGAAGTCGTTGTACATCACCGGAAATCGCCTGACGCCCTCGCCCTCGGCGAGAAACTTCTCTTCGGCGGCCTTGGCATGAACGAACACGACGTCGGCGTCGCCGCGACGGGCGAGATCGAGCGCTTGACCGGTGCCTAGCGCGACGATACGCACATCGATGCCGGTCTGCGCTTCGAATATCGGCAGGATGTGGCCGAACAATCCCGATTGCTCCGTGGACGTCGTCGACGCGACGGTGATGAATTTTTCCTGCGCCTGCGCAACCCACGCCGCGCACAGAATCACCACAGCGACCAACGCGGATCGAACCTTCACCATGGCATCTGCGCCTCCAGGAATCGGCCCGCTTCCGGGGAGGCGGGTTGCCGCAGAAAGCGATCGGTCGGCGCGCGCTCGATCAGCCGGCCGCCATACAGGAACAGGATTTCGTCGCTCATCCGCCGCGCCTGCCCGAGGTTGTGCGTGACCATCACGATCTTGGTGCCGGCGGCGTGCAGCGCGCCGATGATGTTTTCGATCTCCTGCGTCGCGCCCGGATCAAGGCTCGCCGTGGGCTCGTCGAGGAACAGGATTTCCGGACGCAGCACCCAGACGCGCGCCAGCGCGAGCCGCTGCTGCTCGCCGCCGGAGAGCACGCGCGCGGGGCTTCCCGCATGCGCCTCGAGTCCGACCCGGGCGAGCGCGGCCATCGCGCGCTGGCGGCGTTCGTAACCCGGTATGCCGGCGTGCCGCAGCGCATACATGACGTTGCCGAGCGCCGAGCGCCGGAGCATCACCGGCCGTTGGAAGACCATGGCCTGCCGACGCGGCATCCCCGGCAATTCCTCCGCGTTCCAGGTGATCGCGCCGGAGGTCGGCGCGAGCAGGCCGTGACAGAGTCGCAGCAGCACGCTCTTGCCCGCGCCGTTCGGGCCCAGGATCACCGTTCGCGGACCCGCGTCGATCCGCGTCGAGACGCCGCGAATGATCCGGCGCGTCGCCGTCGCATAGTCGACGCTGGCGAGCGCGAGGGGCAGCAGCGTAAGCGGTGCGCGCATAAGTTCAGTGCGCCATCATCCGAAGCGCCGCTGCGCCGCTTCCTTGATCACGAAGGCGCCGGCGTTGAGGGCGAGAACGATCGTGAGAAGGATGATGCCGAGCGCCAGTGCGAGCGGCAGGTCGCCCTTGCTCGTCTCGAGCGCGATCGACGTGGTCATCACCCGCGTGACGCCGTCGATGTTGCCGCCGACGATCATCACCGCGCCGACCTCGGAGGCAGCCCGGCCGAACCCGGCGAGCATGACCGTCACCAGCGAGAAGCGCAGGTCCACGAGCAACGTCATCGCCGCGCCCAGCCTCGATTCGCCGAGCGATCTCAGCTGCTCGCGATATTCCTGCCATGCGTCGGCTACGAGCTGCTGCGACAGCGCGGCGATCGTCGGCGTAATCAGAATGGTCTGAGCGATCACCATCGCCGTCGGAGTGAAGAGGATGCCCCACGAACCCAGCGGCCCGGCACGCGACAGGAGCAGATACACCAGGAGCCCGACCACGACCGACGGAAGGCCCATCAGCGCGTTCAGCACCACGATGACCCCGCGGCGGAACGGAAATCGCGTAACGGCGATCGTCGCGCCCAGCGGCAACCCGATCACGCATCCGAAAACGGCGGCGGTAAGACTGACCTGGAGGCTCAACAGCACGATGCCGACGAGGCGCGTGTCGCCCGAGGCAACGAGGCCGTACGCTTGCCACGCGCCGTCGGCGATCGCGTTCATCGGCCTTCGGGTGCGTACGCAACCGCAACCGTAACTGGAAACGAATCGGCATGTACGTGCATATTTAGCATCGGGCCCGAACAGAGGCAAAACGCCGTCGATCATAGCCAAGTTGACCGAAGCGACCAATATGCATAGTCTTGCATAATGAAGCTGGTCCCGGCATTGACCTGGCAGATCGCCGGCGAGCACCCGGAGGCGATCGATCCGCGTCTCTTGCCGCTGCTCGCCGCGATCGCCGACTCGTCTTCGCTCGCGGCGGCGATAGCCCGCTGCGGCATCTCCTACCGCGCAGCGTGGGGATTGCTCCGCGACTATCGGCAGCGCCTCGGCGTTCCGCTGGTGGCGCTCGAGCGCGGCCGCGGCGCGCGCCTCACCGCGATCGGCGAAAAATGGCTGGACGCGCACGGTGCCGCCATCGAGCGGCTGGGTCGCGCGCTGCCGGCGCTCGCCGTCGAGATGGGTGCACCGCCCCGCGCCGCGCGCCGGTCTTCCGCACCCCGCCTCGTGTTGGCGGCAAGCCACGATCTGGCGCTGGCGGAATTCGCGCACGCGTTACCGGAAACCGCCAACCTCGAGATCGATGTGGCGTTCATGGGAAGCCTCACGGCGCTGCGCGAGTACGCGGCCGGGCGCGCCGGGCTGGCCGGATTCCACGTCGCGCTTTCCCGTAGCGGCGCCAGCGATCGCCGTCCGTTCCTCGAATGGCTATCGCCTCGACGCGACAGGCTGATCCGCTTTGTAGATCGCGACCAGGGCCTGATCCTGCCGCGCGGCAATCCTCGGCGCCTGCGCCGTCTAGGAGACATCGCGGCGAAGAGGTTGCGCTTCGTGAACCGCCAGCGCGGCTCCGGAACGCGCCTGCTGATCGACCAGATGCTGGCGACCGAGGGCATCGATCCTGCGACACTCGACGGCTACGCGAAGGAAGAATTCACCCATGCGGCCATCGCGGCGACCGTCGCTTCGGGCGGCGCCGACGCGGGGTTCGGCTTGTCCGCCGCGGCGGCGGAATACGGTCTCGCCTTCGTGCCGCTCACGCGCGAGCGCTATTTCCTGGCGGTTCGGGCGCGCGCGGTCGAGTCCGCAGGGGTCAAGCGATTGCTCGCCGGGTTGCGCGACGCGGCGTTCACGCGTCTCGTGCACGGGCTGCCGGGCTATTCTTCGGCCGCGGCGGGTACCGTGGTGGAAGTCGACGCGCTCTCGGCGTCGGTCTGAAGGATCGACCGCGCGCGCAACGCGAACGCCGCGCGCGGGATTGCCGCGCCGGTCAGGCGGTTTGCTTGGTGAGCAGCTGCTGCAGCTCGCCGCTCTCGAACATCTCGCGCATGATGTCGCTGCCGCCGACGAACTCGCCACCGACGTACAGCTGCGGAATCGTCGGCCAGCTGGCGAACTCCTTGATGCCCTGGCGGATCTCCGGATCGGCGAGCACGTTCACCGCGAGATACTGATCGACGCCGCAGGCCTGCAGCATTTGCGCCGCGGCGCTCGAGAACCCGCACTGCGGGAATTGCGGCGTGCCCTTCATGTAAAGCACGACCCGGTTCTTCATGACCTGGTCGCGAATCGTGTCCTGGACGCTCATCGGTATCTCCGCTTCGTCGGATTGCCAGAGGAAGACATTCTACCGCATGGCCCCGGCACGACTCGCACGCTCGCTTATCGAGCGCCCCGGTGAATCCCTATTCCTTGACGGCGCCGGTCAGGCCGGAAACGTAGTACTCGACGAAGAACGAATAGAGCACGGCGACCGGCAGCGACCCGAGCAGCGCGCCCGCCATCAGCGAGCCCCAGTGGTAGACGTCGCCCTCGACGAGCTCGGTGATCACGCCGACCGGCACGGTCTTCACTTCCGACGACGACACGAACGTCAGCGCGTAGATGAACTCGTTCCACGACAGCGTGAAGGCGAAGATGCCGGCGGAGATCATCCCCGGCACGGCGAGCGGCAGGATGATCTTGACGAGGATCTGCAGCCGGCTCGCGCCGTCGATCAGCGCGCATTCCTCGAGCTCGAGCGGGATCGACTTGAAGTATCCCATCAGGAGCCACGTGCAGAACGGGATCAGGAACGTCGGGTACGTGAGGATCAGCGCGAGCCGCGTATCGAACAATTCGAGCTTGTAGATGATCGTCGCCAGCGGGATGAACAGGATCGATGGCGGCACCAGGTACGCGAGGAAGATGCTCATGCCGACGTAGCGCGAGCCGCGAAAGCGCAGCCGCTCGATCGCGTACGCGGCGAGCACGCTCATGGTGAGCGAGATGAAGGTCGCGACGACGGAGATCAGCACCGTGTTCCACAGCCAGTCGGGATACGCGGTGTCGAACAGCAGCTTGTGGATGTGCGCGAGCGTCGGGTTCTTCACCCAGAACGGATTGCCCTCGCGCGACAACAGCTCGGCGTTCGGCTTGAACGTCGTGATCGCCATCCAGTAGAACGGGAACAGCAGCACGATCAGGAACGCGGCGATCGGCACGTAGATCGTCACGATCCGGCGCGGCAGCGATTCGAGATAGCGCATCCCCGTCGAATCGACGACATCGCTGGACGCCACGGCGGCGATCGGTTCAGTCACTTGTCGCCGCTCCCCTGCTGCCAGGCGCGGCGCTGCAGGCCGAAATAGCTGAACAGGATCGCGGCAATCAGGAACGGAACCATCGCCGTCGCGATGGCTGCGCCTTCCCCGAGGCTGCCGCCGGAGATTGCCCGCTGGAACGACAGCGTGGCCATCAGGTGCGTCGCGTTGAGCGGACCGCCGCGCGTCAGCACGTAGATCAGCTGGAAGTCGGTGAACGTGAACAGCACCGAGAACGTCATCACGACGGCGATGATCGGCGTCAGCAACGGCAGCGTCACATGCCGGAACTGCTGCCAGTCCGAGGCGCCGTCGAGGCTTGCCGCTTCGTAGTACGAGGGCGAGATCGTCTGCAGTCCGGCGAGGAGCGTGATCGCGACGAACGGGACGCCGCGCCAGATGTTGGCGGCGATCGTCGCAAAGCGCGCGTGCCACGGCTGGCCGAGGAAATCGATGTACTGGTCGATCAGCCCGAGCCTGAGCAGCGCCCACGAGATGATCGAGAACTGCGAATCGTAGATCCACCAGAACGCGATCGCCGACAACGCCGTCGGCACGATGAACGGCAGCAGCACGATCGCGCGCAGGAATGCCTTGAACGGCAGATGCTTGTTCAACAGCAACGCTAGCCAGAGGCCGAGGACGAACTTGACCACGCTCGCCACCGCCGTATAGAACAGCGTATTGAAGAGCGCGAGGCGGGTGACGGCGTCACCCCATAGAAACTCGAAATTATCGAGGCCAACCCACTCGCCGGCGCGACCGACTTTGGCGTCGGTGAAGCCGAGCCACGTGCCGAGCCCCAGCGGGTAGGTGAGGAACAATAACAGGAGCACCGCCGCTGGCAACATGAAAAGGCCGCCGAGCACGGAGCGGTTTTCGAGTGCGCGAGAGAGTGCTGTCTGCGTGTGGGCCATTGGGCTCGAGTGCACCTGCCGTGCTACGGCGCGGCGGATGGAGCGGCGTCCGTTACGGGCGCCGCTCCAATGCGCGCCGATAATCCATCACCGCGCTCGAACCCTGGGGTGCATCGAGCGCGTACCGCGGTGACGCGCTATCAGACTTTGTAGTAGCGCTCGGCGCGCTTTTGCGCGCGCTCGGCCGCTTCCTTCGGCGTCTTCGAGCCGGACGCGGCTTCCGCGACCATGTTCGGGACGATGAAGTCGGCGATGCACGCGGCCGATGCGTAGCCGAGCTTGCCGGCGTAGCCGCCCGGCGTGGTGATCTTCATGCCGTCGCGATACGGGGTGATCTTCGGATCCGACGTCCAGATCGGATTCTTCTCGTAGGCGGCCAGCGGCTGGCACACGTAGCCGATCGACGCCTGCTGCCACGGTTCGTATTGCTCCCTCTCCATCATGAACCGCAGGTATTCGCGCGCCGCGTTCGGATACTTCGTGTACTTGAAGGTCATCATCGGGAAGACCAGGTCGAGCTCTCTCGCCTGCCCGGTGACGCCGATCGGGAACTGCGCGTGCTGGATGTCCTTCGCGAGCTCGAGCAGCTTTTCGTCCTTCGAGGTTTTCGCCGCGTAGTAGATCGAGATGCCGTTCGCGGTGAGGCTCAACTGGCCATCGAGGAACGCCTTGTTGTTGTTGGGGTCGAGCCACGACAGCGTGCCGGGGATGAACGTCTCGTAGAGCTGCTTCGCGTACTCGAGCGCGGCGATCGTCTCGGGGCTGTTGATCACGACGTTGTTCTTCTCGTCGACGAGCTTGCCGCCGTGCGCCCAGAGCAGCCAGAACGTCCACGTCGAATCGCCGGTGGCGTTGCCGAGGGCGAACCCTGCCGGCGTGTTCTTCGCCTTCAGCGCCTGGCACAGCTTGAGGAACCCCGCCATGTCGCGCGGAACGCTGTCGAAGCCCGCGGCTTTCACCTGGCTGTCGCGGTAGACGATCGCGTTGCCGGCCGCGCCCATCATGATCGCAATCCACTTGTTGCCGGACATGCCGAACGCCTTCGCCGAGTCGTACCAGCCGCCGTACTTGCTGCCGAGATAGTTGGCAAGCGCGGTCACGTCGAGGAGCTTCTCGGGATACTGGTGAGCGTCCTCCATCGTGCCGATGATGATGTCGGGACCGCTGCCGATGTTGGCCGCCACGGCCGCCTTCGGCCGCACGTCTTCCCAGCCTTCGGCGTCGACGCGCACCTCGACACCGGTCAGCGCGGTGAACTTCTTCGTGTTCTCCGCCCACATGTCCTCGTCGCCCTGGACGAAGCGCTTCCAGCGCAGCACGCGCAGCTTCGCGCCCTTCTCCGGCACGACCTTGTACGCCTGCGCGTTCGCGTCCGGCACCCACAGCCCGGACCCGGCGCCGAGCGCCGCTCCGGCGGCCACACCGGCGGTCGCCTTCAGAAATCCCCGACGTTTGAGTTCACTCATTTGATCCTCCTGTTGGTTCGCGTGCTTCGCGTATCACCGGTTGCCCGGCTATCCTTGTCATGCGGCGAGCCGTACGCCCGTCGCGGCATCGAACAGATGAGCTCGACCGGCGTCCGGCACGAGCGAAATCCGGTCGCCGGGGTGGCAGACGGTGCGATCGCGCACCATCGCCGTCACCTGCCGGCCTTCGAAACGGCAATATAGCTGCGTGTCCGCGCCGGTGGGCTCGACGACCACGACTTCGACCGGCAGCCCGCCGGAATCCGCGCGCGAGCAATGCTCGGGACGAATCCCGTACAGCACCGATTGGCCGTCGGTGGCGCGAACATCCGGCGGCAGCGGCAGCGTGACGTCGGCGTTGAAGGCGACGCGCGCGCCCGCGCCGTTGGCGCGAACGGTTCCCGCCAGCATGTTCATCGCCGGCGAGCCGATGAAGCCCGCGACGAACGTGTTCACCGGCCGATCGTACAGGTCGAGCGGACCACCGATCTGCTCGACCAGGCCATCCTTCATCACGACGATCCGGTCGGCCATCGTCATCGCTTCGATCTGGTCGTGCGTCACGTAGATCGAGGTTGTCTTGAGCCGCTGGTGCAATTCCTTGATCTCGGTGCGCATCTGCACGCGCAGCTTCGCGTCGAGGTTCGACAACGGCTCGTCGAACAGGAACACGCGCGGGTCGCGGACGATCGCGCGGCCCATCGCCACGCGCTGCCGCTGGCCGCCCGAGAGCTGGCGCGGATAGCGCTCGAGATACGGTCCGAGGCCGAGGATGTCGGCCGCCTTTTTCACGCGTGCCTCGATCTCGCCCTTCGCCTGCTTTGCGATCATCAGCGCGAACGACATGTTGTCGCGAACGGTCATGTGCGGATAGAGTGCGTAGTTCTGGAACACCATCGCGATGTCGCGCTCCTTCGGCGGCTTGCGATTGACCACGGTGTCGCCGATCGACACTTCGCCGCCGGTGATCTCCTCGAGGCCGGCGATCATCCGCAAGAGCGTCGACTTGCCGCATCCCGAAGGTCCGACCAGCACGCAGAACTCGCCGTCGCCGATCTCGACATCGACGCCGCGGATCACATGCGTCGACCCGAACCGCTTGTGCACGGCGCGAAGCGTTACCGCAGCCATGCGTTCAATTCGATCATGGCTTGCGGCTGCCGGCAACGACGACGTACTCGGGGCGCCCGGTACGCAGATAGGTGACGAGGTTCTGCGCGGCCTTGCGGCGCAGGTCGCGTTCGGATTCGATCGAGTAGAACGCCGAATGCGGCGTCAGGATCACCCGCGGGTGGGCGAGGAGCTTCGAGCCAGCGGGCACCGGCTCTTCCGGCAGCACGTCGAGCCCGAGGCCGGCCAGCGTGCCCTGCTCGAGCGCGGCAAGCGCCGCGTCGACGTCGACGACCGCGCCGCGCGCGGTGTTGACGAGGTACGAGCCGGGCTTCGCTCGCGCGAGCACGTCGGCGTTCACCATGCGGCGCGTCTCGGCGTTGAGCGGCACATGCATCGAGACGACATCGCTTTGCGCAAACACCTCGCGCAAATCGCCGCGCTCGACATAAGCGGGAAAGTCGCCGTCGATCAGGTACGGGTCGCACGCGATCACGCGCTTGAAGACGTTGCGGCTGATGTGCGCCATCCGCTTGCCGATGCGCCCGAGGCCGACGATGCCGAGCGTCATTTCGCTCGCCCGCCGCAGCTTGCCCGGCGACAGGTAGTGCCACCGGCCGGCGTGGATGTCGCGGTGATAGGCGACGATGTTGCGCATCAGTGCGAGTGCGAGTGCAAGCGCGTGCGTCGAGACTTCGCCGACGCCGTAGTCGGGCGAGTTCGCGACCCAGACGCCGTGCTTCGCGCAGGCATCGGTGTCGACCGTGTCGAATCCAGCGCCGATGCGACTCACGATCTTGAGATCGGGCAGCGACGAAACGACCCGCTCGCTGATCGGCGCGTACTGCAGCAGGATGCCGAAGCAGCCGCGCGCCGCGGCGATCACTTCGTCTTCGCTCTTGCACTGGGTGCTCGCGAGCTCGATGCCGGCGCCGTCGAACAAGCGACGCTCGATGTCGAGATCGGGGTAGTTGTGGTCCGAGAACAGCACCTTGGGCATGGCGATGGG
>Ga0068860_100006447_pt1 | contig 11783 bp, 11 predicted proteins | sample KBSSwiS32_FD_66597 | JGI IMG/M metagenome (GOLD analysis project Ga0068860, IMG submission 66597) | Switchgrass rhizosphere microbial communities from Kellogg Biological Station, Michigan, USA - KBS Switchgrass S3-2 | ecosystem: Host-associated > Plants > Roots > Rhizosphere > Soil ... | reverse complement strand
GAGATCGGCGAAGCATTGCATTTTCATTTTCCTTATGACCGGAGTACAGACAAAAATGAATTATCGGACGATGTTGCGTATGGCAGATAAAATTTCTTATAACGGATTTAATGACTGCGTTTGGTATTAATGAAAAAACTCTACTGGATATTATTCTTTTCCCTCGCATATATAACATGCTTTGCTCAATCGGTTGACGAGATCATCAGCCGGCGGCCCGCTCAACAACGACTTGTCAACGATTATGCCCATGTAATGACGCCCGACCAGGTAAGTTCATTGGAACAAAAACTGGTTGCTTACGATGACAGCACATCAACACAGATTGTTGTAGTAACCTTCAAAACAATCGGCGGCAAATCCATTGATGATGTTGCGTTATCTATATTGAGGAACTGGGGTGTTGGCAATAAAAAAACAAACAATGGTGTTGTCATTGTTGCGGCTATAGATGACCGTAAGGTTTTTATCTCTACGGGCGGAGGTATGGAAGAATCGGTACCTGATATCACCGCCAAAGAGATTGTCGAAAATGAAATCGTGCCGAACTTCCGCGAAACAAATTACTATCGTGGGCTTGATGCAGCGACCGATGCAATCATTCAAGCTGCGGCCGGAAGATACCAAGCGCCTGAAGGATATCGTAATCGTCGTGGCAGCGGTGGCGGAGGCAATATTTTCGGATTGATTATTTTCATTATAATTATTATCGTGCTAATTGCCGGAAGAGGTGGTGGCGGGAGAGGCGGAATGATGAACCGCACAGGATTTTTTCCATGGATCATTGCATCGATGCTTAGCAACCGCGGAGGCGGAGGCGGTTGGTCCGGAGGTGGTGGCGGTGGTTGGTCCGGCGGAGGCGGTGGCGGCGGATTTGGTGGCTTCGGCGGCGGCGGCGGAAGCGGCGGCGGCGCGGGAGGAAGCTGGTGATGCGAGTGCGCTACAGATGATAGCGGTAGAAATTAATTCAACTAATGTTTATATAGAGCGAAGTGAAGAGGGCGGAAAGCGAACTGCAATGTCGCACTGCGCTTTCCGTTTTCCGCGCTTCGCTCTAGATTTTTTATCACATCCGACTTAAACTACCAACTAATCAACTCGCCCACTCGTCCATATCATGTCCCCGCTGTTTCACCAGCTTGTTGTAAATGCCCATTAACAAAAATGGAGCGACCCATTGGCCTAAGAAAAGTCCGGTGTGCTTTTTTTTGAGTATTGAAAAAGCAAGAAATGAAATGCCCATTGCGGCGATTGATGCGACGAGGAATGTATCGGATGATAGTCGCGCTGTTTTATCTTCAATTGCTTCAGTCAATTTTCCCTCCTCATAACCCGTGTTTTCACCAGTATCCATAAAAAGCTTTTTAAAGTTCACAATGTCATTTCTCATATATCCGGATTCCACTCGACATTTTCCGCATTTTCTCCTTCGCCTTGCATTTCCATTTCATCATCCGACCTCCTTTTCATTTCCTTTTCTGCATTAGGATCAGCCATTGGCTTTTTTGAATTCTTTTCGGAAGCGTCGTCACGCATATTATTTTTTGACGGCTGCTTGTTTCCGGTTTGTTTTTGTTTTGCCATAAAATAGGTTTTTGGAATTATGTAATGCATTAACACTTCAGAAAGCGTACCAGCGCAGAGAGCTCATTTCTGTCCTTAAGATTAAATGGAGGGATTCTTTTGTGTGTATCAATGTGGAATTTGTTTCTTCCTAAGATGGATTCCTCTCCCCAAACAAGTTGGCAGATTTCGGAGCAGGATTAGACTTGGTTTCGTACAAACCAACGACACAAAACAAAAATCCTACGTGTGCATATGCTTTTGTATAAAACCAAAGCCGATAACTAAATCAACTTACCAACTTGCTATTTGATTCCATACGTCAACGTCGTGTAGTACATTCCACCAATTTGTGGGCCGCCCAGGAATGAACGGTAATAATGATTGAGAAGATTTGTTGCCCCTAATTTAATTCTCAGTTTAGCGGACGTGATTAAATAAGTCACCTGCGCGTCCACCACAGAATATGCGGGAGTATTGCCATTGACAAGAAACGATTGCCAGTAATATGAATCCTGCCATTTCCAACTCACTCCTGCACCGAAATTCTTACAAATATTTTCATTGTAGATCCCGACATTGGTCATCCATTGCGGCGTATTGAATCCATCTTCCAATCCATCTTCATTTGTTGATTTTTGCAACTTTGCAAAAGAAGTATTTGCATTTACCCGGTATCCTTTCCCAAAATCATAAGTCAGGCCAAATGTGAATCCATAATTATAAACAGTCGTCTGCGAGTTCGTCCACATTCTATACTGGGCCTGTTTAGTTTTATCATACAAATAAAAAGGAATTGAATCTTCAATTGTCGTATTCGGTACGTTCATGTTTGCCTGTGCAATGAATGAATTGTAATTATTAAAATAAAAATCAGCATCGACAAACAACCTGTTGTCAAAAAATAATCCTTTATATCCCACTTCAAAAGATTTTATGTGTTCAGGTCGAATATAAGTGTATGGATTTTTCTTAAGAAGTCCTTCATTCTTAACAATAGCGTCATTCTTCGACAGACCATTTTGATTCATATCCTTTAACACCGCAGCCTGGAATGCAGTGATGGATGTAGCAAGCCATGCATTTTCAAAAATTCCTTTTGACATGACCGGCAACCCTCCCACTCTTTTCACACCACCACTATTGATATTTGAATAGGCTTCAAAAATGCTTGGATACCTGTAACCGCTTTGAAACGATACACGAAAATTATGTTTAAATGTGGGAGAATAAACAGCAGTGAATCGCGGGTTCCATGCAAGCGGGAAATAATCATTTTTGTCAGCCCTGATTGTTGCACCGAGTTTTAACGTGTTATGAAAAAGGTTCTTCGTGGCAGAAACAAATCCACCCGTTTTACCGTAGACGATATTCTCGTCTGTTTTTCCTTTCTCCGGATTGATAAAATAATTTCCGTCGGGCACGATGATATAGGTCCTCGAATCAATTCCTGTCAGTATCTCAAGACCAGCGTTCTTTTTCAATCCGGCTAACCATTCTTCTGTCAGGTTCACTTGTGCCTCTCCTTGGATAAAACTTGCTTTTACACGAAGTGCAGCGCCATAGTCCCAGTTGTTTACATCCTTCAATCTTTCTAAGGCGTCGTTAAATGCAGGGGTTCCTGGTTGATAACGACCTGCGTCTGCAGCAGCTCTTGCCTGTCGATGCGCATTGGCCACGGTTGCACCACCTGTAGTTGCATTATTAAAAGCAGTTGTGTAATCAGCGTACCAGGTATTGTCAGGTTTATAATCCCTGTCTATATTTTCCGCCATCGATCGAAGATTGTACGACTTCCCCGTGTTTTCGTTATTAAAATAAATTTTTACGTGTACAGATGGCGATTGAAATTGTATGCCGTGTTGCTGGATGAAATAATCCTGCAAGCGAAAACGATTCGCGCGTTGGTATACATTATCCAGCAGTCCCATGTGAAATAAATATGCAATCGAACTCTTCGAAGAAATTTTATAATATAATCCAAAATCAGCTTTTATATTTTGCAAAGAGTAATCCACCACTTCTTTTTCGTAATAACCTGTTCGCGATACGACGTAAGATTTCCCCTGTAAACTGATCGTTTTTCTGTCGGATGATTCATTTCCATATCCGTTGACAGGATCCTGCGCCGGGTTATCATATCCAGTGAGACCGGTGCTCACATTCGCATTGGGATTAAGATCCGTGTGATCATCGGCGATCCAATCATATCCCTTACTAAAACTCGCATTGATCTTAAATGCAAACCTTGAAGAGATCGCTTTTGCATATCGCAGACTGGTTTCGGAAAAAATCTTTGCATTGCTATTCGAGTCACGCAGGTGCGTAACACCAGTTTTTTGTTGAATACTTAGTCCTTCGGACGTAAATGGATTTTTTGTTGTGAATTCAGCGAGCCCATTGATCGTATTCATTCCGTATAGCGCAGATGCAACACCCGGAATAATTTCGACAGATTCGATATCAAGATCAGTCGGACCTAATGCGTTTCCAATCGGGCCGCCAATATGTGGCGATTGCACGTCCATGCCATCTACCAGTTGCGCAAATCGAACATTGGTTGTATTTGCAAAACCTCTCGCATTGATTACTTTGAAGCCAAGACTGGGAGTGATCATTTGTACGCCCTGCACATTTTCCAATGCATCAAAAAAACTCGGAGAAGCCATCGAGCGAAAATATCTTTGTCCAACTTTTTGGACACTCACCGGGGATTGTAATAATTTTTCTCTCACACGTGACGCAGAAACTACGACTTCTTCCAAATACGCAATACGTGTTGAATCAGAATTTTTTTCCCTTGGCAGCGTATCCTGCCCATATAAAAATTGCGAGATAAAGCAGCCGATGGTAAATACGATTGTTTTCAAAAGCAAAAAATTACATCGAATGTAAGCGTTATATTGTAAATAACATAACGACGCATAAAAATTTACTCCCCATTATTTCAATTTTTTGCTGCTTCACCTGTTTCACTAAAAAACCCACCACATTTCATGCGGTGGGTAATGTTAACTCAAACATTTTTATGAACGCATACCGGGACACGTCGGCGTTTTTGGACATGATGCCGGGCATTCTTTTTTAGGCTGCTGCTTTTTCGCATGCTTTACTTTTCCAGCCAATACTGCTGAGGTCGAAAGCAAACAAATAGCTACAACTGAAAAAAATACTTTTTTCATCTTATTTAGATTTGGTTTTATAATGTGGTTAAATCGAATGTTGAAGATCGATACGCGGAGGATGCCAGCAGTCAGGACTTATATCTGTAATGCGATTGTCGTTAGCTGGTGCAATTTTTTCCCTAAACTGCGAAACTGATCTTACCGTGATCGCATTAAAAGCCCCCGTAAAAAAGTTGCCGTAGGCGCAAGCCATAAAAGGATTGCAACTGTTATTGGTGCATGAATTGTCTTTTGATTGATTTTTCTTTGCGGGACATTTCATCATTTTCATACAGGACTTCTTCGGTGCAACTTGCTTAGATCTGCTGGTAAGAGGTTGTATTATGAGGAAATTTGTTAGTAAGAGAAATATAGCCGCAATTATTTTCATGTTGTCTAATCTACAATTTTCCTGATACCTTATAAACTAAGTTTATCGAAGCCTGAAAATAGATTAGTGAAAGCACTAAATTTCAAGTTAAAATATTTTCGAGGTTATTAGAGTTTCAAATGCTTCGTCTCCTGTTCCAGAAATTCTGTAAATCGTTCACGTAACGCGCGATGGTAGGCAATCATCTGGTGGACGTCATCTGACACAATTGCGCCTCCGCCTTTTTTACCACCGGTTTTTGTGATGACGACTGGTTTTTTTGTTTGCAAATTAAGCGCACTGATCATTTCCCAGGCCTTCTTGTAGGACATTCCCATTTGTTTTGCAGCCTTATTTATAGATCCTGTATCGACAATACGCTCAAGCAATTCAACACGGCCCGGACCAAAAAAACGCTCGTCATCGCATTCGATCCATAACCGGCCGGTGACTTTATATGCAGACTCTTTTTTTAAGATGTGTTTGATCGATAGTGCCATATATGTATTTATGACACGAAGGTAGTTTTTAAAAAGAACTTGGGAATGGAGGTCAATTTTTTGCCTGAGACATTGAGTCTGAATTTTTTTCTTTCTTCATTTCAAAGTCACTAATTACAATTAGCCCGAGACGGCGGGCTATCAACTACGATTTGGCTAAAACAAGATGAATTCAAAAACAACTACGATGACTCTTACTCCAGGAATTGCCGACGACGTCTTCGACCGCCGTCGGGACGACCGTTCAAATGGCAATCGATTCCTATAAAATACTCCGTAAAAAGGGTCATTTTCACTTTGTGTAAGAACCCTGCGATTCAAACTTTGATAAAATATCTCGATGAAGATCGAACTTATTCTTGAAGGTAAATATTATCACATTTACAATAATGGCGTTAATGGAATCGATATTTTTCAACAAGATTCTGACTACTTCGATTTCCTGACGAAGTATCAACTTTATATGGAACGGATAGTCGAAACATTTGCTTATTCACTTTTGAAGAATCACTTTCACTTATTATTGTTTACCAAAAAAAATGTGATAGTAGAAAGGGACGATGGCAAAGGGTTGATTCGATTAACTGCATCTAAACAACTCGGTCACTTTTTTAACGCTTATGCCCAAAAATTCAATGTCGGGCACAATCGCACTGGCAGTCTATTTGAATCACCTTTTCGTCGCAAATTAATAACGAATCAAACGCAACTCAAGGAAGTGATTCGTTACATAAACAGAAATGCGTAGCATCATGGATTTGTAAAAGATTTTGAGGATTGGCCCTACTCGTCGTACCATTCGATTTTAACTGAGGAGCCCATGTTTTTAAGTAAAAAGTGGATGGTGGATCTGTTCGGCGGAAAAAAAAGTTTCATAGAATTTCATTTGAAAAAGTGAATGCATTCCCCCCGACGGCTGTCGAAGACCCCGTCGGCGGTTAAAGTTAATCGTTCAGATGAATGAAGATTATATCCTTCGATTTTAACCGATGCGTCAGTTTGTAAGCAAACAATGGATCGTAAAGGAATTCTGTGGAAAAAATATTTTATAGAATTTCATTCGAAAAAGTGAATGCATTCCCCCGACGGCGTTTGAATCCCAGAGGATAATCTTGACGGTTTCTATATCATCAAAAAATTACCGCCGACGGGGTCTTCGACCGCCGTCGGGGCGATGCATCACAAGAGAAATTGTGAATTGTAAATCGTTTTGAATTTTTTGTTAAATCTGATTTCCCAAAGATCAATTGGCGGTTTGCATCACCGGCCTCACTTCCACACTTCCATCAAATTCAAATATTGGACACGCTGCGGCAATCTCACTTGCTTCATCAATCGATTTCGCATTAATCACGATAAATGAACTGATTGTTTCATTATTGGCAACATAACGTCCTTCATGAGTCGTTTTGTTCAAACCTGTGATTGTTCTGCCAGCATCGGTGGGCCGAAACCCTGTCACCAGTTTTCCATTCCTTCCTAAATCACTCATGTATTCATTCCAATGTTTTATGTTAGCCTGAACTGCTTCTTTCGAGGATGGGACGAAATCAGATTTGAACCGGAAAATCAGCAAGTACTGTTGCATCAAAGTTTTATTATGCTGTTGTGCAAAAGAAAAATTAAATGAACATGCAATCAATAGCGCGAATAAAATCAACCTTTTCATGTTTGTCTTTTTTAAAAGTTTCAAATGGATGTCGAAATTTTTGTGCGAAGGAATAATCCAGTGATCAGCGACGCAATCGTACCAAAAACTGATTGTACAATCAATGCCTGGATTACCTGCGAAGCCGGACTGTAAAAAGATTTTGCACTATTTAGAGCGCGACTTATTTCCTCCGGATTTCGATTTGCAGCAACTAATGCCTGCTGCGTTTGTTTCACCATAAATTCTGTGTAACCGGGATTGATCACCGTGCAATAGATAAAACTGAAAAATGAAACGACTACTGCAGATATCAATGCGATCGAAATACCTGTTTTAATCGCCGCTTTGTAAGTCAGATGTTTTTCCCTTCTTTTTTTTTCATTTATTCCAAGAAAAATTCCAATCGCCAGGATGACGAGACCAAAAAGTCCCGAGTAAGCCCGGATCCGCGTTGCGGGAATGTCTAACGACAACACCCTGTTGACCCAGCCGACAATTGTAAAGCATGATAAATTCCACATACCAACTAAAAAACCGGTAATTAATCCGAACCTGATAAATGGTTTCACTTGATTTATTTTATTCACGAAAACGGGACACGAAATTGAATCCTGACGCATGTATGACTATATGTCTATGTGGTGAAAGAAAAATACCACAAAGACACTTAGTGATGATGTTTCCCATCACGAAATTGAGACGCTTAGCCAGTAAATCCAAGAAATACGGGGTGGAGAAAAGGTGGAATTTTACAAATCAGTACCATTTTTTGATATCTCTGCGTACTTCGCGCAGGCTTCTCTCCTGTTTTTAAGAGAAAGTTTTGAGTAGATATTATTAACGTGAGTTTTCACTGTGCTGAGCTCTACAAAATGAGCCGCAGCAATCTCTTTGTTTGTCTTGCCCGATGCGATAAGTTTTAGGATTTGCATTTCTTTCGCCGTCAACAAATGTTCACTCGAAACGCCTTTTTGCGCGACTGTTTTTTTGTTGATCCAAAACCCGACAGTTAAGAAAAAAACGGCGATCAGGCTCAGGTAATAGTCCAACCGGATTTGCTTATATATGACGAACAAATTAATCATCTCAAAAAGGACAATCACAAAGCCCGTCAACAGTCCAATTTTCCAGATAAAATATTTTTTGCCAAATAATTTTTTAATCCCGGTGACGGTGAACATGGTTTAATAATGCACCTAAAAATACAAAAAAGCGCTTTGCATTCGTTGCGATGAGCATCCACATCGTACCTACGCGACGGAGTAGGTGGAATAGGGTGATAGATAAATCGATAAAATAGTCGGGGGTTGCGCCTTCAGCTTGGGCTTTCAGTGTTTAGCCTTCTTCAAGCCCTGTTCCGAATCGTAATCAATGTAGAAATCTTATTATGCAGGTCTTCCGGGCGGAATGGTTTGGGAACAAATTCTTTAAATCCTTTTTGAAGCAAATCAGCTCGCATATTGTCATAGACAGCAGCCGTGAATGCAATTGCTGGAATAGAAGCATTTATTTTTTTGATCTCGCCCAATGCAGTCAATCCATCCATTTCGGGCATTTCCAAATCAATCAAAACCAAATCAAATTGATATTTGCTAAATAACTCAACAGCCTCTCTCCCATTATATGCTTCCTTTACATCAATTCCCCATTTAGTAAGAAACCGGCGCGCAATAGACATATTGATCGCATTGTCTTCGGCAACCAATACCTTCACGCCAGTAAACATCGCGAGATGTTTTACTTTGTCTTCATTAATATAATGCTTCCTGTTCTCATTAATATTAAGCTTCAGCGTGAAATGGAAAGTACTTCCTTTTCCTTCTTCGCTCTCTAACATCAGGTCGCCATGGAAAAGGTTGACTAATTTTTTTGTGATGGATAATCCCAGTCCTGTTCCTCCATATTTACGCGTAGTGTTTACATCTGCCTGGGTGAAACTTTCAAATATTTCCTGTCTTTTATTCGTCGGAATTCCGATCCCAGTATCCTTTACCATAAACTGGATCGTCGCTTTCTGGCTTGTTGAAAATATTTTTCTCGCAACCAGTGTTATTCCTCCCTGATGCGTGAATTTGATGGCGTTTGATAAAAGATTGCTGAACACCTGGTTCAATCGTGTTTCATCCGTTATAAATTCCATGTCGAGGCTGTCAATATCCGTTGTAAATTTCAAACCTTTTGCGTGCGCCTGCGCAGAGAATTGAACGGTTATTTTTTTCAGGAATTCGCGCATGTCGACAGGTTCTTGTCCCAACTGCAATTTCCCTGCTTCGATTTTATTGAAATCAAGAATTTCGTTAATCAGCATCATCATGTGTTCTGATGAATACTTCAATATTTCCAGATGCGATTTTTGCTCTGCAAGATGTGTCTCCTGCAGCAACAGGTTTGACGCACCGATAATACCATTTAATGGAGTTCTCAGCTCGTGGCTCATGTTCGATAAGAATCTGGACTTTGCCTGCGAAGCTACTTCGGCTTTTTGTTTGGCCTTCATCAATTCAAACTGGGCGCTCTTAATTTCAGAAATATCAAGAATACTAATCTTCAGGAAACGATTCCCGCGATCGAGGAATGGTACAATGTTGACAAACGCGAAGAAAGTTCTTTGCCTGGATGCAAAAGTCAATTCACCCTGCCAGTTCTTGCTCGTTTCATGCACAAGGTTTTCCGCGATATCATTGAAGATTTTTATATTGTCTTCGATAAACCAATTATCAATATTTGTTCCCTCAATTTCCTTTTTGCTGTGCAATTCAAATAATTCAACGGCACGGTTATTACATCCTGCAATGATTCGACGCTGAACGTCCATAATAAACACACCATCTAGTGAGGTGTTATAAATGGTGTCGACAAATTGCTTTTCCTTTAAAATCGCTTCCTCATTTTCACGATGAACCCAGAGGATCGCATAAGAGAAGAATGTGGTCAGCACCAATGAAATCGCCAGATTACTGTTGTATAATCTCGTGAACATACCGACAATCCTGATCTGGTAATAGTTCTCATAAGGACTTACATTGAGACATATCAACACCGATATAATGGTAATCAGGTAAACAAACTTAAGCTCGCGAAAATTTTCCTGCACACTGATCACAAAAGTCATCACTAGAAAATATGGAAAATATAAAAGGTATTCACCTGCCTTCAATCCCTCCATGTAGTTCATGACAATCAGGTAAAGATTAATGTTGATGATCGAAATTATCCTCGCCAACTCGTAACGTTTGCGTGCATTGAGATGAAATGCAAGAATGAAGATATAACCCGCGGTAAGATTGATCAGCGCGCTGATGTACAAGCTAAGGGTAAAATAGCTTATCACAGACAACAGATTACCACAAAGAATTAATATGATAAACTGGTTAAACCGGATAATCTTTTTTCGCTGCTGTGGCGAAACAATGTCATTCAACCCGGAAAAAGCGATATCCTGGTAAAAGGACCATAGGACAGGTGAAAGTCTATTTTTCACAGAGGTAGAATTCTTAATTATGAAATAATAGAACGATAGCGCATAATAATTATTATTTAAAACGTTATATATTAACCAGAGAATCCAAATTTCTATGAGTAATTACAATAACGGTAAATTGTTCGTTTTCAACGACGAAATAAATGAACAGTCCATGCAGGACTTATACGGCGACGATTATCACTATATCGAAGAAGTATTTGAAACCGTCTTAAAGGAATACCAACTCCTCTACACAAATATTACTGCCGCGTACGCGTTACAGGATACAGCTGCACTTAAGGCCGCGGTGCATAAAATAAAACCCATTTTTGGATTCACCGGACTTCTCCTCGTTCAACAGCAATGCCAGCAATTTGAAAATATTTGTCAGTCAGCACCGACCTTCGACTCGGTGATGAATGATTTCGGTTCATTAAAAAACAGCCTTGTCAAAAGCAAAACTTTAATTGAAGACGAAAAGAAGAAATTAGAAATTTTTAATAACCAACGTGCATGACTAATCTCGCCTGTATCATCGTTGAGGATTTACAAGTAGCGGCTAACTACCTGGAAAAATGTTGTGAAAAAAGCGGACAGGTAACGGTGAAAGGTCAATTTGCAAACGTACCTGACGCACTCGCCTACTTGAATGAAAATACGGTGGACCTGATTTTTCTCGATGTGGAAATGCCAGGCGCCAACGGATTTGAATTGCTTGATCAAATTGCATTTTCACCAAAAGTGATCCTAACTACTTCGAAAAAAGAATACGCATACAACGCATTTCAATATAACGTTTCCGACTACCTGATGAAGCCATTTACATATCAGCGTTTCATTGAAGCACTGCAAAAGATCCAACCTTCCCGCGAAACTGTTTCCACGAATAATGGTTCGGATCACATTTACATTAAGGCCGATGGCAAATTGATCAGGCTAAATAATGATGCCATTCTTTATATAGAAAGTATGGGAGACTATGTGAAGTTTGTTACAGTTGACAATAAAAAATACATCACGCATAATACCATCAAAAACCTCGAAGAGAAGGTGAGCAAACAACATTTTCTCA
>Ga0068860_100006441_pt1 | contig 11788 bp, 8 predicted proteins | sample KBSSwiS32_FD_66597 | JGI IMG/M metagenome (GOLD analysis project Ga0068860, IMG submission 66597) | Switchgrass rhizosphere microbial communities from Kellogg Biological Station, Michigan, USA - KBS Switchgrass S3-2 | ecosystem: Host-associated > Plants > Roots > Rhizosphere > Soil ... | reverse complement strand
TCGATTCTGCGGCGAGTGCAACACAGCAGCGATCACAACGCTTCAAGGGCCTGAGCATCGAGTCGGCTCGAGTGGATCCTAGTAGTTGTGATGACCGGGGACACCTAGTAGCTGTGCTTTGGGGTTCGAAGTTGAGACGCGCACATGCGTCTGGTCCGTGGCGAGTCGTGCCGGATTTGAACAGGGTCCCGATTGGCTACTGTGTTTGGCTACTGTGTTGCGGTAATGTGAATCCGTCACTCTTCGCGGTTGACAGCTGCCTGGGTGGTATGGTCCAAGTGCATTCGATCGTCTTCGATCCGCTCCGCCCGGTCCCCGCGGTTTGCGATGGTCAACCCGGGGGCTTTGTGTTACAAGAAGAGCGATTGTCCGACGTGCTGGGCGAGTTCGCCCGAACCATGCTCACCGACTTTCCGATTCAGTCGATCCTCGATCACCTGGTGCGGCGCATCGTGGAGGTGCTGCCGATCACCTCGGCCGGGGTCACGCTGATATCGCCGGGTCGGGATCCGCACTTCATCGCTGCGTCGAACGAGGCAGCGTTGGCGTACGAACGGTTGCAAACCGAGTTCGACGAAGGTCCGTGCCTCGCCGCGTACCGCACCGGTGTCGCCATGCTGGTCCCCGACCTCGAAGTGGACCACCAGTTCCCGACGTTCGGTCCGCGCGCGCTGGAGGCCGGGCTACGGGCGGTGTTCACTTTCCCGCTGCGCCACGGCGACAACCGCCTCGGTGCGCTCGATCTGTACCGTGAATCCACCGGAACGATGAGTGAGCAAGCGGTGGCGGCCGCGCAGACGTTGGCCGACGTCGCCGCGGCGTACATCCTCAATGCGCGGATTCGTGACACGGCTCGAGAATCCTTGGACCAATACCGCGAGAGTGCGCTGCACGACGCGTTGACCGGTCTGCCCAATCGGGTCCTGTTGCACCAGCGCCTCGAGCACGCCTCGCAGCGGGCGCGCCGGTCCCACGCGATGCTCGCGGTCCTGTTCGTCGATCTTGACCGTTTCAAGGCGGTCAACGACATGTACGGCCATCATGCCGGCGATGACCTGCTGATCGCCGTAGCCGATCGGCTGCAGCGGGCGGTCCGCTCCGGCGACACCGTGGCGCGCATGTCGGGCGACGAGTTCGTCGTGCTCTGCGAGGACTTGGACGAGGGGCCCCGAATTGAGTTGCTCGCGACGCGGGTCGTGGCGACGATGGCCGAACCGTTCGATCTGTCGGGCGCGCAAGTGAACGTCACGGCAAGCGTCGGTATCGCGTTCGCCGGTTACGGCGAGCACCTCCCCGACCAGCTGCTCAACGATGCCGACGAGGCGATGTACCAGGCTAAACGCGCCGGTGGCGACCGGCATCAGCTCATCGATCTCCGCGAGCGATCCCGCGCCGCCGCCCGGACCAGCCTGGAGCTCGACCTGCGCAGCGCGGTGTCGCGCGGAGAGCTGCGCCTGGACTACCAACCGATCGTGCGAACTGCGGACGGCGAGATCACCGGTGTCGAGGCCCTGTTGCGGTGGGACCATCCCGAGCGCGGTCTGATCCCCCCGAATACGATCATCCCCCTCGCCGAACAGAGTGACTTGATCATCGACCTCGGCCGATGGGTGCTGGAGCGAGCGTGCCTCGATCGCAATCGACTGCAAGGCAGCGCCAAGCGCGTACACCTCCAACTCGCGGTCAACGCCTCACCTCACGAACTGATGGGCTACAACTTCCGCACGAGTGTCGAGGACGTGCTCTCGTTGACCGACACCGACCCGAAGACGTTGACCCTAGAAGTCACCGAGAGCGTCTACGTCGAAGACGTTGAGCGAGCGCTGCTCGTGCTCAACGACCTCAAAAACATGGGGGTCAACATCGCCCTCGACGACTTCGGCACCGGGTTCTCCTCGCTCAGCCACCTTCAACGATTCCCGATCGACGTCGTCAAAATCGACCGGCAGTTCATCTCGCAACTCGGACACGAACCGGTCAGCGTGGCGATCGTCAGCTCGATCATCAGTCTCGCCCACGCTCTCGAACGAACCGTTGTCGCCGAGGGGGTCGAGACCGCCGACCAGCACGAGACACTGTCAGCCCTCGACTGCGACTCATGTCAAGGGTTCTACTTCGCCTTTCCCATGTCCGTCGACGACCTGGAACAACAACTCCTTCTGCGCTGACACACACCAGCCGGCGCACGCCAGCGTCAATACGTAGAACGACCTTCAGTCGAATTAGCACTACCCGCAAGTTCATGAAGACCCGGACCCCGACCGGGGCCCCTGCTCCTCATCGCCTACGACCAGGAGATGGGCAGCTCCGTCGCCCAGCTGGCGATGCGCCGCCGGCCCCGATGCGACGATGGCAGCCAAGCACGGGGTCAACTAGTCCTGCGCAGAACGCAGATTCAGCCGCTACCCGCTCATGACGGCTTGACTATTTCGTCATGAACGCTTGATGGGCCGGTTTCGGGCCGCCGGCGGCGGTGCCCACGTCGTGGCCTTGGCCGATGGCGACCGTGGCCGACCAATGGCGCAGGCCATGGAGGCGCCATTTCGCGTCGATGCCGGACAGCTTGCGTGAGCGACGCCACCACCAGCCGATGCGGTCGGGGCTGACCAGCTCGGGGCCGAGGCCGAACATCCACGGGCCGTACGGCTGGCGCTGCACTCGCACGGCCTCGATCAGTACGAGTGTGTCAGGGTCGAGCGTCAGCGTTCGCGTGTTCGCCGTCTTCGTTGCCGCGTCGCGCATCTCCGGCGAGCCGTCACCACGCTTCACGAACTCGATCGCCGAGTCGATCGTCAGCTGGTCGTCGATCACGTCGGTCCATTGGAGTGCGGCCAACTCGGCTCGGCGGGCGCCCGCCACAGCGGCGATCCGCAGCGCGGCGATAGCGGCCGGATCGATGGTCGCCGCCGCCATCATCACTGCACGCACGTCGTCGAGTGTCATCACCGATCGCTGCTGCGTCTTGGACGACTTCAGCCGGGCGATGCCGGCGACGTTGTTGCTTGCGACAGCGCGGCGCGCATCACACCCTGAAAGGTTCTTGATGCCGGCGTCGGCCATGCCCGCCTTGCGCATGCGAGTGTGCCAGCGCTCGACATCACCAACGGACAGCCGCGCCAGCGGCGGACGCGAGATCTGGTCCTTCTTGATCGCCCGGACGCGGCTCTGCTGATCGCGCCGATGAGGGTGCCCACGTGTCCAGGTTCTGCTCGACCCACGCATCGAGCACGTCGCTGACAGAGCGACCCGCTGGCGACGCACGGCCGGGCCGACCTCGAGCTCGGCCGCCAACTTCAACGCGTCGCGCTTGCCGCCGTGCACGGTGCGAGACAGCTGCGTCGGGCGACCACGCGCGTCGGAGCCGGTGAAGACACGAACCTCCCACACACCGGATCGCTTCTCGCGCAGCGTCGCCATCCGAGAACACCAACCAAGATCCTAGGGATGACAAGTAGGGACGACCGATGAGAGCCACCGCAGCATCCGACCAGTGAGATCGATCTATTCGATACGCAGGCCTGATATCGCCCGAGCGATCACGAGCTGTTGGATCTCGCTCGTGCCTTCGAAGATCGTGTGGATCTTGGCATCGCGGTGCCAGCGCTCGACCGGGTACTCACGGGTGTATCCGTAGCCGCCGAGGATCTGGATCGCGTCCTCGGTGACACGGACCGCCGTCTCGGAGGCCTTGTACTTGCTCATCGAACCCTCGCCGTTCTTGAACCCGCCGTTGTGGGCGAGCCAGGCGGCGCGCCAGATGAGCAGGCGCGAGGCGTCGATCTCGACGGCCATGTTGGCGAGCTTGAACGCGATCGCCTGGTTCATGATGATCGGTTGCCCGAAGGCGACGCGCTCTTTGGCGTACTCGAGCGCGTACTCATAGGCGGCGCGAGCGACGCCGATGGCCTGCGCGCCGACGGTGGGGCGGGTCGACTCGAACGTCGCCATCGCCGGCTGCTTCTCGCCGCTGTGGCCGCGCTCGCGGGCCCGGGCGAGTTTGGCGTCGAGCTTGGCCTTGCCCCCGAGCAAGAGGCTCCCTGGGACGCGGACATCGTCGAGCACGACCTCAGCCGTGTGTGAGGCGCGGATGCCGTGCTTCTTGTACTTCTGACCCTGGCTCAATCCCTTCGTGCCCGCGGGCACGATGAACGATGCCTGACCGCGACCTTTGAGATCGGGGTCGACCGCGGCGACGACGACATGGATGTCGGCGATGCCACCGTTGGTGATCCAGGCCTTGGTGCCGTTGAGCACCCATTCGTCCTTGGCTTCGTCGTACACGGCACGGGTGCGCAGGGACGAGACGTCGCTACCCGCATCGGGCTCGCTGACGCAGAAGGCGCCGAGCTTGACGTCGTCCGGCGTGCCGTAGCACTGCGGCACCCATTCCAGGATCTGCTCCGGCGTGCCGTTGCCGGAGATGCCGGCGGCGGCGAGCCCCGAGCCCATGATCGCCATGCCGATCCCGGCGTCGCCCCAAAAGATCTCCTCGACGGCGACGGGCAACGTCAACCCGGTCGTATCGGCAACCGCGTTCATCAAGAAGTCGACGCCGTAGAGACCGTTCTTCGCGGCCTCCTGAATGATCGGCCAGGGGAACTCCTCGCGCTCGTCCCACTCGTGCGCGGCGGGACGGATGATGTCGGCAGCGAACTCGTGGACCCAGGACTGGATCTGCCGTTGATCGTCGTTGAGCGTGAGCGAGAACTCGGCCATGTCCAGCAAGTTACCATTGAGTAACCTGGAATCCAACGAGTCGGTGTTGTGACCCGCAACCGACGTTCAGCCGCGCTGCACCGGGATCTGCAGCAGGGCCGGTGCGATCGTCTCGTAGATGAGGTTGGCGCCGGGCTTGTAGACGTGCACGCCGTCCCACCGATAGCCGAGATTCGTGCTGATCGCCGGATCGGCACACCACGCCGCGGGCCCGGCGACGAACGTGACGTCGGTGGGGTCCGCGGCGGCCGCTTGTCGGAGCAGCGTGTTGATGTGGCTCGTCCGGTTGTCGTTGCCGCGCTCGGGAAGGGCGGGCACGCCGGCACCTTTCACGTCTTGCGGGCGCATGCACGCGACCTCCAACAGCGCGACCTTCGTGCCGGCCGCCTTCAGCGCGTCGACGCCCTGCTGAAGATGGGCGAGGTAGTACGCGTCGCCCTCGGGTGTGTTGAACGCAATCGTGTGGTCGGCAAGCTTGAGGTCGAATACGTCCCAGGCGCCGACGACGACGAGCGCGACATCAGCACTGGACGACGACGCGGCCGAGCCCCACTTCTGCGCCCAACCCACACAATCGCCGAACGAACGATGGAACGTCGTACGCGTCGACACGACGGTGCCCTCGTCGTACACACCGCACCCTTCGACCGAGCCATCGGTGATCGTGAAGGTGCTGGCGATGCCCTCGGGAAGGTTGACCGCCAGCGAGTGCGCCTGCGAGTCGCCGACGACCACCACCTTGCGGGGCAGCACCGGCAACGTCGTCGGCGCCGACGGAACGATGGTGGTCGTTGGCAGCGCGGCTGGGGCCGGAACGAGAGGGACGTTCGTTGCCGTTACTCCCGGCGCCGCAGCAGCGGCGGGGTCCGCCGCGGTGGGGTCGATGTTGAACGCGGCCTCCTGGCCGCCTCGGGCCGGATCGAACGGGTCGAGACGGACGTAGAACGCGATCAGCCCGATCAGCACAGCGGCGGCTCCGGCGACGGCCCCGGACGTGATCCGCACCCGCCTGATGCGGTCCTGCCCGATCGCCTGGCGCTGTTCGTGCAGCCACTTGCCGAGGACGCCCTTGCGGACCGGCGTCTCGACGTAGCGGAAGCTCGCTTCCGACAGCGCAGCCGTCACCCCAATCGCGACGACGAACTTGGGCCAGCTGGCCGAGTGGTACACGTGGCCGAACACGAAGATCGGCCAGTGCCACAGGTAGAGACCGTACGAGCGGCGGCCGATCTCGACGAGCGGCTTCCAGCCGAGGATCGAACGCATCCCGTTGGCTGTCGGATAGACGACGACCGCGATCACGATCATCGACAGGATCGACACCAACGGCAACAGCCACTGATACACGTAACCAGCTTGTAGCGTTGCCGCGCCCATGATGCAGATCAGCAGCGTGAGCGCAGCGGCCCCAACGGTGTCGAGGCGGTGGCCGCGCAGCGCCGACGGCGACGCAGATCTCCACGGGCGCCACACGAACGCGCAACCGGCGCCGAGCAGGAGTCCGCTGGCGCGGGTGAACGTGCCGAGGTACAGCGCGTTGTTGGAGACATGACCGTGCAGGGCGAACATCAGCACCATCAGCGCGACCGATGTGCCGATGAACGCGGTGCCGCGGCTGCGCAGCCGTGTCGACCCAACGGCCATCACGGTGACGAAGACCATCGGCCAGATCAGGTACCACTGCTCCTCGACGGCCAGCGACCACAGGTGGCGCAGCAGCGGCGGATCCGCGGAGGAGAAGTACGGCGTCTGACCGGTGATCTGGCCCCAGTTGCCGACGTAGAACAGCGCCCAGGGAAGGTCGCGCTTCAACGTCGAGCGCTGCTCGTCGGTGCCCGCCAGCGCAGCCCATACTGCGACCACGGTGAGCATCGTCACCAAAGCCGGCAGCAGACGCCGCGCCCGGCGCTTCCAGAACTGCTCCAGGCTGACCCGCCTGTTCTTCTCGCGTTCGTCGATCAGCAGCGAGGTGATCAGGTATCCCGACACGACGAAGAAGACTTCGACGCCGAAGAACCCGCCGTGCATCCACGTGAAGCCGGCGTGGAAGAGCATGACCGCGGCGACGCTGATCGCGCGCAGGCCGTCGAGACCGGGCTGGTAGCCCATCGCCTGCGGATCGGTGCGCGCCGGGCGCATCGCATCCTTCGGCCCGACCCATTCCTCGTCGAGCACGGCGAGCCGTCGCAGCGCTGGTGGGTTCGAAGCGCCGACCGAGACCGTCACGCTGCGATCCGCTCCCAGCGCAGTGCCGCCAGTCCCAACCCGCACAGTGCGGCCGCCATGAGGTACGGCGCGGGGATCCCGATGTGATGGAACAGGAACCCGGCGAGGGCCGGGCCGATCACGCGGGCCAGCGCGCTCGCGCTCTGCTGCAAGCCGAGAGCTTCGCCGCGCTGCTGGGGGGACACACCTCCGCTGACCATCGCCGTAAAGTTTGGCGCAGTCAGACCCTGCCCCACGGTCAACAGCACGAGCGCAGGCACGAGCACCACCCAATGCTCGGCGAACGCGAGCACGGCGAGGCCGGCCGCATTGAACACCAGACCAGCGGAAACGGACCCGCGGACGCCGAGCTTGGCGCCGACCGGGCGGACGAATCCGGCTTGGACGATGACCAGAAAAAGGCCGATGCAGACAAAGATCATTGCGATGCCCGCTTCGCCGAGGTCGAAGCGCGACTTGGCCAGCAACGCGAAGGTCGCCTCGAACCCGCTGAACGCGGCGATCGCGATGAAGGCGATCATCACCAGCCGCCACAGTTCGGCGGAGTGGACCGACGCCGGCTTGACGCTCTTCTCGCGGCGCTCGTTATGGGTCTCCGGGAGCCGGAAGATGGCGACGATCCCGTTGGCGAGAGCGACGACGCCCGCGACGTAGAACGGCAGGTGCGGGCCACGCAACGCCGACAGTGCACCGAGCGCCGGGCCAAGGACGAAACCGACGCCGAACGCCGCGCCGAGCAGACCGAAGGCACGAGCGTGGTCCTTGCCGGGCACGACATCGGCCACCGACGCCTGGGCGACCGAGACGCTGGAGCCGGACGCGCCGTCGACGATCCGCCCGACGAAGAGCAGCCACAGCACCCCCGCCGCGCCGGTGATGAAGCTCGCGATCGCGGTGCCGAACAGCGACATCAGGATGATCGGCTTGCGCCCGATCCGGTCGCTGAGCCGGCCGAGCAGCGGCGCGCAGACGAACTGGGCGAGCGAGAAGGAGGCGAACAGCAACCCGACCGTGAAGGCGTTGGCGCCGTACCGCTCGGCGTACACGCCGAGAATCGGCGCGACGATGCCGAACCCGACGAGGTCGAGCGCCACCGTCGACCAGATGATCCAGAACCCGCGGGGCAGCGGGCTGCGGCCGGAACCGGTGCTGCTGGCTGTTCCACGGTTTGACACGACGTTCCAGCGTGCCACCTGGAACCCCCCGCGACCAACCCTCACGGCCCCTCCGCGGCCGGTCAGCGGCGCAGGGTGGTGCCGGTCTTGGTGGTCTCGACCTGCCAGCCGTCGGCTTGCAGCTCGGCGCGCAGCGAGTCGGCGATGGCGAAGTCCTTGGTGGCACGGGCGGCGTCGAGCGCGGCCGCCTTGGCCAGCGCGTCGGCCGGCACGTCGTCGGCCGTCTTCAACACAAGGCCCACCGCCGCGCCCAGCTCGGTGACGGTGGCGGCAAGCGTGGCGGCAAGCTCGAGATCGCCTGCGTCGATCGCCGCGTTGCCGCGGCGGGCCGCGTCGAACACGATCGCCATCGCGTTCGTCGTGTCGAGGTCGGCATCCATCCTCTCGCGGAAGGACGCGACCAGGGCCTCGTCGACAGGCTTCTCCTCGACGCCGGCCGCAGCAGCGCGGTGGGCGAAGTTGTCCAGCGTGGCGAGGGCTCGCTCGGCGGCTCCGGCAGTGTCAGGATTGACGCTGACCGGTGAGCGATAGTGGCTCTGCAGCAGCAACATCCGGTAGCTGCGCGGGTCCATCTTGTCGATCAGGTCGAGCAGCGTGGTGAAGTTGCCCAGGCTCTTCGACATCTTCTCGCCCTCGGCGTCGACGACGAACGCGTGGTGCATCCAGTGGTTGGCGAAGCCCTTGCCCAGCGCGACCGCCTGGGCCCGCTCGTTCTCGTGATGCGGGAACCTGAGATCTTGCCCACCGGTGTGCAGATCGAAGTTCTCGCCGAGGAGGGCCAGGCTCATCACGACGCACTCGCTGTGCCACCCCGGCCGCCCTTCCCCCCACGGCGACGGCCACGAGGGCTCGCTGTGCTGCTGAGATTTGGGCTTGGTGAACTTCCACAGCGCGAAGTCGGCCGCGTCGCGCTTGTTCTCGGCACCGAACACCTCACGATCCCCGCCGCCGGTGAGCATGTCCTCCAGGCGCTGATGGGCGAGCAAGCCGTAGTCGTCGACCGACTTGACCGACATGTAGATGCCGTCGTCGGTGACGTAGGCGGCATCACGCTCGATCAGGTCGGCGATCAGCTCGACCATGCCGTCGACGTACTCGGTCGCATGCGGGGTGTCGGTCGGGCGCAAGACACCCATCGCGTCCATCGCCTGCCACCACAGGGTCTCGTTCTCCGCGGTGATCTCCTGCCACGGGCGACCTTCGCGCTGGGCGCGCTCGATGATCTTGTCCTCGATGTCGGTCACGTTGGAGACGTGGCGGACACGGAGGCCGGTGGACTCGAGATACCGGCGGAGGATGTCGTACATCAGCGTCGAGCGGCCGTGGCCGAGGTGCGGCGGGCCGTACACCGTCGGGCCGCACACGTACAGGCTCACCGTGCCGGGGTCGCGCATGGCGAGCGGGCGAACGGTTCGTGTCGCGGTGTCGTACAGGTGCAGCATCGCTCACCAGCGTAAGCGGCAACCCCGGCCACGTCCTACGCAGTTGCCCTCGGCAGCCGTGAGTGATCCCCCTTGCGTGGGCGCACTTATCGATACGTTCGCCTGTTCGCTCACCCAGACGGGGGCGCGGGGAGGGCGGTCACGTCGAGGGCGGCGACGGGGCCGATGACCAGCGTCGCCGGGGAGTCGATGTCGAGCGCGGCGAGCGTGTCGAGGCGGCAACGGGTCACGGATTGGTCGGGTGTCGAAGCGCGCCGGATCGCCGCGACCGGCGTGTCGGGGGGGAGGCCGCCGGCGATCAGCTCACTCGCGATCGCAGCCCGTTGGGAGACGCCCATCAGCACGACCAGCGTGCCGCCGCCTTCGCCGAGCGCCCGCCAGTTGACTGGCGCCTCGCCGTGCTGGCGATGTCCCGTAACGACGGTGAAGTGGGCCGACATGCCGCGGTAGGTCACCGGTATCCCGGCGGCTGCTGGCGCGGCGACGGCGGACGTGATGCCGGGGACGACCTCACAGGCGATGCCGGCCTCGGCGAGCACGATCGCCTCCTCGCCACCGCGTCCGAACACGAACGGGTCTCCGCCCTTCAGGCGCACGATGCGCTTGCCTTCACCGACGAGACGCACCAGCAGCGCGTTCGTCTCGTCCTGGTGCACGCCGCTCCCCGGGCGCTTGCCGACGTCGATCAGCTCGGCATCGGGCGATGCCAGGGCAAGGATGTCGGGGCTGACGAGCGCATCGTGGACGATCACCTCCGCTGCCGCGATCAGGCGCGCGGCGCGAACGGTCAGCAGCTCGGGATCGCCCGGACCGCCGCCGACGAGCGCGACGCTGCCGGTCATCGGCCCGCCGCTCAGGTCGTGTGGGTGACGGCGGTGATCATCGCCGCCCCGGCCGTCGAGTTCGACAGCTCGTCGATGATGATCAGCCGGCCGCCACCGGGGTTCTCGACGTAGCGATCGGCGACGATCGGCTCCGTCAGGTGCAAGGTGACATGACCGAGATCGTTGAGGCCGAGGCTTTCCGTCGGCACGTGCTCGAGCGTGGCCAGGTCGTAGCGGTGGTGGATCGCCGAGACGATCGCCCGCCCGGTGCGGCTGCCATGCTTGAACCACCAGCGCCCGCCGACGGTGAGCAGCTGGTCGGTCATCCAGCACACGTCGACGTCGACGGTCTCGCCGATGATCGGCGCGATGGTGGACGCGTCGGCGACGAGCACGTCGCCGCGGGCGACGTCGACCTTGTCGGCCAGCTCGACGACAAGGGCGTGACCGATCTCAGCGTCGTCGACCGGCTTGCCGTGACGATGCAGCGCCTTGACGGTGGACCGAATCCCGGCCGGCTGCACGGTGACCGCGTCGCCCACGGCGAGTGCGCCGCCGGAGAGCACGCCGGCATACCCACGGAAGTCGGCGAAGTCGCCGCCCTGCGGTCGGATGACGCGCTGCACATGGATGCGCCCACCGACGTCGAGACGGGGTTCGGCGTCGAAGTGCTCGAGCAACTGCAGAAGAGGCGGGCCCTCGTACCACGGCGTGTTCGCCGAGCCGTCGACGACGTTGTCGCCGAGCAAGGCCGAGATCGGCAAGGCGACGACGGGGACGGGCGTCGGCAAGGCGTCGACGTACTCCTCGACCTCTTTGGCGATGCTGCGGAACTCGCCTTCGTCCCAACCGATCAGGTCCATCTTGTTGACGGCGACGATGATCGACCTCACGCCGAGCAGCGTGGAGATGAAGGCGTGCCGGCGGGTCTGCTCGATGACGCCGTGGCGGGCATCGACGAGCACGATCGCCACGTCGGCGGTCGACGCGCCGGTGACCATGTTGCGCGTGTACTGGGCGTGGCCAGGTGTGTCAGCGACGATGAAGCTGCGGTTCGGCGTGGCGAAGTAGCGGTGGGCGACGTCGATCGTGATGCCCTGCTCGCGCTCGGCGCGCAGGCCGTCGGTGAGCAGGGCGAGGTTCGTCTCACCGTCGCCGTACCGGCGGCTGGCCTTGACCACCGCGCTGAGCTGATCTTCGAACACGGTCTTGGTGTCATGCAGCAGACGGCCGATGAGCGTGCTCTTGCCGTCGTCGACAGAACCGGCGGTGGCGATGCGAAGCGTGCCACGTTGGGCCGTCAGCGTTGCGGTGGCGGTCATCAGAAGTAACCCTCTCGCTTGCGGTCTTCCATTGCGGATTCGCTGAACGTGTCGTCGGCGCGGGTTGCGCCGCGCTCGGTGAT
>Ga0068860_100006437_pt1 | contig 11794 bp, 10 predicted proteins | sample KBSSwiS32_FD_66597 | JGI IMG/M metagenome (GOLD analysis project Ga0068860, IMG submission 66597) | Switchgrass rhizosphere microbial communities from Kellogg Biological Station, Michigan, USA - KBS Switchgrass S3-2 | ecosystem: Host-associated > Plants > Roots > Rhizosphere > Soil ... | reverse complement strand
ATCCGCTGGCGCCCCGCGCATAGCTTCTTGTCGTGCGACGGCCGGATCGCGGTGAACACCGGTCCGTGGTTTACCGCCGCCGGGAAGGAAGGCGGCTACTTCACGACAGTCTGGCAGTACGGCAAGACCGGCTGGCGTTGGGTCTATGATGGCGGCGGCCCCCTCGGTGGCGGGCTCGCCGACCGCAAGACGCCGCAGGTCCATCGCGCCACGTGCGGACGCCGCGCGCCCGGTCCGCCGATCGCGCCGCCGCCGCCGCTGACCAAGCAGGAAGCGCGCACGACCCCCGAAGACAATGGCCGCGGCCAATCGGCCGACAAGACACTCGGCTGGGACTGGAAAGTCGATGCGAAGGGTAGCCGCACGTTCCGCGTGTACCAGTGGACGGGCGCGCGATACGCGCAGGTGCTGCACAATCAGGTCCCGCCGCCATGATCGAGCTGTTCGGCTCGGCGCTCGCGACCTTCCTCGTCATCATTGACCCGCCGGGCTGCGCGCCGATTTTCGCCAGCCTGACGCGCGGCACCTCGGCCGCGCACCGCCGGGCGATGGCGATCCGCTCAACGCTGATCGCCTGGGGCATATTGATGTTCTTCGCCTTGCTCGGCCGACCGATGCTCGCGGCGCTGGGCATCAGCCTCGCCAGCTTCCGCATCGCCGGCGGGATCATGCTGTTCTTCATTGCCTTCGACATGATTTTCGAGCGGCGGACAGCGCGGCGGGAAATGCGCGCTCACTCGATCGAGGGAACGCCGGAAGCAGAAGACATCAGCGTCTTCCCGATGGCCATTCCGATGATCACCGGTCCCGGCTCGATCGCCAGCGCGATGCTGTGGGTGTCGCGGGCCGAAGGCTTCGTCGCGACGCTGACGGTCTTGGCCGCAATCACCACGGTGATGATCATCACCGCCGTCACCTTGCTCGCAGCCGGCCCGCTGATGAAGCTGATCGGCGTCAAGATCGAAGCGATGATCACCCGGCTACTCGGGGTGATCCTCGCGGCCTTGGCGGCACAATTCGTCGTCGACGGCCTGAAGCAGAGCTTCCCGCACGTCCTTGGCTAGCCCCTGGCGCTGATCAGTAAGTAACGCGCCACATTCGGAAGGGTGAATCCTTGCCGAGGTCGACTGGTGTCAGCCACGCGGGTACCTGGCCGTGCTGCAACTGTGCGTAAAAGCCCTTCGGCGCTTCCGACATGAAGATCGTCGTGGTCGAGCTGTTGGGGCAGGTCAGCAAATAGTCGGAACGATATTTGGCCATCAGCGCGTGCGCCTGGTCGACGCTGCCGCGGAAGGCGTTCATCACGTCGACGATCTGCTGGCCGTTGCGGTGGTAGGGGCCGGTGACGGAATCATGGTGGGTCACGGTGATCAGGCGGGGGCCATAGTCGACGAAGGTGAAAACCATGCCGCGCGGCTGCAGCGCGACCTGGTGATAGCCCCACAGCGAGTTGCACAGCCCGTTGGCCTTATCGATCGTGACTTCGGTCGGCGTCTTCTTCTTGTTCGGGACGTAGTCGAGCACCAGGGGCACCGCGGCGCCGACGCCGATGATGACAATTGCAAACACCCCGAGAACCCGCACGACGCTCGACTTCGCGTTCCACGCTTTGGGAACGAGCAGCCAGACCAGTGCCGCACCGCCGGCCGCGGCAAGCATCTGTGCCGCCGGTCCCGTCCGGGTCTGCCACATCAGCAGCGCCGCGGCGGCAAATCCCGGTACGGCGGCGGCGATGATGCGGCGCAGCAGGTCGCGGTCGCCGCGCTTCGTCCACGCCAGCAAAAGCCAGCCGATGGCGCCGACCACCGGTAGCGTCAGCGTCAGCACCGCGACCTGCCAGCCGTGCCGGTAAACCGGCCGCGCCTCGCGCACGTGGCTAAGCCACAGCCGGTCGACGTCGGGCGAGACGCCCTCCAGCCGGTGGACGCAGTGGGGAAACATCAATGCATGAAAAGCCGCGACAGCGAGGCCGGCGGCGAGCGCCAGCGCCAGCCTCGTCTTCCAGCTTGTAGGCGATAGCCACGCCAGGCCGAACAGCAAAGCACCGCCGACCAGCGCGTCCGACAACCAAACCGGCGACAGCGCGTCGCAGACGGCGGCGCGGTTGGCGTAGGATACAAATAGGACGAAGCAGAGCGAGGTCGCGCCGGCGAGCGTGACGGCATAGGCACCGAGCCGGCCGCGTTCCTCGCGGTCCGCAACCCAGAACAGCGCCATCGCCGCCCCGGCGAGGGCGAGATAGATGATCATCTCGATCCCGATCGCGAGGGACAGCGCGGTCGCGATCCCGAGCGTGATGCCGCCTCGAGTGCGCTTGGGGTCGGCCATCGCGGCAACCGCGAGCGCGACGAGGGCGAGCTGCCAGCCGTGATGATCGATCCGCTCGGGCATGAACATGCCGTTGGTCGAGCCAGTGAAGACCATCGCGAACAGCGCGATCGGGTAGGCGCGCGGATCGACCAGCCGCCGCACGGTCAGGCTCAACGAGACAAGCAGCAACAAATAGGGAAACAGCGGCGCGATCCCGACCGCCCAACGCTCGGCCGCAGCGCCGCCGATCAACGGTCGAAGCACGAGCATCAGTCCGGCAATCGGCAAGTCGACCAGCCGCGACCAGTGGATGTTCGCGCCGAACGGCGGGTTCAGCCGATATTGCCGGAGGTCGAACCAGCCCTGCCCGTGAAGCAGCGCCCGGACCTGCATCATCCGCATATTGTCGTCGGTATCGCCCAGCCCGAACGCGCGGATCGACGTCCAGCGATCAATGATAAACCAGGCACAGAACGCCAGCCAGGCAAGCAGTGTCACCAGCTTCCAATGGCGCCCGACCCAATCGAGCACGCGCGTTTCGAGTGTTTGGTCGGTCATCTGCCCCATGCCCGCGTCGTAACCGGTCGGACTCAAAGGGCAAGCGCCGGTCGCCAAGCTTTGCCGGATTGTAATGTTGCGGCTATGGCCCGCCCCTCGCCATGACCGAACACGTCTATTCCACCGACTTTTACGATTATATCGACGCCGGCTCCCGCGCGTCGGCGAAAGCCGTGTCCGGGCTGATTCTTGGCGAGATGACGGTGACGAGCCTGCTCGATGTCGGCTCAGGCCACGGCGCCTGGGCCGCCGAATGGCTCCGCGCCGGGGTCGCCGACGTCGTCGCGGTGGACGGCGACTATGTCGCACGCGACCAGCTCGCCATCCCCGCCGAGCGGTTTCTTGCCCACGACCTCGCGACGCCGCTCGACCTCAAGCGCAAGTTTGACCTGGTGCAGAGCCTCGAGGTCGCCGAGCATTTGCCGCACGACCGCGCCGCCGGCTTCGTCGATAACCTCGTGCGCCACGGCGACGTGGTCCTGTTCTCCGCCGCGGTGCCGCACCAGGGCGGCGAACATCACGTCAATGAACAGCCGCCCGAATATTGGCGCCAGCTATTTGCGGCGCAGGGCTATGCGGTGTTCGACTGGATCCGCCCGCGCCTCGCCGACCGGCGCGACGTGAAGCCCTGGTACCGCTTCAACTCCTACCTCTACGCCAATGCCGCTGGGCTAAAGCGCTTGTCGAAGTCGATCCTGGCTGCTGAAGTTCCGACCGACCGCGCGCTCGAGATCGGCGGCGACCTCTCGTGGATGTTGCGCCGCGCGGCCGTGCGCCTGATCCCGACGGCGTTGGTCAAGCCGATCGCCATGGCTAAGGCGTCGGTCGAGGCGCGGCTCAAGAAGTGAAACGCCACGTCGAGCGCGTGCTCCCGGATGCCGAAAAGCGCGAGGCCTTCTACCAACTGATCCGCTACGGCATCATCGGCGCGTTGATCACGCTCGGTGGGCAGGCGATCTATTACGGCCTCGCCGAAAGCCGCCTGACCTCCCCCCTGATGGCGGTAGCGATCGCCTTCGTCATCGGCCTCACCGTCGGCTATTTTGCCCACGGCTGGGTCAGCTTCAAAGGTCATGGCGAGCGCGACGACCACGCGCGGATCGGGTTCCGCTTCGCCACGGTCAACATCTTCGCTTATCTGCTGAACAGCTTCTGGGTGTGGCTGCTGGTCGAGCGGCTACACGGGCCCAACTGGTGGCCGATCCTGCCCAACGTCTTCCTCGTGCCGCTGGTGACCTTCGGCCTCCACCGCCGCTGGACCTACGCCTGAGGCGATGACTCCGAGGCGCGCGTCAGTCTCGCCGCTGCGCCCGGCGATTTCCTGCACGATGTACAGCGGACGGTTCTTGGCCTGGTTGTAGAGCCGCCCGAGATATTCGCCCATCAGCGCGAGGACGAACATCTGGATCGCGCCGAGCACGACCACGACGAGCATCAGCGACGTCCAGCCCGGGACGGAGCGGCCCGACAGCCAGCCGGCGAGAATATAGAGCACGATGATCACCGAGCCGAACGACAGCCACAGACCGGCATGGCTGGCGAGCTTCAGCGGCGCCGACGAAAAACCGGTTAGCGCATCGAGCGCGAAGCGGATCATCTTGCGCAGCGGATATTTGGTCTCGCCCGCAAGACGCTCGTCGCGGTTGTAGAGCAACGGGACCTGCTTGAACCCGATCCACGCGACCATCCCCCGGATGAAGCGGGCCTGTTCGGGCATGGCGAGGAACGCGTCGAGCGCGCGGCGGGTGATCAGTCGAAAGTCGCCGGTGTCGACCGGGATCTCGACCTCGGTCGCGCGCGACAACAAGCGGTAGAAGCCATGCGCGGTCGCCCGCTTGAATGCGGTCTCGCCGGCCCGGCTCTTGCGCACGCCGTAGACGACGTCGGCGTTCTCGCGCCGCATCGTCGCCAGCATGTCGCCGAGCAGTTCTGGTGGATCCTGCAGGTCGGCATCGATGATCAGCACGACCTCACCGCGGCAGAGGTCGAGTCCGGCGGTGAGCGCCAATTGGTGACCGTGATTGCGCGACAGGTTGACCGCGACGACGCGGGAATCGCTCGCCACGATGGCCTGCATGATGGCCCAGGTGCCGTCGCTCGAGCCGTCGTTGACCAGCACGATTTCATATTTGCCGCCAACCGCGGCTTGCGCGGCTGCGGTCAGCCGCTGGTGCAGCACCGGCAGGCAGGCTTCCTCATCGAAGCACGGGACGACGATCGACAGCATGGTCACGGATTGAGCCGATAGAGGATGGACCCCCGGTCGCGCCAGACCGGCTGCATGCCGGCGACCCGATTTGGGTCAAAGGTCGGCGGATCGATCAGCCACAGGTAATCGAAGCGGTCGCGGGTCTTGGCGAGTTCGTCCAGCGCCCGGTCGACGGTCCAGTTGTTGGTTACGCGGCAATCGCTGGCCCGCACCATTTGCGACGGGTCGGCGGCGAACAGCCCCGCGGCGCGATAGCGAAGGCTCATCAAGTTCGCGCCCTCGATCGTCCACTGGTCGTTGGAAAAGCCCTGGCGGCGGACGATGACCATGCCGCCAAGATGGGTGTTGCGCGGCAGCGCCCAGAAGTTGCCGCACGGATAGCCGACCAGGCTGATGACTCGGCCGCCGAGCGGCACATGATCGAGCGCGGCGAGCTTCGCCTGCTGGTCGTCGGACGCCAGCTTGAGGCTGGCAGTAGTGACCCCAACGCGAAGCACGCAAAACGCCAGGCCCGCGATCGCGAGCGCGCTGGCCAATTTCGGCTCGACCACTTCGCGGAACCGGATAGCGAGCAGCAGGATCGCCAGCATGTACGGCGCCAGCCGCATGTCGGCGTAGGCAGAGCCGAACACCGTCCACGGGAGCACGATGAACGCCGCGACCAGCACCAGTCCGGAAAAAGCGAGATTGCGCGAGAAGGTCAGCTTCGGGTGAAGGATGGCGAGCATCAGCACGGCCGGCACGACCGCAACCGAGGCAATGTCGGCTACCTTCCATCGGTCGCGGAATGCGGTCAGCAGCCACGCCCATTTGAAGGCCCAGTTGAACCAGCCGTGGGTACCGCCGCCATGCGTTTCGCTGCGCCAGGCGAGCATGATCACCAGCGGCAGCGCCAGCACCAGCGCGTGGAGCGCGGCCTTGATGCCGGCCCGGAACCAGCCGATGCCCCGGTCATGCTGGCGAACCGCCTCGGCCGAGAAGCACAGCAGGCCGAGCGCGCCCCAGCCGTAGGTGTGGCAGAAGAAGATAATGAGGGAGATGGGTACAAACAGCAGTGCGCGGAGCCGCGTCCGGCCGAGCCGCCCAAGCCTCAGCCACAGCCCGAACGCGAGCAGCGCCAGCGCCATCGCCAGCGCATAATTGACGAAGCCGAACAGGAACGGATGGGCGTAAGCGAACGGCAGCGCGAAGAAGGCGGAGGGCGGAATGCGCCCGTGCACTTCGCGGGCCACCCACAGCATGCCGGCGACGGTCAATGGCGGAATGGCAAGGACGATCAGCTTCACCGCTGGCTCGAGGCCCAACACCGGACCGAGCAACTTGACCAGGGCATCGACGCCGAGGTTGCCGATCGCCGCCCAATGGTAGCTGTAATAGTGCTGGAGCCACGGCGAGTGGGCGACGTCGAGCTCAACCCGATACCGTCCCATGTGCCCGAGCAGGTCGACGATCGGCGGGATGGGCGGATAGGCGAGCGGCAGGGCAAAGCCGAGAACCAGCGCCAGCAGAAGCCAGCGCGATTCCCACCAAGCTTCACGAACCCGAATGTCCGTCACCCTCGCTCCCCCAGCGGCACGCACCGATTAGCTTTGCATTCAACCGGCATACAGCTTTGCAAGCTTAACCGGTCGGCACCAAAGTGGGAGGGTTTCGAAATGATCAAAGTCCTGCTTGGCGGCACTGCGGCCGCCACTGTTCTTGCGTTCGTACCGGCCATGGCACAGCCTGCGCCTCCACCGCCACCCGGCGTTGCCCAGGGCACCACGCCAGCCCCGATGATGGCGCCGCGAATCCATACCGAAGTCATGCGCATGCCGATGATGCCCGAGACCCGCGACGGAGTCGTTGCGCACGTCCGCGAAATGTTCGGCAAGCTCGACACCAACAAGGATGGCTTCGTCACGCATGAGGAAGCTGATGCCGAGCACAAGATGATGGCCGAAAAGATGCACGCCGAGTTTGGCAAGAAGTTCGCCGATGGCGATTTCAAAAAATTCGCCGAGGGCGACTTCCCGCATCCCGATCGCAAGGCGATGTTCGACAAGCTCGATGCCAATCATGACGGCGCGATCAGTCGTGATGAATTCATGGCCTCCAAGCCCGACATCCGCGAGCGCCACGTGTTCGTGATGCGCAACGGCGATGGCCCTGTCGAGGTGAGCGCGGATGTCGATCATGCGGGGCCGCCGGACGGCCATCCGCGGATCATGATCATGCGGAATGGCGCGGAACCGATCGAGGTTGGCGCGCCTGGCGCCCCCGGCGTGAAGATCATGCGGATGCATGGCGGCATGGGCATGCACGGCGAGATGTTCGAAATGGCGGACGCCAACCACGACGGACGCGTGTCGATGGACGAAATGACGACGGCTGCGCTCAGACATTTTGACGAAGCCGACGCCAACCATGACGGCAAGCTGACCCCGGACGAGCGGATGCAGATGCACCGCGAAGTCATTGAAAAGGTCGTGAAGATGAAGCCCGCCTGACGGGGACCGAATTTCGACCAGAGGAGGGCCGGCGCTTGCGTCGGCCCTTTTGCTTCGTGCTATGAGCCGCCCGTCGTTCGGGAGGTTCACCATGCGCGTATCGAAAGTCTTCGCCTTTGCTGCCGTCGCGGCCTTGCCGCTGAGCGCGGCCCGAGCCGACGAAGGCATGTGGACGATCGACGCGTTTCCCGCCGCCAAGATGAAGGCGGCTTACGGCTGGGCGCCCGACCAGGCGTGGCTCGACAAGGCGCGTGCGGCCGCGGTGCGATTGTCCGGTTGCTCGGCGAGTTTCCTGTCTTCCGACGGACTGATCCTGACCAACCACCATTGCGTGGCCAGCTGCGCCGAGCAGAATTCTACCGCCAAGAACAATATCCTGAAGTCTGGCTTCACTGCCGCGACCCGCGAGCGCGAGCTGAAGTGTGCCGGGCAGCAGGCGGAAGTGGTAACCGCGATCCGCGACGTGACACCCGACATCAAGGGCGCGGTCGGGTCGACAACCGGCGAGGCCGCGGTCAAGGCGCGCAACGCGGCGACGGCCAAGCTCGAAAGCGCCGGCTGTCCGGATAAAGCCACCAGCCGCTGCCAGGTCGTCACGCTCTACGGCGGCGGCCAATACAAGCTCTATACCTACCGCAAATACAGCGACGTACGGCTGGTGTGGGTACCCGAATCGCAGGCGCCCCAATTCGGCGGCGACCCCGACAACTTCAATTTCCCGCGCTACTCGCTCGATGCGAGCTTCCTCCGCGCCTATGAGAATGGCAAACCGGCGGCGACGCCCAACCACCTGCAGTTCAATCCGCGCGCGCCGACCGACGGCGAGGCGACGTTCGTCGTCGGCAACCCCGGCTCGACCCAGCGGATGTACACCAGCGAGCAACTGGCGATGCAGCGCGAACTGGTGCTGCCGACCCTGGTCACCACCAACTCCGAACTGCGCGGACGGTTGATCGCCGAGATGGAGTCGAGCCCGGTCAAGGACCGCGAGGGCCACCAGGCACTCGAGAGTCTTGAGAACAGCTTGAAAGTCTACATCGGACGCAAGAAGGCGCTCGACGACCCGGCGTTCAGCGGCAAGCTTGCTGCCGCCGAGGCCGACCTCAAGGCCAAGGCCAAAGGCAATTCGAAAATCGGCGATCCCTGGTCGGACATCGCTGAGGCCACCCAAGCCTATCGCAACCTCTATCTCGCGCGCTATTTCGCCCAGCCGCGGAGCGACCTCTACGGCTACGCGCTGACGCTCGTCCGGGCCGCGTCCGAACGCGCCAAGCCCAACGCGGACCGGCTTCCGGAATATACCGATTCAGCTTTGCCGCTGGTCGAGAAGCGACTGCTCGACGCGCGGCCGATCTACCCGTGGCTCAACCGCCTGAATCTTGAGTTCTCGCTCAGCAAGATGCGTGAATATCTCGGGCCAGACGATCCGCAGTCGAAGCTGATGCTCGGCAAGGAATCGCCCGAGGGCCTCGCGGCGCGGCTGGTCGCCGGCACCAAGCTCGCCGACCCCGCCGTGCGCAAGGCGCTATGGGCCGGCGGCCAGAAAGCGATCGACGCCTCGACCGACCCGATGATCGTTTACGCCCGCAAGATCGACGGCAACGCTCGTGAGCTCGAGCAGCGCTTCGACGCCGAGGTCGATGCCCCGGTCACCGCCGCCCAGGCCAAGCTCGCCGACGCGCGCTTCGCTGCCTACGGCGACTCCGTCTATCCCGACGCGACCTTCACCCTGCGGGTCAGCTACGGCAAGGTGCAAGCATGGAACGAGCGGGGCCAGCAGGTCCCGACCCGAACCGTGATCGGCGGCACCTACGACCGCGCGACCGGCGCCTATCCGTTCGACCTGGCGCCGGCATTCGTCACCAACAAGGCACGGATCGATAAGTCGGTCACCTACGACTTCGTAATCAACACCGATATTATCGGGGGCAATTCGGGCTCGCCCGTGCTCGACCGCAACGGCACGGTGATCGGCGCCGCGTTCGACGGCAACATCCACTCGCTGGGCGGCAATTACGGGTTCGACCCGACGCTGAACCGCTCCGTTGTCGTGTCGATGGCCGCCGTCGAGGAAGCACTGAAGCACATTTATCCGGCGCCCGCCTTGCTGGCCGAGCTCCGCGGTTCGTCGGGTTCGGGCGGCACCGGGCGCGGCGCTGCGCACTAGGCTAACCGGCGGCCTCGCGGCACTGGTGCTGGCGAGCTCTGCGCTCGGCGCAGGCAAGATTCTCGTCGCCAATGGAAGCTGGGCGGCGATCGACCGAGGCGGCGTGTGCGAGGCGGAAGGCCGCTCGGCGCGGATTGCGTTCAAGGGCAAGGTCCAGGCGACCGCCGGATTCACCTTCGCCGCCGACCGCAAACGCTGGGGCGAGTTTCATGCACACCTCAGTCGGGTTTCGCGCGCCGGCTCAAGCGTCATTTTGAGCGTCGGCGGCCAGCCATTCCTGCTGACCGCGCGCGGCGACTGGGCGTGGAGCACCGGCCCGGCGCAGGAGCAGGCGATCATCGCCGCCGTTCGCGGCGCCGCCGGAATGCGGGTCGACGGCCGCGACGGAGCGGGCCGCCGCTTCGTCGACCCCTACGCCCTCGACGGCGCGCCAACTGCGATCGACTCCGCGGCCGCGGCCTGCGCTGGCAAAATTCAGCCGCATTAACTAGATAGGCGCTTCGCCATGAGTGCCGACACCGCCATCATGCCCATTCCGGGCCCGATCGATCCTGTGCCCGTGCCGCGCGCGGCGCCGGCGCGCGCCGACGGCCTGGTCGAACTCGTCGGCCTGTCCAAGGACGCGATCCGGGCCGCGCTCGAAAGCGCCGGGCTGGAGCCACGGCAGGCGAAGCTGCGCGGCAAGCAGATTTGGCACTGGATCTACAATCGCGGTGTCTTCGACTTCGCCAATATGAGCGACATCGCCAAGGCTCAGCGCGGCTGGTTCGCCGAGCGCTTTGTCATTTCACGCCCGGAGGTGGTGGAGGCGCAGGTCTCGTCCGACGGCACCCGCAAGTGGCTGCTCAAGACGCACGACGGCCACGACTTCGAAATGGTCTTCATCCCCGACGCCGACCGCGGCACCTTGTGCGTCTCGAGCCAGGTCGGCTGCACCCTCAATTGCCGCTTTTGCCACACCGGCACGATGCAATTGGTGCGCAACCTCGATCCGGCGGAAATCGTCGGTCAGGTCATGCTCGCCCGCGACGCGCTCGGCGAATGGCCGAGCCAGCCGGAAGGGCGGATGCTGACCAACATCGTCATGATGGGCATGGGCGAGCCGCTCTACAATTTCGACAATGTCCGCGACGCGCTGAAGATCGTCATGGACGGCGACGGGCTCGGTCTGTCGCGGCGGCGCATCACCCTTTCGACGAGCGGCGTCGTCCCGATGATGGCGCGCGCGGGCGAGGAGATCGGGGTAAACCTCGCCGTCAGCCTTCACGCGGTCAGCAAGGAAATCCGGGACGAGATCGTCCCGCTCAATAGGAAGTACGGGATCGACCAACTGCTCGAAGCTTGTGCGGCCTATCCGGGCGCCAACAACGCGCGGCGCATCACCTTCGAATATGTCATGCTGAAGGACAAGAACGACAGCGACGAGGATGCGCGCGAGCTCGTTCGGTTGCTGCGCAAGTATCGGCTTCCAGCGAAAGTGAACCTCATTCCGTTCAACCCGTGGCCGGGCGCGACATACGAATGTTCGAGCGACGAGCGGATCAGAGCTTTCAGCAACATCGTCTTCGAAGCGGGGATTTCAGCGCCGGTGCGGACTCCGCGCGGCCGCGACATCGATGCCGCCTGCGGCCAGCTCAAGACGGCGGCGGAGAAGAAGCGGAAGCATCAGCACCAGCACGTCCCGAACCGAGACGCACCGTCACAACCCACCTCCTAGCACCTTGATATTGAGTCGCTTCGCAAGCAAAAATCCGTTAGTCGGCAATTGATTAACGGGCGAAGCCCGAAAAGGCGGGGGCCAGGTGAACCGCGCGGTTGGGAAGCTGGGAGCTGGAAATTGGGCCGCGCCGGCCTCGCCGGCCGGGCTGGCGCGTAGCCGGCCGCAGCACCTGTGGACCGGCGACTTCCGCAGCCTTCGCCTGCGCCTCTACCTCCTGATGTTCGCGGCCGACTGCGCAGCGCTCGCCGCCGCGTTCCTGCTGGCGAACCTCATTCGCTACGGCCACCCGTTCGAATCCTACGGCCTCAACACCTTCGCCCTCCTCCTCCCCATCTACCTGG
>Ga0068860_100006436_pt1 | contig 11795 bp, 12 predicted proteins | sample KBSSwiS32_FD_66597 | JGI IMG/M metagenome (GOLD analysis project Ga0068860, IMG submission 66597) | Switchgrass rhizosphere microbial communities from Kellogg Biological Station, Michigan, USA - KBS Switchgrass S3-2 | ecosystem: Host-associated > Plants > Roots > Rhizosphere > Soil ... | reverse complement strand
GGCGCGCCGATCGGCTGCGGGCCCACGCGCGCCAGTGGGCATTGCCGGGCGGGCGTATGGATCCCGGCGAGACCGCCGAGGCCGCGGCCCTGCGCGAGCTGGACGAGGAAGTGGGGCTGACGCTCGATGCCTCGGCGGTGCTCGGCGTGCTGGACGACTATCCGACGCGCTCGGGATTCGTCATCACGCCGGTCGTGGTGTGGGGCGAGGGGGCGGGGACGTTGACGCCGAACCCGGACGAGGTGAAGCACGTGTATCACGTGCCGCTCGACGATCTCGAGCGGCCGGAGGTGCCGATCCTGGTCACCATCCCGGAGAGCGATCGGCCGGTCATCCAGCTGCCGATCCTGTCGGCGCTGATTCATGCGCCGACCGCGGCGGTGATCTACCAGATGCGCGAGGTCGTCGTGCACGGGCGGCCCACGCGCGTCGATCATTTCGAGCAGCCGGTGTGGGCGTGGAAGTGAGCCGGCCGGTGAGGCGCCGGCGGTCGATCCGAATCCGAGGCACAGGAGAGTCGCGATGAAAGCGCTGAACGGGCAGGTGGCGATCGTCACGGGCGGGGGCAGCGGCATCGGCGAGGTGACCGCGCGCATGCTCGCCGCGGAAGGCGCGCAGGTCGTGATCTGTGGACGCCGGCAGGCGCCGGTCGACACCGTGGCGCGCGCGATCGAGAAAGACGGCGGCCTGTGCGTGGCCCGCGCGGTGGATCTCGAGAACGCCGATGCCGCGGCCGCGTTCGTCACGTGGACCCTCGAGTGCTTCGGCCGGGTGGACGTCCTGATCAACAACGCCGGGCACAGCAGTCACGCGCGCTCGATTCGCTGGGTCGGCCGCCAGGAGTGGGACAGCGTGATGGCCGTCAATCTCACGGCGGTGTACGTGCTCACCCAGGCCGTGCTGCCCGGCATGCTCGAGCGCGGCACCGGCACCATCGTCACGGTGGGCTCGCTGGCCGCGCTCAAGGCCGGGCTGATCGGCGGCGCCGTGTACGGCGCGGCCAAGGCGGCGGTGCGCAATCTCATGGCCCACGTCCACAACACCCTGCGCAATCGCGGCATCCGCGCCACGCTCATCATGCCGGCCGAGGTCGACACGCCGATCCTGGACAAGCGTCCCCACAACCCGGACGCCGCCGCGCGGGCCACCATGATGCAGGCCGAGGACGTGGCGCGCGCGATCATGCTGGCCGTGATGCTGCCGCCGCGGACCGTGATCGAGGAGATCGTCATGAGCCCTACCATCCTGCGTGACCAGAGCCACGACCTGACGATCGCAGCCAAGGCCGGCGCCCCGGCGGGAGCGATCTGATGGCGCCCTTCACGATCGTCGACGCCGAGCGCGCGGTGCCGGTGCCAGCCCGCGTGGCCGGCGAGCGCGTGCTGCTCGATCCCGCCGCCCTCAAGGACGCCCTCGGCTGGGAGATCCACGACGGCCTGCTGTGCAACGACGCGATGTGCATCCCGCTCGCCGACGAGGGCGCCCTGGTGCGTGACGGCGGCATCGATCTGGAAGGATTTGCCCGGGCTCTCGACCGGCCGCTGGCGGTAGATACCGCGGAGGGCGCGGCGTTCCTGGGCGCCTCCGCGCGCGAGCGCAGCCAGGCGCTGGCCACGCAGCAGGCGCCCGACTTCTCGCTGCCGGATCTCGACGGGCGCCTGCACACGCTGCGCGAGCACCGCGGCCAGAAGATCCTGCTCGTGGCGTGGGCCTCGTGGTGAGGGTGCCGCCTCGACCTGCCAGTCTGGCAGGCGCTGTACCAGGAGCTGAAGGACCGCGGCTTCACCGTGATCACGGTGGCCCTCGACAAGACGGCGGACGACGCGCGCCCGTGGATCGAGTCGGTGAACCCGACGCACCCGACGCTGATCGACCCCCAGCACCTGATGGCCGATCTCTACAACGTGGTCAACGTGCCGACCATCTTCTGGATCGACGAGCGCGGGCGCATCGTGCGCCCCAACGACGTGGCCTTCGGCTCGGACACCTTCAAGCACATCACCGGCCTGTCGGCGGGCAAGCACCTCGACGCGCTGCGGGCCTGGGTGAAGGGCGAGGCTCCCGCGCTGAGTGACGAGCAGGTGCGCCAGCACCAGCCGCTGCCGACCGAGGCCGAGCAGCAGGCCCGCGCGGAGTTCGGCCTGGGCCAGTGGCTGTGGACGCAGGGGCGGCCGGCAGCGGCGGAGCGCCACTTCGTGCGGGGGGGCGAGCTGGCGCCGCACGACTTCACGATCCGGCGCGGCACCATGCCGATGCGAGGTATCGATTCCATGGGCCCGCAGTTCCGCGAGATGTTGCAAACTTGGGTCGGCGCCGGCCAGCCGTTCTACCGGCCGCTGCCCGATACCGCAGGGCGGTAGGGCTAAATCGAGACAGGGGGACTTGAGCCATGGGCATGCTGGACGGCAAGACGGCACTGGTGACCGGCGCGGGACGGGGAATCGGCAAGGGCATCGCGATCGCGCTGGCCGCGGCCGGAGCCAAGGTGGTGGTCAACGACCTCGGAGCCACGCTCGACGGCGCGGGTGGGGAAGCCACCCCGGCCGATCAGGTGGTGGCCGAGATCAAGAAGGCCGGCGGCACCGCCCAGGCCAACTACGGCTCGGTGTCGGACTTCGCGCAGGGCACCGCGATGGTCGAGCAGGTGGTGAAGGCGTGGGGCAAGATCGACATCCTGGTGCACGTGGCCGGCATCCTGCGCGACCGCATGATCTTCAACATGGCCGAGTCCGAGTGGGACGCGGTCATCGCCGTCCACCTCAAGGGCGCGTTCAACACCATGCGCGCGGCGTCCATCCACATGCGTGAGGCCAAGGGCGGGCGCATCATCAGCATGTCGTCGGTGTCGGCGCTCGGCGCGCCGGGCCAGCCGAACTACGCGGCGGCCAAGGCCGGCATCATCGGGCTCACGTGGTCCACCGCCAACGCCATGGCGAAATACGGCGTGACCTGCAACGCCATCATGCCGAGCGGCGCTACCCGCATGATCGATTCCACGCCGCGGGGCCGCGAGGTGTTCGAGTCGACCGGCAAGTGGCCGAGCGAGCAGGCCGTGGGCACCGAGCGCGATCCCGACAACGTGGCGCCGCTGGTCGTCTATCTCTCGAGTCCCGCCGCCGCCAACGTCAACGGACAGGTCTTCCACTCCTACGGCTACGGCTACACGGTGCTCTCGCATCCTCAGGCGACGCGCCGGCTGGAGGGCAATCGGCGGCTGACGCCGGAAGAAGTGGGTGCGATGTTCAAGGAGACGATCGGCGGCAACCTCAAGGCGCCGATGGGCACCGGCTTCGGGCGAACGCTCAACGAGCGACCGGCGGCAGAGTGGAAGGATCTCGGCAAGGGTGTGAAGGCCTGGAAGTCGCCGTGGGAGGAGGCGTGAGCGGCATCCTTCTCATCTGTCACGCGAACACGTGTCGGAGCGTGATGGCCCAGGCGCTCCTCGAGCAGATGCTCGCCGAGCGCGGCGCCAACGGCCGCATCCGCGTCCGCTCGGCCGGGGTGTCCAGGTACGCGCGGGACGGCATGCTGGCCTCGCTCGATGCACGCATCGTGCTGCGTGAGGTCGGCATCCATCTCACCGAGGAGACCATCACCTCGACCGATCTGCGGAGTCATCGGGAGCTGCTGACGGAGTCGGAGCTGGTCGTCACCATGACGGCCGAGCAGCGTGAGGTCGTCGAGACGTTTCCCGAGGCCGCCGGGCGGACGATCGTCACCCTGCGGGAGCTGGCCGGCGAGGCGGGCGACATCAAGGATCCGGTCGGTCAGGGCGAGGAGTTCTATCGCGCGTGTCGCGACGAGATCGCGCGGTGCCTGGGCAAGTCGATCGATCGGCTGCTCGTGCCTCCCGCCGGGCGTTCGGGGTGAGGGCGCTTGCCCTCACGCTGCTCCTCGCTCTGCTGCCGGTCGCCGCAACGGGCCAGCCACCGGCCAAGGTCCCGCGCGTCGGCATCTTGATGTCCACCACGCCGGCCGCCGCCAGGCACATCACCGACGCGTTCGTTGCCGGCCTGGCCCAGGACGGCTGGGTGCCGGGGCGCACGATCGCGCTCGAATATCGCTGGGCGGAAGGGCGGCTGGAGCGCTTCCCGGACCTGGCCGCCGAGCTCGCCCGATTGGGGATGGACGTCATCGTCGCGTCCGGCAGCGCGGCCACCGAGGCCGCGCACAAGGCCGCGCCGACGGTCCCGATCGTCATGGTGAACGTCACGGATCCGGTCGGGGCCAAGCTGGTGCAGAGCCTCGTGCGACCCGGCGGCACCGTCACCGGGCTCTCGTCCCAGCTGACGCCGGAGATCCGCGGCAAGCAGCTGCAGCTCCTCAAGGAGGCGTTTCCCCGGATCCGTCAGATCGCCATCTTCCGCAGCGCCGAGGTGGCCGGGGCCGCGGTGTGGAAGGAGTACGAGGCGGCCGGCCGGATCATCGGCGTGGAGACACGCTTCGTCGACGTGAAGGGCCCGCAGGAGTTCGACGCGGCGCTGGCCCGCATCGGCCGGACCACCGGCGAAGCGCTCTTCGTGCCGGGCGGTGACCTGGTCTTCTTCATGAACCGGGCCGCGCTGGTGGCCGGCACGCTGAAGTACCGGGTACCGGCGATGTTCACCGGACGGGAGTTCGCCGACGCCGGCGGACTGATGTCCTACTCGGCCCGGCTCACCGACCAGTTTCGTCGCGCGGCCGGCTACGTCGCGCGCGTGCTCCGCGGCGCCCGGCCGGGCGAGCTGCCGGTCGAGCAGCCCACCAGCTTCGAGCTGGTGGTGAACCTCAAGACCGCCACCGCGCTGGAGCTGACGCTGCCGCCCGCCTTCCTGTTGCGTGCCGACGAGGTCTTGAAGTGAAGGGCGGGCGCCTCTCGCGCAAGTACATCCTCGTGCTGGTGGCGCTGGTGGCCGGCACGCTCCTGGCGAGCGGCGCGATCAGCATCTACTCGTCCTACGAGGAGAACAAGCAGGCGCTGGTCGCGCTCCAGCGCGAGAAGGCCCGCGGCGCCGCCTACAGCATCGAGAAGTTCGTGAAGGAGATCGAGAGCCAGCTCGGCTGGACCACGCAGCCGTCCCAGCTGGTCGCGGCGGGGGCCGCCTCCGAGCAGCGCCGCGTGGACTCGATCCGGCTGCTCAAGCAGGTGCTGGCGATCACCGAGCTGAGCTACCTCGACGCCAAGGGGCTGGAGCGCCTGCGCCTGTCGCGGCTGGCCATGGACGTGATCGACAGCCGGATCGACTACTCGCAGGACCCCAAGTTCCGCGAGGCCAAGGCCGGCCGCACGTACTTCGGCCCGGTGTACTTCCGCAAGGAGTCCGAGCCGTACATGACCATCGCCATGCCGCAGAGCGGGGGCGGCGTCACGGTGGCCGAGGTGAATCTGAAGTTCATCTGGGAAGTCGTGTCCCAGATCAAGGTCGGCAAGGCGGGCCTGGCCTACGCGATCGATCGCAACGGCGCCCTCATCGCGCACCCCGACATCAGCCTGGTGCTGCAGAAGACCACGCTGACGAACCTGCCGCAGGTGAAGGCCGCGCTGACACCGGGCAGCGAGGACGTGGCCATCGCCCGCGATCCCAAGGGCCGCGAGGTGCTCACCTCGCACTCGACGATCACACCGCTCGGCTGGGTGGTCTTCATCGAGCAGCCGCTGGAGGAGGCGTTCGAGCCCCTGCGGGCCTCGGCCTGGCGCACGGGCCTGATGGTGGTGATCGGCATCGTGCTGTCGGTGTTCGTCAGCGCGCTGCTGGCCCGGCGGCTCGCCCAGCCCATCCAGGCGCTGCAGGCCAGCGCGGCCAAGATCGGCGCCGGCGAGCTGGATCACCGGATCGAGATCCGCACCGGCGACGAGCTGGAGACGCTGGCCGACGAGTTCAACCGGATGACCAGCCGGCTGCGAGAGTCGTACGCGACGCTGGAGCAGCGGGTGGAGGACCGCACCCGCGAGCTGACCGAGTCACTCGAGCAGCAGACGGCGACCGCCGAGATCCTGCGCGTGATCTCTTCCTCACCCACGGACGTCCAGCCGGTGCTGGCCGCGGTGGCCGAAAGCGCGTCTCAGCTGTGCGGCGCGGCGGACGTCATCATCCACCGGGTCGAGGGCGACATGATGCGCCGGGTGGCCCACTTCGGCTCTGTGCCGGTCGCCCCCTCACTCGGGTTCCGCCCGGTGACGCTCGACACGCCCTCGGGTCGCGCCGTCATGGACCGGCGGACGATCCACATTCCCGACATCCTCGAGAACTTTGCGCGCGGCGAGTTCGCGGAGGCCAAGGCGCTGCAGCTGGGCACTGGGTTCCGGACCATTCTCGCCACGCCCCTGATGCGGGATGACACTCCGGTCGGCGTCATCGTCGTCCGCCGGATGGAGGTGCGTCCGTTCACTGACAAGCAGATCGGACTGCTGAAGACCTTCGCCGACCAGGCGGTCATCGCCATCGAGAACGTGCGCCTGTTCACCGAGCTGCAGGCGCGCACCGCCGAGCTGACGCGCTCGGTGGGCGAGCTGGAGGCGCTCGGCGAGGTGGGGCGCACCATCTCGTCCTCCCTCGATCTGGAGACCGTGCTGGCCACCGTCGTGTCGCGGGCCAACCAGCTGGCCGAAGCCGACGGGGGGGCGATCTACGAGTTCGACGAGGCGACGCGCGTCTTCCGGCTGCGGGCCACCGACCGGTTCCCGGAGGAATTCGCCACCGCCCTGCGCACGACCCCTCTGGTCTACGGCGAGGGGGCGGTCGGCCGGGCGGCCATGACGCGTCAGCCGATCCAGGTGCCGGACGTCACCGATACCGACGCCTACACCAGCAGCGTCCGCGACGCCCTGCTGCGCTTCGGCTACCTCTCGCTGCTGGCCGTGCCGCTCATCACCGAGGACGAGGTGGTTGGCGCGCTCGTGGTCAATCGCCACGCGGCCGGCGCCTTCACCGATCGCACGGTCGAGCTGCTGCGGACGTTCGCCACCCAGTCGGCCCTGGCCATCCAGAACGCGCGACTGTTCCAGGAGATCGAGGACAAGGGCCGGCAGCTCGAGATCGCCAACCAGCACAAGTCGGAGTTCCTGGCCAGCGTGTCGCACGAGCTGCGCACGCCGCTCAACGCGATCATCGGCTTCTCCGAGGTGATGCTGGAGCGCATGTTCGGCGAGATCAACGAAAAACAGGAAGAGTACCTGAACGATATCCTGTCGTCGGGCCGACATCTGCTGTCGCTCATCAACGACATCCTCGACCTGGCCAAGATCGAAGCCGGGCGGATGGAGCTGGAGTCCTCCGACTTCGACCTGCCGCAGGCGATCGACAACACGCTGATCCTGGTCCGCGAGCGGGCCGTCCGGCGGGGGATCACGCTGGAGACGTCGATCGATCCCCAGCTCGGCGAGGTCAAGGGCGACGAGCGGAAGATCAAGCAGGTCATGTTGAATCTCCTGTCCAATGCCGTGAAGTTCACGCCGGAGGGCGGGCGGATCGAGGTGCGGGCCAGGCTGGCCGACGGCGCCGCCGAGATCTCGGTCAGCGACACCGGCGTGGGCATCGCGCCCGAGGACCACACCGCGGTGTTCGAGGAGTTTCGCCAGGTGGGCACGGACTACGCCCGCAAGCACGAGGGCACCGGACTCGGGCTGGCCCTCGCGCGCAAGTTCGTCGAGCTGCACGGCGGTAAGATCTGGGTCAACAGCCAGGTGGGGCAGGGCGCGACGTTCACCTTCACGATTCCGGTGACGCCATGGCAGGCGAGCTGATCCTCCTCGTGGAGGACAACGACAAGAACCGCAAGCTGGTCCGCGACGTGCTGACCGTCAAGGGGTATCGCTTGGTCGAGGCCGAAACCGGTGAGGATGGCGTGCGGCTGGCCCAGGAGCATCACCCGGCGCTGGTCCTGATGGACATCCAGCTGCCGGGCATCAACGGCATCGAAGCGCTCCGACAGCTTCGCGCCGACGCCGCCACGTCCGGGATCCCCGTGATCGCGGTCACCGCCTCGGCCATGACGCACGACCGGAAGGCCATCATGGCGGCCGGCTTCGACGCCTACCAGTCCAAGCCGATCAGCGTGCGGCCATTCCTCGAGCTGGTCCGGGAAGTCCTGGATCGTCCAGCCGGAGCCCACGCGTGAGCACGGGCGGCCGGATCCTGGTGGTGGACGACACTCCGGTGAATCTGAAGCTGCTGGCCGACCTGCTGACGGCCAAGGGCTACTCGATCGTGACCGCGGCCTCCGGGGCCGAGGCGCTGGAGAAGATCAACGGTGCCGCACCCGACATCGTCCTGCTGGACGTGATGATGCCCGGCATGAGCGGCTACGACGTGTGTCGCAAGATCCGTGAGAATCCGGCCACCGCCATGCTCCCGGTCGTGATGGTCACTGCGCTCGATCCGGGCCAGGAGCGCGTGAAGGGCATCGACGCGGGCGCCGACGACTTCCTCTCCAAGCCCATCAACCAGCCGGAGCTGCTGGCCCGGGTCCGCTCGCTGATGCGCGTGAAGACGCTGTGGGATCAGCTGGCCGATCTGAACCGCACGCTGGAGGCGCGCGTGACGGAGCAGGTCACGCAGGTCGAGCGGCTGGGCCGCCTCAAGCGCTTCTTCTCGCCGCAGCTGGCCGAGGCGATCGTCAACGGGGGCGCCGACGATCCGCTGAAGAGCCACCGCCGCGAGGTGACCGTGGTGTTCATCGATCTCCGGGGCTTCACGGCCTTTTCCGAGACGGCCGAGCCCGAGGAGGTCATGGGCGTGCTGCGCGGGTACCACGCGGCGATGGGCGAGCTGATCCTCGCCCACGAGGGCACGCTGGAGCGGTTCACCGGCGACGGCATGATGATCTTCTTCAACGACCCCACCCCGGTGCCGAATCCGCAGGAGCGCGCGGTGCGTATGGCGCTGGCGATGCGCGAGCGGGTCGACGAGCTGATGCGCGGCTGGCGCAAGCTCGGCTACGAGCTGGACTTCGGCGTCGGCATCGCCCAGGGCTACGCGACCATCGGCGCCATCGGCTTTGAGGGCCGGCTGGACTATGGCGCCATCGGCACCGTCACCAACCTGGCCGCGCGGCTGTGCGGCGAGGCGCAGGCCAGGCAGATCCTCGTCTCGCGCCGGCTGCACGGGGTGGTGGAAGACTTCGTGACCGCCGAGCCGATCGGCGAGCTGTCGCTCAAGGGCTTTTCCCGACCGGTCACCGCCTACAACGTTACGGGACTGAAGCCCGTCTGACCGGAGCCGACCCTGGGGGCCGGCGCCCGGACGTCACGTCCTCCGGCCCCGGGGGTGGAGCTTACTGGAGCGGGTAGCGGAACGGCGCCCAGCCGTCCGTCTTGATGGGCGCCGGGATGTAAGCCTGCGCCCGGGGCGCCGGAGCAGCCGCCGCTCGGGCGGCTGGCTTCTTGACCTTCGCACTGCTCTTCTTCGCCGCGCGGGGCTTGGCGACGCTCTTCTTCTTCGCGGGTGCGCGTTTTTTCATGGACGCGGATCGTACCGCACCCGGACGTGCAGGGTCAACCGTGAGCTGCGGCGCACCCCAACCTCTCAGGGAGGGACTCCCACAGGACACCGACATCGAACAGGTGTTCGGGAGCAAGTTCAGGGACGTCAAACTCGACACCCCGTTCCTCTTCGGCGGCAAGGCTGGACTCTTCTTCGATCCGTCAATCCTGGGCGGTAACCTCGGACTGGAGCTGGAGGTTTATCACTTCCAGCCCGACGTCGGTGACCAGGTGGTCCAGGGCACGTTCCCCGGTTTCACCGGCCCCGCGACCGTCGGATCCAAGGACGTCCACGTGACGGTGGTCGGGCTGAACGCGCTCTACCGGTTTCGGCTCGCGGAGGACCCACAGTTCCCGCGAGGCCGCTTCCAGCCGTACCTCGGAATGGGCGTTGGTGCCTTCATCGCGAACCTCAAGACGACGACCGGTATCCTGGACGTGCCGCAAACCGTGAGTGACACCGACGTCAAGCCGGGCTTCCAGGCCACGGTGGGGACACGGTTCTTCCTGATCCCGCATCTGGCCCTGTTCACCGAGTACAAGTACACGCACACCGCCGACTTCAACTTCAACCTCATCTCCGGTGCGGGGACGATGGCCGGGAATCCCACCTTCTCGGTCAACAACTTCAAGTTCGACCTGACCACGCACCTGCTGGCCGTCGGGCTCAGCTATCACTGGTAGCCGCAGGACCGGACGCCCGTTCCTTGACACCCGTCGGCCGGGGCACCTAGAGTGGACGAGGTCGCTATCTTTCGCGCTGGAGGACGTGAATGGGGTTTCTTGACTTCGTCAAGAAGCAGTTCATCGACATCATCCAGTGGACCGAGGAGGGCGACGAGGTCCTCGCCTGGCGCTTCCCCATGCGCGACATGGAGATCCAGCAGGGCGCCCAGCTCACGGTGCGCGAGACGCAAGCCGCGCTCTTCGTGCACCAGGGCAAGCCGGCCGATCTGTTCGGGCCCGGCCAGCACACGATCAAGACCCAGAACATCCCGCTGCTGACCGACCTGGCCAACTGGGGCAAGCTCTTCGAGTCGCCGTTCAAGAGCGACATCTACTTCTTCTCCACCCGCCAGCGCCTGAACCAGAAGTGGGGCACCTCGAACCCGATCACGATCCGCGACCGCGAGTTTGGCGCGGTGCGCCTGCGCGCCTTCGGCATCTACACGTTTCGCATCGCCGCACCGCGCGTCTTCTACCAGAAGGTCTCCGGCACGCGCGACTTCTACGCTCTCGGCGACCTCGAGGGACAGCTGCGCAACTCGATCATTGCCGTGCTGACCGACCACTTCGCCGAGAGCAACATCCCGTTCCTGGACATGGCGGCCAACCAGGTCGAGCTGGGGGCGGCGGTGGCCGACAAGATGCGCCCGATGTTCGCCGACCTGGGGCTGGCCCTCGAGAGCTTCCAGGTCCAGAATATCTCGCTCCCCGATGAGCTGCAGAAGCGGCTGGACGAGCGCATCGGCATGGGCGTGATCGGCGACATGGGCCGCTACACCCAGTTCCAGACCGCGCAATCCATCCCGGTGGCGGCGGCCAACGAAGGGGGCGTGGCCGGCGCCGGCGCTGGACTCGGCGCCGGGATCGCGATGGGCCAGGCCATGGGGCAGGCGTTGAGCCAGGCCTCTGGCGGCGCGCCGCCGGCCGCGCCGGGTGGCCCCGCGGCGCCGGCCACGCGAGTGGGTCCGGCCGGCCCCACGCCCGGGACCTGCGCTCGCTGCGCCAAGCCGGTCCCCCCCGGCGCCCGCTTCTGCCCCGAATGCGGTGCCGCCCAGGCGCTCACGTGTCCGCGCTGCAACGCGCGCCTGGACAAGCCCAGCAAGTTCTGTCCGGACTGCGGAGCCCCCCAGGCCTGAACCAGCAGCAGCGCCAGGCAAGCGAGGAGCGCCACGGCCCTGTCTAGGACCGCCACCTGCCCCGGGTGTGGCGCGCCGGTCACGTTCGTCTCGGCCCAGTCCCTGCTCGCCGTCTGCAGCTACTGCCGCGCCAGCCTGATGCGTCGCGATCTCGACGTGGAGCGGATCGGCACCATGGCTGCCCTGCTCGAGGACGCCACGCCGCTGCAGCTCGCCGCCGAGGGCGTGTGGCGCTCCGCGCACTTCGCGGTCGTCGGGCGGATCCAGGTGCGGTGGGAGCAGGGGATGTGGAACGAGTGGTACTGCGTCTTCGACGACGGCCGGGGCGGCTGGCTCACCGACGCGGTCGGCGAGTACTCCGTGTCGTTCGCGACGACCGTGGCCGAACCGCTGCCGGCGTGGACGGCGCTGGTGCCGGGCGTGCGCGTCACTCTCGACGGCGTGAGCTACGAGGTCACCGACCGCCGGGAGGC